>Ga0183095_11020_pt1 | contig 37001 bp, 30 predicted proteins | sample BioMet4_FD_130346 | JGI IMG/M metagenome (GOLD analysis project Ga0183095, IMG submission 130346) | Microbial communities from bioreactor (seeded with sewage sludge) at LBNL, California, USA - Biofuel metagenome 4 (v2) (version 3) | ecosystem: Engineered > Bioreactor > Anaerobic > Unclassified ...
ATCTGCCAAGAAGAAAATACCGGTACCCGCACACGCCAGAATCTCGGATTCCTTACCGCAGCAAACAATGCGAACTTCAATGATGCAGCAAGCGAAGTATCAGCTCTGCTGTATTACCTTGACCACAAATATGAAGTACAGGAAAGCAGTGATCCGCGTTTTATTGCAGGCAGACAGGCTGCAGTTATCGTCAACGGCAAACAAGTCGGTATTTTCGGCGAAGTGCATCCCCAAGTACTGACCAACTGGGCAATAACAGTGCCATGTGTTGCAGGCGAACTTGATCTTGAAGAATTGATGTAACAAACAAGATAATAAAAAAGACCGTCCGTATTATGAAGTGTACCCCGAAAGTTGAACAAAAAATCCAATTTTCGAAGGTACGCTTCACTGTTTACAGCAGGCCTTTTTTATATATACTTACTGTAAACAATCAGAATTATTTATCAAGAAACAACGTTGTGTTTTCATCAAAAGAGAAAGACACTTTTTCATTTTTCTTGTAAAGCTTAAGATCCGGTTTAAAATCAATACTCGCTTTTACTATATACTTTTCACCAAACAGCAGATCATACTCAACATGACTGCCAACAAAAATACAGTTCTTTACTACTCCTGTTAATAAATCTTTTCCTACTTTTTCTACAGTTATATTTTCAGGCCTTACAACTAGAAACAGATTATCTCCTTTTTTCAAGCTGTTCTTACCATAATATCTTGCTTTAACAGACTTTTCTCCAGGAAGCAGACATACAATATTTCCTTTATTATCTGAAAGCGCTGTATCGACAACAGCAGGAATTATATTTGCCTGACCTATAAAATCAGCAACAAAAGTGGACAGCGGATTACTGTAGATTTCCAAAGCAGTACCTATTTGCTCAACTTTTCCACGACTCATTACTACGATACGGTCTGAAACAGTTAAAGCTTCGGATTGGTCATGAGTAACATACAGACAGGTAATACCAAGTGCCTGTTGTATCCGGCGTATCTCTGTTCTCATATAAATACGCAGCTTCGCGTCGAGATTTGAAAGTGGCTCATCCATAAGGAGTAAAGACGGTTCCATAACAATCACACGGGCCAGCGCAACACGTTGCTGTTCACCCCCGGAAAGCTGATTTGGATATCTGTTTTCATCACCGTTTAAATCTACAAGAGAAAGAGCTTTTAATATTTTTTCTCTTATATCAGCATCTTTTTCTCCACGAGCTTTCAAGCCATATCCAACATTATTGAATATAGTCATATGTGGAAAAAGAGCATAATTTTGAAAAACGAAACCAATTGCGCGCTCATTTACAGGGACATTAGTCATATCTTTACCGGAGATTAGAATGGAACCGCTTGTTGGATTTTCAAAACCAGCAATCATACGGAGTGTTGTTGTTTTCCCACAGCCTGATGGCCCAAGGAATGTTACCAGTTCCCCCTTTTCAACAGAAAGATTTATATTATCAACCGCACAAAATTTCTCGGAATCTTTCGAAAATATTTTTGTTACATTATTCAATTCAAGGGATACGCTCATTTCTTATTCTCCTTTTGAACATTTCCAGAAAACTGTTTTGTATATACTTTCATACCCAAACCAATTAATGCGTCCGCCGCAAAAACCAGAATAATCAGAACAATAGAAAATGCTGATGCTTGCGGAAATTGCAGTTCTGTCATGCTTTCCAGTATCCTTGTCGTTAAAAGTGTCCATCGGGCAGAAACAAGAAATATCGTAGCACTTATAGCTGTCATACAATGAATAAACAGATAACGCATACCTGTAAGTACAGCAGGAATAATCAGAGGTATCGTAATATGGGTAAAAGTATGGACAGGATTCGCACCAAGGCTTAAAGAAGCTTCTTCAAGCGCAGGATCTATCTGTTGAAGAGAAGCAATAACTGATCTTATGCCTGTTGCATAATACCGGAAAACATAAGCCGCAACTAATATTGTCATTGTACCGGTAAGTAAGATTGGTTTATTATTAAAAGCAGCAATATAAGCTATACCTACAACAGTTCCTGGTAATGCATAATTCAGCAATGCTGAAAAATCAAGAAATCCTTTTGCAGGAAAATTCTTTCTCCCTATAATATAGCCAATAACTACAGCAAGAACTGACCCAAGTAATGTAGATACTATAGCTATTTTTAATGTATCACTTACTGCTTTTTTCCCGTTCGCAAAAACATAAGCATAATTCCTCAAGGTCAGGGAATTATCAATACCCCATACTTTTACAAAAGATCCCGCTAGAATAATAAAATACAAGTAAAGAACAAACAAAATGATTATAGAAGCTACACAGACGCAGATAATTTGTAATGTTTTTGGAAGAGGAACAAATTTTGATTTAGCACCGCTTTTCCCCGTTACAGTTACATAATTCTTATCTCCAATCAAAACCTGTTGAAAAAAGAAAACCAGTAAAGCAGGAATAATAAGAAGAAACGAAAGCGATGATCCACCATTTAAATCAAACATGCCAGTAATCTGCAAATAAGCCTGCGTTGGAAGAACTGGAAATTTATGTCCGCCAAGAATAAGCGGTGTTGCAAAATCTGCAAGACTGGAACCAAAAAGAAGAAGGATGGAATTCCCAATTGCAGGTACAGATAAAGGCAATGTAATTGTCCTAAAAATCCTTCCCCTTTTTGCTCCTAAACTGGACGCTGCATCATCAAGACTGGCACTCATGGTATTCAAAATTGCAGATATCACCATAAAAGCAACCGGAAAATATGTCAACGTTTCAGAAATCCAAGTTCCAACAAATCCGTATATATTTGCATTTGGTATTCCAAGAAGCTTTAACAAAGTTCCATTAGGACCTAATGCAAGTGTAAGAGAAATACTGCTTGTAAAAGGAGGAGATATAAGTGGTAAAATTGTAATAGCACCGATTCCAGATTTAAGTATAGGATTTAACTTAGTACGGTTGACAGCCAAAGCAAAAATATATCCAAGAAAAGTACCACAAATACTAACGGCTGTAGCAAGTAACAAACTGTTTATAAGAGATTTTAATGTATATACATTAATAAAATTCTTTTTTATATTTTCGATTGAAATGTGGCCATCTGAAAAAAAAGCAGCATATAAAAGTCTTATAAGCGGATAAAAGATAAATACAGCAAAACATGTCCATATTATAATAAGTGTACAAAATAAAACCGGATCTTTCCGATAAAGAAACTGGTGCTCCTGTTTTTTAGACAATATACACGACTGCATAATCAAAACCTCGACAAATTAAAAAAAGCCGTCCAACACAGAGCCTGTATTCAGACGGCTTTTTAGAAAAATATTATACACGTTTAGTGCTGTATAACCTCATTTACCCATTTATCAATAAATGCTTTTCTATTATCGCCTTTCCAGACACTAGGAGCTTCAATAAGTTTCATTTTAGACATATCAAGGGCAGGGTCTGTAACTTTCACATCAGGACGTGTAGGTATGTAACAAATCTTGTTCGCTACCATGAATTCACCTAATTTTTTCGTAGAAGCCCAGTCCATAAGTTTTTTAGCAGCAGCAAGATGTTTTGCACCTTTCAAAATACCAGATCCTTCGACACCGTAGGTTACACCTTCCTTTGGATAAGAAATAACAAGAGGATATCCCTGATTGACTATATCAAGTGCATCAACAAGATAGAAAATACCGGCTGCTGCCTGGCCTGTAGCAACAGGCATAGCACCGCCTGCACCGCTCTTTGTATACAGCTGCACGTTTGCATTCAGTTTTTTTTGATATTCAAAAGCTTCTGTCTCTCCAAGAGCTTTCACCAATGAATAAATACGTTCTGTAGCAGTACCTGAAGTACGGGCATCCGCCATCTGTAACCCATTCGCATATACCGGCTGAATAAGATCATACCAGCTTGCAGGGGCTTTTATATTATTCTTTTTCAGGAAATCAGTATTTGTAAGAAAACAAAGAGGAATAATACCAATACCTGTCCAATAATTATCAGGAGATCGATAATTTGCAGGAATTTTATCACTTTCTGCAGGTTTATACTGTTCAAAAACATTTTCTTTTATACCTGCATCATATGTATCAGAAGGCCCACCCCAAAGACAGTCAACTTGTGGATTATTTTTTTCAGCAATAATACGAGACAAAGCCTCTCCAGAAGACAACCGAACAAAATTTACTTTTACCCCAGTATCTTTTGTAAATGCACCAAAAACCTGTGTCGCATATTTTTCCGGCATAATTGAATACACATCAAGAGTAGCAGCAGATGTATCTGACGAACCTTTAGCAAAAGCAGGAAGCAAAATACATAAACAAATCAATACAGTAAAACTCTTTTTGAACATTCTATACCTCCTAGAATTTCAATTATATTTAGTATTTAGCTGTTTAATTATTTTGTCAATAAGTTTTATATCTTGTTATAAATCGTATTAAATAATCTTTTTTTCAAAGCATATTTTTATGCATACCTGTGTTATCATACATGCAGAGGTACTTTCCATGAAAGGTATGACTGAAATTCCTGACTGCGCCGTTCTGTTTGTCTGTAACAGAGATATTGCTTCTGACCTGCTGCAGACAGCAGAACGGTAATCTACTTCCAGTATTCGGCACTTCTGCTGATAAAGTCTTCCGGTGTCATTTTCCCCAGCATAACTGCACGCATATACTCAGAATGCAGCCGGGGCCATTCCGGCCATTTATCAGAATTAAGCGGAAATTTTACCATCACAAACATATCTGGATTGTTCAACTCTGTATTCCATGCCTGATATACACCGGTTGAAAAATAGGGATCTTTGTTAAATGCTGATTTATGGATGGGCAGAGGACCATATTTTTTACAAAGGTCTGTATTGACTGCTGCAGAAGACATGTAAGAAATAAATTTCCATGCCGCATCCTTATTTTTTGAATAAGAAGGAATGGAAAGAGAAGTAAAGCCATAATCAACAACTGCTTTCCTGCTGCGGCTATCAACGGGCAATGGTATAACAGTATATTTGCTGCGGCCAAGTTTAGAATCCAAAAAACCGACTGTATCAGCATCCTGAATTAAAAACGGTGTTGTCCCAGTGATAAATGAATCAATCTGTTCTTTAAAACCCCAGGTAACAGCATCTGCAGGAACACTTCTTCTGAATGTTTCTATATACTTCCGTAATGTTTTTAGAAAAACCGGATCGGACATCGAAAATCCGCCTGCTTCAGTTTTATACAGATTATTCACATCGACAGCAGGCACTGATGAAAACAGAAGCAGATCAGAAATCTTAAGTTCACCATTATCCCCACGAAAATCAAATCCATACTCATTTCTTTTTGCATTGGTTATCTTAATGCAGTCATCAAAGAGTTCATCGATAGTTTCCGGATACCTGGTTATATTGCGGCTGCGGAGTATATCGGTACGGATAAACAGCGCTTTTACAAACAAAAACTGCGGGATTCCATATGCGATACCGTCTGCTGTGCGGGCACATGCCATAGCAACAGGAAGCAGATCTTCCCGTTCATTCCATGAAGCAATTCGGGATTCAAGGTTCTCCAGTTTTTTCTTATCAACGTACTGTTTAACATCAAGATCACGAACTTCGATAATATCAAGAGGCTGTTCATTATCAAGCATCAGTATCAATTTTTTCTGTGCCTGATCATACGGCGGCGAAATAAGATTTACCGAAATACCGGCGTTTTCTTTTTCAAAATCAGCGATTATCTGTTTGATAACAGCTGTACGGTTATCAGAAGTTACCGTTTCCAAAAATGTCAGCTCTGTTTTTTTCTGTGCAAAAGAACAGGATATAAAAACAGCTGCAGACAGTGATAAAAACACAACAGACAGCTGTTTTTTCATGGTATATTCCTCTTTTACCTTACTATATCATTTTATAAGTCATATATGGTTTCTGTCAATAAAAACAGGAACAACATGCGGTAAAGCATAAAAAATCCCGGTTCTCTTTTCAGATCACCGGGATTATATATATATACTCTCTTCTTTTTACAGGTTATTTACCTGTCTTGATAACATCACCGGAAACATTGACTGCACCATCTCCGCCGGCTTTCTTTACTTCTTCAGCGATTGCATTGGCTACGGCGTCAGATCCTTTTTCTGCTGTAATATTAAACAGGTTTGTTCCACCGGATTCACCGACGAATTTATGAATCACAACTTCTTTTTCAAAATGGCTTATTGTCTGCACACCATTTGATGGGATCATTGCAAGTCCATCAGCTTTGAATGTTGTACATCCTGCCAAACCAACTGCTACTGTTAAAACAGCAGCAAAAATCCATGCACCATGTAATTTCATACAGCCTCCTGAATAACTCTTCCGCAGTATATTTGTCTGTTACTGCTTTTCTTAATTCAGTATAGCATACTATGTACCTCAAATGTACATCAAAAAAATTGAAATTTCATAAAAAAACAGCCTTTTTTACTATTCAGTATAATCTCCGATACGGAACTGGTTACGGCCATTCTGTTTTGCTTCATATAATTTCGTATCAGCACTTTCAATCACTTTCTCATAATTATCAACAGTCATAGTTCCACAGTAAACGGCACCCGTACTGATGTTGATTGACTGACCGTTGACTTTCAAAATTGAAACCTCTTTCTGAAGTTCTCTGGAAAAAAGCTCAAGAGCGTTACGGTTCATGCCATATACAAAACCGGCAAATTCATCTCCACCGTACCGGTAAAAGACTATGCTGCCATTATACTTCTTTTCCAGATTCCGCATGATTCTGCCAAGCAGCTGCAGACATTCATCACCGGCGGCGTGGCCGAATCTGTCATTAAAATCCTTGAATTTATCAATATCAAACATCAGTGCACCTGTAGGTTTTTCTACTTCGGGTGATTCAAGGATGGTAATATGTTCAAACAGCCGGCGCCTGTTATTAATACCGGAAAGCACATCGGTAATCTTCTCCAGTTCAGCACGCCGGCGGACATCCTTTTCAGAAAGCCTTGCATACATGACCGTATGGCCGATATACAGTCCCACTACTACAAAACTGCTGCTGTTTATGATATCTCCAATTGCAATCTGTCTTTCTTTAAATATAAGGGCAAGAACAGCATGGATAACACAGAATAGCACAACATACAAATCAATCCGCAGCGGCCTGTCTATAAAAATCATGGGTATTACACAGAAGACACCTACTATGATTACAGCATTTTCCGCAGGTTTATAGAGGCTCATATAGATTGCTATCAGAATATAGACCGTAGACAGAAAATATAAACATATAAGCGGGTGTTTTTTAGTCAGACTGGTATAATTCAAACAAAAGATACTTACACTTGCTGTGAAACCGAAACCATATGCCGGCAGCAATTTTCTGTTTCCGAAAAATCCGGCATATATAACTGCAACTATAACCATCAGGATGCCGGTTATCTGGTCAAGACGTATAAGCAGGCGGTAATTTGCCGCAGATACTTCATCCTTGTTGTCTGCAATCAATTCGGGATACATATCCATTTTTTTTACAGCCTTTATTTTTACATTCATATCAGGATTATCCATATTGCAGTCTGTTTCCAGTGCAGTACTGTACAGTACTGATTTATAAACAATACAGGATTTTTGCAGTTACTGTCCAGCAGCGCAGAAACCTTTTTTCTTTTTTGCAGGATACAGTCTGAAAAAGTTTTTTCTTTTATTTCTAATATTTTCACTTTTTTTTCAAAATTCTCTCTTTTTTGATGTACCTTTGAGGTATATGGTGTTCTATACTTACATCATAAGCGGCTGCATAATGCAGTTTCTAAAAGCAGCAGGCAGTTTTTCCTCCTTCTGCCTGCTGTGCAGTTTTCCCTTGTAGCTGATCAGCCTCCAGCCACAAGGGTTTTTTTGTTATATACCGACTGATACAATATCCGTATCAGGATTAAAGCATTTTCCCGGCTCTACCAGAGCAACATGTTCTTCTTCCGGATTATGCAGCTGTATGAATTTCCCTTTCTGGCGCAGTCCATATGTACCTGTAACAGGTCTGTGTCCGCCAAAATACACTGCCTTGTCTGCTTTCTCTTTCCCGAGAACATTCTCAAGTGTTCTTTGAACACTGCCATCAGCAGCCTCTCCATTTGCCGTCCAGACAAGACCGGTCACACTTGCTGGAAACAGATATGCATTGATAAGCATGTCTCTGGTATAAGATCCGGCCGGTTCTGCATGAGTAATCATGCATTCTGGAAAAGCAGCGGCAAGTGGAAGCAATCCTTCAAAACGAGCATACGCACTGACAACCTGTTTGCCATATACTTTTTCCATAAAGCGGGCTGCCATCATGCCTTCTGCAGCATATTTGTAAAAAGGAAAAAATCCGTTTTTTTCTTCATTGCGAATATTCTCGTGATTCCCGCGCAAATAATGAAAAAGAGTTGGAAAACGGCATTTGCAGTCCATGATGCGAGTCATAAGCGTAAGACCTTCAGCCATTTCCTGCCGCATCGGTGTACCGTCAATCACGTTTTCTGAAAAATCACGCCAAGCAAGACTCCAGCGTTGTGCTCCCCGGTGTTCTGAATGCAGCCCGTCTCCAACACAGACAATACGGACACACCCCTTTTCAAGAGCCTGCAGTACGGTCAGTGTATTATCCGGGAAAAAACCCTGCGGTGGGGTAAAAGAAAGAAGATGCTCAAGAAAATAAACCCGGGCATGCAGATCAGGTACAACGATCAGAGGAAGCGGAACTGCACTGACAAAATCAAGCAGAGAACCTGCTGCTCCATCACTTCTACAAGGACGGTACGTGCTGCTTTCTGAACCGAGAACAGCTGCTGTCTTTTCTGCAAGCAAACAAAGCGCTTCTGCAGAAGGCAGTTCATATGTATCATTCACATTGCCACTTCCTGTATAGAGAAAGCTGCTTTTCAGTAATCTTTGTCTGTTATAACTCCGGTTGTAATGACTGATTCAGCATCTTTTGATTCAGCAATGGAAGCAAGATACTCTTCCAGTTTCTGCAGAACCGCTTTCATGCTGGTATCCGCAGTATTAAATGCATCTGCCTGTGCTGCGTGAGTCTCTGCCGGAGTGTTGTCCAATTCACATACCGTCGTATAATACCCGTACAACTCTTTTGCCGTATCATACCATACAACCATTCCCGGCTGTGGTTCTGCAAGAGCTTGTATGCCTTTATCTACTTCTTTTTGTAATGAAACAAGCTGTTCCATATCAGAACTGCTACCCTGTCCGTTCCAGATTTTTTCTGCAGGCAGTTCTGATTTTTTTACAGCGGTGCAGACACTGTTCATCTGTGCAATATATATTTTGCGCTCTTTGTTTACCAGAGCTCCTCTATAAAAGAAAACCGCAAGAAAGACAACAAGTACAGCACCCAGTGCTATATATATTTTGTTTTTTGTACTGATCATGCGTATATCTCCTTTTTTCTATTATACACCAATACACCGTTTATCTCTGCTTTTCATTTGCAAAACAGTACTATATGCGCTATTGTTTTATCTGCAGATGCGGAGGGAAAAATATATGAAATCACCAAAAGAATTATCTATCGACAAGAAACTGATGTCTTCCCTTGAAGACTTGATAAACCTAACTCCAGAAAAAGACATGATACCTTGTAAAATCGCTCAGGCTCTGATGGCTGACCCTGAAATAGAATCCCTGCAGAATTATGCAAATAATGTCTCGATTATGCGACTTGGCTTTAATGACCATGGACCTGTACATATGCGCACGGTAACATACAATGCCATCCAGATGCTTGCAATTCTGTACAAGGCAAATATTCCCACAAGCCTGCAGGCTGAAAAAGCCGGATCTTTTGCAGACAGTGTGACAGCTGTTGTTCTTGCTTCTTTTATGCATGATTTCGGCATGAGCATCGGCAGGCAGGATCACGAACTCTACAGTGTATTTCTTGCTCTGCCCACGATAGAACGTCTCCTGAATCAGTTTCTTCCGGGAGATTCCAACCTGGACAGACGTACAGCAATCCGTTCTGTTGCTATGGAAGGAATTGTTGGTCATATGGGTACCCGTAAAATACATTCAATAGAAGCCGGCCTTATCCTGATTGCAGATGGCTGCGATATGACCAAGGGCCGTGCTCGTATTCCGATGGTCCTGGACAATGCGCCGAAAGTCGGCGATATCCACAAATATTCAGCAAACTCAATAGAATCTGTTGAAATTGTCCCCGGCAAGGAAAAACCAATACGTATACAAGTTCTGATGTCTGCAGAAGTCGGTTTTTTCCAGATAGAAGAAGTACTTCTGCTTAAGATAAACAGCAGTCCTGCCAAACAGTTCATCGAACTGATTGCCGGTGTAGAAAACTGCGAAATGAAACAGTATCTATGAATTACCAGAAGCAGCTTGACGATATCCTTTCTGATATACAAAGTGCAGGTACACAAAACAGTATAAAGCCGACTCTTCTGCTGCATGCATGCTGTGCTCCCTGTTCTTCTTATGTACTTGAATATCTTTCCGGTATCTTTGATATCACGGTCTACTATTACAATCCCAACATCTATCCACCGGCTGAATATAAACGCCGGTTGAATGAACTCAAATCATTTCTGCCCCGTTTTACATCTGCCGTACAGAATCATGTACAGCTTGTAGAATCCGGATATGACCAGAACGACTACTTTGCTGCTGTTAAAACTGATGAGCAGCCTGAACTGCAGACAGAACCGGAACGCGGTGAACGGTGCCGCAGATGTTATCTGTTCCGTATGAAAAAAGCGTATGAGTATGCCGCCGCTAAAAAATTTGACTGGTTCACAACGACCCTCTCTATAAGTCCATTCAAAGATGCCGATAAAATAAATGTAATAGGAAAGCAGCTTGAAAAGGAAAACGGTCCGCACTTTTTAACAAGTGATTTCAAGAAAAAAAACGGATTCCTGCGCAGCCTGCAGCTAAGCAGCGAATACGGCTTATACCGGCAGGAATACTGCGGTTGTATATATTCATTTACGGCAAGAAAAGAACATGATGAAAAAATGCAATAATATTGTATAATATTGATTATATTTTATATTGCATATTTTCATTTTAATAAAGTATTTGCAAAATCATGTATGATGTGTTATTATAATATGTCATTATTTAGGATATTTATACAAAAAAACAGGAGAAATAATTACCAATTAAAAATGTATGATCAGTCAGGATTATGAAAGTATTCTTTATGTTGTAGCAAATCCGGTTATCGTTTTCAGACCGGTATACGGGACAGATACAACTGTTACAGATTTCTATATTGAATATGTAAATCCAGCATACACTGTGCTTACGCACAATCTTACAAAAGCCGGAGATATGTTCAGTTCTTTCTCTGCCCTTATGCCAGCCGGAATAGACTGGTTCAGGATTGCCTGTGAAACCGCCAAAGAAGGAAAAACGACGTTCGAAACATATCATTCAAACCGGACAGGAACATGGTTTCAGATGACTATGGAACGGGCAGAAAACGGCATGTGTGTCGCAACCCTCGGAAACATCACAGATCTGAAAGAAAAAGAACAGAATCTGCACAAACTGGCGTACCATGATATGCTTACAGGCATTCCAAACAGAGCTTTCTTTAACCGTATATTTCAGCGGGCACTTGATGCAGCCGCTGCAAACAGCAAAAAAGTCGGTCTGCTCTTGATAGATATCGATGACCTCAAAGCTATAAATGATATTTCAGGCCATTCTGCAGGAGATGCAATCCTCAAAAAATGTGCAGAACTCCTTTCATGCTTTAAGAAAAACGGCATGCAGCCATTCAGGCTCGGCGACGATGAATATCTGCTTCTTATAAAAAACGTGGAAAGCGCAAATGAACTGATGAACATAAGCGATGCTGTTTTTGAAACACTGCAGAATAATGAAATATATGTATCTGCCGGAACAGCGCTTTTTCCTGATGACGGAACAGAACCATCAAAACTGCTGCGCGAAGCAGATCTCGCAATGCACCTTGTAAAACGGAATGGAAAAAACAATATAGCAGCATTTGAGCCCAAGCTGTATTCCGATTTTTGTGAAAAGAATTCTTTAAAGATGAAACTGCGTGAGGCCGTTCTTTCGGGGGCTTTTGAGCTGTATTATCAGCCGCAGTTTGATATTCATAAAAATTTTCTCAGAGGTTTTGAAGCACTTCTGCGCTGGCATGATCCGCAGCTCGGATGGATAAAGCCAGATACATTTATTCCTGTTGCAGAAGAAACACATGATATACTTCCGCTGAGCAGCTGGGTACTTGAAACAGCCGTAAAGACATTGCATATCTGGCAGCAGGATTTTGGTTTTACAGGTATTCTGTCTGTAAACATTTCCCCTTCCCAGTTGAAAAAGAACAGTTTCGCTTTTGACCTCTTTAACCTTCTCGATGCAAATGAGATAAAAGAAGGTTCATTTGAAATAGAAATAACCGAAGGTGTATTCATCAATAATATGGAGCAGGCTGTGGAAACTCTTAAACGCATACGAGACCGCGGTATCCTTATTTCCCTGGATGACTTCGGCACAGGGTATTCATCATACCGGTATCTGCAGGAACTTCCACTGAGCACACTTAAAATAGACAAGACCTTTATGGATGGTTTGTGCCGCAGTATCAGCAACCGGAATATCATCGATTCCATTATTTCCCTTGCTGCAGACATGGGCCTTGAGACTATCGCAGAAGGCATTGAAACAGAAGTACAGCTGGACACTCTCAAAGAAATGCCATGCAGTACAATACAGGGATTCCTGCGCGGCAAACCAATGGATGAAAAGAAATGTGAAAAACTGCTGCAGGGAGATCATTCCGTTCTTGAAACGACAGAATAGAGATTCCTGCTATCAGGTAAATTTCTTTACCATTGGATAGAACTGCGTTACATAATTATTCTTGAAAAATGACTCCAGTGATTCTTTTACGTACTCTTCTACATTGAAATCGAAATTGCTGATACACCAGTTCACCAGAATACCGTTAAAGAAAAGATACAATATCATGCCTACAGTCTTTGTATCGAATTTCGGATCGATCAGTCCTTCCTTCTTAGCATCTTCAATACACAGTGCTATATCTTTAAACAGAATTTCCTTATTTAAAAGTATATTCTTACGGTTTGTATATTTCTTATTTTCCGTAAATGCTATTGCAAAAAAAGCATCTGAACTGTAGAAACTGTTTATAAAATCCCTTCCCTTCAGGCGGCAATATCCTGCAAAACCAGACAGTATTGATATGATCTTTTCCAGTGAATTTGTTCCAATAGCAGCATTTTTTCTCGACATATACCGGTGATAATATTCTGAAAAATCAGAAAATAAGAACAGTATTTCAAAATCGCTTAATGAATCATACATATTATAGAAAGAACCTGTTGATACTCCTGCTGCAGTACAAAGTGACCGGACAGTAAGATCCTTACTGTTTTTCTGTTCAACATACTGTTTAAGTACCTTGAATAATTTTATTTGATTTTCAGCTTCCTTTTCCTGCCGTCTCGAAACTCTTCCCTTGATATGTATCATCATACCGGCATCATTTACTATGGAAAGAAGAATACCGCATCTGCCTTCTTTTATTCGGTAACACTGTATGAACAGATACTTTCCAATTTCCGGACTGTATTCTGTAAAATCGGCAGCAATACCTTTTTTTACTACCTCTCCATAAAACGTAAGCCATTTTTCATCAGCATTTGAAAATATCTGATAAAAATTATTATTCAGGATTTCTGAATACGGACGGCCTTGAATAGCAGCAAAAGCATCATTAAGATATACAAATTTTAAATCAGCAGGTTTTTCTTTTTCAATATGTAGTACATCGACGATACAAAAAGCAAACGGACTTGCATCGTAACATTCATGATATGAATGGAATTCATCGGTTACCGATTCAGCCATGTAATCAACTCCAAAACTTTTTATACTATATAGCAATTAGAATAAAATGCAAAGATATTTTTGTCAATATTTAGATTATCTTAAATAGCATACAACAGATTCATTATTGAAAAACATCTTCTTTTTGATATACTTACATATATGCAGGAAGAAAATACAAGGCATATAAAAGCTGAACAGGTCCGAAGCGTTATCCGTTACATACGCCGTTTTAAAAATGCTGTCATCGTTATCTATCTTGACGATGAAGTAATAGATTCTCCCCTTTTTTCCAGTCACATCAGGGATATAAGTTTGATTCATGATACCGGGCTTAAAGTGCTTGTTGTACCAGGCGCCCGTCGTCGTATTGATCAGGTACTTGATTCATACAGCATACAATGGCAGATGAAAGAAGGCTGCCGTATAACAGGTGAAGATGCAATGCCTCTGATTAAAACAGCAGCATTTGATGCCTCAAATACGGTTATGACAGCTCTTGCCGGTGAACATCTGACTGCTGTAATAGGAAACTGGGTACGAGCCCGGGGAAAAGGTGTCATCAATGGTATTGATTATGGTTCTGCCGGTGAAATAGACAAACTTGAAATTGACGCTATCAGAACAGTCCTTGATAACGGGTTTATTCCCATTTTTCCCTGTATAGGATGGAGTATTGCCGGTAAACCGTATAATATTTCTTCTTTGCAGCTGGCACAGCAGATTGCGGTTCATCTGCAGGCTGATAAACTTTTCTATATCGTTCCTCAGGCAGAAATAACCGCAGATGCATTTACCATTCCGGAAAACTTTGGCATATCCTCTGACGGCTGTATACCGGCGATGAATCTGGACGAAGTACAGACATTTCTTCAATCAAATGCTTATTCATCACCAGCTGACCAAAAAAACAACTCTCCCCATGACAAAATCCTGTCTCTTCTTGAACTGTCACAGACAGCGTGCAAAAGCGGTGTCAAACGCGCACATATTCTGAATGGCTCACTTGATGGTTCTCTGCCCTGCGAAATTTTCTCTGATCTGGGTTCAGGAACAATGATCTATACAAATAATTACGGCGGCATCAGAAATATGAAACAGGAAGATATCCCCGGAGTGCTCAGACTTATCCGTCCGTACGTGGAAAAAGGCATTCTTCTACCACGTACAGACAAACAGCTGCTTTCACAGCTTGATGACTTTATCGTATATGAACTTGATGGCGGAATACGCGCATGTGCAGCCCTTCACATGTATGCCGGAAACCAGGCAGAAATAGCTTCTGTCGCTGTCGATGAGTCATGCGCACATATCGGAATCGGTCCAAAAATAATCACATTCCTTATTGACCGCGCAAAAAGCAGAAAGCTCGACAGTGTATTTGTACTTACAACTCAGACAGCCGACTGGTTCGAAACTCTGGGTTTTGTAAAAGCTGATATAGCATCCCTCCCGGAAAGACGTCGTGAATTGTGGTCTCCGGACCGTGGTTCAAAAGTTTTTCGTATGAAATTGTAACTGTCTTTTGTTTTTTCAAAACGTATAAACCGGAATATGGGCATTTACTGTATTCCGGTTTTTTTTATTTTCAGCAGTTTTTTTTACTGATGAACAGTAGTTTTCTATTAAAAAAAGACTTCCAAGTGTAAGTTTTATACTCTCCTACCGTTCGTTAATCAAAAAACAGTATTATTTTTCTGTATTGTTTCACGTGAAACAATACAGAAATTCATTTATTTTCAACTTGAAGTCCATAGGACTTACCAGGTACATCCACTGATTTTTTTGAACAAATTCACAGGATTTGATTCTCAAGTCCAATGGACTTTGCTCATGTATTAACTGAATTTGTTTCACGTGAAACATGTACATATAGTTATGCACAGTTTATCCCGTACAGTACAAGATTCCTGTTTGACAATTGATTCTAATAAATACTTATATATTCAAGAATTACAAAGACAGTTCTTTTGATTAAAACACGGAATACAAATACCCGCAGGTTATGCACAGTTTATCCCGTTTTAGTGCATTTCTTATTTATTTGATATATCTATTTAAATAAAAAAAACCGGGGAAATAATCCCCGGCTTGCCTGATGACTTTCCGTTTTCTTTTGAAACGGTTCCCCTCGACCGCTGTCTATTATACACAAAAAGAAATATTTGTCAGCGCTTTTCTTGCCGAAAATCAACAAATTCCTTCTCTAAATGCATAATACTACATAACTCTTTATAATATAAAGAGTTATGTATTTGTTGCTGTTTCAGAAGCATCATTCTCTTCTTCCTGTGCAACACGGTCTATACCAATAAGGTAATCCGGTTCTTCTATGTTCACCACATGAACTCCGGAAGCACCTGTTCCCTGTTTATTTATCGTTTCTGCCTGAACACGAAGTGTCTTTCCCTGACTTGTCATGCACATTACTTCGTCGGTGCCTTTTATAGCAAGAGCACCGATTATTTCACCTTTATCATCGATTTTTCCGAATATCTTCTGCCCACCGGTTCCACGCCCATGATCATGATACTCATCAAATCCTACACGTTTACCATATCCTTTTTCTGTAAGGATAAGGATATCGGCATCCTTTTCCACGCGTACTGCAGCGGAAATTTCGTCCCCGTCTCTAAGTTTCATACCGCGTACACCGCAGCTCGCTCTTCCCATTGGGCGGATATCAGTTTCCTGGATGCGGAGTGCCTGACCTCTGCGGGAAATAAGGACAAGTTCATCTGAACCGCTGCTCAGTATGGAACTTACCAATTTATCTCCTTCTCTGAGTTTTATGGCAATCTTGCCGCGTGATTTTGCATTCTCAAATTCACTGGTTGGTGTCTTTTTTACCGTACCGTCAGCAGTTGCCATAAAGAGGTATTCTTTATCACTGAACTCTTTAAGGGCAACTATGGTTGTTATCTCCTCATCAGCACTGACCGCAAGCAGACTCTTGATATGAGAGCCGCGGCTTGTACGTGCTGCTTCAGGGATTTCATGCACCTTGATCCAGTATGCTTTTCCCTCATTCGTAATGAACATGAGATAATCATGTGTTGATGCAATAAATATCTGGTTAATGTAATCGTCTTCAACAAGGCTTGCACTTGCACTGCCCTTTCCGCCGCGGCCCTGCTGTTTATATGCAGTCAGTGCAACGCGTTTTATGTAGCCGAGTTTTGAAATCATGATTACCATATCTTCTTCTTTAATCATGTCTTCAACGTTGATTTCCTCAACTTCATCAGCTACGATATCTGTCTTACGGTCATCACCGTATTTTTCAGCAACTTCGTTTGTCTCGGTTTTTATCAGTGCAAGAATCTTTTCGTGATGCGCAAGAAGATCCTGCAGATGTGCAATCAGCGCTTCAAGTTCAGCCAGTTCTTTCTTGAGATCGTCAACTTCGAGGTGTGTCAGGCGTTTAAGCTGCATATCGACAATTGCCTGTGCCTGCGGATCATCAAAGTTAAACCGCTTCATCAATCCGTTCTTGGCGTCCTGTGTATCACGGCTGCCGCGGATGATCTTTATGACTTCGTCTATATTGTTTATCGCTACAATAAGAGCTTCCAAAATGTGGGCACGGGCAAGCGCTTTATTCAGCTCAAACTGTGTTCTGCGGGTAACAACCTTATCACGGTGCTCCACAAAATACTGTACAAGCTGTTTGAGTGTAAGAACTTCAGGTCTGCCGTTGACCAGAGCCAGATTGATGACACCAAAATTGGACTGCAGCGCTGTTTTCGAGAACAGATGGTTCAGGACAATTTTTGCAATCGCACCGCGTTTAAGGTCAATCACAATACGCATTCCGGTACGGTCTGAACTTTCGTCGTTGATACCGGTAATACCGTCTATGACTTTATTTCGGGCCAGTTCACCGATCCGTTCACACAGAACCTTGGTATTGACCTGATACGGAACCTCAGTAAAGACAATGGATTCCTTGCCATTCTTTGCAGTCTCAATATTGAAACGGCCACGCACTACTATTGTACCGCGGCCTGTCTTATACGCTTTTCTCAGTCCATCCCGGCCGAATATAATGCCGCCGGTTGGAAAATCCGGACCTTTTACATATCTGCAAAGATCATCAATACTGATCTCAGGATTATCTATATAGGCAGAGATTGCCGATGCAATTTCCCTGAGATTGTGCGGCGGCATGTTTGTTGCCATACCAACAGCAATACCAGAAGAACCGTTGACCAGCAGATATGGCAGTTTTGAAGGCAGTACTGTAGGTTCTTTTGTCGTTTCATCAAAGTTCGGTACAAAATCCACCGTATCCTTATCGATATCCGCAACCATTTCTTCTGCAAGTTTTGCCATCTTGGCTTCGGTATAACGGTAAGCGGCAGGTGGGTCACCGGCGATAGTACCGAAGTTTCCCTGCGGTGTAATTACCGGATAACGAAGATAGAAATCCTGTCCAAGGTGGACAAGCGCATCATATACAGAAGCATCACCATGAGGATGGTATTTACCAAGCACATCACCAACAATTTTCGCACATTTACGTGTTGAACCGTTATTATGGAGGCCAAGTTCGTCCATTGCATACAGGATTCTGCGGTGTACCGGTTTCAGTCCATCACGGACATCCGGCAGAGCGCGGCTTGTAATAACGGACATGGAATAATCTATATATGCCTGTTTGACTTCAGCATCAATAGGCATGTGAATCAGTGTTCCGCCTTCCGGCGTCTTTATTTCTTCCATTATACTATCCTTAACTCAAATTTATTTATCAGACATCAAGATTTGCATATACCGCATTTTCTTCTATAAACTTGCGGCGCGGTTCAACTTCCTCTCCCATACATACGCTGAAAATCTTGTCAGCTGCTACTGCATCCGGGATTGTCACCTGCTTCATCTTGCGGCGTGCAGGATCCATTGTTGTCTCCCACAGCTGCGTACCGTCCATTTCACCAAGACCTTTGTACCGCTGGACAGCGGCCTTTTCAGCATCAGTACCAAGTGTTTTCAGAATCTTTGCTTTTTCATCATCGTCGTATACATACCACTCTTTTTTATTCACCGATACCTTATACAGTGGCGGCATTGCAAGATAGACATAGCCGTCTTCGATAATCTGCGGCATATATCTGAAGAAGAATGTCAGCAGCAGCGTACGTATATGAGAACCATCAACATCGGCATCAGCCATAATGATGATCTTGTGATAGCGGAGTTTTGTTATATCAAAATCCTTGCCGATTCCGGCTCCAAGAGTTGCAATAACCGGTTCAAGTTTATCGTTGTTGATTACTTTATCCAGACGGGTCTTTTCAACGTTGAGCATTTTACCCCACAGAGGAAGAATTGCCTGATGCTTGCTGTCTCGTCCCTTCTTTGCTGAACCGCCTGCAGAATCACCTTCTACTATATATACTTCGCATAATGACGGATCTTTTGATGAACAGTCTGACAGCTTTCCCGGCAGCCCAAAGCTGTCAAGTCCGCTCTTGCGCCGGGTTGCTTCCTTTGCTTTACGCGCTGCAATGCGTGCGGCAGCCTCTCCTGCTGCTTTTTCAAGAATATGTTCCATATCGGCAGGATGCTGTTCAAAGAATAATGTGAGTTTATCTTTTACCAGTGTCTCTACAATACCGCGAACTTCGCTGTTGCCAAGCTTTGTTTTTGTCTGGCCTTCAAACTGCGGCTCCGGCACTTTTATTGAAAGAACAGCTGTAAGACCTGCCCGGACATCATCTCCGGTCAGTTTCTCATCTTTATCAAGATGTTTCTGTATCTTGGGAAAATTTTCAAGAAATTTATTCATGACAAACGTAAGCGCTGTCTTGAATCCTTCAAGATGCGTGCCGCCTTCATGCGTATTGATATCGTTTACATACGTGAATACATTTTCAACATAGCCGTCGTTGTACTGCATCGCAAGTTCTGTTTCTACACCGGCTTCCGTACCGTCTACATAAACTGGCTCAGACGGAATTACATTTTTACCTTCATTAAGGAAAGAAACAAAATGTTTGATACCGCCCTCAAATTTGAAAACGGATTCCTTTGGTTTTTCAAGACGTTCATCGCGGAATATGATCGTAATGCCGCTGTTCAGAAATGCCAGTTCCCGCAGACGGTTTGAGAGTATGTCAAAATTATATGTTGTCGTTTCTGTGAATATCGATTTGTCAGCTTTCCAGCGGATTGTTGTACCGTGATTCGGTGAATCCCCAAGCGTTTCCACTTTTGTTACAGGATTGCCTGTTTCATATTTCTGGTAATATTTTTTTCCATCACGTTCAACATATGCTTCCATCCAGGTGGATAGAGCATTAACACAGCTGACACCTACACCATGGAGACCGCCGGATACTTTATATGAACCTTTGTCGAATTTACCGCCGGCATGCAGACGAGTAAGGACCAGCTCAAGTGCACTGATATGCTCTGTTGGATGCATGCCAACAGGTATACCTCGTCCATTGTCTTCTACACGGCAGATATCATCTTTTTCAAGTGCAACGACAATATTGTCGCAGAAACCTGCCATGGCTTCATCGATGCTGTTATCGACTACTTCGTACACCAGATGATGCAAACCTTCCGGACCAGTAGAACCGATATACATTCCCGGGCGTTTGCGGACAGCTTCCAGTCCTTTCAGAACCTGAATATTATCAGCAGAATACGTAGCAGTCATGATTGTTTTTCCTTAAGATTATAAGTCGTATCTTTTTTCATTACATGAATATAGCATGCATAATAAAGAACAGAATTGTATTATTCAGTATACCTGTATTGCAGAAAAAAGTAAAGGCGGTTTATAATGTCGCCTATGAGTGAACACAATTATAAAGAAGTATGGCAGTATGCTATGAAAGAACTGCACGAACAATACAAAAAAAACGGACAGGAAACGGAATTTCTTCTCTGGTTTAAGATGGATTATGTGGAAGATACCATTTCTACAATTACGGTTGCCGTTGCTTCTGATTTCTTGTGGCACACAATGGTCAAAAAAGGAAATATCGATATCATCACTAAAAAAATCTGTGAACTGACTGGTCAGAATGACATACAGCTAAAATGCATCATAAAAAATTCTTCCGTTAAAGATACAGATGAAAAAGAAGATGTTTCTGCAGAAAATAAAACTCAAAAGAACGACACCATAAAATCTGCATCTGTCCATGAAAAACAGCAGACAGCAGAAACTGCTGAAAACAGATCTATAAAAAAACATCCGCAGCTGCAGGAAAATTATACGTTTGATACATTTGTTCCCGGTGAAAATAATAACTATGCTTATAATGCCGCTCTTGCTGTAGCAAAGAACCCTGGAAACGCATATAACCCGATTCTTCTGTATGGAGGTGTCGGTATAGGAAAAACACATCTCATGGAATCTATCGGTAATTATATCTGGCAGCAGAAAGGAGAAAAAGCAAAGATCTGTTATATCTCTGCAGAAGCTTTTACAAATGAATTCACCATTTCTCTCAGGGATAAGACGGAAACAAGATTCAAATCAAAATACCGCAATCTGGATGTGCTTCTGCTTGATGACATCCATTTTTTACAAGGAAAAACAGGTATTCAGGAAGAACTTTTTTATACATTCAATGCACTTAGAGACAAAAAATCCCAGATGGTCTTTACCTGTGACCGGCCTATTTCTGAACTCAAGGGATTTACAGAACGTATGAGTTCACGTATCGGCAATGGTTTATGTATCGATATGCAGCCGCCGAATTATGAAACACGATATGCAATTCTTCTTAAAAAACTGGAACTGATGGGCAAAACGATTCCCGGTGATGTCATCGATTATATTGCAAAAAATGTTGTAACAAATGTCCGTGATCTTGAATCAGCTTTGACAAAGATGATAGGCTATTCTGAACTCATCAATAAAACACTGACTGTAGAAATTGCCCAGCAGCAGCTCCGAGATACATTCAGTACACCTCTTTCAGGTGTCATTACTATAGATACAATTCAAAAAGTCGTTGCAGACCATTACAGTATTTCTGTCGCTGATATTAAAAGCAAAAAACGTGACAGAAAATTTGTTATTCCACGACAGATTGCACTGTATATTGCACGGCAGCTTACTGAATATTCTTTCCCTGAACTTGGAGAAGAATTTGGTGGCAGGGATCATACTACAGCAATGCATTCTTTTGAAAAAATAGAAAACCAGCTGAAAACAGATTCTTCATTGAATTCACTTGTCAGGCTGCTTATGAAAAACGTAAAAGACTTTAAAAAATAAAGACAAAACTGTGAATAATATGATACAATTGTGTCAATAAACAGTGATTAAATCAGCTGGCTGTTTATAAGTGCAAAAACGGTGCGTAGAAAACATCAGGTTAGTATTGCTGCAAATAATTAGAAAGCAATAAAATAAACCAGTTTTACACAAATTCACAGCCCTTATTATTACTATTATTAAATTTATAAATTTAATAATATAATAGCAAAGATCATAAAAGGGAGATGCTATATGAAATTTTCTTTTGACCGGGATGCAATGATAAAAGAAATTGCCATTGCACAGGAAATCATAACAAACAAGAGTCCTATTTCAATTCTTTCAAATATACTGCTTGAAGCAGCTGATAATACGCTTACGATAAAAGCATCTGACACTTCTGTTAATTTTATTACTCACCTTCCTGTAGAAGTTGAACAGGAAGGAACAACAACAATTTACTGTGATAAATTCATGGGTATTCTTACTTCGATACCTGCAGGACAGGTTGAGTTTGAACAGGAAGATATAAAAGTAACTATACGTCCTGTTTCAAAAAAAATAAAATTCCAGCTTAAAAGTATAGCAAGCGATAAATTCCCGGAAGTTGCATCTACCGAATCAGTACCTTTCTTTGATGTTCCTGCAAAAGATTTTAAAGACATGATTTCTCAGACAGAATTTGCTGTCTCAGAAGATGGAAACCGTTATTTTATGACTGGTGTATTCTTTACAAAAAAAGATGAAAACCTTGTCATGGTAGCAACTGATGGCAGACGGCTTTCTTATATAGCGAAACCTGTTGCGCAGGGGATTGCAGATTTTCCTGCTGCTATTGTGCCTACAAAGATACTTAACTGCATTCTCAAAAATGCTTCTTCAGAAGGAAATATTTCAATTGCTGTAGTGGATAAAATGATATTTGCAAAATTCGGCAACTATGAATTTTCTTCTCTGCTTCTCGAAGGACAATTCCCCAACTATCAGCGTGTTATTCCTGAAAAACAGAATTTCTCTTTTCAGGTACAGAAGAATGACCTTGATGCAGCTCTCAAACGTACTGCACTTATGGTTGATAAAAAGATCTGCCGTATTCTGTTCAAGATAACTCCCGGTACGTTAACACTTGTTTCTCCTGAATCTGATCTTGGTACTGCTGATGAAGAGATTCCATGTCAGTACGACGGTGCAGAAATAACAATGGCTTTAAATTACCGTTATGTAGAAGATCCGCTGAAAGTGATAAACACAGAACGTATTACATTTGAATTCACAGAAGCAATGAAAGCTATTACGATGAGGCCTGAACCTGCAGCTGATTATTTCCACATAATCATGCCAATGAATCTCGAGTAAATGCCATTTCTTTCTCTTTCAGTATATAATTTCCGCAATCTGCAGAATGCAGCAATAGACCTTCTTTCACGGGAGGTCTATTTTGTCGGTGAAAATGGACAGGGAAAAAGCAATCTGCTTGAAGCACTGTATTATTCTGCATATGGAACTTCTTTTCGTACAAATAATGATTCAGAAATAGTAAAACATAGTGAAAATTCATTCAGTGTAAGAACAATGTTTCAAACTGAAAAAGGAAGTACACAGACTGTCTCTGCTGTATATGAAAACGGAAAGAAAACAATAGAAAAGAACAGTAAAAAAATTCATGACAGAAAAGAACTGGTAAATACAATGCCATGTGTTCTTTTCTGTCATGATGATCTTCAGTTTGCTGTTGGAGAACCTGAGCGCCGCCGTTTTTTTCTTGATCAGTCTCTTTCCATGTATGATATTCTGTATATCGATGTGCTGCGCAGATATAAACGTGTATTAAAAAGCCGTAATACTGTTTTAAAAGAACAGCATTACGATATGCTTGATGTATATGATGATCAGCTCATAGAGAATGGTCTGCTTATTCAAAAAAAACGGAAAGATATGGTTTTTCAGTTCAATCAGATTTTTGGAAAACTGTACGAAGATGTTACCGGTATATCTGATATTTCTATTCTATACAGCCCATCCTGGAAAGAAATACAGGATGGACCTGGCATGCGGCTTCCGGATCATGATGAGGTTGTTGCATTAATGAAACAGCACCGTGATCAGGATAAAATAATGAGTACTACCCTTTTCGGTCCGCACCGTGACCGTATCACGTTTATGCAGAAAGGTGTCCATTTTATACCGTCTGCATCTACTGGCCAAAGACGTCTGATTGCTTTGCTGCTGCGTACGGCCCAAGCTGTTTTCTATGCAAAAGCGACAGGCAGTAAGCCTGTCCTTCTGATGGATGATGTTATGCTGGAACTTGATCCTGATAAAAGACAGAAACTTACATCGCTACTTCCTGAATATGATCAGCTGTTCTGCACGTTTCTCCCTGGAGAACCGTATGAACGGTACAGACACAGTGGTACTCGTGTCTATTTTCTGGAAAAAGGAGTCTGGCATGAATGATGATACTCAGATTGAATCAAGTGCTGAACTGATAAACGGTCTGTTTGCCAATATAGAACGGTCTGAAATTGATGCCAGCAATAAAATTGTAAATAACTGGAAAAAAACTCTGTTGAGTATTCATAATCCGGTGAATGAGAATACCGGTGAAAATCTTGCTTCTCACAGTCATATTGTGGATCTTAAAAACGGATCGCTGCTTGTAGAGGCCGATCATCCCGGATGGATTCAGATGCTGCAGATGTATAAGAAATTCATACTCACCGGTCTGAAAAAATTGTGTCCGGAGCTTGAGATAAATTCTATTGTATTCCGGCTGAAGGGCAGTACGGCCGAACTCCACGGTCAGCAGAATTTTGAGAAGGCCGTGCTGCAGGAAAAGAAAAAAATGGAACAGTCTCTCGAAAAGGAAGAGCAGGAACTGAGCAGACGGGGTTTTACGACAAAAAAAGATAATGCATTACCTGAAAAAAAAGAGTTACCTGCTGATTTGAAAGAAATATTTACCAGGTTTTCTGATACGATGTTGACCAATTCCGGTAAATAATGGTATATTCTATTACTGCATTTATACAGAATATCGGGGTTTATGAATAATAAACTCTTTAAATAAGGAGACGTGTTCTATGTTACGGACATATCAACCCAGTAAAGTTAGACGCAATAGAAAATTTGGATTCCGCGCCCGCATGGCAACTCGTGGCGGACGTCTTATTCTTGCCCGCAGACGCGCAAAGGGTCGCTGTAAGCTTTCTGCTTCTGACGAAAAGAAACCTTACTGATTCTCAGTAGGACAGGGATGGAGACAGACTTGTTAAAGACAGGGCGTTTTACACGTGAAGAACATATCAAACGCCCTGCCGAAATCCAGAATCTGTTTAAAAAAGGAAAGAAAGTAAGCATTCCCGGTGCAAAACTGTTTTTTGTGCCAAATAATTCGGATAAAAATCGTATCGCTTTTCCTCTTTCCCGCGGTTATGGAAATGCTGTTCAGCGCAACAGCTGTAAACGGTATAGCCGTGAAATCTATCGTTCTTTTAAAACATACCTGAACACCGGTTATGATATACTGTTATTGATATATCCGGGAAATGATTCGTTCAGCACGCGGTATGTTCAATTTCGCTCATTATGTGAAAAAGCAGGACTGTTAAAGCAGTGAAAAAGATTCTTGCGAATTTTTTCTGTTTTCTCATCAGGATGTATCAAGTCTGCATTTCTCCATTATTTCCTCCAAGCTGCAGGTATTATCCTTCGTGCTCTCAGTATGCCCTGGAGGCTATTAAAAAGTATGGACCTTTTAAAGGTTCGCTGCTTGCAGTAAAACGTATACTGCGCTGTAATCCCTTTCATAAAGGTGGTTACGATCCGGTTCCCTGAATTCTTTATGGAGTTAGTTATATATGGATAAGAATACGATCTGGGCGATAGCTCTTTCAACAGTTGTTCTTGTCGGATTTATGGTAATCCAGACAAAGTTTTTTCCTGCACCGCAAAAACCTGTCACACAGAATAAAACTGCTGTTGAACAGCCTGTGCAGTCTTCTGCTGCAGCTTCCACTGAAACCAATACAGTTTCTGCAGCAGTAACAGCAGTAGCAGCTGCACCGGCAGCATCTGCTGATGCGGGAACAGCAGGTACAGCCACCTCATCTGCTGTTCAGGTTCCTGCAGAAGTAGAAACAACCTATACTATTAAAACAAATAAGGTAAAAGCTGTTTTTACAAACCGCGGCGGAGACATTATCAGCTATGAACTGCTTGATCATCATGACAGCTACACCGGTAAAGGTGTTGAGATGGCGGATAATATTTCAAAATTTAACCGTGCATGTTCAATTTCCTTTGGCGGTGCGGATAATCAGATAATAAATGATATTTTTACTGCAAAGCAGCTTGATGAGTATACAATAGGTTTTTACCGGACTTTCACAGCAAAGAACTCAAACGGGAGCGACAATACTTTTACTCTTGTTAAACAGTATACGTTCAAGCCCGATGATTATGCTTTTAAACTGGATGTCATGATTGACAGCCAGAATCCTGCGGTTGGGCTGAACTTTAATGAAGCGGCATATACACTGCGTACATCACCGCAGATTGGACCGCACTTTGACCGCAAGGTCGACAGGTATGAACTGCGTTCGTTCATCGCATACAACGGTGAAAAAGCAAAACGTATCAATCTTGGTGAAAAGACATTCAAATCATATGACAAAGATGTTAAATGGGTTGGTATCGGTGGTAAATATTTTATAGACTTGGTGATTCCGGCAGATGCCAGTATCATAAAGAACAGCTGGTATTCAACTGCTATTGAAGTCAATAATTATGCCGATGCCCAGGCACGTGTTGTTCGTAAAGCAACAACAGGCGGAAGTACCAAAGATACATATTATATGTATTTTGGTCCGCGCAATGAAAAAGATCTTCGTGCATATAATGTGGCTGACAAGAACCCATGGGGACTTTCCGGACAGCATCTTTCTGAAAGCCTGCAGTCAAGCGGCTGGCTTGGCTGGCTTGAGACTATCCTGAAATGGATGATGGAGATGATCTACAAGGTAATCCCGAACTGGGGTGTGTCTATCATTATCCTGACAGTTATCCTTAAACTTCTTCTGTATCCGCTGACAAAAAAGAGTTCACTTGGAACACTGAAGATGCAGGAACTGCAGCCTAAGATGACGGCTTTGCAGGCAAAATATAAAGACAATCCGCAGAAACTGCAGGAAGAAACGGCAAAGATGTACAAAGAAACCGGATACAATCCTGTTTCCGGCTGTCTGCCGATGCTGTTCCAGTTTATTGTACTGTTTGCAATGTACAATCTGTTTAACAATTATTTTGAATTCCGCGGTGCAAGCTTTATCCCCGGATGGATTCCTGACCTTTCTGTTGGCGACAGTATCCATTCATTCGGCTTTAATATTCCGTTTATCGGGAATCAGCTGCGCATTCTGCCTATTATATATGTTATTTCACAGCTGCTGTTCGGAAAGATTACGCAGAACGGCGGTATGGGAACCGGTGCAAGTGCAACACAGATGAAGATAATGATGTATGGCATGCCGATATTCTTCTTCTTTATTTTCTATAATGCACCGTCCGGACTGCTCCTGTACTGGACAGTAAGCAATGTCATTCAGATGGTTCAGCAGATAATGATCAACAAACTTATGTCTGCAAAGAAAGCTGAGATGGCTGCGGTAGATAATAATCCGAATATAAAGAAATTTCCGAAGAACGGTAAGAACAGATAGAATAAGGGGCCTGTGAAAGATGCCGTATCGATAAAGATACATTATCTGCACAGGCCCTGATAATATAGAGGTATATATGGTATACGAGTATGAAGGAAAAACTGAAAAAGAAGCTATCGAAAATGCAGCCAATGCACTTGGTTTGGAACGCGATCAGTTTGATGTAGAAATCCTTGAAACCCAGAAAAGTACCCTTTTTAAAAAGGGATTTGTTAAGATCCGTGTTCATACACTTGATTCCCAGGACCATGTTGATTCTGAATTTGAAGGCAAGATGCCGGTACAGCACAAAATCGTTGCTGATCCGCTGCCTCAGGATGAATTTGAGAAGAAGCTGACAGAGTTTGTTACTACTGTTATTTCCAAAATGGGATACGAAGCAAAAACAGAAGTTATGTTCCGTGAAGAGCATAAGATCGGTTTAAAGCTTGATACAGCAAGTTCTTCCATCCTTATTGGCCGTAAGGGTAAGAACCTCGATGCTCTGCAGCTGCTTGCCAATGTATATGCAGGCCGTCTTGGGCGTGAAGATGTCCGTATTATTCTTGATACGGAAAATTATCGTATCCGCCGTGAGGAGACGCTCGTACGTCTGGCATATAATACGGCAGATAAAGTCCGTTCAAGCCACAATTCGATTCTGCTTGAACCGATGAATCCTTTTGAGCGCCGTATTATCCATACAACACTGAATGACATTCCTGATATTGAAACCAAAAGCGAAGGCGATGGTTTATATAAACAGGTCCGTATTTTATATAAAGGTGTTAAATAAATATGAATAAATCCGGAAAGATACGAGCAGCAGTTTTAATTTCAATGCTTTTGTACGTTTCCGGTCTGTATGCTCAGGAACAGAAAAGCACTGTATATGCTGCAGAGGATATTATCAGTGCTTCTGTTCTTAAAGAGCTGAAAGAGAAGGGCGGTCTTGTACATACCCTTGAGAAAGGGGATTCAAAGCTTACCCTTGTTCCGGATACTCCGCTTGCACGTAAAGCTGTAACGTTCCTTTCTTCTTCTGAAGGGATTCCTTCTTTTGTTTCTGAAAATCTCCATATTATTTCAAAAGCGGAACTTCTTTCAAAGAGTAAAAGTGGCAATCAGGATGCATCGATAGAAGTTGTATCAAAGATTATGCGGTCCGTCTCAAAAATGAAAGGAATGGTGTATTATTCAAATTCAAAAAAAAGATGGGATACGCTGTACAGCGAATCATATCTGATTGATTCCCCAGAAACGAAAAAACAGATTCCTGATAATCTTGATAGTTCTGCAGACGGGCTGTTACTGTACTGTTATCAAAAAGAACATACATTTGGAGACTGTATATATCAGCTTGATTATAGTCAGACTGAAAATGAAGTTTCTGTTCAATTCATGAATCTTGAACCGCTGTATTATATGTTTATACGTGCAGCAAAAGCTAAGAACATGGGTATAAATCTTGTCGTTACAGACTGCGGCGATTCGTACGCTGTATATATGGTTGTACATGCCGATATTGCACGTATCTCTATGCTTGAAAATCATCTTGTTAAGTCCATGAATTCCAGGCTTGATGCGATATATACATGGTTTACAGAACAGTTTTAAATGGAAGGAAAGATATATGAAAAATAGAAAAGTTGTTAGTATACTGGCACTTTTGTGTACAGTGATATCAAGTGGTTTTTGCAAACCAACGGAGAAAAGTATGAAAGCAATTCAGGGAAAAGACGGACTCTTTGCTGTAATGGAAACATCAAAAGGCGATATTGTTCTTGAGCTGTATTATAAACAGACTCCGCTTACTGTAACTAATTTTGTGGGTCTTGCAGAAGGCAAACTTGATGCTGCTGCAGGTAAACCTTTCTACGATGGTCTTAAATTTCATCGTGTTATCGCAGACTTTATGATTCAGGGCGGAGATCCTCTTGGTAATGGTACAGGCGGCCCCGGTTATCAGTTTCCTGATGAATTTGTAGATAGTCTTACTTTCAGCGGGCCTGGAGTTCTTGCAATGGCAAATGCCGGACCGGGGACAAACGGAAGCCAGTTCTTTATTACTCATAAAGATACACCATGGCTGAACGGAAAGCACACTATTTTTGGAAAAGTTCTTGATGGTCAGGATGTTGTAAACAAAGTGCAGCAGGGTGATAAAATTGTAAAGATTACCGTCTTCCGTCAGGGAAAAGATGCAGAAAAGTTCACAGCAGGACAGAAAGATTTTGATGAACGCCTTCTTACGGCTGTAAAAGATGCCAGCGCCAAAAAAGAAGCTGTGTTTGCAGATCAGATAAAGACAATTGAAAAGAATTTCCCCGGGTATAAAAAAGAAGCACATGGTATCTATTATAAAATTCTGAAAGAAGGCAAAGGTGCCAAAACAGGAAAAGGCAAACCGGTAGCAACAGAATATAAAGGATATCTGATTACAGGAAAAGTGTTTGACCAGTCAGCAGGAAGGGGACCTCTTGAATTTACAACAGCAGGCGGTCAGATGATTCCAGGATTCGATATCATGGTACAGGATATGAAACTGGGAGAAAAACGTACAGTTGTCCTTCCTCCAGAACTGGCTTATGGCGAACAGGGATATCCTGGAGTTATTCCAGGCAATGCATACCTTGCTTTTGATATTGAACTTGTAAAGAACTGATTGTAAAATTATAAAATCAGGCTGTGCAGTAATGGATTATAAACAGAAACAGGAAACAGAACAGTTTTATCAGGAATTCTCAAAGAAGGTAAATGATACGGTCATTTCCCTTGAAATGGTTAATTTTCAGGCAGAACCGGCGACATTGAACTTTCTTAAACTTGTAAAGGGGGGAATAAATGATGAATTGTGGGGACTCCTGGTATTCTGTAAACATGGCCTGTATTTTTATGTTCATCCGTATGAATCCGTTATGGGAATGATGTTCCGGCAGGCTGCCCGCGGAAAAGCACCTGAAGAACAGCTTGTAGTACTTCATACGCTTGATGAGTTGAAATTTTCTATTATTAAGCACAAATGGTATGATCTTTTTTCACCGTATCCTGTAGACCGTCTTATGATGGAATTCAAGGATACAAACGGTAATCATCGTACAGCATTTTTGATGCCACATTCACATACAGAAGAAGTATTTGATAAAATCAGTGTTATTTTGATGGAGAAGCGCGCGGAATAACTTCCAGCTGTGCTCCGAACCGTATGCTCCGTATGGTTTTTAAAGTGTCAAACTGTATAAAGTAACAGAAATCTTTTATATTGACGGAAATGATAGTACCGTCTCCAAAAACAGCATGATGTACGCGTGTATTTACTTCCAGCATTGATCCCATTTTTTTAAGCCGCTCTTCGTCGTATGCTATCAGTCTGGCAGCCTGTTCCGAAAGAGATTTGTCGAGCTGTTTTTCGTAATCTATATTTTCTTTTCCTGCATCAAAAATAAAACGGGACGGATATTTGAATATGCCGTCGTTTGCTGTTCCCTCTGAATCAGAAAGAAAGAGCTGTTTTTTTGCCCTTGTCATTGCAACATATGCTATGCGGCGTTCTTCTTCCATATCTTCCGGTGTTACTGTCTTTCTTGAAGGAAATACACCTTCATTCATACCACAGATAAATACATATGGAAACTCCATTCCTTTTGCTGTATGTATTGTCATCAATTTTACAGTTTCTTCTTTTTCTTCCCGGTCGAGGTCGGTAAACAGTGCTATGTGTGTAAGAAAATCTTCAAGGTTTGCATCATCATCCTGTCCGGCAGTTTCCACTGCGCGTTTAAATTCCGCAACATTATCCAGCCGTTCCTGATCACCCTGCAGTCGGAGGTATGCTTCGTATCCTGTCTTATCCATTACAGCCTGCAGTATGGTACCAAGTTTCATTGATGTATATTCTGCATGAAGAGATTCAACAGCTTCTATATATGCTGCTGCGCCTGTACCGGCAAACATACTGTTGGAAATATTCTGTTTAAGGGAGGTATACAGAGATATATCATGAGAGTCAGCATATGATTTGATAAAAGCTGTCTTTGTTTTACCAATTTTACGTGATGGTGTATTTATTGTGCGCATAAAAGCAACATCATCTGCTGCAATAATCATACGGAGGTAACAGACAAGATCTTTTATTTCACGCCGTGAATAAAATTCGATGCCGCTGTAAAATTTGTACGGAAGCTTTTTGTGAATAAAACATTCTTCAATTGGCCGTGAAAGATAATGTGCCCGGTATACTATCGCGATAGATCCTAGATAGGTACCCTGTTCTATCAGTTTTGATATATGGCTGTAGATCCAGAGGGCTTCTTCCTGTTCATTTTTGCAGTGACAGTACACAGGTTTGGGGCCATCCGCAGCTGTAGCAGAAAGCTCTTTGGGATACCGTACTGTGTTTTTTGCTATCAAAGCATTTGCTGCTGCAAGTATCTGTGGTGTTGAACGGTAATTTTTTGTTAAGAGAAATGTCTTTGCCTGAGGATACTGTTTGTCAAAATCGAGGAACAGTTTTACATGAGAACCGCGCCATGAGTAAATTGTCTGGTCACTGTCTCCGACAATGAAAAGATTTTCGTGTTTTGCAGAAAGTATCTGTGCAATCCTATATTGTTTTTTGCTCACATCCTGAAACTCATCTACCATGACATACTGCATGCGGTCCTGCCATTTTTCCCGTACAGCAGGAAAATGTTCAAGGATATATGTAGTAAAATTAATGAGGTCATTGAAATCAAGTTCAAAGCATTTTTTCTGTTCATATACATAGCGCAGGAATATCTGGTCACTGCGGTCCTGTACTGTATCAAATCGTGAACGGAGCTGTTCATTATTAAGCCGGTAGATATCATCAATATATGTATCAGCAGCCATTTTTTTGGCTTCAAGAACATTGTCTATAGTATTTTGTATTGTTGTATCACGAAGAGTCAGATGCATGTCGGCAAAAATTCTGAGAAGGATTTCACGTTCATCTTCTGTGTCCATGATGATAAAATTCTTGGGATAGTTGAGTACATGGATATCTTCTTTTAAAAGCTGTACACAGAAAGCGTGGAAAGTACAGATAAGACCGAGGTCCATATCCCCAAGTTCATTTCTGACACGCCGTTTCATTTCGTTAGCTGCCCTGTTTGTAAAAGTTACGCACAGAATATCACCAGGTGCAATTCCAAGTTCGGAAACAAGATAACAGTATCGTGAGATAAGTGTACGTGTTTTACCGGAACCTGCTCCAGCCATGACACGAATATACCCTTCAGTGTTTTTAACTGCGGTCTGCTGCTGTTCATTTAAAGAAGAAAGGATAGAGTCCACTCAGTGATTGTAATTTAAATTTCCGGGATACGCAACGTTATTGAGATATTCCTTTACCTGTCAGTTTGATATAATGAAGATATGAGTATTGCTAAAAGAATAATTATTGCTGTTGTTTTTCTGATGACAGGAGGCGGTTTTGCAGCTGCGGGAATATATTTTCTGTCAGCAAAGTTTACTGCAAAACTCGCCGGTTACCGTGATGGCGGCAAGCGGCTGAGCAAAGCCTGTGGCTATTTTTCCATTGGAACAGGTATCCTTACTGCATTCTGCGGTCTGCTTATGGCACTGTTTCCTGTAACTGCCATGTTTATAGCTTTGTTTTACCTGACAGTGCTGTTGATTGGGACAATTTGGCTTTCTGTTGAAATAATGCCGAAGAAATAAAAAAAGACCGTCCGTTTTAACACGGACGGTCTTTTCGTCTACACTTTATAAGGTGTAACGGTTATTTCTTTGCTGCAGCTTTCTTTGCAGGAGCTTTTTTAGCTGCTGTTTTCTTTGCTGCTGTCTTTTTAGCAGGAGCTTTTTTAGCACCTGAATTGCGGACAACAGCCTGTGCTGCTGCAAGGCGTGCTATAGGTACACGGAACGGAGAGCAGGAAACGTAATCAAGACCAACGCGGTAGCAGAAGTCGATTGTTTCAGGATCACCGCCATGTTCACCGCAGATTCCGCAGTGGAAATCAGGTTTTACAGCGCGGGCATCTGTTACAGCCATAGCCATCAGTTTACCAACACCCTTTTCATCGAGTGTCTTGAATGGATCGCTTGGAAGGATGTTGCGGCTGTAATAAGAACCAAGGAATTTACCTGCATCATCGCGGCTGAATGCAAATGTCATCTGTGTAAGGTCGTTTGAACCGAAGCTGTAGAAGTCTGCAACCTGTGCGATTTCTCCGGAAAGGAGTGCTGCACGGGGTACTTCAATCATAGTTCCGATTTCAATCGGGATCTTTACACTGTGTTCTTTTTCAACACGGGCGATAACTTCTTCACATTCTTTGCGGATCATACCAAGTTCTACTGGATCACAGACGATTGGAATCATGATCATTGGATGAACAGGGATTCCTTCTTTCTTGACATCGATAGCTGCAAGAGTTACAGCTTCTGTCTGCATTTTGTAGATTTCAGGATAAGTGATTGTCAGACGGCATCCGCGGTGACCGAGCATCGGGTTGAATTCTTTGAGGCTGTTGAACTTCATAGTAAGATCAGCAACAGAGATTTCAGTTCCTTCTTCTTTCAGTACCTGCTGAACCTTTCTTGTTCCTTCTTCATCTTTTGGAATGAATTCATGGAGCGGCGGATCAAGGAAGCGGATAGTAACAGGTTTGCCTTTCATTGCTTCAAGAATGCCGGTAAAGTCTTTCTTCTGGAGCGGCAGAATCTTTGTAAGAGCTTTTTCACGGATTTCAGTTGTATCTGCACCAATCATTGCCTGGAAATAAATCAGTTTGGCAGGATCAAAGAACATGTGCTCTGTGCGGCAGAGACCGACACCTTCAGCACCGAAGTTGAATGCATTCTGTGCCTGATCAGGAAGGTCTGCATTTGCACGTACACCAAATCCCTTGATTGTTGTTTTTCCGAACTTGCGTACAGAGCCCAGACGGATATCGTCGCACCATTTCATGAATGTACCGAAGTCACCGCTGATTTCTGCCGGTTTTGTTGGAACCTGTCCGTTATATACATAACCTGTTGTACCGTCGATTGTAATCCAGTCGCCGGCTTTAAATGTTTTACCGTTAATTGAGATTCCGCCATTAACAAAGTTGATTGCAGAAACACCTGAAACACATGGTTTACCCATCTGGCGTGCAACTACTGCTGCATGAGATGTGCGTCCGCCTGTCGCGGTAAGAATACCCTGAGCAGCTGCCATACCGGCAATATCATCCGGGCTTGTTTCTTTGCGTACGAGCAGAACTTTCTTTCCTGCTTTACCCTGCTTTTCAGCATCTTCTGCTGTAAAGACAATCTGGCCGCATCCGGCTCCAGGAGAGGCATTAAGACCTTCTGCAAGTTTTTCAGCTTTCTTTGCTGCTGCAGTATCAATCATCGGGTGCAGAAGCTGATCAATCTGTCCTGCATCAACACGTGTAACAGCAACTTCTTTTGTGATAAGCTTTTCAGCAACCATATCAACAGCCATCTTTACAGCGGCTGCGCCGGTGCGTTTTCCATCACGGCACTGCAGCATGTAGAGTTTGCCCTGCTGTACGGTGAATTCCATATCCTGCATGTTGTGGTAGTGCTTTTCAAGTGTATTGCGGATCTTGAGAAGTTCCTTGTATACTTTTGGATTTTCTTTATCGAGCTGTGCGATTTCCTGCGGTGTGCGGATACCGGCAACAACGTCTTCGCCCTGGGCGTTCATCAGGTATTCTCCGAAGAATTTGTTTTCGCCGGTTGACGGTGAGCGGCTGAATGCAACACCGGTACCAGAATCGTTACCCATGTTGCCGAATACCATTGCCATAACAGTTACAGCTGTACCTTTAAGACCTTTGATATTATTCAGTTCACGGTATTTGATTGCACGTGCATTCATCCATGATCCGAATACGGCATCGATTGCATGCCACATCTGTTTTTCAGGATCCTGCGGGAATTCAGATCCGGTTTCTTTTTTGTACAGTGCTTTGTATTTTGTAACGATTTCCTGAAGTTCTGATGTCTCAAGGTCTTTATCGAGTTTGATTCCTCTGTGAGACTTTACTTCAGAAATGATTTTTTCGAACTCTTCATGCGGTACACCCATAGCAACATCGCCGAACATTTGAATAAAGCGGCGGTATGCATCCCATGCAAAGCGCGGGTTGTTTGTCTTCTTGGCAAGGCCAAGGACAGATTTATCATTCAGGCCAAGGTTGAGGATTGTATCCATCATACCAGGCATGGAAATTGCAGCACCTGAACGTACAGAAACCAGAAGAGGATCTACAGGATCACCAAGTTTTTTTCCGAAAGCTTTTTCAAGTTTTACAAGGTTCTTTGCAACATCTTCTTTAAGTCCTTCCGGATACTTTCTGTTGTTATCATAGAACATCTTGCAGACATCTGTAGCAATTGTGAATCCTGGTGGTACCGGAACACCGATATTTGTCATTTCGGCAAGGCCGCAGCCTTTACCGCCAAGAGTTGGACGCATGCTGGCGTCGCCTTCAGCTTTTCCGTTTCCGAAAAAGTAAACAAGTTTAGTTTTTGCCATGTATTTCTCCAAAAAAGGGATATAGATAGGAACATAAAATATTACATTGAAAAGGGTTAACTGTCAATGTGTGGAAGTTTTAATATATGTAGTACCATTTATAAGATGTATTGATTTTTTTCTTGGCAGGTAAATAGTATGATATACTGTATCAGGAAAGGAATAAAAAAATGAGCTATTTTAAAAAATCCTTAATACTGCTGCTGTCAGTCTTCTGCAATATGACTGCTCTTATTTTTCCAGCAGAAGCTGCCGGGACTGTGGTGTCTGAAGACAATATTATCAGTGCCGGATTTACAGAATATCCCGGATATGCATATACAGATGTACGAGGAGAAATAACCGGTGCAGATATAGAATATGCATATAAAATAGCGCAGATGTCCGGCATGAAAATCCGTACGGTTCTTTTCAAAGACACCAAAACAGCATTTAAAGCGCTGGATACCGGTGCGATAGATACGCTTTTTGATATATACAGATCAGAAGACCGCATGCAGAAATATCTGTTTTCTGAACAGGAAATTGGGAGGTCTCCGCTTGCTGTTTTTGTGAGGAAGAATGATGACCGGTTTGAATATGGCAGAATCGAACAGCTGAAAAATCTTATTTATGGATGTGAGACAGGAAGTTATGTAATCACAAAATATAAAGCGTGGTGC
>Ga0183095_10393_pt2 | contig 36979 bp, 29 predicted proteins | sample BioMet4_FD_130346 | JGI IMG/M metagenome (GOLD analysis project Ga0183095, IMG submission 130346) | Microbial communities from bioreactor (seeded with sewage sludge) at LBNL, California, USA - Biofuel metagenome 4 (v2) (version 3) | ecosystem: Engineered > Bioreactor > Anaerobic > Unclassified ...
CTCGAACTGCGCATTGATTAGATCCGATTTAACAAGCATAGAAGGTATTAGGTACAACGCTTTTTTTTGTTTTTCCATCAGTTTGATATAGTACCCGGCTGTTAAATAGAAGTTTCGCTTTTGTCCATAGCGCACATTACCAATATCCGTAGAGGATTCCAACAGGTTTGTGCCCGAAAAGCCAACATATATTTTTTTGCGTTGCTGATATTGAATTCCGAAATCAACATCCGGGATGATTCCGCTCTCCTTCTGTTTGCTTTTTAGCAACGGATCTCCGGGTTGTTCCAGTATCAATTGGCTAAAATCAATGGATTTGCTTAATAGCGAAACTGCAAAACCAATCCCAAGATTATTTTCTTCGTTTTTAAATGGAATATGGTAAGCGTAATTAAGTTTAATCCCAAGGTTCTGCTCAAAACCAAGTTTATCATAAACCACATTGATCCCAAGGCCACTGTGAATAGAGAAAATGGGAGCATGCATATTAAAAACTCCTGAAAGTGGCGAAACATTGTTGCCTTTCTCATCTTTCAATCCCAACCACTGTTGCCTTCCGTACATATTAGTGCAGATAGCCTCCTGTGAGCCTGCAAAAGCAGGGTTATAAAGCGTCCCGTCTAAAAAATACTGGGTCAACTGAACCTGGTTGAACGCCGGGAAAATGAATAATAAAAAGCTTATGCTAAGTAAAAATAATTTTTTCATATCATTTGTAATTTTTTCCGATTACTAAAAACTCCGTTCTGCGGTTCAATTGATAAGCGACTTCCTTTTTTTTAACGTCTGTTATGGAAAGGATATATTCTTCGGTCAATTTAGTCCCACGCTCAAATGTGTAACCATCTTTGGTGATATCTGTTGTCAATACCCTGGGCATACGTTTACCATAGCCTTTTGCAACCAACCTCGCTTTATTGATCCCTTTTTCTGTCAAAAATTTTACTACCGTTTCTGCCCGTTTCTGCGATAGTTCGTCATTGTATTCCATTGATGCCCTTGAATCGGTATGAGAAGATAGCTCAATAATGATTTTAGGATTATCATTAAGAACATTTACCAGGAGCATCAGCGAATCCTGATATTGTGGAAGCAAATCCCATTTATTAAGTTCATAATAGATATCGGGGAGTACAATTGGCTTTTCAGGAATGGGCTGCAAAGCAAAATTGACGTGAAATATCGTATCATTTTTGAGTTTTCCTATGGTAACTTCCGTTTTTTTTGTAAAATAATTTTCTTTGGAAACAATCAGCGTATAGTTGTTTTCCTCCTTTATTTGACCTTTAGAAAGAAGATATGTACCCTTATCATCAGTAAAAACGGTTGTTGTATCGTTTTCGTTATCGATAACATTGACAAGTAGCCGTTGCATAGGCTGCTGAGTAACCTCATCAATAACCAATCCCTGTATTGAGATTTTTCGGTTTATTTTTTCAAAATACCAGATGTCGTCACCCCCTTTTCCTCCGGTTCTGCGTGAGGTAAAGAATCCTTTCTCCTTGTTTCCTTCAAAACTAATAGCAAAGTCATCGGCATAAGAATTGATGGGACGGGGAAGGTGTTCCACATTCGAAGGTCCGTTTTTTCCAAGGGTTACACGATATATGTCCAATCCTCCATATCCGGCTCTGCCGTTTGATGCAAAATAAAGGATAGTGTCGTTGTAAAAGGAAGGGAACAATTCATCGCCGGATGTATTGATAATGGATCCCAGGTTTTCGGCATGTCCAAAGGGTTTTCTCTTTGAGGCACGGGTTGTTTTCCATAAGTCTTTGCCTCCGCTACCGCCAGGACGGTTGGACGCAAATATCATGGTAAGACCATTGGCGGTGATAGCCGGATGTCCAGCATTACTTAGACTGTCAGTATAGATTACTATAGGTCGTCCCCATCCATTTCCCATTCTGCTTACTTCCAGTATCTGGCAATATTCTTTACCCTTGTGCATCTTTCCGCAACGTGTAAAGTAGAGTTCTTTATACTGGTTATCGAGGCTCGCAGCCCCTTCGTTGGCGCTGGTGTTCACCATCTGATTATCATCGGCTAATACGGGTATACCCCAGATATCCCCTTTCTTTTTAGTGGAGATAAACAAATCGGAGAAATACCCATCAGTCCAGTTATCAATTTCCTTTCCCGTTGCTCCTTTCCGGTTTGAAGTAAAAATCACCGTATTAAATTTATTATCCCCATATATAGCAGCAAAATCATCATCCTGTGAATTAATTTCACGGATATTTTTGATGAACCACTGTGTTTCTGTCGTAGTATCCTGTAAACTCAGTTCACACGATGCTTTGCCTGTTATCGCCATAGGATCTCCTGGCACTCTGGTAAGGTATTGATTGAACATGGGCAGGGCATCGGTATATTTTCCCTGGGAGCTAAGCGTTATAGCATAATAGAGATATACCACGGGTTTTTCTTCGGCATATTTATTTTTAACCAACCTCTGGTAGTTAACCTCAGCTTTCCTAGGGTTGTTGATCATCCTGAAGCAATCGGCAAGTTTAAAGACAACCTCGTTTCGCTCAAGTTTTTCACCGTCGAACTTATCGAGGGCTTTGGTATAGTATTCAATGGCCGAGGTGTATTGCTTGTTTTCATAAGCTTTATTGCCCATGAGCACATATTTACCTTGGCCAAACAAGTTGAAGTGCATGCCTATAATGGCAAGAATAAGAATTGTTTTTGCAATATTTTTTTTCATGGCCTTTATTCTTTAATAAATTTTACTACGACGACTTGCTCCGAATCGTTAATTTTCAAGATGTATAATCCAGCACCTAAAAATGAGAGGTCAAGGTTAATAATATCTTCAGTCGTATTCCATATCCGTAACGGGATACCTAAGGCGTTGTTTATTGAAATAGTCTTTTCACCCGACAATCTTCCGCTTAAATCAATAACAGCCTTAGATTTAACAGGATTGGGCGTCAGGTCTATAATATCTCTGTACAAGTTCACACTTCCCTGGCGGATATACTCCAGATCGTCATATCCCATCGCTTTAAAAAGGTAATAGTAAACACCCTGAGGCGCTGCGGAACCTGAAGGCATATTGCCATTCCATCTCCCGTTCACCGAATCTATTTTATGGATAAAACGGCCATTGCGGTCGCTGATATTCATTTCCAGCGATTCGATGCATTTTGTTACCGGCCCGAAGGAATCGTTATAACCATCTCCATTGGGGGTGAATGCGTTGGGGATATTAATCTCAACATCTACCTCGACATCAATCAAGACACTATCGGTAAGGATGCAATTATTGGGAGGTCCACTATTTACTATCAGTTTAATAATATTTACGCCCATATCGGTAAGCCTGATATTCGAGGTGGGCTGATTACTGAATAACTTGTCTTTATAGTACCATTCATAGGAAACTGATCCGGTGCCCTGCGCACTGAGGTTAATATCAAGTGGGGCAAAACCTTTTATCGGATCAGCAGTAATGCCTATTGTCATTGGGCTCTCTGTTATGATAGTTACATTGTCTGACGTTTCCAACCCATTTTTATCTATGGCCCTAACAAGATAAGTTCCGGCACATATATTACTGACCTTGGGTGGAGTTACCAGTTCGTTATTAAAAAATAGCTGGATGGGGGGCTCTCCACCATGAACAATAATATCTGCTTCACCGTTACAACTGTTAGTACACACCTCATTTTTGACGTTAATTTCAAGGCGTAGTGTATCATTAACCTGGATTCTTACCGTATCAGACAATATACAATAATTTGGAGGACCACTGTTTGCCCTCAGTTCAATGACCTGGATGCCCGGATCGCTAAGTGTAATATTTGTTGTGGGATTAGTATCAAATAGTGATCCTTTATAATACCATTCATAGGAAACTGCTCCGGTGCCCTGGGCAGTAAGGCTGACATTCAGCGGAGCATATCCTGCCATGGGATCAGCGACAATACCAATTGTCATTGGGCTTTCCGTCTGGATGGTAACATTAGCTGAGGTTTCGCATCCTTTGTTATCAACAGCACGAACGGGATAAGTTCCCGGACACAAATTACTCACCTTAGGTTGGGTAATCAGTTCGTTGTTAAAATAAAGCTGAATGGGAGCTTCCCCTCCAACAACAACAATGTTAACCTCTCCATTGCAACTGTTGTTACATGTTTCATTTTTTGTGATAAACTGAAGTTGAAGCGTTTCATATTCTTCCACTACAACCATTTTCGTAATCTCATTATAACAACCAGCATTACTGTAAGCCTTGAGAGTAACCGGATAGGTTCCTGCCTGTGGAAATATATGTACCGGATTTTGGAGATGCGATGTGTCGCCATCACCAAATGACCATTCATACCCAACAATAAAGTAGGGATCAATAATAGTGGCTGTGCCCGAAAACTGAAATTCAAGCCCTGTACATTGGTTATTATACACAAAATCAACCTCAGGAGCCGGTTTTGTATAGCGCGTGGTAACTAATGTGTCGTTGTTTAAATTATCATCCCTTGTATTGATAAGCCAGATTCGGAAAAGATATACCCCTTGTATTGAAATATTCACCGGAGTTTTAAAAGTATATATCAGGTCATTGTATATGGTGCCCACAATCGTATCCATAAAAATTGTTCCTCCGTTTACCTGGTATGCCAACCTTAAATCCTTGAATGGTACGTCGCCGAACTGTCGCAGATAAACTGTTACACTGTCTGCCGGTCCATGAACACAATCCAGGTTGGGACTGATTAATTGTGTAATCCCAAAATCAACCATGAACTCTACTGCGCCAATATCAGGCGCCTGGTCATTCCTGATTTTTCCATTGATATCAAAAAGGATTCCCCCGATGGGGATACCTGCCCCATTTAAATCTTTTTGATATGGCAAAGGGTTGGTATCGCTGGCGTAAAGTGGGGCAAGGTTTTTAGAATTGGCGTCCCCATTAACCGCTTGCCCCCACTCTTGCAGATTTGTATAATTGATATCAGCATACCGTCCGATCAACCCCGACGGACTGTAATAATCATTGTAGTCCAACAAAAATCCCGTGGTCCCTGCCACTATCAATGCCGGGTATCCCGCCGTCTTTATATTGAAAATATTGTCTTTGATATTGTTCTGGTTGCCACCCTGTATTTCAAATCCTATGCTCCCCTCTCCAATATCCGTATTGGCTATGTTCAAACTGTTGAAATAAATACCTGTGTAGGAACAACTGTTCATATAAATTCCTATTCCTGGACTGGTACCATAAGTATAAATGTAGTTGTTATATACGCTCAATGTATCACTATATTCTAACGAAATTCCTGATTGAGACAAAGTATTGAACCGGTTATTCCTTATAACCGAATTTCTTATAATGTAAAAATGTACGCCGGTCGGGCAATTATTAAATTGATTCCCGTCTATAACGACATTCCTCGAAGAATTTGCGACTATCCCACTATTTTGATTAAATACGTTGTTCTGTACTTCAATTTCCTGTATACCATTTTCCAGGGCTATTGCACAACTTCCACCGTAAAATCCAGTGGAGGATATCCTAATATCATGCGACCCTGTTATTACGCGTAAAGCATAATAGCAATCCGTAAAATAACAGTGTTCAATGTTGATATGATTTGAATAATTATCAAGCGCTAATCCATAAGATCCATTAAATCCAATCCCCCTGAAATTAATGTACATGGCATGCTTTAAGTTGACTATAACACCATTATACCGGAGCATGACTGCGGTGCTATCCCCGCTTTCTGACTGAAAGCTTACCGTATTAACCTCAGAAGAACCGGCTATATCGTTGATCACAAACTGCTCATTGTATTCCCCGTCCCTTACATTGAATACTACAGGACACGATATCCCAGCCGCATTTAATACCGCCACGGCATCGGTGAACGTAGCAAAATCCGGATTACTACCTCCAATCGTATAGGCGCCGCAAAGAGATGGTCTCATTACTTTAACAATAGAGTCATTATAGGGGTTTGGATCCTCTATCCCGTTGGGAAAACTTTGCCATATCTTTAATTGGACGGGTTCACTTCCAAAATTCCAGGAACCTATGGAGATATTTTCCTGAACATTACCAATGCTGAGGTTCCCGTTCCAGGAATAATCCGGCTGCTGTATACCGTTTATCATCCATTTTATCGTCGTAGAGGTAAGGTTTTGGAATCCAAAATTCCCGAGGGTAACTTTTATTTCATGTAAACCCGAATTAAATGGCTCTGTGGGACTATCCAGTTTAACCAGACCTCCGTCAACCGGGAGTGGCGCAAAAATTGAAACATTGTCCAATGCCCAATAGCCCTGGTTCTCTCCATCCCAAATAAATCTGATTTTAGCATTGGTTACGCCACCTACGACCGGAGAAATATCCACAATCTCAGGCGAAGGATTAGTGGTGCTGACTGTAAACCGGGTTACTTCCAGCCATGTATTCCCGTTAAACGCCTCTATAATGGCTTTTGCACCATTTTCAGATACAAAAGTTTGATCATATTTCAGCAGAATGAAATTACTGATGGAGGCATCAAAAAATGGTGATTCGAGGGCTACCTTTTCATGTTGCCCATTGTTTGAAATGGAATCACTATCGAATATGGCAAAAGGGGAAGTAATGGGATAATTAATTGTCCTGCCGCCCGGATTGTCAAAATGCCATAAATCGGTTTCACTCCCCTCTACTTTGTAATTACTCCATTCCAATGGAGGGGTCGTTCCGGAGGCCGTAACGAAATCCTCATTTAAAATATACACCTGTCCCTGTGTAGCTGAATAGACAGAAAGCGCAACTATTAGAAAAAGTAATCGTTTCATATTAATTATTTTATAGGACATCTTATCTGCCCTGGTTTTCATTTATTATGTATTGGCAGGTATATTAACCTGCCCTGATTTTCACTTTTTATGTATCGGTCAATATACCTACCTGCTCCCATTTTAACTTTTTGTGTATCGGTCAATAGGTTTACCTGCCCTGATTTAAAATATCCCTGACAGGGTTCAAAACCCTGTCAGGGATGGTAATCACCAAAATTTATTTTCTGATCACAATCTTCTTGATATAATTAGTATCCTTGCCGGTAACGGTTAGCGTATAAATCCCTTCCGGCAAATCGCCTGAACCGATTTCTGTGGAATATTTACCATTAGCTGCAAGATTCAATTGCTGATAAACAGTCACACCCAACGAATTATAAACCGTTACATCAAAATTCTGCGATTTTACTGAATTTAATTCAAGGGTAAAGGTTCCGTTGCTGGGATTGGGATAAACTGCCACTTCCGTTCTGTCCAGGCGGTTAATTCCGGTTAGGGTAGCTGTTAACGAAGCAATACTGTAAACGCCATCGCTGTTGGGGAATACTTTTCCGGTATAAGCATCTCCGTAAGGATTGCTCAGCGTAAAGTTAACGCCTTCGTATTCCTGTCCCTGCGACCATAGCTTAAATGTAACCGGATGATTGGCCGTGAAGCCTTCACCGGAGTTCAGGGTGGCAAAAACCGGGATGGCATTTTCTGTCTGGTTATCCGATGTGGGTGTTTGGGTTAATGCCAAAGAACCAACCAACGTCTGCCCATCGAATACACCGATTTCATCACCGGATTGTAAGCTGTAGCCATTGATGGTTGCATCCGAAATATAAATGGTGTACACCGGATCGGCTGCATTGCCACCTTCAAAGTTGAAGTGTTGAATTGCCATATTGTTTTTGATTGATCCGGACTTGGTTCCTGCCGGATAAATCAGTGTTGACGGAGCATTCATCTTTGCCAGATAACCTTCGCCGGGGACGACATTACCGATGTTGTTTACCCAGTTGGGTCCCAGTTTACGCAACATATTCCCGCCCGAATTTCGGATAAAACTCAGATTATCGTTCATAATTCCTGCAAAAGCCGTAGTGGCACTCATTGGATTTTTCGGAAGGTAGCTGATAAACTGGTAACCTGTTGAAAGGGCTATCGGAGTCTGAGCATTAATCGGTGTTCCCTGAATTAAAAAATCTTCCGAAGCATTCATTTTAAACAAATACCCCTCCACGGTTACCCAATTTCCAATATTATTCAGCCAGTTTGGTCCAATTTTACGAAACATATTACCACCAGAATTACGGACAAACCCAAGGCTATTGTCTAATAAATCATCCAAAATAACCGTCATATCAGGATTGGTGGGAACAACATGCGATGAAATAAACTGATAGCCGGTATTTAAACTGTACCATTGTGTAACAATAGAAAGAAAACTTAAATAAGCAATACTGTATTGACCATCTTCTGGCGGGAATACGTTTCCGGTATATGCGTCGCCATAGGGATCGGTCAAGGTGGTATGTATATAACTTATTTCTTCCTGAGCGCTGACATCCCAACATTTAAACGTAAAAGGATGACCCGGAACATACCCAGGTTCATTAGTTAGGGTTTGAAAAGCTGTAATATAATGGCTCGACCAGGTTGCCGGGGTCAGTACTTCCGTTAGCCTCAACGAGCCAACCATCGTTTCACCATCGAAAATGGCTATTTCATCCATGGGCTGAAGATCAATTCCATCTAATGTGGCATCCGATAAATAGATAGTCCACACAGGATCGGCAGGATTACCACCTTCAAAAACGAAATGTTGGGGTGCAATTGCACAATTAACTGAACCGTTTTCATAGATAGGCTCAAAATTATTTCCATCCCAATCTGCAAATTCACGTGGAGTTGGGTTGTCGGACCAGGCAATGATTGAAGTTCCGGCTGCATTGGTAGCGAATTTTAATTCAAAAAAAGTATTATCCAGAATGGTTACTGGTGTATTAGCAGCCCAAACGAATGAAACTTTTCCCGGGATGGAAGAATTGATTGTAACGTCCGTGATCCCAGCGTACCAGTTAGTATCCTTTATATACGCTAATTTGCTGACATCATACGAAATGGAAAACTGGAATGAACCCAGATTTATCAAATTCCGAGCAGTTACCGGTACGATAACTGTTCCGGGATTAGTATTCACCGTTCCGATAGTAAGTTCGGGTGATGGTGGTGGAGCCGTAGCCTGGGTAACTGTAACCTGCCGTGGACTTCCAATAGCTCCCGGTGCGGTAATCGTTATCGTTCCAACACGGGAAGTTGATAAATTATTTTGAGAATACGTAGCATCAATGGTTCCATTATTTCCTCCGGTAGCCCCATTAGATATAGTTAACCAGTCGTTACCGGTTGTAACCTGGGCAGAATAACTCATGGTACCCGTACCGGTATTGGAAACATTAAAACTGGTATTGCCTGCCAGATGATTTACATTTTGATTAGCCGGAGTTACGGATAAAATGGGCTGTGGTGGAAGTATAAGATTAACGCCGCCATTATTATATACCGGAACAAAAATATTCCCGTTAAAATCGCCAAATTCACGCGGAGTAGGATCATCGTTCCAATTCAAAGCAGAAGAACCTGAAGCGGTAAAATTCATTTCAAAGAAAGTATTGTTGGTAATAAAAATACCGTGATCTTCCGCAGCCCATACACATGTAATCTTCCCGGGTGATGAACTGCCAATTGTTACTGCATTAATTCCGGAATACCAATTGGATATACCATTGAATGTTAATTTGGAAGGATCGTAATTAATAGTGAACTGGAATAAACCTAAATTATTGATGTTTGAAGCATTAACCGGTACTATAACAGTACCGGCTGAGTTAATATTAACATTACCGATGGAAAGTGCCGGTGGCTGAATAAGGTTAAAATCGGTTTTAGGAACTTTTAAATGTCTGATATAATTATCACCAGCCGGATCCAGGTCGCCTCTTATTGACAAGCCTGGTTCGTTATCTGCCTGATAAATAATGTGAACATAGTCATCAGTTTTGGCAGCTATCACCGGAAAAACGCATTCATCATAGGCATGAGAAGCATCACAGGTGAAATCTTTAAATTCTCCCCAGGTTTGTCCGCCATCGCCTGAGCCGCGAGCCCAGATATGACGATACTGCTGGATTCCGTTGTCAAATCCTTCGGTAATACCCGAATATGTTACAAAAATCCGGTTCTGCTGATCAATCGTTAGTTGAGGCATACTCGAAGGACTTAAATAATATAAACCTAAAGCAGAATTGGTGGCACCAACAAGGTCTATTTGTCCGTTGCCATTCACATCCTGCATCCAACCAATAAGACTACCCTGTTGATATAATAGATCGGGATCAAGACAATTTTTTTGTTCCTGTTGTGTACCACCGGTCCAGGTAGGAAGATTTTCATTCCAATAAGCTATTCCATCAACAAACGGAAACCATGTAGTTGCTGTACCATCAGCCATTGCGCGATTAACACCAAACACAATGTGCAATAAACCATTATTGTCGAATGCCCCATGTGCAGAGCCATCAGAGCAATAGAATGTATCAACTGTGGATGTTCCATTCCAGTAAGGGTAAGGATTTTCCCAGATAATAGTTTTCTGCCAGGTATCTCCACCATCTGATGATCTCATTACAAAGAAATCATTTTGATTGTCGCAATAAATAATTGCCATATTATTGCCTTTGGGCTCAACTAATGAATAAGCATCTCCATTAAAAGATACGTAAAAAGCAGAACCTGTGCCTTCCAAAACTACATTGCTTTTATCCCAGGTAACCCCGCCGTCTGTAGAACGGGAATAACAAAGAGCGCCATCTTGGCCTAAATATGTCATGCCACCGTTAGCTACCGGAACTGTTAAACCGATAAGATGAATGGTGTTATGGTCAGTTCCACCTGATACCATGCGGGTCCACCACAATTGATGACCGCTGGGTCCTGCATAAGTTGACTGTGTCCATGCTCCGGTACCTTTGGTTGTACGTTTGCAAACTACCAAAGGACCCGTTCCGCTAACGTGGGCAATGGTCATTTCACCTGTGGGTCCTAAAGCGATATAACTGGGCCAGCCGGTCTTGATGTTTTCGATTCTTGCAGTGGGTTCCGGTCCCCAGGCAGTACCGTTATAAAAATTATAACCTGTACCCCGATCCGTATAAGCGTCTGTTCCTATTGTCCATGTAGCGCCCATAGTTCCGTCATCATAATAAACAAATCGCCCGTAAGGGGTGCATTGAGCAGTTTGTAAATCATAAATAGTCTGACCAATTTCTTCTTCATTAATTGTTCGTACAGACTTGGCGGGGCTATGTTTTACCTCAGTTTGAACAATCAAAGAATTGTCAATGGCTTTAACTTTTTGAACGGCAAAGTTTTCTAATGACTTTGGCACGGTTATCCGGTTATTTTGGGAAAACCCGAATAACCCAAAGCTTACTAATAAGCTTAATAGTAGAATTTTTTTCATGATCAATATTTTTATTTGTTATTGTTTATTATTTAACCACTATGTGAACTAATCCCGAGTACCCGGGCACAAAGGGCATTGTATTTTATGTTATTTAGTCAACTCATCAGCCAACTCATCCCTGTTTTCAACCAACTCACCCCTGCCCCTCTCTTGGAAAGAGAGGGGTAAGGCGATGGGAGATGAAGAGTTTTGGTCGTTTATTTTGCTTTTCATTTTTGTTATTCATTCGTTATGCTTTTCATTTTTTCGGCTCATCCCGATTCCTTAAGCTCCCCTCTCTTCCCAAGAGAGGAGCCGTGGGAGCGTTTGATTAATATTTCTCCTTCTGAAATCCCCATTCTCTTAACACATTTTGATAGGTATCGGGGTAGTTTGCCTTGATGATAAGGATAAGGGCGTTAAGCGCTCTTTTTAACTCTGTTTTCATTTGTTGTTTGTTGCCTACCATGGAGGAGACGTTGCTGTCGGTTTCCAGGGCTTGCTTCATCAGGCTGTCGTATTGTTCGCAGATAGGGTCCCAGAAAGCTGAACCATATTTGTTACCGCCCAGTCCATGGGTAATCAGCGCTGCCTTGAGCATACCAAGGGACTCGTTGCGCTGGTTGTGATCTTCCGGAATCAAATATTCTTTGCCACGGTGTACGATGCCAAACTGAGGATAATAAGCAGGGGCTTCCGCCTTACCGTATTTTTCCATCAGGTCGTGTTTTACAAAGCCAATGTGATCCTCAATTTGTTTATCAAGCAAAGCAAGATCCTGGGTAAGCGACTTACGTCCCGATCCGGTGATTTTGCGTTGGTAAACCAGGTCGGAAAAATTTTGTGCCTTGATTTTAAATTCGGATTGCAAAAGCCAGATCAGGATAAACATGGGATTCTTCTCCCAGGTTACGGATACGTTAATAGCTAAATCGGCGAAATCCCGATCGGAATTAGGAATGTTACCGGTAGATGTTTTGCCGGTTGCATCCGGTTGGGCTTCCAGCCCTTCCGGAGAAGTGATGTTTTCTTCAGGTGTCATAAAAGATGATTTTTAAAATATTATTAAATAAGTAAATAAAAAATGTCCCGCTCAAAATTTATCTTTCTCACTCACCTGCCGGTATTTCCATCCTGATTATTCCCATCTGCAACCCTACCCGGCGGGATTCTCACGCTCATTCTATCCATAAAAGCATTGGTATGATATCATACCTGCGCTGTTTTTCTCTCATTATATATCAGTCCGATCTCGGACCTACTCTGTTTTTCTCTCATTATGTATCAGTCCGACCTCAGACCTACGCTGATTTTCTAAAAATATGTATCAGTCCGACCTCGGACCTACTCTGATTTTCTCAAAATATATATCAGTCCGACCTCGGACCTACGCTGATTTTCTCAAAATATATATCAGTCCGACCTCGGACCTACGCTGATTTTCTCAAAATATATATCAGTCCGACCTCGGATCTGCCCTGATTTTCACTTTTTGTATATCGGTCAATATGTATACCGGCTCTGTTTTCCTAAAAAAATTTATTAGTCTGACTTTACCCCAACATTCCTTCATTTTTTATGTATTTAAATACAATTAGGTCGCAATAATTTTCAAGACCATTTATAATGCTTTTTTACAGCTATTTGAATCGAAATTTTAGTGTAAAAAACGCATAAAATAATCTTTAAAAGTGCGCGAGCAATTTAATAAATAAATTGCAAACAGAAAATAAATATTTATTCGTAGGGGTTTCTCGAGTATTCGTAGGGGTTTTACGAGTATTCGTAAAAAGAGAGGAGGTCAATTTTTATTATTGTACAAAAAAATAGCCGAAAACCGGGGTAAATTTGCACTTGGCAGAATGTACCCGGTTTTCGGCTTAGAGGACTCTCAGGTAAAATTGAGAATGGTAAAAAGGCTGTAGGATTATCTGCTATTTAATCCCAGCTTATTTTGTTTGTTAAATTTGAAATGATTTTAACTAAAAAGGCAAATCATCTTTTGGATCTTCGGGCGGAATATCGTTGTATTGGTCCGAAGGCGGAGCCTGTTCGCCGGTTCTGGTTATTTTCCATGCTTTTACTTCGGTATACCAGCGTCCGTTGTATTCACGGCTTTCCACATCAAAGGAAAGATTAATCTGTTCACCTTCCGCAATCCGTGACTGTTCAATTTTGTCGCCCCACAGCGAGAAGCATATTTTTTTAGGGTATTGCCCCTCGGTTTCTATTACGTATTCCTGTTTTTTCCAGATTCCATTTTTTCCTTCGCCACTCTGCAAAGGCAATGTTTTTATAACTTTTCCTGTAATTTCCATATTTATTTATTAGGCTGCAAAAATATAAATTTCGATAACTTTAAAAAACTATTAATTCCAAAAAACCTGCATTTTGATGGTTAACTACAATATAACCGTATCCGTAATTATTTCCCGTTTCGCAGCAAAGTGATGGTTTCAAAGGCTGTAAACAGCAGATAGAGTATAAAAAATGAGATGATAAAGTTTATGGCGTCTGCACGGTGGGTAAATGTATACAAAAGCAACACCACCGCATAAAGAAACAGCTTCAGTGTGGTGGCAAGCATAAAATAAGGAACAAATTTGGCAAACCGCTTTCCGGTAGCTTTTAGTAAAATAAAATGAACTAGAAGCGTTACCACAAAAAAGAATAAGAAAAGATAAGGTATTACCGGACTGATATAATTATCGGGCAGGAAATAAATGACAACACAACCTATAAGGGCAATAATTATGGTAAAAATAGCCAAATTGCGAAGGAACTGAAGAAAGGATAGCTTCATCCGAATATCATTTTAAGTTTTAATTTTTATGGAAATTATTTTTTACCTATCAGGTCTTTTACTACATAATAAATAGCCAACACTACCGAAGCTAACGACAGAATAACCGTAAATACAGGAAAAGGTATTTTCATCCATTTATCGAGTTGCACGCCTCCAAAAACGCCCAGGCCGATAATAACGGCCATCTGCAAGGCAATACTCGAATACCTGGCATAATTATCAAGCAGTTTCCTGCCCTGTTTGTCCGGCTTCATCTTCATTAGTTCTCCTGTAAACCAGTCCAGGTTCTTCCATGCGACAACTGCCCGAAAATTTAGCGCCCGGCTCTATGGCTAATTTATTGGTTATAACATCACCTGTAAAATCAGAAGTTGCTTTTAGCGATAACAACTCCGATACGATGACCTTTGCCTTTACAATACCCGAAAAATCGGCATTCTGGCAGGTAATATCGCCATCCACATTTCCTGTGGACCCAACAACTACCTTGCCGGTAGAAATAATAGAACCAACAAGCGTTCCGTCAATACGTATATCGCCGTTTGAATTAATGTTCCCTTTAATATCGGTGCCGCTGCCAATAAGATTGATTGAAGGTTGCTCGGGAAGTGGATTTTTTGCCATGACAGTTTATTTTTAAAACAAAACAAAAATAGTAAAAACAATTAACTGCAACACAAAAAAAATAAAATTTGCCAACCCTTGCTAAAAATTAGCCAACGACTTGCTAAAAGCTTATTGCTTTTGATTTTTGATATAATATTTATTGAAAAATTTCAAGTAGGTTTCGGCGTCTTTGTTCTTATAAAATATCGGATAGTTATCGGACGATATAATAAATTGACGAAAATCGTCGGGCTGCATTTTCGAAAAGACGTAATCGTTAATCCGGATTCCGTTATAATAATCCAGCGTCTTTTTCATATCGGCAAAATTACTTACCGAAATCATCTGCCAGTTATTATCCAGGATCACGCTATTAATAATCAGATTATCGAGACTGTTGTATTTACTGTTATAATCGGATATCTTGGTTTTGGTAACATTTAAATTGACATTGGCCGAATTGATTAGCAATATATAAAAATGACCGGTTTCGGGTTTAAACGCATACAGCGATTCGGCCATTTTCTCGGTTTGAGCTGCCGCCGCCTGCTGTTTTGCCTGTTCGGGCGCCACCGCAGCCACTGGCTTTGCATAATGATCGAGCATGTTTTTGGCAAAAGGAAAAACCTCGCTGTCGGGATATTTAGCCGTGATGTATCGTAAAGCGACAACCAGCGAATCCGTATTTTGTGTTTTTCCTATGGCCAAAGCCTTTAGCATTTCAAATTTCGGGGTTAGTTTTTTATCAAGCAACGTTTGTATGGCATCGTTGCAATAGATTATTGCCAGGTTGTAATGTCCCATTTTAAATTCGCCAAATGCTTCGGCATAGCGGGCGTCGGCCCGTTCTTTAACAGCCATCAGTTCCAGATAATAATCGGGATCGGTAATAAGTTTAGCATAATCACTATCGGGATATCCGGTTAATATCTGGTTTTTGCATTCTTCCGCTTTAGCATTGTTTTTAGTAACCGTATAAATTTTGTAAAGCTGGTAATATACTTTTAGCCGGTCTTTGTGATTGGGAAAGCGTTGAAGGTAGTTTTCAAAGGTCTGAATCGACTTGGTGGTATCCATTAAACCATCAAGATAAATGAAACCGAGATTATACATAGCATCGGCAATCTTAGCATCCGAAGCGGCAATTTGTTCGGGTGTAAGCGGGATATTCTGTAAATATGTTTTCGGGTTTTTAGGATCGGTGGAGATAACTTTTGCACTATCCGATTTGGCAAGCGTGCTATCGGTTGAAGTAGTATCAGCCGGTTTATTCTCGGCAATGACCATCCGTTTATTGCTTAATCGCCAGTTATCTTCAAGCGTACGCCTTCCCCATTTTTTAATAAATTCGCTAAAGCCTAAACTTATGGCCTGTGGGTTATAAAAATACCAGCTTCCTGTTTTTGTAGTAGAACCCTGTTCGCCCTGTATTTGTCCTAACGCAGGCATAGAAGCCCTGAGCTTGTCTTCTTCCTGTTTCCGTTCTTCTTCCTTAATTATATTTTGAATAATCCTGCTGACAATAAGCCCACGATCCATTTCCGACATTTTAGCCAGACGTTGCAAGCTATCCTGTAGTTGTACAACTTTGAGATTTTCAATAAGATTAGTTAAAACATTCGCTTTGCTTTCGATGAGCTTATAATTGGGAAAGTCGGTTGGGAGAACCTGCATACAGGTATCATAATAAATCTGAGACGGCTGATAATCGGGTTTGGCAAAATAAGTATCGGCTAACTGCAATGCCGACGTTGCTTTTTGATAAGTATTGGTAGTACTCGAACTAACCGAAAGTTTCAGATAATGGATGTTCAGCGTATCGTTTTTATCTTTTAAGGCAATTTCGGAAAGAGCATAATAAATCTGGTCGCGGAAATCTTTATTTTTGGGATCCTTCAGCATCTTTTTCAATTCCTTCATCAACGACCGGCTGTCGCCCGAACTTCTATCAAACGTTTTTGCAAGATTGATTTTGGCATTGAAAGCCATTTCGTAGGAAGGATTTCTCTTAATAACCTGGGCATACAGCTGAGATGCACTCTTTTCACTTCCTGTTTGCTGATAAACCTGGGCAAGAATAAATTTGAGCCTTGTAACTAACTGATGGTTGGTGTTAAGCTCTATTCCACGGCTAAGAAAAGGAATTGCATCCTTCAGTTTTTGCTGGTTAAGGTAATACTCGGCATAAATAAGAGGAAAAAGCTTCTGCACATTTAATGGGATAGATTCTTTATCCATTTTGCTCTGAATATTTTCGAGAAAAGCGCTTGCTTTTTCCCACTCTTTCATCTGAATATTCGTCCTTGCCATCCATAAGGTAGCATCCCATTTGACATTACTTTGCGGATAATTTTTAATTACAAAATCAAAAGTACGGCGAGCCATGCTGTAATCCTGTTTATAAAAACGTGCCTTTGCCATAAGAAAGTAAGCGTCGTCTATCCATCTCACATACTCTTTTCTGTTAAAAAGCATGGAATGGTGATTTATGGTAAGCGTCGCTTTTTCGATAGCCCTATCCATAGCCGGATTAATGGCTGTGGCGTTCTCTTTTGTTCCATAGTTAAACACGGGTAATATTTTACTATAATTATCCTTGGCCGTTTTGCCAAGTGTTGCAACGCCTTCTTTTAAACTTTGTTCGCCGTTCCAGTATACATTAAAATGGGCTGTAAGATTATGATATACCCTGCGTGTAAAGGTATTCCTCTTTGTCGAACAGGAATAAACAAAAATGATAGCTAATCCAATCGAAGCTACTGTCAGGATTTTATAAAGCCGGTTTGAAATCAAGAATATAGATTTAGGTTATTACAATTAACTCAATTTATGCAAAAATATTTTATTTTTTTTAATTAGCAGCCTTTTTTATTAAAACTGTTCATGTATTAATCCAAATTTATTCATTAAAAGCAAACTGAACAAATGAATTAATTGGGTTAAACTTTGTTAAATCGAGATTTGAAGGTTAGAACACGGAAAAATTTACGATATTTGCAAAATTGAGAAAGAGTATTCTCCAAAACTGATGTCAAAAGAATCATAAAAAGAAATATTATTATTTTATCATATTTATAGCCAATGGCATCCGGTAAAAAACATAGGAAAAAAAATCCAAAAAAATGGGTACAAAAGCTTAGGGATAAGTATCGTTTGGTCATACTGAACGAGGAAACGCTGGAGGAAAAGTTTTCATTTCGTTTATCGCGGCTCAACGTGTTCATTGCCATCGGTGCTTTAGCTATCCTTTTGATATTCCTTACCACTTACATTATCGCCTTTACTCCGCTCCGCGAATATATTCCAGGCTATGCAAGCGTTGATTTTCAGAAGAATTTATATGATTTAGGGCTGAAAGCCGATTCCATTGAACAGGATTTCCGTCAGAAAGACCTTTACATCCATAACATCAAAAATATTATTGAAGGAAAAGAAATTGATGAAAAAATTCCGGTGCCTAAAGATTCAGCTAAGTCGAAAAATTATGCCAATATCAAGGATACAAAATCAAAAGAAGATTCGATGTTGAGGGAAGAAGTGGAAAGTCAGAACAAATACAGTCTCTCTCCAAACTTTACAACTGGCAATAATACGCCATCGTTAAGCATAAGCAGCCAGAATTTTTACTGTCCTTTAAAAGGGATGATAACCAACGAATTCAATCCACGCATCAATCACTATGGCATTGACATTGTTTCACAAAAAAATGAAGCCATCGAAGCCACGCTCAGTGGTACAGTTATCTTTGCAAACTGGACAGTTGAAACAGGCTGGGTAATTGCTATTCAACACCAGGGAAATATTATTTCTGTATATAAACATAATTCCGTGTTGCTTAAAAAACAAGGAAGTTTTGTAAAAGCCGGGGAACCAATTGCCATTGTAGGCGAAACCGGAGAATTATCTTCGGGGCCTCACCTTCATTTTGAATTATGGTATAATGGCAACCCTATTAATCCTAAAGAATACATCTCATTTTGAAAAAACGCATTGCTATATTAGGTTCTACCGGTTCTATCGGAACTCAGGCGCTGGAAGTAATACGTCTGCATCCCGACGATTTTACGGTGGAAGTACTTACTGCCCGCAAAAATACCGACCTGCTTATTCGTCAGGCTATGGAGTTTAAACCCGATTCCGTAGTTATCAGCGATGATAAATTTTATTCTACGGTCTTCGATGCACTCGATCCTTTGAATATTAAAGTGTATGCCGGAGACGATTCACTTTGGCAAATTGTTGAAAACAACTCCATTGATTTGGTTTTAATGGCTTTGGTAGGATTTGCTGGGCTGAAACCCACGCTTAAAGCCATTGAAGCCGGAAAAACGGTTGCCATTGCCAACAAAGAAACCTTTGTGGTAGCTGGCGAGCTTGTTACACAGTTAGCTAAAGAAAAAGGAGTCAATATCTATCCGGTCGATTCCGAGCATTCAGCTATTTTTCAATGCCTTGCCGGTGAATATCAGAATCCGGTCGAAAAGATTTATCTTACCGCTTCCGGTGGTCCTTTTCGTGGAAAAAACCGGGCATTTTTGTCGAACGTCAAAAAAGAAGCTGCGTTAAAACATCCCAACTGGAAAATGGGCTGCAAAGTTACCATCGATTCGGCAAGCCTTATGAATAAAGGACTGGAAGTGATTGAAGCCCGATGGCTGTTTGGGTTAAAACCCGAACAGATTGATATCATCGTCCACCCTCAATCTATTATCCATTCTTTGATTCAATTTGAAGATGGTGCATTAAAAGCACAGATGGGATTACCCGACATGAAATTGCCTATTATGTACGCTCTTTCATACCCTTACCGTTTAAAATCCGATTTTCCACGTTTTAATTTTATCGATTTTCCGGAACTTACCTTTGAAAAACCGGATACCGAAAATTTCAGAAATTTATCACTTGCTTATGAAGCTTTAAAACAAGGCGGTAACATGCCTTGTGTTCTTAATGCTGCCAACGAAATAGTGGTAAACGCCTTTTTACACGACAAAATCGGATTTCTGCAAATGCCGGAAATAATAGAAAAGTGTATGACTTCGGCTTATTTCATTAAAAAACCTACTTTTGCCGACTATTTACAAACCGACCGGGAAGTCCGGCTTATGGCAAACAAAATTTTGTAATTTAATAAAATCAAAATGACTATATTTATCAAGATTATTCAACTGTTACTCAGCTTGTCCATCCTTGTTATTTTTCATGAATTCGGACACTTTATAACATCAAAAATATTCAAAACGAGGGTTGAAAAATTCTATTTATTCTTTAATCCCTGGTTTTCATTATTTAAATTCAAAAAAGGTGAAACAGAATACGGTATAGGCTGGTTGCCGCTGGGTGGCTATGTAAAAATTGCCGGAATGATTGACGAATCCATGGATCGTGAGCAGATGAACCAACCACCGCAACCCTGGGAATTCCGATCGAAACCGGCCTGGCAACGGCTGATTATCATGCTTGGAGGCGTAACCGTCAATGTTATTCTTGCCGTATGTATTTATATCGGTATCTTATTCGCCTGGGGTGAACAATATTTGCCCACGTCCGAAGTAAAATACGGAATCACTGTTGATTCGCTGGCCTACGAAATCGGGCTCCGCAACGGAGATAAAATATTATCCGTTGACAATAAGCAAGTGAATGATTTTATGAAAATCCCCGGAAAAATCATTCTTGATGATGCTAAAAGCATTCAAATTGAACGTCAGGGCAAAAAAATGAATATTGCTGTCCCTGCCGGATTTGTTGGCAAACTGATTAAACACAAATCCCCAGATTTCATCTCGGTAAGGATTCCGTTTGAAGTTGGAAATTTCACCAAAGAATCGGCTGGTAAAATGGCAGGATTAAAAAAAGGAGACAAAATCATCGGATTAAACGATACCATGATGCACTTTTTTGACGAATTCCGTGCCGAAATTCAAAAGCACAAAAATCAACAGGTTGCATTAACCATCTTGCGCAACAACGATACGCTGGTTATTCCGGTAAAAGTACCTGCCGAAGGACTAATTGGCATTTATCCGCCCCAGGATTTAAGCCGATATTTTAAACTACACGAAAAAAAGTATAATTTAGCAGAAGCCATTCCCGCAGGTATCGTCAGAGGGTATAATGGAATTGGCAATTACCTGAAACAACTTAAATTAATCTTTTCTCCTGAAGTAAAAGCTTATGAATCGGTAGGAGGATTTATTACTATTGGAAACATTTTTCCCGGCGTTTGGGATTGGGAATCCTTTTGGACTTTAACAGCTTTCTTATCAATCATGCTGGCCATTTTGAACGTACTTCCCATTCCGGCATTGGACGGCGGACATGTGATTTTCCTGTTTTATGAAATCATTACCGGCCGTAAGCCCAGCGACAAATTTCTTGAATATGCTCAGATTGTTGGAATGATTTTGCTTTTTGCCTTGCTGATTTTTGCTAACGGTAACGACATTCTGCGTTTATTCCACAAATAGAAAACTGTCTTTTTTAGAATTCTATTACAAGTTTGATATTCAACTGCCGCGATGTAAGATAATTAGGCACCGCATATTGACGATTGTTAACATCGGTAACCCAAAGATAAGATACCGTATTGTTGACTTGTAAGAGATTAAAAACTTCAGCCGTCAACCAAATGGTTTTGAAATAATTTAGCAAACTCGAATGAGGCAATTTGGAATTTTCGCCTTTAATGAGTTTTGAAAAACCAATATCCACCCTGCGATACGGCGGGATTCGCATGGTATGTTTATATTTGGGCGAATTTGGAGGTCCAAAAGGCAAACTGCTACCAAATAATAAATTAATATGCATTTTATACGAAGGGTTCTTTGGTAAATAATCCTGAAAAAACAGCCCGAAATTAATCCTTTGGTCGGTCGGTCGGGGAATGTATCCCGGATGATGTATGGTACTATCCACAGCAATATTATCTGTAGTAAATCCGGCAATTATTTTATCACCCTCCCTGTTATAATAATCGTAATAAAAATCGCCTTTAATATCCTCCTCGGTTTTCATTACCGACAAACTTGCCCACGACTCAATTCCGTTGACAAATTCACCATTTACTTTCATGTCGATACCCGTGGCATAACCTTTGGCTATTTGGTTGGTAAAATATCTGATTCGTACATTATCAACTTCATATGGAATTAAATTATCAAGATATTTATAATAAATTTCCGAAACAAACTTAAACGGACGCGACCAAGCCATGAAATTCCAATCGCTGCCAGCCACAAAATGAATAGAGGACTGAGCTTTCAGATTGGTATTTATATTTCCTTGAAAATCCCTGAGCTCACGATAAAAAGGCGGCTGATAATAATATCCTGACGACAACCGAAAAAGAATATCGTTTTCCCAACTGGGTTTAAATGATAAACCTACGCGGGGACTAAGCAGAAACTCATGATTTAAATCCCAGTAATTTCCACGAATTCCGAGTGTTAAAATAAAACGGTTACGTTCTCCGTCCAACGATCTCACGTTTTCAACAAAACCGGTATAACGATTAGATGATAAATTATTATCCGATGAAATAACATCCTTAAGATACAGATTGTTATTATTTGGGAAAATGGCACCTATGGAATCGGGAACGTAGGGAAGTGCATATCCCGCAGAATCAATTAAACTCCATTCCCTCATTTTATCGTTTATCGTTTCATGCTGATACTTAATGCCCCATAATAACGTATTATTCGGTAAGGTAAAAGATCCGCGCTGTTCAAAATTATAAACAGTAGCATCCAGATAATTACGGGCATGATTAAGAAAGGTTCCAACACCTGAAGCTTCAACGACTTCTTTCGATTGATTTTGCGAATCATCCGTTTCAAGTTTACCGATCCAGTACTGTCCCAAAATATCATAGGTTTCGCTTTCATCAGAGCAGAAAGCAGAAGTAATGAATTTAATTTTTAAATTATTACTCGGGTGATAATTAAATGATAAGGCTCCAAGATAGTTAACAAACCGGTCAACTTCCTGCCCTTCAAAATAAATTTTCAGACGCAAGGCTTCGTTCAACGTACCAAAATTGGTTTCCCTGTCGTGAGGAACCACTTTGTAATAATTACGGGCATAATTTCCAAGGACCGAAACTTCCAGTTTACTGGTTATATCATACGTAAGTAATGTTTGTACATCGGTGAAAGAAGTCTGATAATCACCTTTGGTTTGCATATTCTTCAGCAAATAGCTGTTCGATTTTTGTCTAATTCCAAGCAAATAGGTAAATCGTTTATTCTTGGAAACGCCTTCAAGATGTACGCTACCACCCAACAAACTTCCTGAAGCAGAACCTTTAAATTTTTGCGGTTTTTTATATTGAATATCAAGTACCGACGACATTTTATCGCCATATTTTGCTTCAAATCCTCCGGCCGAAAATAAAATGGATGAAACCATATCGGGATTTAAAAAGCTCAATCCTTCCTGTTGTCCCGATCGTATTAAAAACGGCTTATATATTTCTATATCATTTACATAAACCAAATTTTCATCATAATTACCCCCCCTTACCGAATATTGTGAGCTTAATTCATTGTTGGATGACACACCTGGCATGGTTTTAATAAGCGATTCTATACCTCCCGAAAAGCTGGGCATGACAGCCGCCGTTTTAGGATCAATGCGGATAAGATTGGTTGTCCGGCTGATGGCATTATCTTTGACAATCAAATCGGGAAGTTTTATAGAGGAAGTTTTAATAGTTTTATTCACGCCTCGCCGTTCATTGGCTGAGAGTTTGATTTTAAATGATTCGGTAGTATAACCAACAAAAGAAATCAATACGGTTATTTCGTGATTAGCCGGAACCTGCAATTCGTAATAACCAATTTTATTGGTCATGGTTCCCCCGGGAAGACCAGCGATGGAAACATTAACTAAATCAAGTGGCTTTTTATTATCATCGGTAATTATTCCATAAATGGTAGCCGTTTCCTGCGCTAAAGCGCTTGTGGCTGAGGTGATAAATAGAAAAAGTATAATCTTTTTTAACAGGCTCATTAATTATTGGTTACTTTTAAATTTCCCTTCTTTCCAGGCTTTAAAAAAATCGGCCCAGGCAAAAGGGTTCAGTAAATTATTCGGCACGACCTGCCCTTTGTAATACAGCTTATTATATTGGTCGCTCATATAATTTTGGTAATTAGATGCTCCATCCATCACATACGGACTTCCTTCATAAGCTAAGCCCCTTTCTTTTCTATCCATTAAAACCAGATTTTTATGGGCACGATCATAGTCATCATCCGGAATTTTAAGTTTAACGAATGCCTCTTTGAATTGTTCGCGTGTAGGCCAGGGATAAATTACGGTTTCGGCCAGAATAATTGTATCCTTTGTCATAATTTGAATCAGGGAATACCTGTTGCTTGTTATGGTATCGGGTATGGTATAACTCGCTCTTTTATACCCTAACGAAGAAAAAATCACGACTTCATTTTTACGGGCAACAAATGAAAAATAGCCATAATAATCGCTTGTAGTTCCTCTATGGGAATTTTTCACGGCAATGCTGGTAAATGGAACCGGTTTCAGATTTTCGCCATCACTCGACACTACAATGCCGGAAAATTGCACCAGATTTGTATTCACCTCCTGGCAAAAAGCCTTAGCACTGAAAAAGAAGGCAATTGCCGTTCCTATTATTATTTTAACCGAGAATTTCATGTATCGCAAAATTATTAATCTTTCAGTATAAAAAACAAGAAATTTCAATCAACCCAAACAAATAAAATATAAACGACTCGCTTTCGATATTATTTTAAAAAGAATAAGACAAAAAAAATGCTGTAACCTCTAAAGGTAACAGCATCCTACATCTTTAAAAGATTAATAATTTAAAAAGCGATAAGCCCTTTTTTTTCAGCTTCTTTCAGGCAAGCATAAATACCTTTTTTATCTATGGTGCGTAAACCTGCTGCCGATACTTTCAAAACTATCCACTTATCTTCTTCAGGAATATAAAATTTCTTTGTCTGAAGATTGGGATAAAATCTTCTTTTGGTTTTAATGTTGGAATGGGATACACTATTACCTACCAACATGCTCTTTCCTGTTATTTCACAATATCTTGCCATCGTTGTATAATTATCAATTTTCTGTTTTTAAACGGATTTGCAAATTACGTGAAAATAATTCAATTAAACAAAGATTACCAAAAATTTTTATCAATTAGCTTAAAAAAATTTCAGTTCCAGCACTTTTAATATCTCAAAGTTAAAGTTCTCATCCATTCCGGATAGCTAATTACCAATCAAAAAAGCAGAATTGATTTTTTATTTATCCATTCTAATCATCTTGCCTTCTCAAAAATGCCCGAAGACGGTTTAATTCATTGGTTTTTTAGGTATTTTTGCTCAATAAATCGGAATAATATTAATGAGCAAAATATCACGTAACTATATTGACAGGGAAATCAGCTGGTTAAACTTCAACGAACGGGTTTTACAGGAAGCTGCCGACGATTCGACCCCACTAATTGAGCGGATAAAGTTTTTGGGAATTTTTTCCAACAATCTTGATGAGTTCTTCCGCGTAAGGGTAGCCACACTGAGTCGGATGGCTAATGTCAGCCGTAAAAATTACAAAAACATTGATTTTGATCCTAAAGAAATTATTCATAGAATAGCACTGATTGATGAAAAACATCAGCAGATTTTTAGTTCCGTTTGGCATAATATTGTTGAAAAACTTGAAGAACAGAATATTTATATCGTAGACGAGACAAATTTAAGTCAAGAACAGGGTGAATATGTTTTAAATTATTTTAGAGAAAATGTACGCCCACATCTTTTCCCTTTGATGCTCGACAACCTCACCGCCACATCTTCGCTGAAGGACAAATCAATTTACTTAGCTATATTACTAAAAAACAGCATAAATACCATAAAAGAGCGTTACGCTTTGATGGAAGTCCCCACCCCTCCCGTTTCTCGGTTTGTGATTTTACCTTCCAATAAAAACAAAAAGTATATCATTTTGCTTGATGATGTGATACGATACTGCCTATCCGATATTTTTTCCATATTCGGATACGATACTTTTGAAGCATATACCATCAAACTGACCCGAGATGCAGAATTGGATATAGATAACGATGTATCGAAAAGTTTCCTCGAAACCATGGTTGAAAGTCTGAAACAGCGGCGTAAAGGATCTCCGGTACGTTTTATCTACGATAAATCCATCTCCGAGAACCTGTTGAAAGCCCTCGTTACAAAAATGAATTTTTCAAAAAATGATTCATTAACCAAAGGAGGCAGATATCATAATTTTAAAGACTTTATGTCTTTCCCTAATGTCGGTCCTGCCGAACTGGAATATCCCATAGCACACCCTTTGCTTCATAAGGATTTATCAATAAATAAAAGCATCTTTAAAACCATACGTCATAAGGATATCATGTTACATTTTCCTTATCAATCGTTTCAGTATATTATTGATTTGCTTCGCGAAGCTTCTATTGACCCTAAGGTTAAATCCATCCGAATGACTATTTACCGCGCGGCTAAAAATTCCAATGTCGTCAATGCGCTGATTAATGCAGCCCGCAACGGAAAAGAAGTTACCGTGTTTCTCGAACTTCAGGCTCGTTTTGATGAAGAAGCTAATATTTACTGGTCGAAAAAGCTAAGCGATGAAGGAGTCAGAATTATCCATAGCATACCCGGTTTTAAAGTCCACTGCAAGCTCATTTTAATCCGGCGAAAAGAAAAAGAAAAAAATATTTATTATGCCAACATTGGCACCGGAAATTTTAACGAAGAAACAGCAAAAGTTTACGCCGATGATAGCTTACTTACTGCAAATCCGGATATTACTTCTGATGTCTTAAAAGTATTCGAACTTTTTGAAGCCAACTATAAACAGCAGCGGTTTAAAACACTTATCGTCGCGCCCTTTCAGATGCGGAATTTTTTCATCCGTCAGCTAAACAACGAAATCAAAAATGCCCAAATGGGTAAAGAAGCCTTTGCTATCATTAAACTCAACAGCCTGGTAGATGAAAAAATAATCGCTAAACTATATCTGGCCAGCCAGGCGGGAGTAAAAATCAAGCTTATTGTCAGAGGAAGTTGTACACTAAATCCTGGGATTACGAATTTAAGTGAAAATATTGAAGGCATCAGTATTGTTGATAAATACCTTGAGCATTCAAGGGTTATCATTTTTGCCAACGGTGGCGACGAACAATATTATATCACTTCCGGCGACTGGATGATACGCAATTTCGACAACCGTATTGAAGTGGCTTGTCCGATTTTTGACAAGGATATTCGCAAGGAAATTAAAACGATGCTTGATATTCAGTTAAAAGATAATTGTAAAGCACGAATCATCAATAATTCCAATCCCAATTGTTACAAAACCGACGGAACCAAAATCAGAAAAAGAGCTCAGGTAGAAATATATAATTACCTTCAGAAACATCTTCCGGTAAACGTTTAGATGATTACTTTTGCAGCAAGATAAAAATCCCTTACGCAATGATTTCCTTTGAAGAAGCTATCAGCATGGTATTGAATGAGTCCGGACAAATTCCGGGAGAAGAAAAGGTGTATTTTACCGATACTCCCAAACGCATTTTAGCCCGCGATGTAATTTCTGACACCGATATGCCACCCTTCGACAAATCGGCTATGGATGGCTATGCCTGTCGCAAACAGGACATCCTCAATGAACTTGACGTAATTGAAGTAATCCCTGCCGGAACATTTCCAACAAAAAAAATATCCAAAAATCAGTGCTCAAAAATAATGACCGGCGCAAGGCTTCCTCAGGACGCCGATTGCGTTCTGATGGTTGAACATACCGAAAAAACAGGCGAAAATAAAATTAGATTTACCAAAACAGAAACAGCAGCAAACATCTGCTATCGTGGCGATGACGTTCGAAAAGGCGATATCGTTCTGCCAAAGGGAATGTTAATCCAGCCACAGCATATTGCCGTTATGGCAATGGCAGGTTGTACTCATCCGGTGGTTTCCCCGAAAGTTAAGGTCGGAATTCTTTCCACTGGTAATGAAATTGTGGAGCCTCCGTTTTTGCCAGGACCTTCACAAATACGCAATTCCAACGCATACCAACTGATAGCCCAGGTAATAAATGCCGGCGCTAAACCCGATTATTACGGAATTGCCGACGACACGGAAGATGCAACATTGCAAGCCGTTTCCATTTTAAGCGAACGCAACGATATGGTCCTGATTACCGGTGGCGTGTCCATGGGCGATTTCGACTTTGTTCCTGAAGTTATAAAAAAAGCAGGTTTTGATATATTGTTTCGTACCGTCGCCGTTCAGCCGGGGAAACCGACTTTATTTACCAGAAAAAATGGGAAACACTGTTTCGGCTTACCAGGAAACCCGGTTTCAGCTTTTTTCCAGTTCGAACTTCTGGTAAAACCGCTTATTTATAAAATGATGGGACATCATTACCAGCCTTTAACCATAAGCATGCCCATGGGAGAAAATTACCATCGCAAAAAGTCGGAACGCAGGGCATTTATTCCTGTTCTCATCAAAAATGGAGCCGTTTTCCCTGTTTCGTATCACGGCTCGGCTCATATCGCATCCCTTACGGAAGCCCAGGGAATATTATCTATCGCCATTGGAACTACAGAACTTAAAAAGGGGGAAATCGTTGATGTACGACCATTTTAACCGCCGGATAAATTATTTACGCATTTCCGTTACCGACCGCTGCAACCTCCGCTGTCGCTACTGCATGCCCGAACATGGGGTGGAATTGCTCCGCCATCAGGATATTTTATCGCTGGAAGAAATTTTTGAAGTTGCAAAAATTGCTACTGATTTCGGTGTGGATAAAATACGGCTAACCGGCGGCGAACCCTTGGTTAGAAAAGGTGTTACCCGTTTGATTACTATGCTTTCGCAATTAAAAGCGATCAACGATTTATCGTTGACCACCAATGCGACATTGCTTCCCCAGTTTGCCCAGCCTCTGGCAGAAGCCGGCCTGCATCGTATAAATATCAGCCTCGACACCATCAACCCTGAAAGATATAAAGAAATCACCCGCGGCGGAGATATCTCAACCGTTTTTCGGGGGATTGAAGCCGCTCAAAAAGCAGGATTAGATCCGATCAAAATCAACTGTGTCGTAAAAAACTCTTCCGATGAAGAAGATGCTGTTCAAATTAGCAATTTCTGCAGACAACATCAACTTCAGGTTCGTTTTATTCATCAAATGAATTTAAAAACAGGAGAGTTTTCCAAAGTGGAAGGGGGTTCGGGTGGCGATTGTTCCCATTGCAACCGTATCCGGCTTACGGCTAATGGCAAGCTAAAACCTTGTCTTTTTAATGATTTTGAATTCGACGTGCGAAAACTGGGAGCAAAAGAAGCTTTTTTGAAAGCTGTAGAGTTCAAGCCCCAAAATGGCACAACCAATAAGCATGGCCATTTTTATACCATTGGAGGCTGATTTTAAATTCTTTTTTCTGAAGCATAAAAAACAAAAACTATGGAAAATTTAAGCCACACCGACGAACAGGGAAAAGCCAATATGGTGGACGTCAGTCCGAAAAATCCTCAGCTACGGATAGCCAAAGCACAGGGAAAAATCCGGTTGAATGAAAATACCATCCGGCTTATCCGCGAAAATGCAATGAAAAAAGGCGATGTACTTACCGTAGCCGAAATAGCAGGAATACAAGCTGCCAAACAAACCAGCAGCCTGATTCCGCTCTGCCATCCGCTTCAGCTTACCAAAGTTGATGTTAAAGCCACCATCGCCAACGACGGAGTTTGCATCAAAAGCATGGTAAAATGTATTGGACAAACCGGAGTGGAAATGGAAGCACTGACCGCTGTCTCTGTAGGTTTGCTTACCGTTTACGACATGTGCAAAGCCGTGGACAAAACAATGGTCATCGGCGAAATTTACCTGCTGGAAAAAACCAAAACTAATCTCTGATATTATACCGATTATTGTCTAACACCATATCCAATAAAAACCATGAATATGTTCAACGTTGTTTCGGTTAACCGATCCGAAAAAAAAGGAACCATCAAAACGCCCGTTCCAGAAATCAGTATTGATGAACAGGGTGTAGCAGGCGACGCCCATGCCGGTAAATGGCATCGCCAGGTGAGCTTGCTTGGACTTGAAAGCATCCATAAATTTGAAAAACGGGCAAACCGCAGGATAAAATACGGTGAGTTTGCTGAAAATATTACCACCCAAGGTATTGAACTTTATCAATTGCATCCTTTGGACAGGATTAGTATTGGTTCAACCGAACTCGAAATTTCGCAGATTGGTAAAAAATGTCATGGAGAAACCTGTGCCATCTTTAAGGAAGTAGGAAACTGCGTAATGCCTAAAGAAGGTATTTTTTGCCGTGTGATCAAAGGAGGTACGGTGAAAGCCGGCGATAAAGCCATTTATCAACCTAAAATTTTTAAAATAAAGATCATTACTCTTAGCGATAGGGCATATCACGGGGAATACGACGACCTTAGCGGCAAACATATCGGCGAGAGGGTTACCAGTTTTTTCGCCGACAGCCACCGTGAATGTATTATTGATTATACGGTTATCCCCGATGATGCCGGCAAACTACATTCTTTACTTTTGGAAGCTAAATCTGGATCCATAGATTTTGTGTTTACCACCGGCGGAACAGGCATCGGACCACGCGACATTACGCCCGAAACAGTAAAACCTTTACTGGATAAGGAAATCCCAGGTATTATGGAAATGATACGCTTAAAATACGCACAGGAAAAACCTGCTACATTGCTCAGCCGGAGCATTGCCGGGCTGATGGGCCAAACATTTGTCTTCACCCTTCCAGGAAGCGTAAAAGCCGTGGAAGAATATTTTACCGAAATTTCTAAAAACCTCATGCATCTTGTTTATATGCTCAACGGACTGGATATTCATTAATTAAATAATAATCAAAACGATGGAATTTACACGAACAGAAGCCATGGAATTGCTTCACCGCTACATTAAAAACGAAAAAATGTTGCTTCATTGTTATGCTTCGGAAGCCGTATTGAAAGCTTTGGCCAAACGGCTCGGTCAGAATGAAGAAAAATGGGGATTAGCCGGTTTGCTCCACGATATTGATGTGGAAGTTACCCATGCCAATCCTAAAACCCATGGACCTGAAGCGGCTAACCTTCTTAAAGATTACACTATTGACCCCGAAATAATCGACGCCATCTGCATGCACAACGAAATGGCGACCGGAAAAGACCGCACCACCGTTTTTCAACATGCTTTGGCTGCCGGAGAAACCATTACCGGACTTATTTTCGCTACCACCTACGTTTATCCCGACCGGAAATTAGCCAGCGTAAAAACCAAATCGGTGGTGAAACGCATGAAAGAAAAGGCTTTTGCCGCTTCCGTAAACCGCGAAACCATCATGGAATGCGAAAAAATAGGTATTCCCATCAGCGAGTTTGCCGATTTAGCCATACAATCTATGTTGCCTATCAGCGAAACGCTTGGGTTGTAAAACCGTTTTTACGTAATTTTCAGTCTTTTAATCAAACACTTTGTGTAAAGGATTCGGTTATCCGGCGAATATTAAAGCCTTTTTTATTCCGGTTATGATGTTTGCGATGTGATAATTTTTAACTTTGCTCCATCAATCATACCCCTATGGTCAGGAAAGTCTTCCATTTTCTAAAGAATAAATTTTTCCTTGTTACGGTGGCTTTTGTTGTCTGGCTGCTGTTTTTCGACCAAAATAATTTTCTTTACCAGCAAAAACTTAACCGTCAGTTAAAGGAAATGCAGATTGAAAAAAACGCCCATCTTAAACAAATTAAAATTGACAAGGAAGCTACTCAGAAACTGCTTTACGATTCGCTGACAATAGAAAAATTTGCCCGGGAAACCTACCTGATGAAACGCGACAGTGAAGATATTTTTCTGATTATCCGCGATACTGTCCCTAAAGGAAAAAAGAAATAAGCAATATTTCCGTAAAGCCCGTTCAAGGTCGAGGCTATTTAAAGTCTATTATTTTATGAGAACCTCTAAGGCTCCCATACCGTATTGTTGCATGGAGGCGTTTCGCACTTCAAGATTAGGATAGTTTTTCATTATTTCCCGGATAGCCGTCCGCAATATACCGTTACCGACACCGTGGATAAAAATTACCTTAAAATACTGACGGGCAATGGCGCTTTCGAGACATTGGGTGAAATAATTGATTTGCTTACGCAAAATCAGCGAAGGCTCGATGGACGAAACATCTTCCACCAGCGCTTCAATATGTAAATCCACTTCGGCTTCACGGTAAACCGTTTGGTGTTCATCTATCAAACCTTTTACCTCCGCAGGTTTAGCTTCCATCTTTTGCTCCTGAACATCATCATACTTAAAGGTCTCCTCCACCATGGTAGTCGATTTGATAGTTTTACGTTCGGTTAAGGTGATTAGAAATGCTTTTTCGCCTAAGAAATTCGATTCGCGATAATTATCTTCCTTATAAAATTTGGAAGGCTTGGCGCGGAAACTGCAATTGGCGGGAAGCGGAATGGCATCAAGCTGATCACTATGAAACAATAATTGTATCACCCCTTCCGACCAGAGTTCCAGTTCATCTCGATCGATGGTGGTGATTAAAAGTTTTGAGCCGGAAGGAACCACATCGTAGTCCATACCCGAAAAACCGCCGGATTCCTCTTTCAGAAACAAGCTAAAAAGAGTGGAATAGGGCGTATGATTCACTAAGTAGATATCGAGCATCCCCGAAATAAGCCATTTTTGTTCGTGAGGAACATACGCAAGATAAATACCTTCGGGAAAAATATTTTTGGTATTGTATTTTATCAAAGGGCTGGTGCGTTCGGCATAATCGTTGGCTGGCTCAGTTTCGGGAGCACGGGCAGATACCGGGATTTCAAATTCTTCATCAAACATGCTTGAGCCCCGTTTGCTTAAATCAATTTTGATAAGATTGCTTGCCAGGGTCGGAATTTCAAAACCCTCCTCTATCGCCACATTTACCATGTTGGAATTAATGACTTTAGTGATGATACCTCCGCCATTTTCGTTCAAAAATTTTACCCTGTCGCCTACCTTGAAGTCCATATGCTAATTTTTGGCAAAAGTACGATTTTTTACGCTATTAATTTACCCGAAGCTTGTACCTACCGTATAGTTTTGTATTTTTGAAGTCTAATAAAAATAATACAATGATACGAATCAAGTTTTTAATAAGCTCTCTTTTACTTGCTTTTACAGGAATATTTTTGTTTTCGTGTACAAAAAACAACTCCGACAGCAGCACGATAGTGTTTACCTTTTCCCATACCGTCGATGGGCAACCGGTGCAATTCGACACCATAAAATATATCAACGCCGCAGGAAATCAATATTCCGTAAGCAATATCCAGTACTTTGTTTCCGATTTTAAATTTTGGAAACACGACGGAACCCAGCTCAATTATACTAATCCCCAGGACATTCATTATGTAGATACCGATATCCCCGGCACTTTCACATGGAACTTTTCCAATAACATTATCCCCGGAGATTACGATTCCATTACATTTAATTTCGGTATCGATACTTTGAAAAATAAACCCGGTCTTTTTTCCACCACCCCCGAAATGGATATGTCGTGGCCAATGATGATGGGCGGTGGCTACCATTACATGAAGCTCAACGGGAAATGGATACCGGCAGGTGGAACAGAAGCCCTGCCATTTGGCGTTCATCTGGGAATAGGACAGGTTTATAATGCCGACAGCACGATAAATCATTACGTACAGAACTACTTCGTCGTAAAATTAGATAAATCGTTTACGATACTAAACGGACAAACCAAAACTTTCAACATCAACATGAATATCGAAAAATGGTTTAAATATCCTTACGTATACAATTTCGACGTTTATGGCGGAAGCATTATGGGCAATCAGGAAGCCCAGAATATATTCAAGAAAAACGGCAAATTTGTGTTTTCGGAAAGCATTTCTTCAAGATGATGAAAGTGATGAAAGGATTATTACGATTAGCCACAAACCCGAAGTCTGTGTCCATCCGTATGATCCGTTTCATCTGTGTCCTGTCGGTTCTGCTTATCGGGGGGTGTAAAAAAGAAAAGGAAAGTAGCTACACCCCTACTCCTTACGTTATTCAGATTCCCAAATTTTTTCCTTCCAACCTGAATATCCCTTCCGATAATCCCATGACGGTAGAAGGAATTGCCTTAGGAAGATACCTGTTCTACGACGGAAGGCTTTCGGGCCGCACCAGCCCCGACTCGCTGATGAGTTGCTGCACCTGCCACATCCAGGAATATTCGTTCACCTGCGGCATCAACAACCCGTCCTTCCCCGGCGGCATGCCTCATGGCTTAACCGGAATACCTACGCCCCATGCCATGATGCCAATGATAAATTTAGCATGGAACAACAACGGTTATCTGTGGAACGGAATGATCCGTACCGATAACCCGGATAGCCACCGGCGGAATATCGAAGACCTGGTATGGATGGGAATCACCGCTCCGCACGAAATGCACGGCGACACTAACCGCACCGTAGCACTCATCCAGAGCATTCCCGGCTATCCGGAATTATTTAAGAAAGCATTCGGAAGCGATAAAGTTACCATGAAAAATATCGGAAAAGCCATCGCCCAGTTTATCCGTACATTGATTTCCTCCAATTCCCGTTTCGATAAATATCTGCGAGGCGAAACACAGCTCTCGGAACAGGAACTAAGCGGATTTGAGATTTTTACTACCGAAAACGGAGGCGACTGCTTCCACTGCCATGGCGAAAGCGGCAACCCGTTGTTTACAACCAACCTGTTTTACAATAACGGAAAAGACACCGTTTTTACCGATACCCGCGACCGATATAGTGTAACCCGAAAAACCGTTAATATCGGAGCCTACAAAGCACCCACCCTGCGCAACGTGGAAGTCAGAGGACCGTATATGCATGATGGAAGATACAAGACATTAGACGAAGTCATCGACTTCTATTCCGAAAAGGTTGTCTGGTCGCCATATATCGATCCGCTGATGCACCATGTGGCTACCGGAGGCGTTCGCCTGACTTCCAAACAAAAGAGCGATCTGAAAGCTTTCATCCACACCCTACGCGACGATGAGTTCCTTACCAATCCCGATTTTGCCAAACCGGCTACGTTTCCCGACGGAAGCAAATAAACAAATCCATTTTCAAAACAAACACATGAAAAAAATCTCCGCCGATTACATCTTTCCAATCAGCCAGCCAGCCATAAAAGAAGGCATCCTCGTTACCGAAAACGATGGAACCCTCGTGGAAGTCATCAATCCGGCAACGACAGATTATCGCGTGGAGGATGTACAAAAATACGACGGCATACTCTGCCCCGGATTTATCAATACCCATTGTCATCTCGAACTATCGCACTTCCGTGGACTGATCTCCCCCCAAAAAGGACTCCATCACTTCCTGATGGAACTCGATAAAATAAGAAAGACCTTTTCGCAGGATCAGATCAGCGAAACCATAGCTGATGCCGAAAAAGAAATGACCGAAAACGGAACCGTAGCCGCAGGCGACATCTCCAACACCACAGATGCATTCGACGTAAAACGCCGAAGCACCATCTGTTTTCATACCTTTATCGAAGTTTTTGGCTCCGACCCGGCTTTTGCCCAACAACGCTTTGCCTACGCACTCGGGCTTTATCATCTTTTAAAAGATAACGACAGTGCAGCTTCCATTGTTCCCCATTCGCCCTATTCCGTTTCCGGAAAATTGTTTTCGCTCATCGGACAATTTGCAGCAGATACCCACAATCTTTTAAGCATCCATCACCAGGAAAACGAAGATGAAAATCTTTTATTTAACAATAAAAGCGGAGCCATCCCCGAACGGATGAAGGCTTATGGCGTGGATTTTTCATCTTTCTGCCCTACCGGAAAAAGGCCGCTGAAATCCGTTGCATCCTTTCTTCCCGAAAAAAATCATCTGCTGCTGGTTCATAATACCGTTTCCAACGAAGAGGATATGCTTTTTGCCCGTAATCGTTTTCCCAACCTTTGGCTGGCGCTTTGTCCGAATGCCAATAGGTTTATCGAAAACCGCCTGCCTGATATTGAACTCTTCCGCAAGTTGAACCTAAATCTTACCATAGGGACCGACAGTCTGGCAGCCAACCGTCAACTGTCGGTACTGGAAGAAATAAAAACCATATCCCGGCAATTTCCGGAAATAAAAACCGAAGAAATGCTTGGCTGGGCTACGTTGAATGGCGCCCGGTTCCTGAAGATAGATGATACTTTTGGAAGCTTTGAAAAAGGCAAAAAACCGGGCATTATTCTTATCAATCACATCCAGCTACCCGATTCTACGCTAAGCAGAACATCCAAAGCTAAACGGTTATTATGATTATCCGACCGAAAATTAAAAAAGTAGGATTATTTTGTTATAATTAATTTCGTCTCCGCCATCTGTTTCTTATCCGCTACCAAACGCACCATATACATGCCGGCGGGTAACGAAGAAATGTCGAGCGTAAGTTGTTTTTTCTCTGACCCTACCCATCCGGCATTCTCCTAATTTTCAAGATTACTGCGCCCTTCCCTAAAATTAGGGGAGGGTTCGGGTGGGGTCCTATTTTGTTATAACCAACTTCGTCTCCGCCACCTGTTTCTTATCCGCTACCAGACGCACCATATACATGCCAGCGGGTAATGAAGAAATATCGAGCGTAAGTTGTTTTTCATCTTTTTGTAATGTACGGCTGAGTTGCAGCCTGCCGTTGAGGTCGTAGATTTCCAGCTCCGGCTTGTCGTTGTAGCGGTAGGTAGTGGTAACCACCGTAAATCCTCCGGTTTGGGTTTTCTCTACCGTATATTGCGGCAGGGTGATGGTAACATTATCCGTTGCCGGATTAGGCGAAAGCTGCAATTGCTGGGCTTCCGTGTTCTTTTCCGGCTCATCTATCCCAACGATGATGTCCCACTGGGGATCAATAACCGAGGAGGTAATGGGATAACCGCACAGGGAATCATAAGTAAATACGGCAGGGTTAAGGGTATCATCTTCTAAATCCGGGGTAAGTTTAAACAAGTAGGGTATAAAATCCTCTCCTATCAAAAAACTGCCAAAACATAAATATTTCTTATCATACGTTACACACGAACCCCAAAAGGTGTAAAAATTAGTAAAAAGCGACTTTTGTTTTAATACATTTCCTAAAGTATCTGTAATGAAAATACCCTCTTGACATTGACTATTATTTCCCCAACCTGCAGCTAA
>Ga0183095_10564_pt3 | contig 36830 bp, 26 predicted proteins | sample BioMet4_FD_130346 | JGI IMG/M metagenome (GOLD analysis project Ga0183095, IMG submission 130346) | Microbial communities from bioreactor (seeded with sewage sludge) at LBNL, California, USA - Biofuel metagenome 4 (v2) (version 3) | ecosystem: Engineered > Bioreactor > Anaerobic > Unclassified ...
GCTGTCGCGATAAAAGTCTGATCGGACTGCAAGCCGACATGCTGGGGTGTGCCTGTAAAAATATCCGCAACATCTTGTTTATCACCGGCGATCCGCCGAAACTGGGCGACTATCCGTTTTCCTCCGGCGTCTTTGATGTCGACTCTATCGGCATGGTCAAAATCCAGGCCCGGCTCAATACCGGACTCGACCTCGGCGGCAAGGCGCTGGGTGCGCAGACGGCCGTGGTAATCGGCGTAGGCGCCGACCCCAGCGCGCTCGATCTGGAACGCGAATATCGCCGGACCTGCGAAAAAGTCGAAGCCGGTGCCGAATTCATGATTACGCAACCGGTCTTTGCCGTCGAACCGCTACTGCATTTTCTCGACCGGATCGCCCATCTGCACGTGCCGGTAATCGCCGGAATCTGGCCGCTGGCAAGTTATCGCAATGCCGAATTCATGCGGAACGAAGTTCCCGGCGTAGTGGTACCGGATTCCATCATGGAGCGAATGGCGAAAGCGCAGACCAAGGAAGCTCAGCGCGACGAAGGCATTCAAATCGCCCGGGAAGCCATTGCCGCCATCCGCAACCGGGTTCAGGGAGTACAAGTCAGCGCCCCGTTCGGCAACGTCAACACCGCCATCGCCGTGATCCGGCAAGCAACGGATTCATAACGAATCGCCCCAAACGATGAATACTCCTCTAATCACGATCATCACCCCGAGTTATCACGCGGCCGCAACCATCCGCGCCACCATCGACAGCGTCCTCGGTCAGACTTGGCAACCGTTGGAGTATATTGTGATTGACGGCGGTTCAACCGACGGAACGGTTGACATTCTGAAAGAATATGGCGGAAAAATCCGCTGGACCAGCGAACCGGATCACGGTATTTACGATGCCATGAATAAAGGCGTTCGCCTCGCCGCCGGGGACTATCTCCTCTTTCTCGGTGCCGACGACACGCTCGCCGCTCCGCAGACAATTGAACAGGTGGTAAAAGAAATTCAAAACGCGGGCAGTCCGGATTTGTGGTGCGGCCAGGTCAAAATGTTTTCCGCCGATACCGGCATGGTCAAAATCAACGGAAAAACGCTATCGCAGGCCGATGCCGCTGCCGGCGAAATGCCGCCGCATCAGGGAATTTTCGCCCGTTCCCGCAGTCTGCGGGAACATCCGTTCAACACCCGGTACCGGATTTGCGCCGACCGCGATTTCTTTCTCTGGGCCTGGTTTTCTGGCAAAACAATCCGGTTCGGCGATACCATCGTAGCCGATTACGGCACTCAGGGCACCAGCAATTTTTCATTTCGCGGCATTGGCGAAAATTTGCGCATTCTGCGCGAATATGATCCGTCGGCGCCCATTCGGCGTTTAGCCTGCAAACGCTATGCGAAGCTCACCGCGTTATTTATTTTGCATCACTGCGGATTATTGCGGACGGTCCGCCGACTCATGGGACGCTGGCATACCGCAGGATAAACCGCCGGCCCCGAATCCTTCCGACGGTTATTTGCCGATCACCACTTTGACCGGGTCGCCCGGCATAAACAAGTAATATGCCTTGAAGGAGCAGACTTTGTCGCCGGTTTTCAGCGTTGCCGGCACTTCACCGCGCAACAACACTTCATGCGGGTTCAGCACTCCGCCCAGCGCGACAAAGTGATATTTGGCATAGGAGTTGACCGTAAAAACATACTTATCAGGCGTAATATAAACTTTTTCCACCGGAAAAATATGGCTGATGCCACGATCCGGGTCCATGTTGAGTTGCCCCAGCGCCCGCCAAACATAGTTGCCTTTCGCATCCGTATAAATGCTGTCCTCCCGAATCACCAGGCAGGTTCGGGACCGCTGCAAATCACGCGGCGACAGCGGAAATACTTCCGTTATCCGACAGATCGGAATCGTCCGGTCGCCATCTTTAAGACTGACCGGTGGCGGCAGAGAATAGTTGTCAACGCTGAAGATCATGCCGTCGTCCGTCAGAAAACCGTGGCCGTGCATAATTCCAACCGGTTGGTCGGAATTGCATGGATAAACTTTAACCGGGGTGGTATTGTCGATTTTGCGAGCCAGTTCGCGCGGCATTTTCACGTGAATACCCATCGGCGCCAATTGTGCGATCCTGACCACATCCAATTCCCCGGCGCACAGCCCGGCGGGGAAAAACACCTTTTCCACTACGGCATCGAACGGTGCCCGGAAAGTACAGGCTTCGAGCATCACTTCCGCCAGTTTCAAATCGGCTTCGGCGGCTTCTTTACTGCCCAACGCCGCGTAATAATCGGCTTCGCTCTGCTGGAATTGCTGAACGCTGGTGGCATCGGTCTTCATCAAAGTTTTATAACGGGCATAATTATCCTTGGCATTTTTCAGATTGGCTTCCGTGCTTTTCACGGTAGCCTTTTTGCCGTCCACCACACTCTGGCGGTAATCGGTCTCCATATGGATCAACACATCGCCCGGGTCGATGACATGACCATCGAGATCATAAACGGCCCCGCGAACAATGGTGCCCGGACGGGCCACATAGGTAATGATTCCGCGAAAAGCATCATTGTAGCCGAATTTGATTGTAGTGGTAATAATTGGCGTGGCCGTACCGTCGAATTTCAACGGTGGTGAAAACTCTTTCTGCGCGTTGACATCCCAGGCCAGCAATCCCGCCAGAACCGCAATCATCCCAGACCATCCGATTCCGAACCGATTATTTTTCATAACCACACTTCTCCTATTGCATCAACTACTGATATATACTGTTAAAAGTCCGGATTGTCAACCTGGAAATACGGTCATTCGACCTTCCATCCGCAGAAGATCGTAGCCAGATGCGGTATAAGCGTGCTCAAATCTCGACGCTCTCCCTCGGCAAAACATATAACCTGTTATTCAAACACAAGCGCCTATAATCCAGGAATAACGTTTAATTTTTTGCCGTGGGGGGGGGAACCGGTTAATGGATTTGAGCTTAGGAATATTGAAATTGTTCTTCCGTAACGCCGGGTTTGAACCCAAACTGCAAATACGGTTTTTCACCGTTGATTTCACGGGTGGCAAGAATCAACCATGATTCGGTCTTGCCATGTTCGGAATGAAAATGCTTGCGGGCGAAGACTCGATCGGGATGGCACTGAATCGGCAGTCGGATGGCGGAATCGAGAAATTTGCACAAGACGCCGAGCCCGTTGCGATGGTTTTCGCCCAGCGCTTCCTGCGGATGACGCTGCAACAAATCGGCAAAAAACAGGTTGCGATCGCGCAGGCGAGACAGTCCTTCGTCGGGCGATTGCTGCTGTTCGCCGTTGTCGGCGCGCGTAACCGACGCCAACCAGTTTTCCGGAAAATTGGCGTCGCCGCCGTCGGGTTGGCCGGTGAATTCGTCCAGTAGTTTGCCGCCCAGATAACAGCGCCAGACACGATTCGGCGCAAAAGAATCGGATTTTGTAAAAGTTGCAATTCATTCATTGATCAGTTCACCTTGGAAAAATTTTCTGGCGGCTTTCCACTTCGCCCCCAGTTTTTGTTGTCGCAACAACGCCGCGACGGCGGCGCGGGCCATGGCGGCCATCGGCTGTTTGCAGGAAACCACCCTGGTACCGGGCAAACCGTCGATCCCCAGCAAAAGCTGTTTGCCGAGGAACGGCTGCAATTTGACGGCCATGGCATCATTGACGCAGAAAATAGTACTTTGCGGCGTAATTCCGGCCGGCAACCGCGCCAACCGGTTTTCGCGCGGCAACGCAATGATTCTTCCTTCCGGACAACGTTTGCGAAACGCCTGTTCCCGAAGCTTGTCACTGTCGGCCGTGAGGTCGGAATGAGTGACGAAGACCGGATTTTTCAAGCCATGTTGAGCGGCATAAGTAAACAGCCGCGCCATCGCGTCATCGTTGTCCAACCCCACATAGTCGGCATAGGAGTCCGGGACCATGCGGTCGAAAAAGACCAAATTGGCGCCCAATACCCGAAGCCGTTCGAACGTTGTTTTCGGAAACGCATGACCGCTCGGCCAGATAATCAGATTGGTCACGCCTTTGCCGACCAGGTCGATGGCGGCTTCTTCCTCTTTTTCCGGCGTTTCGTCGGTCAGCCGGAGGATCAGCAACAAGTCGGCGGCAGTCAATTCTTTTTCCACCGCACGAATGAATTCCAGCGCGAACGGGTCGCCGATGCTGGTCAGCAAAGCGATTTGTCCGCCGGAAACCGGATTGCCGCCGGAATGGGTGGCGACAAATGTTCCCCGCCCCTGTTCGCGGTGCAGAATTCCCGCCGCTTCGAGTTGTTCGTAGGCGCGGCGAACGGTAACGCGGCTGGCTTCGGCTCGCACCGCCATGTCGCGTTCGGTCGGCAATTTATCGCCGGGAACAAAATCGCCGCAGAGAATCGCTTTGAATATTTTCGTGCGGATCGAATCGGTTTTGTTATTGGGAATCATGCGGCGCTGCCTCCTGCTTCCAACCGTTTGATGATGTCCTCCTGGATGGCCGGCGACAAGTCCAGAAAGTTGACGAAAGTCCCGTGAATGCGCATAATATAGATGCCGCTCGGCGCCAATTCTTTCGGGAATTTCAACACGGCGCGTAAATGGTCGGCGCTGTCGATGTTGAAATAGACGTAGTAGGGCGCTTCTTCCACGCCCTCGCCAAGGCGGAACAGCGGCTTGATGATCCGGTCGCGCATCCACAACGCTTTCCGTTCCGGCGAAAGATTGAATTTCCCGTCCACCGGACAGATGCCGACGTGCGAGGCATAGCCGCCGGTCATCCGGTGGAACGGCAGTTTATGAAAGGACAGGAACCGTTCCGGCAATTCGCTCCGCGACGCTTCCGGCCGCGGATCAATGCCATAACCCAGCATGGTGCGCGCCTTGCGTCCGTCGGGCGTCGCGCCGACCCAGTAGCCGTAAAGCAGATGGGTGCTCGGCGTCGACCAGTCGGCGAGATACGCGTTCCCGGCCGGATTGCGCAACGCGGAAACTTTTTGACTGATCTCGGCGGCAAGCCTGACGGCCAATTCATCACTGCGCGGATCGTTATTGGCATATTTGGGTTGGTCGTTGAGAAATGCCTGCAACCGGGCATCGGTTTTAAAATCGGATGCCAGCGCGGCGCGAATCTGCTCGGCCGACCATCGTTTCAGCGCAACCGCCAGCGCCGGCAACGAGTCGGTCACAACGCCCAACCCATGAATCAGGCAGCCGCTGCCGTTATAACGGGTGCCGGGATGTTCCGGGTCGCGCAGATCCCGGAAACTGGTGAAGCTGTCCATCAGCGCCGAAGTAAACGGCGTCGGTTTGTCGTGACCAAGAACCTTGGTGCAGCCATTCCCGGCGGCTTCCATTTTTTTCAGCATGAAATCCAACATTTTGAAGAACGCACTTTCGGCCTGGGCGTAAACGTCATCGATTCCGGCAAAACCGAGTTCCCGCCAAGTCGGCCCGAGCTGTTTTCCCGTGATTGTCGATTTGCCGTCGTTGAGCGCCAGTTCCAATATCTTACCCAGATTCAGCCAGGTATTGGTGGTATTCATCGACGCCTTGCCCATGATTAAAGGCTCCTGACACCCGGCAATCGAGTAATCCGGCAGATCAACTGCGGCGATGCCCTGCTTCCGCAACATCGGCAACAACGAATCGTCATTGAACAGCGACGGCGTCGAATGCCCCGGGGTAAAGAAGAAGCGGCCGAGATTGAGATAGAGTTTTTCCGGCGTCCCGGCATGGACTTTGACCGACAACGCCGGTTGGGGATCATTACTGCGGAAAAACGCCTCTAAAACCGCCTCCGTCATGTTGTCGGTCAGGTCGTTGCCGTGTTCATCCCGGCCGCCGACCATGATGTTCTGCGAAATCGCCCAGCAGCGGTTACCGACCTGGAAAAAGCACAACAGATGCCGGACCAGCGCCACCGCTTCTTCGAACTCGGCATCGTGCCGATACGGGGCGAGAATCCGGTCGAGGTTGCCCACGGAAAACGCATACGGATTCGGCGCTTGTTCCAGTACCATCACCTGCCATAATAGCGTAAACATCTGGACCGCTTCGTGCAGATTCGTTGCCCCGGCGGCGGGAACTTTGGCTAATATCGCCGCCATGCGTTCGCAACGGCTTTTTTCCGCGATATTGCCGGTTCGGCTCGCTTTTTCCAGCGCCAACTGCCGATAACGTTGCCCCAGAATTAACCCGGCGTCGAGACTGCTCGCCATGATTTTACCGTACGGCGTTCCCGAAGCGATGGCTTTTTGCCGCATGGCCGGAATACCGTTTTTAAGCATCGGCCGCAGATCGGGGATCGTATGCCCGGTCACCGATTCCATAAAAAACGCCACTTCGCCGGTATATTGCGCATACTGGTTGTAGACCCCGTAAAGATCCTTGACGAACGCGGTGTTTTCCCAGTACCGGCGAACCCGGTTTACCCGATCGGCGGTCAGATCGTCATCCAGCGCCACATCGTTATAGACCGCACAAGGATCGCAATATCCGGCAAATTCTTCAACTTTAAAAGTGGGGTTGATCAACGCATAGGAAGGAGAAAACGCCACATCCTGCGAACCCGCCACGGCGCTGCCGTCGGGAATGGAGAGCGGCATCTTTTCCGCCACACGACACAGTAATTCCGCCTGGCCGGCGGCATCGTCGGGATCAACTCCCGTTTTCTTCATGGCTTCACGTTCGTTCATCTTGATTTCCTGAACGTAAAACCATGTATTTACGGTCTTTTGACTGCGTTTGAAACGGCGCAGCACGTCCACGCCGTCCGCTAAGTATTGATTCCAATCATTCATTTTTTCTTTCTCTCTAATTTAAGACTTGAGTCATAATTTTTTGCGTCTGTAACCGTTCGGCAAAGTTCTCCGCCTCCCCTCGCTCCGGCGGTCGCAGCGCGGTAGCACCGCACTCCCGCTCCAAGGCTTCATATTTGGGCAATCCCAGTTGATGCAGTCTCAGCAGTTCCACCCGGATCGGTTTGGCTTTGATCAGAAAATTAAGGATGGCATCCTGTTCGGATGGCGTAAAATTAAGCTCTTTAATGAGTGGGATCCTGATCACTTTAGGCGGGGCCGTCAGTAGGTTTTCAAGCACGGTCCGATTGTCCGCCCCAGTCATTTGACGGTGCAATTCCGGCGTCACCGCTTTCAAATCGCAGATCAACAGATCAAAAACGTCCGCCAATTCGGCAAAACGCGGCGACGAGGCATTGTTTTCCAACGTCAAATGAATGCCGCGCGTTTTCAACGCCCGTGCCGCTTCCAGCAACGCGTCCATCTGCAAAGTCGGTTCGCCGCCGCTGAACGTTACCCCGCCGTCGGTTCCGAACATGGCCCGGCGCGAACAGACTTCCGCGACGATTTCCGCCGTCGAAATTTCTCTTCCGGCCAACTCGAAAGCGCGGTCATGCCACCAATTGACGCAAGGCTTTTCGGAGCAGTCCTGACACGGTTTGCGGTTGAGATGATTGCCCGCGACCGCCCCGAATGGACAACTTTGTGCCGCAAATTCGCTCTTTTCCGGATAAAACAGCATTTCCGGCTCGGCCGCGATACTTTCCGGATTGCCGCACCAGAGGCAGCGAAAATTGCAACCCTTCAAATAGTAGACAAAGCGCCGGCCCGGCCCGTCAAACCCATTGCTCCATCCCTGGGCGAAGATTCTCATAGTAACCCCGCCGCATGAGCCGCCGCCAGCGCCGCCCCGGTCGCCGCTTCTTCCCGATGGGCGGACAGCACGCACGGCAACCCCAATTCCGCAGTAATAAACCGTTGCACCAGCGGATTTTTGCGGATCGCATTGCCGCTGACGAATACCTGTTTGAATTTTTCCGTTGTCTGGCGGTCGAACATCCCGGTCAATTCGCGCACCATCCCGCGGCCCCACCCGCGCGTCAGCGTTGCCGGAGTAAAATTATCGATGCCGATATCACGGACCAGCCCGCGCAGATCCGGCTCCATTCGGGTTCCGGCAAAACGGGTATCGACGGTCAATTCCGTGTCTGATTCATCCGCGAGCCGATTCATCGCGGCGTAAAGCGCCTCGTCCTTCATGGTCTGCCCGGTAAACGATTGTATGGTCTCTTTGAAGAACTCTTTCAGATGAGCGTAAGAACGCCCGCCGCACAGACTCGCCCCGACCAGCAAATAGCCGCCGAACGGCAAGGGCCGGGTTTCCAGTTCGGAATGGAAGCAGAAATCCGGGCATGGCAGCGAAATCTGCCCGCCGGTGCCAAGATTTAATAACATCGCATGGTTGTCCAGCCCGCAGGTGCCGATGAAACTCGCCTGATTATCACCCAGCGGCAGCCGTACCGTCACCGTCGGCGGCAATCCGAGGTTCACGCGCATTTTGCCCAATTCGCTCAACCCGGGTTTGATTTCCGGCAAAATTGCCGATGGAATCTCGAGACGGGCAATGAGGTCACGATCCCAGCAGGTTTTACAAATATCCGTAATCCCCCAGCTGGCGGCATGGGAGGTGTCGGTGGCGATCACGCCGGACAGTTTCGCCGCCACAAAGTCGGCAATCGTCAATGCAGTTGCGCCGTCGGGAATGGCTTTCTGCCGGGCCAGAACCGCCAGCGTCGCGCCGCCGTAACCCGGATGCAGATAACATCCGGTCCGGTCGGTCGGCCATGAGTCGCGCTTGATGCGCAAGGTCAATTCCGTTGCCCGCTGATCGCACCAGGTTATCAGATTGGTCAACGGTCGAAGTTCGCGATCAACCAGCAGTACGCCGTGCATCTGACCTGAAATGGCAAGGGTCCGTACCGCCGCCGGTGAAAATTTGCCGGCAGCGATCAATTGCCGTAACAACTGCAAACAAGTGTCGTAAATCGGTATGACGTCCTGTTCATGGCGACCGCTGGGCAAACCGCTTGCGGTGGCGCGATTGCCGGCGGTCACCACGTCAACCAGTTGCCGCGTCTCGCCATCGAAGGCAACCGCTGCGATTTTACTGGTTCCGATATCCAATGACAATATGATCGTCATAAAAAATATACGTCCTTGTTGATTGGTATATTGGAATTATACCATAATACCAATTATTTGTCAATCCTCGATGTTGTTTTTTTGTGCTTTCGCATTTTTGAAAACGAGGCTGAATTGATGTATTTTTCTGCCAATATTCCATTATCCCAAACGTGACGGCAGCGAAAACGATTACGGCCAAATACTGTTCAAAGCATATCGCGCCGCATTTACCAATCTTATCGAGCCGTACAGCGGCCGAAGCGTCAACCCGGCAGCCTCCGGATGAGGCAGGAGACATGACGACATTGAAGTTTCGCCGTCATTGCCGAAAATTTCCCAGGAGGTTTTGTCGCGTATGATCCGTAATTTTACGGTACCATTGTGCCGAGGCAGCTTCATAGCCGTACCATGGCCGACCAGCATTTCCTCGTTGACCAGGTAACGTAGCGGTTCATCCCCGATAATCACGTCAAATGCCGTTGCGGTCTCCGGTTCAATCGTCAGGGTCAAATCCAGCAAATCGCACGGGAGACGGCTCCAGGGTTCCAAGCCGTTACGGCCCACCGGAACCGCCACATCATGCAATTGCTGCGGCGATTCCTGCAATCCGGCGATTTCCGCTATCGGCTGACGGCAGAGACGAATTCCTTCCGGAGTGTTTTTCAGCGTCAACTCACAAGGCAGGTTCATCTGCTGGTTGAACGGCATACCGGGATATCGTCCGCCGTTCATCCAGGCAATCTGGACCCGACGGTGATCCGGCAAATCACTCCAGGTTTGAGCCGCGTAACAATCCCGTCCCGTATCCCAAATCATCGGTTCGGTTTCGGGGATGAACCGGATTCCGTCAAAAGTACCGACCTGATAACATTTGGATGCTCCGGTAAAAATCCACTTACGGCAATTCGGCTTGCCGTCGAGCGGCAACCAGAAGAAATCCGGACATTCGCCGTCGCCGGGCAGCGTTAACCGACTCAATTCATGCCAGTGCAGCAGATCGGGAGAACCGAACAGCGCAAACTCGTGCGCATCCAGATAAAGCGCCATCACCCATTGCCGCCGGACATCATCCCAAATCACCTTGGGGTCTCGATTCTGCGCCATCACATGAGGTAATACCGGGTTACTGGCATATTTCCGCCAGGTGGCTCCGGCATCGGTGCTGAAAGCGAGGGATTGAACACAAAGATTTTCCTTGCCGTTACCGGTGGTATAAAGCGCTACCAGTGGCGGTTCGTTATTTTGTCCCAACCCGGAAGTGTTGTTCCAATCGACGACGGCGCTGCCGGACCATATCCAGCCGTAATCGTCAGGGGCCAGCGCCGGCGTCAACTCTTTCCAATGCAATAAGTCGGAGCTGACCGCATGCCCCCAGCAATTCGGTCCCCATTTAAGACTACCGGGCGTATATTGAAAGAATAAATGATAGACGCCGCGGTAATACACCAGACCGTTGGGATCGTTCAACCAGTTTTTTGCCGCCGTAAAGTGAAATTGCGGCCGTAATGCTTCATGATATTCCATCTTTCTGCTCCTGAAATGTTGAAATGCAGTATTTTTTATATTTTCGGTGGTCAACTGTCCGTCTTGAACAAAAAAAACTCAGAGGGCCGTCGGAATTTTGGGAAAGACAATCAATAACGGTCCGGTTTGCTCTCCATTCATGAAATGAACTTCCTATCTGATTTTTTTATCAATTGATATTATAAGGATACCCAGGGGGATATCGCAATGGATTTTTGTCGTAAAAACTATCTTTTTGAGACATTATGATGGATATTCAGCAAAACAACAATATAATTATGTTTAATCAGGGGAAACAATATTGCACCGAAACGGGGCGGTTGCGGGTTGTTCGACAAGAGAAGTTTATTGGTATCTTAACAAATTTAAACCGGAAAATGCCATGACGCGTTTGCCAGACATCCGTATCGTTGAAAATCTTGATTATCGGCTTCAAAAGCTTCCGGGATTCAGCCATACCATCCGGGATGATGCCGGAAGTTTTACCTTGTGCTGCGACTATATCATGCCGTCATTTTCTTACTTTAAAGCAACAAAGACTTTTTCGCATCCGTGTCCGCCGTTTACCCGGATTTTCGTCATGGCGGAGGGCACGGCGGAAATTACCATGAACGGACGGCGTTCGCAATTGGCTGCGGGAAGAATATATCTGTTGCCGCCGGAACATCCGTTTACGGCCGTTTATCATCGCGGAGCGCGGATCAAAGGCTACCATCTACACCTTTATGACGGTTCCGGTTTTACGGTCGGGACGGAGTTCGACCAGGTTCGCAGTTGTCAGGAACCGTGGCTCTTCAAAGCAATTCTTGCCGCCTCGGAACAGCCGGAAGAGTTTTTGCGGCAAGCAGCATTGTTGCCGATTATCGATGATTTTTGCCGTCCGCTGTTTCCGTTACTGCGCCGTCGGGCCGCCCCTGACGCGCCGTATCGTCAGGTGTTGGAAGATCTTGCCCACTTTCCGCCGGGTCGAGTACGGATTCAAGAGATCGCGACCCGGATGCATATTACCCGTGCGGCATTATCAAAGGGATTTCAGCGGCAATTCGGAATTGCGTTGAAGCGCCATCTGATCAATACGCTGCTGCAGCAGGCCCGGCAACTGCTGTTGGATACCGATCTGACGGTAAGCGAGATTGCCGACCGCCTGGGATATCCGGAAGCAAATTATTTTCACCGGCTTTTTCATACCCATACCGGAATCACGCCGCTGGCCTACCGCCGGGAATACCGGGACGTAACGCCAGACCATAATCAGTCCGCGTCATGATAGAATTCCTGTCGGTACGCTCGGGGCGAAAGATGAAAACGCTGCTTGAACAGGGTGGAGAAATAGTACGGGTCGTCAATCCCCACCAGGGCGCCGACGGTACCGACCGGCTCATGGGTTTCCGACAACAGGGTCAGTGCTTTGTTCAGTCGGCACTGGAGTTGAAACTGGGTCGGTGCCAGTCCGGCGGCAGATTTAAAGAGTCGCCGGAAATGGCGGTCGGTAACGTTCATTTTGGCGGCCTCGCGGGAAAAATCCAGCGGACGTTCCGGATGCCGGCGAAGTTCTTCCATCAGCGCTTTCAGCCGAGCATCCTGCCAGGAGCCGACCTTGACGCTGCCGGCGTCCTGTTCCCGCAATTGCAGCAGCAGATCGATCACCCGCCAGACGGCCCGGGGATAGCGTTCCGTCACGCCGCTGTTGATCAAGGCAATGGCATCATTCATACAATGCGAAAATTTGTCGGAAAAATTGATTCGGATCGGAGTTTTTCCCAACGGCAGCAGACCGGAATCAATGTACTCTTTCACCGTTTCCGGTTTCATGCAGATGAACCGGAACTCATGAGGCTGTTCGCCGACCAGGCGATACCGGAAACGTATTCCGGGATAGGTAATAAACACCCATGCGCCTTCCAGCCGCAGTTCCGGATTGTCGCCGATTTGAAGCTGTAACACGCCCCGATGATTGTACTGAATACCGCAATACATGGGAACATGTTCCTTACAATGGCCTTCCGGCACCCCGCCGGCAATGGCAAAAGTAAGATCGGAAGATAGAAACATGATAGAATGTCCGTTTCCTACAAAAAGTTGTCCGTTTCCCATATTCACAATCGCTGGAAGATATCTTATAATTACTGTCGACATAAGTCAATAACGATATCACAAAATGCTGGAGAATGATGATAAAGTTTCAACCGAATCGTGTCCGCCGTCTTTATCTTGGCGGCAGCGGGATTGACCGGATGCGCGGCAATCCGCCGCATGACGATTATTATCCAGAAGACTGGATCGCGTCCTGTATCGAAGGCAATACCCGGGAATACGTTGCTCCTGGCCACGGCTTGAGCCAAGTGGAAATCGACGGCAAAAGCTGTTGCTTTAAAGAACTGTTGGCCCAACACTCGGAATATTGTCTGGGGGCTCGGCATGTGGCCCGACTGGGCGTGGTCCCCGGCGTGCTGGTTAAACTGCTGGATTCCGCGGTCCGCTTGCCGGTTCAGGTTCATCCGACGGTTCCGGCGGCCCGGAAATATTTTGGGGCGTCCTGCGGCAAGACCGAAGCCTGGATTATTTTGAACAGTCGGCCGGGGGCCGGAATTTATCTGGGCTTCAATGACAAACTGGACCGGGAAGTTTTCCGTCGGGAATCGCTGAACGGGGAATACGTCCGAGGTTTGGACATGTTGCACCGGATCGAGGTCAAACCGGGAGACACGATTGTCGTTCACGGCGGTCTTCCGCATGCGATCGGAGCCGGCATCACCATGGTCGAAGTCATGGAGCCATCGGATTTGACGGTGAATCCGGAACGCCGGCTGGGCGATAAAGTTCTTGACGAAACCAAACGTTTTGCCGGGTTGCCGCCGGAAACGGCGTTGGAATTGTTTGATTGGATGCCGTATTCCTTGGCGGAAATCAAAGCGCGTTGTTTTCAAACGCCGGAACCGCTGGGACCGCACCGTCAATGTTTGATCGATCGGGAAAAAATCGGTTTTTTCGGCGTGGAATCACTGCAGCTGAACGGCAGTTGCGATCTGCCGCATCGGGGAACGACGTTTCTGGTCATGGTCGTAGTCGAAGGTAAGATCAGGATCAACGACAACGAGACGGAATTGCGGGCCGGGGAAAGCGCATTTCTGCCGTATCAATTGGAAAAATGTTGTTTGCATGGGAACGGCCGGGTGATTTTTATTCTGCCGCCGCAACTAAAATAAGGATGTAGCAATGAACGATTTTTTACAAAAAACCGGAAGTTTTCTCACCGGGGTGAATTACTGGGCATCGCATGCGGCCACGGAAATGTGGTCAAAGTGGGATGCCGCGGCGGTGGAAGCCGATTTTAGCGCGCTGCGGGATTGCGGCGTGACTGTGCTCCGCTGTTTTCCGTTGTGGCCGGATTTTCAGCCGATTAAATTACTGCGGCTGGCCGGACCGCCGGGCGGAGCACCGTATGAAATTCGGATGGGCGAAGCGCCGTTGCCGGATACGCCTGCCGGGCGGGCCGGAGTGAGTGAAACGATGATGGAACATTTTACCGAGTTCTGCGATCTGGCGCAAAAATATCACATGCAGTTGATTGTTTGTCCGCTGACCGGACAGATGACTTCACGGTTGTTTGTGCCCCCGGCACTGGAAGGCCTTGATGCGTTTACGCACCCGCTGGCATTGAAATGGGAAGTTAAATTCATTAAATACTTTGTGTCCCGCATGAAATTGCATCCGGCTATCGCGGCCTGGGAATCCGGGAACGAAAGTATTTTTCTGTCGCAGGCTTCCGAAGCGGCCGCTGCCTGGAGCTGGACTACCTTGATTCATGATGCGATCCGGTGTTGTGACAACACCCGCCCGATTATCGGGGTCAGCTGTCTGTTGCCGGAAGAAACGCAAAACTGCAAGTGGGTGATTGCGGACCAGGCGGAGTTGAGCGATATTTTATCGTCGCATGCCTATTCCCTGTGGAATGATGCTTACGGACGCGAAGAGTTTAATACTGTTCGCAACCTCCATCACGCGTCGGGAGAATGCCGGATTGTCCGCGACCTTGGCGGCAAGCCCTGTTTTACGGAAGAGACCGGGACCTGGCGGCCGATGGCCGGCTCCTATGACACGACCGCCGCCGCACTGCGCAATATCCTCTGGAACAATTATCAGGAAGACTGTCGCGGCGTTGTCTGGTGGTGTGCCTTCGACCAGGACAATATCCACGTTGCCCCCTACGACTGGACCACGATGGGACTCGAACACGGAATTATGACGTCGGAACGGAAACTCCGGCCGACCGCGCTTGCGTTACGGGATTTTCGCCGCTTTCTAGACGCCCTGCCGTTCGACCGACTGCCGCCGCACGGCGTTGACGCCGTCTGTATCGTCAACAATATGGACATAGCCTATGCCGCCTATATTCTGGCCCGGCAGGCAGGCATCAACCTCAAGTTTCAACATCCGTCGGCGCCCTGGGTTGACGCCGAAGTTTATTTTGTTCCGACGGCGACGCGGCGGGCCGGATTTTCCACCGGAAAGTGGCATGAACTGCTGGAGCGTGTACGGGCCGGAGCTACGCTTTATCTGGCGCTGGACGATACCATTCTGGACGGACTGGAAGCCGTCACCGGCTGCGGGGTCGTTTCCCGAAAATGGACGCAGGATGTCGGACAATACGATTTCGGGGATTTCCGAGTGGCGTTGCCCCGAACCAACCGTTATCTCATGACCGCGTATGGGGCGGAAGTGCTCGCGACGGAAGCCGATGGCAACCCGGTGTTTTTCCGCCACCGTTACGGCCAAGGAACCGTTTATACGCTGGCGTTTCCGCTGGAACGGAATGTGATCGATACGACCGACGCGTTTCAGACCGACGCCTGGAAAATTTTTCGGGAGGTTTGGCAACCGCCGCGGGTGGTTCGGTCGACCAATCAGTTTTTGATGATTACCGAACATTACTTTGACGATACGCATCTGGCGGTTGTCTTGGTGAACAACCAGCCACGGCCCTGGGAAGAAAAGCTTCTGCTGGATGACCGCTGGACCGTCACGGCCGTTTTCAGTGACCATCCGGAAGCCGTTTTTGCCCGTCAGACGATTACTTTGCCAGCCAATGCCGGAATGTTATTGAATCTAAACTCAAGCTCTAACCGAGGAGAAAGAAGATGAAAAAACGGTTTATGGTTCGTCGTAGTTTCACACTCATTGAACTCTTGGTCGTAATCTCCATCATTGCCATTCTGGCAGCGTTACTGCTGCCGGCATTGAGCAATGCCCGGGACCGGGCCAAGTCCATCCAGTGTGTCAGCAATATAAAACAGTTTGGGCCTGCCATCGTGAATTATGCCTCGGATGCGGAAGATTATATTCCCCCCGCCTGGTCGGGCATATGGATGACAATGGGGAACGGATTCAGTTATGCTTCAATGTGGATTTATTACATCAATCCTTATTTAACCGGAGGAAAAGAATGGGATGGTGGCCGGGCAATGACTTCAAAAGTGCTGTTTTGTCCTGCCGGCGCGACGGAAGTATACTCTTACAAAACCTATCCGTTTTCAAGTTATATGTATAATTCCCATATGGGCAATTCCAACTATGTTTCTACCCTGACAAGTTATTATTATCGAAAGCTGAATCGCTGCAAGGCGCCATCGCAATGTCCTTCGCTGATAGATGGAAAATGTAAAACAAGAGGTACTTGTCTTTTCGGGATTGGCGATCGTAATGCGGCGTTGATACAATTGCCCGGCCGTCATCCGACGCATGTCGACAATACCTTATATATAGATGGTCACGCCGAATCAATTCAAACGCAAAAGGTTATGGATAGTGAATTTAGTAGTTATTACCAGTGCTACCCCACGATCTGGCCGTAACCTGGTAAAATAGGTTTTCCGATAATCATCCCGGACGAAAAAATTCGAGAAAAATTTTGAGCTTAAACTTAAACGGAAAAAATTATTAACCATAAATATTGTAGATTAAGGAGCTGTAAAGAAATAAACTTGACAAGATACGTGGATTATCCCGGAATGATTTGGGGGCTTGCCGATGCGGAGCATAGCTTCAGCTATGTAACAAATCGGCAATGCACAAAGCAACCGGGAGAAACACGCAGATGTAAAGGTTATTTCTGAACGGCTCCTAAGCTCAAAACATGATAAAGTACAATAAAATAAGCAGGACCGTTTAATTTAACAGGAAAGAATGATAATGAAACGACTGTTGTCCATTTTGATATTGGGTTCCACTTTATCCATTTTTGCCGCCGCCAATGTCAGCAGTACTTCTTATATTTTTAAACCGGCGGAATGGTTTTTGAAACCCGGTACTTCGATTCTTTCCGAGGGTTATCAGGGAAGCAACAGTCTACTCATCCGACATCATTTTAGTCAAGCGGAGCTCGAAGCCAAGTGGTATAGTTACAACTACGGGACCCATAGCAAAAATGATATTCCGGTTGACTTCAAGAAACACTACAATATTTCAATCCGGGGAAAAGGACAAGGCAGCGTATGGTTTTTTTCCTGGTGTTACAACGGCGATAAACATCTGGGCAATGTGACTTTCGCCAGAAAAAGTTTTGCCGATGACTACCAATGGGAAAAAGTGGCGAAATACGATGCGGTGTTTCCGGACGGGACCAATCGGATCAAAATAGTTTTCGAATTCGGAGCCCCCACCCGCGATGTAATCGACCTCAAACTTTCCGACCTGGTATTGGAAGAAGCGGTTCCGCCGGCAGACAACACAACGGTCTATGTGATTCCGGCAATTTCCAATCAACCGGTTTTGCCGGATACGGTTAAAATTGACGGACAACGGAACGGCACAATCCGTATTTTCGCAACGCCGGGGGAGTTTGAACCGGGAAGTTTTGCGGTTCGGGCAGGCAGTTTGATTAAAAGCTTGAAGGTTGAAGTTTCTCCGCTGGTGTCTTCGGACAAGAAAAACCGTATTCCGGCTTCCGCTGTCGATATCCGAATCGTCAAACCATGGTATATCGGCGGATGGAATGCTACGGTATATTATCCCGGAACTCGAATTTTAGCTCCGGAACTGCTGTTGAAAGACGCCTCACTGGTTAAAACCAATCCGGTGGAAAAAGATAATTATCTCAAATTACGTTTCCCGACCGGAGATAAATATGTCTGTGTCAGCAAAGCGGAAGGCGAAGAATATTTCGGGATTCAGAAAGGAGAAAGCCGTTATCTCGATAATGCAGAATATCCGGTAAAAGATACAGAAACTTTGCAGCCGCTGGATATTCCTGCCGCAACCAGTCAACAGTTCTGGGTTACGGTCAAGATTCCCGAAGATGCGGTCTCAGGAGATTATGCCGGAACCATCAGGTTGAACGACGATAGCGGGATGCACCGCAGTATTCCGCTGCAGGTTAAGGTATTGCCGTTCAAATTATTACCGCCATATTACACTTCGTCGATCTATTATAAAGGAGCCTTAGGCGGGAACGGCAGTATTTCCGCCGGAAATTATTGGGACAGTAAAAACGAATTGCAATTCCGCCGGGAAATGGAAAATCTCCGGGACCACGGCGTCAATAATCCGCCGATCTTTATGGCCTGGAATCAAGCGAAACTTGATGAAAAAACCTTGGCGCAGACATTAAAAATCCGGCAGACCGTAGGAATGGATAATACGACGCTGTTTTTCTGGGGCAGCGCCACCGGTGCGCAGCAAACCCCGGAAGCACTGACCGCACTACAGCAACATATCAAAAAAGTTATTGATTTTACGAAGCAATTCGGTACGAAAAAAGTCTATTTTTATGGCATTGATGAGGCGGTCGGAGATCGTTTGAAAAAACAACGTCCGGCCTGGCAGGCGGTACATAAAGCGGGTGGATACGTCTATGTCGCCGGCAATAAGACGAACTACGACGCAATGGGCGATATTCAGGATATTCTGGTCATGAATGAAATTGTGCCGGGAGAAGCCGCGAAATGGCATAATCGGGGAGGAAAACTTTTTGCCTATGGCGATCCGCAATGCGGGGTGGAAAAGCCGGAAACGTATCGCCGTAATTACGGACTGCGTTTGTGGCAGAATGATTATGACGGCGCGATGGATCATGCCTATCAATGCGCTTACGGCAATATTTATAATGATTTTGATGCTGTTTGCCGTGACGAAGTCATGGCGTATCCCACCGTGAACGGGGTGATTGATACCATTGAATGGGAAGGATACCGCGAAGGGGTGGATGATGTTCGTTATCTGACTACGCTGCAAGCTGCCATCAATCAAGCCGAGAAATCCGGCAGTCCACAGCGGATGAAAGTTGCCGATAAGGCCAAAGCATATCTGGCACAGCTCAAGAAAGCTGATCTGTTTACAATCGACCTTGATCAAACCAGACGGCAAATAGTCGATTATATTCTGAAGTTATCACGCTGATTGAGGGTTGAGAAACGATTCCGCTTTGCCGATCAAGCAGCATCTTGGAAGCGGTCGAGGGACGCCAAGGGCTGAGACTTTTGCCGATCCACACCGAGTGGAGTCTGCCGTATCAACTGCCGTCCATTGACCATTCCGGGACGTAGTGGAATCGGTACTTTTGAACTCAATTGGGTCGAAAGTCTCAAACGAGTCTCCGGAGGAAAAAAACGAAAAAACATGAACTTGTTCTGATTCCCATATAAGACTCTCGTCAAATTAGCCCCAAACTGATTAAAAACTTGTCGAACATGGTTGCAAAACCCCGGAATGGCTAAATAATATAGTATAAGGGGCGGATGAATCGGCGGATAATCGCAAGATGGGGCGGGATGCGATGACAAACTTTTTCTGTTACAACATGGACTTTGTCCATTTGATTTACGGAACGGTTTTTTTTCTGCTGGGATGGATGGCGTATCTGTTGCAAAGGGAAGACCGGCATTATCCCTGGCGGCAATTATGCTGGTTCGGCAGTCTGCAAGGATTGCATCAATGGCTGGATCTGGCGGCATTCAGCTGGACGGGCGAGACGGCAATCATGCTTCATGCCGTGCGCTTTCTCACCTTGCTGTTCTCCTTTCTGTTTTTACTGGATTTCGGCCTGTCCGGTTTTCTGCAGCAATGGAAAGCTGCTTATCGTTGGTGTCTTTATGCCGGATGGCTGGGCGTAGCCTACGGACTGTTTCCGCACACATGGGAAGGGCTTAACGGCGGAGTACGGCTGATGTTCGGCGTACCCGGTGCGCTGGTAACCGGTTATGCCTTCTGGCGGGGACGCAACGAACCCGGCGTGCCCCGCCGGGTTCTGATGGGCCTGTCCGGATTGCTGGCGCTCTTTGCCATGCTGTCGGGAATCATTCCCCGCGAAGCCAATTATTTCTTTGGCAACGGCCAGGCCGACATCCTCTTTCGAACTATCGGCGTTCCGGTTCAGGTATTCCGGCTGCTGCTGGGAATAAGTTTGGGGATCATCCTGTGGCGATATTATCGCATCGTTCAGCAAAAAAACGGCCTGACGCCGCATCCCGGCCTGATGGAATTGCTGATAGGGCTGGCGGTTTTGCTGGTCGGCGGCAGCATTTTAATGAATTATGGCGGGCGCGTCGGAGGCGCCCGGATTGCGGATGAACAGAGTAAACAGGTCAAGTGGGCGATGCGGTTGATCAAGGGGCCATTGCAAAAAGTTCAAATCGAAACCGGCGGCAAGTTGGCGGACGGCGAATGTCTGGCCCGTAAACTGCAACGCTTGCAGGCGGCCTGGCGCCAATATGGCAGTTACCGGGTCGATCGGTTGGCCGCCGGGGGGCCGAGTTGGCGGTTGGATGCAGTCGCATTGGCCCGGCATCGCGCCGTGCCGATATCCTCTCGCCGCCCATGGTCGGCATCGTCTCAGAAAGGGACTTCGTTAAGCATGCCGTACCGCGATCGGCTCGGCTATTGGATGGCTGCCGCCGCCTATGCCCCGACCGGCGATAAGACCGCTTGCGATCGCCTGGAAATTACGACGGAAGCGGAACCATGGCTGCACGAAACGGCAATGGCCCGATTCCAAGCCGCGTTGCCGGTGGAGATGGCCATCTGGCTCTGGCTGATTCTCTGGGGCTCGCGAGTCATCCATACGGAGGCCGGAATACAGTTGCAGCGGCTGCTGGGACGTACCCGTGGGCTGCTGGAGGCGCAGAACGATTTGATTGTCCGTCTGGACGCCCAGGGACAGTTGACTTTTGTAAATGAGGTTTTTTGCATTCGGGTCAAGCGGAAACAGCCGGAACTGCTGGGTCGGAAGTTAACGCAGTTGCCCGGCTTTTCAACGTTCGCCATACCCGGCGAACCGTGGGCGCCGGAACCGCGAAAACAGATTCAGGAATTGACGGATTCATCCGGCACAACACAATGGATTGAATGGGATTTCCGCAGCGTCGCAGACGAAAACGGACGGATGATCGAGCTGCAAGGCGTCGGGCGGGACGTGACCGCGTTGCAGACGGCCTTGCAGGCATTGATTCGGAGCGAACAGGAATACCGGCAGTTAGCCGAATTGGCCGGTGAAGGATTATGGATGACGGATGCCGCCGATATTACGATTTTCGTCAACCGGCAGATGGCCGCTATGCTGGGGACGGAAGCCGTCGCCATGCTCGGTCAGTCGTTTTATCACTTCGTTCCGGCGGAAAGCCGGGAACTGCTGGCAGCACAACTGGCGGAAGGCCGGCGGGGGCCAACCGAGCCGCGGCGCGATGAATTCGTCTTCCGCAAGAAAAACGGCGAGGCGTTGCCGACCCGCCTGGCCACCACCGTACGTTACGACGAACGGGGAAATTATGCAGGAATGGTACTGGTGGCGGTGGATATCAGTCGGTTCCGGGAGATGAAGGAAAAGTTGGACACTCTGATGGCGGAGTTGAAGAATGCCGACGCTTTCAAACAGGCGGTCCTGGACATCGATCCCAATATCATTCTCGTCAAAGACGAACAAAGCCGGATTCTGCTGGCCAACCAGACCATGGCCAACGAATTCGGAATCTCCGTCCAGGCCTTGACGGGGAAAATTTTTACGGCGGCAGTCACCCCCTGTACCGTTACCCCGGCCGAACGGGAAACCGATGCGCTGGTGCGCCGTACCATGCAACCCTACGAATATGATGCGGAAATTCATATGACCTCCGGCTCCGTTACCTGGTTCCGGGTGGTGAAAGCACCCTTCCGTCTGCTCAGCGGCAAGGTTGGACTGGTGACGGTAGCCATGAATATCACCACGCGGAAACAGGCGGAAATGATGCTGACGGAAAATAATCGGATGCTGGAAGACCGGGTCCGGGAACGAACGCAGACACTGAAACGCACGATCAGTCAGCTGGCCGGAGAAATCGAGGAAAAACAGCAGTTGCAGCAACTGTTGCATGAAGAAAGCGAGCGGATTCAAGCGCGACTGGGCCAGGACCTTCATGACGTGCTCGGCCAGACGCTCACCGCGATTGCGTTGAAAGCCACGTGTCTAAGTCAGAAATGGGAAGAGGCGGCGGGGGAAAAAGACGCCCTGGCTGAACAGATCGTGAAATATGCCAATGAGGCGGTGGGACAAATGCGGAATATTGCCAGAATGTTGTCGTCCATCAATTTGGAGCGCTACGGTCTGGAATTTGAACTGGCTGGCTTCCGGGCATTTGTCATCCGCTGTTTCGAAGTTGAAATGACAGTTGAAGTGGACAGCGGGCTGGTGGCGAAACTGACCGAGGAAACCCGGAAAAATCTGTTTCGGATCATTCAGGAATCGGTGATGAACGGAATCCGTCATGGCAAAGCCGGCCGAATCGACTTGCATCTAATCCCGGCGGAAAACCCCGAATGGGGCGAATTGACGATTCGCAACGACGGCACGGCCATTGACCTGGAACATCCCGGCGAAGGTATCGGTTTGCAGATCATGAAGACCCGGGCGGAAGTGATCGGGGCAACACTGGAGATGGATAATTGTCCGGACGGAGGAGTGGAATTGAAATGCCGGTTTGGCGCAAGGACAAATGCAAAACTGGCCGGAGCATAAAACGGGTTTGCAACGTTTTTCGGAACGAGTCAATTCGGAGCGAAGGGAAAGAACCATGACGGAGATTGCCAAGGTATTTATCGTGGATGACCATCCGATGATCGTCGAAGGACTGGTCCAGATGATTACGCTGACCCGGCGCTATGAGGTAAGCGGGACTGCCAACGATTTCGAGGAGGCCATGAGCCGGATGGAAGAGGTGACGCCCGACCTGGCGATTATCGATCTCAGTCTGCCGGGCAAGAACGGAATCGACTTGATTATGGAGATGCGAAATCGGCTGCCGGACGTTAAAATTATTGTTTTTTCCATGTACGACGAATTGAGTTTCGCGCCGAAAGTATTGCGGGCGGGGGTGCGCAGCTATGTCATGAAGTCGGCGGCGCCGCGGGAAATCATTACCGCGCTGGATGAGGTAGCGGCAGGACGAAATTATGTCAGCGAGGCGGTCAAGGATTTGATTTTCAAGAATTTCGTGTTGAACCATTCCGATGCGGACGGTTTGGCCAACCACCTGGCGCTGACGCTGCAGGAACAAAGTATTTTCCGGCTGATCGGCCAAGGGTGGTCCTCCTCGCAGATCGGTGAAAAACTCTGCATCAGCGTGAAAACGGTGCAGACGCATAAAGACAACATCAAACGGAAATTGAAGATCAATACGGCCGGTGAATTGTATCGGCAGGCTTTTTTATGGGTAAAAGACAATCCGCAGCCCACTTTGTAATCCGTCCGCCCTCCCCGAAAGTTTTAGCAGTCTAAGCAAAATGCCTAGAAGCAAAATGGGCATTCTGCGGGAAATCCCCCTACTAGCGGGTTAAACCCGCCGCCAGTATAATCAATCTTACCAGGTCCGATGCCACGGGGATGGTTTGTCTTCCGGAAAGAAGCAACAACGATACGGGGATCAGGGGATGCTCCTGGCATCGGACCTGGCAACCGCGCAGACACACAGGGGGGAAGCTATGACTGACGCAAGTACGGCAAGCCGGACGATGACGGCGACCATCGGAAATGCCCCGGGAGGAAAATATCTGACCTTCATGCTGGGGGAAGAAGTCTTCGGAGTGGAAATCATCAAAATTCAGGAAATCATCCGGATGCAAAAAGTCACCCGGGTGCCGCGTGTTCGCGACTATGTGCGGGGCGTGATCAATTTGCGCGGCAAAATCATTCCGATCATCGAACTGCGGCGGAAATTCGGCATGGAGCCGCAGGCGGATACCGACAAAACCTGCATCATTGTCTTTCACGTGAACGGCGAAGACGGCGTCTGCATTATGGGGATCATTATTGATGAAGTAAAAGAGGTTCAAAATATCGGGTCCGAGAATATCGAACCGCCGGACTTTTTGAGCGGAGGTATCGGCAATGATTTTATCATGGGAATCGGCAAGGTGGGCGGGGAGGTTAAAATTCTCCTCGATATCGACCGGATTCTGACGACGGCGGAATTGGCGCAATTGGCAAAAGTCGAGTAACCAAGGCGGGGAGACGGAACGATGAAATTAAGTACGAAAATCGGCAGCGGATATTTAGTCATCATCATCATCGCGTTACTGTTGGGCGGAACCGCCGTGTATAACATGAACCGGGTCGCCACAGAGTCCAACGACCTGGCCACGCTGTTTGTTCCGAGTATCATTCAGGAATCGGAACTGAGCGGACAGATCAACAAGTTGATGTTCCATATGCGGGGCTATGCGCTTACTCAGGATGAAAAATATTATCAGTCGGCAGTAGAATCGCTGCAAAGCGTGGAAGACGCGCTCGCCAAAGCGGAAAAACTTGCGCAGTCCAGCGGACGGCTGACCGAAATGCGCGACGATCTGACTAAGGTCAAGGAAAATCTCGTCAAGTACCGCGCCCTCATGAAAGAAACCGTCGAGGTTTTCGCCCGGGCCTCAAAAACCCGAAAGGCCATGGAGGACAGCGCCGGCCAATACGCCAAAAATTGCAGCGATTTTACGGAATGTCAGAATCGAGCGCTGGGCGAAGACCTGGCCAAAGATCATGAAGCCGTGGTCGGTGCGCTGGAGCTGCTGTCCGCCTGGACGGAAGTGCGCGTTTTGACGGCGGGAGGCCAAACGGCGGGCGACGTCAAAGTCACGCGCGCCGTATTGCGCAATCTGGACCGTTGTACCGAATTGCTGGCGGAACAGCGGAAAACCATCACCGGGAATTGCAATAGCGAGATTCTGGAAAATCTGACCCGGCAATTGACCGCTTATCGGAAGGTGCCCCCGGCCTCCGCCACGGCCTCCGACGCGGGAAAGACAGCCGTCAAAGCGGCGGAAGCGAATCCGGACGAGACGGCGATCGGAAAACTGGCGGCGGATTGGCTGAGCGAACGCAACAAAGTCAGCGTGGCGATTCTGACCGACCGCATCCGGAAATTCGCCCTCACCAACGAATTGCTGGACATCAGCAACCGTCTGCGGATCAAAACGCTCCAGGGGTTGCTTGCCCGGAAAGTCGAGATCATTATTCAGGCCGATGACAATTTCAACAAGATCAATACCACGCTGGCGGAATTGAAAGGCATTACCCGGCGGGCGGTTAATCTGCAACAGTTGGAAGCGGTTAAAGAAGCGTCCGGAAATTACCAGACGGCCATGCACAACTATGTGGATTGCCTCCAGGAATTGAATGCGCTGTCCGTCAAACGGGAAGAAGTGGGCAACACCAGTCTGGCGATTACCCATCAGCTCAGCAGTGACGGTCTGACCAATACGCAGAAAATCGTTGACGCGGCGGCCAAGTTGTTGCAGCGCAGCTCGTGGATCATGATTGTGGGGCTGATTGTGGCCATCACCATCAGCGTCCTGCTGGCAGTGCTGGTAACGCGGGGCATTGCCCAGGCGATCAATCGGGTCATCGACGGTTTGCGGCGCGGTTCGGAACAGGTAACCTCGGCGGCCAGCCAGGTGTCGGCGTCGAGTCAATCGCTGGCGGAAGGCGCCAGCGAGCAGGCGTCGAGTCTGGAAGAAATTTCGTCCAGCCTGGAAGAAATGTCGTCCATGACCAAACAGAATGCCGACAATGCCAAGCAGGCTAACTCGATGTCGTCGTCGGCCTCGGAAACGGCCCGCAAAGGCGCCGAGTCCATGCTGAAGATGACCCAGGCCATCGAAAAAATCAAAAATTCTTCGGATGAAACGGCCAAAATCATCAAGACTATCGATGAAATCGCGTTTCAAACCAATCTGCTGGCGCTGAATGCCGCAGTGGAAGCGGCACGGGCCGGAGAAGCAGGGAAAGGTTTCGCCGTGGTGGCGGAAGAAGTGCGCAATCTGGCGCAGCGGAGCGCCGAAGCCGCCAAGAACACTTCATATCTGATTGAAGAAGCGCAGAACAACGCCGAGCATGGCGTGGCGGTATCGCGCGAAGTGGACGAAACCTTGAACAAGATCGTGACCTCGGCGGTGAAAGTAGCCGACTTGATCAATGAAGTGACCACGGCCAGCCATGAACAGTCGCAGGGGATCGATCAGATTACCCATGCGGTGGCCCAGCTCGACCAGGTGACGCAATCGAATGCGGCCAATGCGGAAGAATCGGCCTCGGCCAGTGAAGAATTGTCGGCGCAGGCCACGGAATTGACCGACATGGTATCCGAATTGGTGAAAATGGTCGACGGCCATGCGATCGTTCCCGTGCCGCACCATCGGCCGGCAAATGCTCCTGCCGGCAAACCGGCCAAACCGAAAATCAACGTTCGTACCCGCAAGGAATTCGTGGCGGAAAATGAAAAAGTCATTCCGCTCGAAGAAAAGGACTTCAACGAATTTTAAAATTCGCTGACGGAGCTGGAAAATCCGTCGCCGGGCCGTAGCCACGGCCCGTGACGTAACCGCGTTGCCGCCAAACAACGCCGTAGTGGCAGCTTCAACCTCCGAGGCATTATGAAACAGGACTTGTTAGCCGGATTAAAAAAGATATCGGAATCGCTGGCTTTGTTCGACAAAATCGATCTGAGCCGGTTGGGCGAGGTCTACAACGACCTGATCGCCGCGGAACAACTGGCGCGGACGGACGGGTTGGAACAACTGGCGGCGAATCTGGGCAAAACCGCCGATCTGACCGAAAAAATCGTGTTGGAAGAGGCCGGCGAACCGGAAACCGCGCTCCAGCGGTTGAACGAACAGATTAACGCAATGGTCGAGCTGGCGGCGGCAACGGAAACCCCTTCCGAGCCCCTTGCAGCCCCAGCCGCCAGCGCGGATTCCGCTGCGGCAACGAATAGGCGGGAAACCGAGACTCGCTACTATCGGGAACTTCATGAGGCGGTCGACAAAGATCCCGATATCGCGCAGGATTTTGCCCTCGAAGCCAAAGACCATCTGGACAACTGCACCCCGGCGCTGCTGGAACTGGAAAAAGCGCCGGACAACCAGGATAACATCAACCTGGTTTTCCGCTGTTTCCATACGATCAAAGGAGTGGCCGGCTTTTTAAATCTGCGGGCGATTCAACAGGTTTCCCATCACGCGGAAAGTCTCCTCGATGAAGTGCGTTCCCGGGAACGGGAATACGATAAAACAATTTCAAACCTGATGTTCGAAGCCTCGGACGCGTTGCGGACAATGATCGGCGATCTGGGCAAAATTCTCGAAGGTCAGAATCCGGAACACCTGACTTTCGATCTGGACCGGTTGCTGGCACGGCTGGATCAATTGCTGAGCGACAAAAAAAACGCTTCGCCCCCCGTTGCTGTTCCGAGCACCGCGCCATCGGTTCCAACACCGCTTCCGTCCCCCTCCCCGGAGCCCGCCGTTTCCGTTCCAGCGCCAACTCCAGCTACAATTCCGATGCCCGCTCCAACACCGGAACCGGTGTCCAACGCAGAAAAAGCGGCCGCGCCGGGACCGGCCGGAAACAACGGCAATCATCGGGACGGCGGAACCCGCAAAGAAGTGATCAAGGTCGATGCGGACCGCTTGACCCGGTTGATCGATACCATCGGCGAACTGGTGATTGCGGAGACGATTGTTTTGCAGTCGGAAGAAACCCGGACGCACTCCAATCCGTCCTTTCTCCGGAAAATCAATCAGTTGGACAAGATCACCCGGGAACTCCAGAACATGGGCATGGCCTTGCGCATGGTAGCAGTGAGGCCGACTTTTCAGAATATGGCGCGGCTGGTTCGCGACTTGGCGGAAAAACAGCATAAACCGATCAATTTTGTCATGCGCGGAGAAGAAACGGAAATCGATAAAAACATTGTCGATAAAATCGGCGACCCGCTGGTTCACATGATTCGCAATGCCGTGGATCACGGCATCGAAAAAAGTCCGGAAGACCGCATCGCCGCCGGCAAAGCGGCGGCGGCGCGGGTAGAAATCCGAGCATTTCACCGAGCCGGCAATATTTACATCGAAATCGAAGACGACGGGCGGGGGATCGATCCCGCGGTTATTTTTCGGAAAGCGGTGGAAAAAGGGCTGGTGTCGCCGGATGCCAGCCTGAGCAAAACGGAAATCATCAATCTGATTTTCCTGCCGGGTTTTTCGACGGCGGACAAGATCACGGATATCTCCGGCCGCGGGGTGGGAATGGACGTGGTAAGACGGAATATCACGGAGCTGAACGGCAGCGTGGAAATCAACTCGGAGCCGGGACTGGGAACCGTTTTCAGCATCCGGCTGCCGCTGACGCTGGCGATTATCGACGGGCTGGTAACCCGGGTGGCCGGGGAATGTTTTGTGATTCCGACGTTGGCGGTCACTCGCGCCGTCCATATCTGCGAACAACAGATTCACCGGTTGGAAGGCAGGGGTGAATTCATTCTGCATCAGAACCGCAATTTTCCCATTTACCGGCTGGACCGTTTTCTGGGGCTGCCGGAAGAGGCCCGGCGGGAAAACCGGCTGATGCTGATTGTGGACGACGGCGAACGCGGCGCCGGAATCGTGATCGACGAATTGATCGGCAAACAGCAGATCGTGATTAAAAGTCTGGGCAATGCGTTCAAGCAGGTGGAAGGCTATTCCGGTTGCGCCATCCTGTCGGACGGGACCGTCGGGTTGATTATCGACATCAACAGCGTCATCAAGAACTATCGCGTCGTCTGTAAAGAAGAATGACACGGCAACGGAGAACCTATCATGATGATGCAGCAACGGACTTTCAACGCCATTCGGCAACTGGTCTACCACCAGAGCGGTATTTATCTGGGCGAGAACAAGATGTCCCTGGTCACGTCGCGCCTGCAAAAACGGCTGCGAACGCTGGGACTGGAAACTTATGAACAGTATCTGGACCAGTTGAAAACCGGCGGCGGAACCGAGGAAATCGTCGAGTTGCTGAACGCAATCTCCACCAACACCACGTATTTTTTCCGGGAACCGGCGCATTTCACGTTGTTCGGCGAAGTGATCCGGCAACTGGCCGGGACCGGTGCGCATCGCATCCGGGTCTGGTGCGCGGCATCCTCGACCGGTGAAGAACCGTACAGTCTGGCGATGTGTTACCGGGAACATGCCGGGGCGGGAGCGGCGGATTTCAAGCTGCTGGCCACCGACATTTCCACCAAGGTGTTGCAGTCGGCGGAGTCGGGAATCTATACTAAAGAAAAACTCAAAAATATTCCCGGGGACATCCGGTTCAAGTATTTCCATCGCGGCCAGGAACAGGCAGAAACCTATCAGGTCAAAACGGAATTGCGGCAACTGATTACGTTCAAACGGCTGAACCTGTCTATTACGCCATATCCGCTGCACGGGCCGCTGGATGTGATTTTCTGCCGGAATGTGATGATTTATTTCGACCGGGCGATCAAACAACGGTTTTTGACGGAGGCGGAACGGCTGTTGAAGCCGGGCGGATATCTATTCATCGGCCACGCGGAAAGCATATCTGGACTCGAGGGGAAATTCCGGATCGTCAAACCGGCGGTTTACATTCGCAAATAGACGGGGGGATGGGGAAATGACGCTACGCGAGAGAATCCGACAAATCTGGCTGCCGAAAGGCGAAGGCGGAGCCGGTCGCAGTTACGGCCGACTGGCAAGAGCGGGCGGGTTGTCCTACCATGAATGGGGACAGCCGATCCGGGATATTTTCGACCAGGCCCCGGTGCCGCTGGTCATTATCCGCCAGCACCGGATCGTGGTCGGCAACGCGGCGTTTGCCGCGATGGTGGGCTATTGGCCGAAACAACTGGAGCGGCGACCGTTGTGCGACCTGATCCTGCCGGAAGATTTTGCCCGCTATCACCAGCAATGCGAGATGATTTTAACCGGCGGCGGAATGTTGCCGCCGCTCCGGATGAGAATGCTGAACAGCAACCATCAGATCATGCTGGTTGAATTCTCCGGCATGCGGCTGGAAGTCGGATGGCATGTTCCGGCGCGCCATCTGCTCGGCCTGATTCGTGACATCGGAGAAGAAGTCCGGCGGGAACAAACGGTGGCGCGGGAACAGGAACAGCGGCGGCTGATTGTGGAAAATGCCGCGGAATTGATCATTCAGTTGGATGCGCACGGCCGGATCACGTCGTGCAACCGCGATCCCGATGGGGAACTTATCATGCCGGGCGGCGAATTGACTTGTTCGGATCTCATCTGCAAAAACCGAAAACCGTGTGGCGAATGCCCGGTCCGCATAGCTCTGGATCGGCAACGCGCCGACAAAAAAGAGATCCGGGTTCAGGAACGGACCTTGATTATTTCCGCGACACCCCTATTTGCCGCCAACCGTCAACTGGACGGCGCCATTGTGATCGTCTGCGACGTGACGGAACAGCGACAACTGGAATTGCAACTGCTCCATGCGCAGAAAATGGATGCCATCGGCCAGCTGGCTAGTTGCATTACCCACGATTTCAACAACCTGCTGCAGGTGATTCTCGGCTATGCGGATCTGTTGAAGAATGAAATCACCAGCCCGTCGGGCCGGGAGATGTGGCAGCAAGTCGTGGCGGCGGGCAATTCGGCCAAAAGCCTGGCGCGGCAGTTGCTCACCTTCGCCCGCAAGGAAAGCGAACTGGAACTGAAGGCCAACGACTTCAATGAGATCATCCGCCACCTGCAGAAGATTCTGGGACGCATCATCGGCGAAACCGTCGAACTTGACATCCGGTTGACCGACGAAGCATTGCCGATCCTGGGCGACGCCGGTTTGCTGGAACAAGTGATTATGAACCTCTGCATCAATGCCAGGGACGCCATGGCCGCCGCCGGCGGCCGGCTGACGATTGCCACCGGCCGTTGCGACGAACGCATCCGTTGTGAAATCAGCGATACGGGCGAAGGCATTCCGCCGGATATTCTCCCGCGGATTTTCGAACCGTTTTTCACCACCAAATCCCAGACCAGCGGCACCGGGCTGGGACTGTCCATCGTCTATTCGATCATGCGCAAGCATAACGGCGAAATCAAGGTCACCAGCACGCCCGGCAGAGGGACGACGTTCCAGTTGTTTCTCCCCTGGCATCAGCCGCCGGTAGCGGCATCGCCCGGAGCGGAAGCGGCAGCCGTTGCCGAAGCCTCGCGGCAATGGTCGGAACAACCGGTCATCCTCCATGTGGAGGACGATGAAAACGTCCGGCGGATTACGCGAGCCATTCTGGAATCCAATGGCTATCGGGTGGTTCAAGCGGTCGATGGCCGGGACGGCATCAACCAATTCGACGCCGATCCGGAACGGTTCAACGTGGTGTTGCTGGATGTGGTGTTGCCGGGGATTTCGGGGGCGGAGTTGGCGCGCCATATCCGTTTCCGGCGTCCGGAGTTGCCGCTGTTGTTCTGTAGCGGCTATCTGCCGAATCCGGCCGGGCGGGGAATTGCCGGACGGGTCATTCAAAAGCCGTTTTCACGCCAGGATTTGCTGGAAAGTCTTGACGCGGCGTTGGACAAGACCAGGGAAGTTCAGGCATGCGGTCATGGAAACTAATCGAGTGGTGGTCGGAGTGGCCGACATGTATATTTCCAATCACGAAAAAGATCATATCATCACTTTTTCGCTGGGGTCCTGTCTGGGGGTGACGGTATTTGATCCCGAGCTCCGGCTGGGCGGGTTGATTCATTGCATGCTGCCGACGGCGCGACTGGACATGGGCAAAGCGGAGGAACGTCCGGAGATGTTTGTCGATACCGGCTTGACGCTGTTGTTGCAGAAATTCTTTGATTTCGGCGCCGTCCGAAACCGGCTGGTCGTGAAACTGGCCGGCGCGGCCTCGGTGCTGAACGACAATATGTTTTTCCGCGTTGGCGAGCGCAATTATATTTGCGCCAAAAAGTTGCTGGAGAAAAATCATATTCCGGTTGCCGCGGAAGACGTGCTGGGAACGATGTCGCGAACGGTATCGCTGGAAATCGCCACTGGAATGACGAAAATCAGAAGTCAAAACCGGGAACAGAACTTATGATCGCACGGGAAGAAATTCTGCAGCGGATCCGGGACATGAACGATTTGCCGGCCGTGTCGGTACAGGCCTTGAAATTACTGCGCGAACCGGAGGCCTCTGTCGGCCAAGTGACGCAATGTCTGCAATACGACCCCGGCTTGACCGCCAATCTTATCAAACTGGCCAACTCCTCGCTGTTCCCCAGTGTCCACGCCGTCAAAACCCTGAACGACGCCATTGTACGGATCGGGTTCCGGCAGACGCTGGAGTTGCTGATGAGCATGGCCATGGCGCCGGTCCTGAAAAATCCGTTGCGCGGCTACGACATGCAGCCCGACCGGCTGTGGATGACCGCCATTTCCGGCGCGGTTTTCGGGGAAGTCATGATGCGGGAACTGCATCTGCGGCTGCCGGACTGGCTGTTTACCTGCTGTATTCTGCGCGACGTCGGCAAACTGGCGCTGGCCGGCATGATGGAAATCAACGGTCAAGAGATCGGGCAGATCGCCGCCACGGAAAAAATTTCGTTTGTGGAGGCGGAACGCCGGATTTTAGGCATCGACCACAGTGAGGCCGGAGCCGTGTTGATGGAAAACTGGAAGCTGTCGGATGAATTGGTGGCGGCGGCGCGCTACCACCACCGGCCGCGGGAATATGCCGGGCCGACCACGATCGGGACCATCGTCAGGGTCGTGCATCTGGCCGATATTTTCTCCGCCATCGCGGGCGACAACGACGGTCGCGACGGGTTGAATTATCCGGTGGACGAACTGACGGCGACGGAATTCGGGTTGAACTATGCGCGGGCGGACAAGATCATCTATGAACATGAGTTGAAAATCCGGGAGCTGCAAGCAACCGGCATCATCTGAGTTGAAATACCAAAGGCGGAAAAAGATGACGGAAGACAAAAAAATCAAAGTGTTGATCATCGACGACTCGGCGCTGGTACGTAAAGTATTGGCCGAGAGTTTGTCCAGGGACAAGGAATTGGAAGTCGTCGGCACGGCGGCGGACCCCTATATCGCCCGCGACAAAATTTTATCGCTCCGTCCCGATGTGATTACGCTGGACATTCAAATGCCGCGCATGGACGGCCTGACTTTTCTGAAAAAACTTCAGGACCATTATCCGTTGCCGGCGGTGATCGTGGCGGCGGGCTCGGACACGTTACAGCAGCAGACGCTGGATGCCGTGCGGAACGGCACGGTCGATATCGTGGACAAACCGGGCACGGCGGCCGATCTGGGCGAGATGGAAGTGGTTTTAGCCGATAAACTCAAGGCCGTGGTCGCAGCCAGCCGGGCCGCCGGACGGAAACCGCCGCTGACTTTGCACCATCCGCTGCCGACGGTTCCCCGAACAGCGACGGCGGGCAAAGAACGGCGCGGCGGTAGCGGCGGTGGCAACAAGTTAGTGGTGATCGGCGCTTCCACCGGCGGAACGCGCGCTTTAGAATCGGTCCTGCTGGGGCTGCCGGCGGAATGTCCGCCGGTCGTAATCGTACAGCATATGCCGGAACCTTTTACCCAGGCCTTCGCCATGCGCTTAAACGACTTGTGCGCCATGGAAGTGAAAGAAGCGGAAAACGGCGACGAAGTGGTGCCGGGACGGGTTATCATCGCCCGCGGCAATTATCATATGGTGGTGCGACGGAATGAACGCGGACATTATGTCGAGGTCCGGCCCGGCCCGCTGGTTTCGCGGCATCGGCCATCAGTCAACGTTCTGTTCAAGTCGGCGGCGGAATGGGTACCGGGCAATGTGGTCGGCGTCATTCTGACCGGCATGGGCGACGATGGCGCCGCCGGTATGAAAATGCTGCACGATGCCGGTGCGGCAACGATTGCGGAAGCGGAAGAATCTTGCGTGGTCTTCGGCATGCCGAAAGAAGCCATTGCCCAGGGCGGGGTGGATTATGTGGTTCCGCTGGAGGAAATTCCGGGCAAGATTATGGCGTTGACGTAACCGCAGTCAACGACGATGGCGCAAGCGAGGGAGCAAAATGAAAAAAATTCTGGGACTGAGCATCGGACTGCTGATGGCCATCGCGCTGTCGGCGGACGGTACTTACCGGATCGGAGTCCTGGCCAACCGCGGCAAAGACGCGTGTTTACGCCAATGGACGCCGCTAGCGCAGTATTTGGGCAGCCAGATTCCAGGCGCGCAATTCTGCATTATCCCGCTGGACTTTCATGAAACCGAGCAGGCGATCGAGCGTCGCAGCGTGGATTTCCTGCTGGCCAATCCAGCAACCGTGGCCAATGCCCAGGCGTTTTACGATATCCGTCCGCTGGCAACCTTAAAAAGCCGGACCCGCAACGGCTTTATCTGCGATGTCATGGGCGGAGTAATTTTTTGCAAGGCGAACCAGACCGAGATCAATCATCTGGAGGATTTACGAGGGCGGCGGGTGACGGCAACATCGCCGGATTCGTTCGGCGGCTGGCTGGTGATTCTGGAATTGCTGCAGCAGTACGGCATCCGGCCGGAGCGCGACTTTAATCATCTGGAGTTTGCCGGCACTCACGATGCCGTGGTTGAGGCGGTAAAATCCAATCGGACGGACATCGGTTTTGTGCGGACAGGGATTCTGGACGACCTGATGACACAAGGGAAAATCGCGCCGCGCGAATTCAAGATCATTCATCAGATCGGATATCCGTCCGATACGTTTCCGCTGCTTTGTTCGACGACCCTGTATCCTGAATGGGCCATGCTGGAAATCACGCAGCACAAACTGGGACCGCAAATCGTGATGGCGCTGCTCCAGATGCCGGACGAAGATGCCGGAAAATACGGCAACTGGACTATCCCGCTCAACTATGGACCGGTGACGGATTGTCTGCGGGAATTGCACTACCGGCATTACTCCAATCCGCAACAGCTCTGGCTGAAAATGATCTGGGAACAATATCGGACGGTGGCGGTCATGCTATTGTTGCTGGTGCTGGCGGTAACAGTCCTGCTGGCGGTAATGAAACACTCCAAGATCGTCATGAACCGCTATGCCAACCGGCTGCTGGCTCAGATCGGAGAACTCAATCGGATCACCTTGAAACTGGATGAGAGCGAACAGCAGTTCCGGCTGTTGTTCGAGCATTCCATGTCGGGCAGTGCTGTCCTGGAACTGGTCTGGGACGAACAGCGGATCCCGGTCGATTTCATCTGTCTGCGGGCCAATCAGGCCTATGCCCGACTGGTGGGAGATGCCCGGGACAATTTGATCGGTACCCATGCTTCTCTATTGCCCAGTCAAACCAAGCTGCTGCCGCTGCTGCCGTTTTTCAACAAGGTGATTCAAGACGGCACGGCGCGAGAATTGGATTATTGCGTCAGCAATCCGGCACAGTGGTTTTCGCTGCACGCTTATAAGATCGGCGAAAACCAGTTTTGTCTGCTGGTCAACGACATTACGGAACGAAAACGGCAGGAGGCGGAGCTCCGGTTGAGTCAGGAACAGTTCCGACTGGCCGTCGAAGGCAGCAACGACGGCATCTGGGATTGGAATGTACGCACCAATCAGATCTATTTTTCTCCCCGTCTGAAAAACATGCTGGGCTATGAAGACGCGGAATTGCCCAACCGGCTGACGATGATCAAAGAGCGCCTCCATCCCGATGAAAAAAACTCGGTAAAAAGCTATTTCCGGCATTTTTTAAAGGGAGAATTTTCCCTGTTCAACCGGGAATTCCGGCTGCGTCACCAGAACGGTCATTACGTATGGTTGCTGGTCCGTGGCAAAGCCATTTACGATCCGTTCGGCCGGATCTGCCGGGTGGCCGGATCGTGTTCCGACATTACCGTGGCGAAACGGGCGGATGAAGAACTGCATGCCATCTATGAAAATATTCCGCAGATGGTTTTTCTGGTTGACGGCGAGTATCGTATCCGCAAGGCAAATCGTACGGCGGAACAGTGGATCGGACAAGCCAGCGCCTATATCGGGAAGTCGGCGCCCGAGGTGATCCATTGTTTTAATTTCAGCGCCCTGGAGGGCGAAATGAGAGAACATTGCTCGCATTGCCTGATTCGTCAGGCGGAAAAAGATACGCTGCATACCGGACGCAGCCATTATCAGGAAGAAACGACGCTGCTGCGGTATGATTTGGGCAAAAGCAGGCCGCAGGAGATGGCTGTTTTGTTTTCCACGGTACAGGTTCATGTGAACGGTGAGACGCTGGTGCTGCTCTGCTTGCTGGATATCACAGCCCGCAAGGCAGCCGAACGAAAACTGCAGAATGTTCTGGCGCATCTGCGCAAAACCAATACCCGACTCAAGGAACAGCAACTGCTGGCGCAACAGATGGCGGAACAGGCCAAGATCGCCGACAAGGCCAAAAGCGAATTTCTGTCCTGCATGAGCCATGAGCTCCGGACTCCGATGAACGGCATCATCGGCATGACGACGCTGCTGGAAGATACCGCGCTATCGGGCTTGCAGCAACAGTATGTGAAAATGTTGCAGTCCAGCAGCAAAACGTTGCTGACCATTATTAACGACGTATTGGATTTTTCACGTCTGAACGAAAGAAAAGTCGCGCTGGAAAAACTGTCCTTCGATCTGGTGGAACTGGTGGAAAACGCTTTGTCGGGGCTGAGTCTGGAAGCTTATCAGAAGGGCTTGGAATTGATCTGTCGGGTCACTCCCGGCGCGCCGACGCAATTTGTCGGCGATGCGTTTCGGCTGCATCAGGTAATCAATAATTTGATTTCGAATGCAATCAAATTCACCGCAACCGGAGAAGTGATCGTCAGCGTCACGGTCGAACCGGAGGAAAAACATCAACGGGTAACCATCAAGGTCGAAGACACCGGCATCGGCATGACAGAAGAACAGCTGGGACAACTGTTTCAGCCGTTTTCGCAGGCGGATTCGTCCATCTGCCGCAAGTATGGCGGGACCGGACTGGGTTTGGCGATTTGCCGCCAGCTGGTCGAACTGATGCAGGGCGAGATTCATGGTGAAAGCACCGTGGAAAAGGGTTCCGTGTTTACGGTCGGCATTCCGTTGCTGCCGCACCATGT
>Ga0183095_11025_pt1 | contig 36742 bp, 29 predicted proteins | sample BioMet4_FD_130346 | JGI IMG/M metagenome (GOLD analysis project Ga0183095, IMG submission 130346) | Microbial communities from bioreactor (seeded with sewage sludge) at LBNL, California, USA - Biofuel metagenome 4 (v2) (version 3) | ecosystem: Engineered > Bioreactor > Anaerobic > Unclassified ...
CTTTGGCGTATTCGCATCTGCGATGCGTTAGCCAAATTCTACTACAGCGGTATCTACTGTAAAATATGGCCGCCCGGAGGTGTAAATCTGGCCCGCCCAGAGGTGTAAAATCTCGCCGCCTCCGCTGTCAATTCCAAGCCGCCGTATTCAGCTTCCTTTTCGAAGTATACAGACACGCCCTTATCCTTAAGTTTACGAATAACGGTCAGCGAATCGACTGTGTTCCGAGCAAACCGGGACAGTGATTTGGTAATGATCAAATCGATTTTCCCTGCAAGTGCATCCTTAACCATGCGGTTGAAGCTGTCCCTCTTTTCACAAGAAAGGCCCGAAATTCCTTCATCAGAATATATACGGGCAAATGTCCACTGGGGATTAGCCCTAATATACTTTTCAAAGTAATCCATCTGTGCACTTAAGCTGTTTTCCTGTTCATCCTTTGCCGTTGAAACGCGTGCATAGGCAGCAACACGCTTTTTTGAAGCGTGTGCGCTAAAAACGGTTTGCCTTGATGGAAACTCAACCAGTGTAACCTTTTTCTCTGGCAATGCTGTTCACCTCCAATCCTCCAATCAAGGGACGATAATTTTCAACAGCAGCCATCAAGAGCGTATTCAATTCATCGTCGGAAATTAATCCATCTTTCCAGAGTGAATTGAACACATATTTTGCCATGCGGTACTTTGTCTCCGCAATAGCTGCTTCCTTCGTCATGACAACACCTCCTCGGCGGTATCATGATTCCCTTAGATTGAAGACAAAGTCAAGTTGAGAAGCAAAAAGTTATCAGTTTGTTATCAAATATGGGAGTAAATGCACAGACGCCTTCAAAATTTGTGCATTGTATCAAGTAAGCGTTACTCACACACGTCGAAAGGACCCCTTACCGCTCCGTTTCCCGCTTTCGCGGCAAACTGCGCAGGACGGGGTTCTTTCTCCTTTTTCGGCCGCGACCCGCTGCGCTGGGCTCTCGGCCGAGGAGAAAACGGATTCGAATTTGGATTGCTCCGGTGCACCACGTCGAAAGGACCCCTTACCGCTCCGTTTCCCGCTTTCGCGGCAAACTGCGCAGGACGGGGTTCTTTCTCCTTTTTCGGCCGCGACCCGCTGCGCTGGGCTCTTGGCCGAGGAGGAAACGAGTTCGAATCCGGATTGCTCCGATGCACCAAAAAAGGAAGGCAAGCTTTCAGCTTGTCTTCCTTTTTTACAGAGCGCAAATAAAACGCGCCGGCCCCGATCAGCGGGGCCGGCGCGCGGCTTTTTCACAGATTCTTGATATGCTCGGACAGATGCTTGGACAGAAGGGCCAGCGACGCGGCCATGTTCTCGTTCTGCACGAGAATGTCCTCCGGCACGTTCAGGTGCTTCGGGGCGAAATTCCAGATCGCGCGGATGCCGTTGGCGATCAGCATGTCGCAGACCTCCTGCGCGTGCTCGGCCGGGACGGTGATGATGCCGATCATGATCTTGTTCTTCTGGCAGATGTCCTGCAGGCGGGAGATGTGCATGATCGGCTTGCCGTTGTTGCTGACGCCGATCAGCGCGTCGTTCGCGTCGAACGCGGCCACAATGTTGAGCCCGTACTCGGCGAAGCCGCTGTAGCCCAGCAGCGCGCGCCCGAGCTTGCCGGCGCCGATCAGAACGGCGTCGTTCGTGTTTCCGTAGCCGAGGAACTCCTCGATATCCGCGATCAGCCGCAGGCGGTTGTAGCCGATCTTCGGTCTTCCTCCGTCGCTCACCAGCGCGAGATCCTTCCGCACCTGTACCTCGCCCATGTGCAGCGCGGCGGCCAGCGCGGTCGCCGAGATATTGGCGGCGCTGCCCTCCGGCAGGGATTTGAGATACGCGAGATAGGTCGGCAGGCGTTTCAGCGTCGCTTTTGAAATTTCTTTCTCAGACATCGTAACACTCCCCATCATTCGGTTCGCACGGCGGGCAGAAATTCTGATCTCTTTAAAAATAGCACACTTTTCCCTTTTTCGCAACCGTCATCATTCAGCTGCAGATCTGCCGCGTGATCTCGCGGCGCAGCCGGAGCATGATCCGCTTCTCCAGGCGCGAGATGTAGGACTGGGAGATCCCCATGAGGTCCGCCACCTCCTTCTGGGTCTTCTCTCCCCGGCCGCCCAGCCCGAAGCGCATGGAAACGATCTGCTTTTCGCGCTCCGGCAGCCGCGAGAGCGCCTCGCGCAGCAGCTGGTGGTCGACGTCGTCCTCCAGAGGGCGCATGACCGTATCCTGCTCCGTGCCCAGCACGTCGGAGAGCAGCAGCTCGTTGCCGTCCCAGTCTGTGTTGATGGGCTCGTCGAGCGAGACCTCGGTCTTCTGGCCGGAGATCTTTCGGATATACATTAAAATTTCATTTTCGATGCAGCGCGAGGAATAGGTAGCGAGCTTGATGTTTTTGTCGGCGCGGAAGGTGCTCACGGCCTTGATGAGCCCGATCGTCCCGATGGAGATGAGATCCTCCAGATTGATGCCAGTGTTCTCAAAGCGCCGCGCGATGTAGACGACGAGCCGCAGATTGCGCTCGATGAGCGGCTGCCGCGCCGACTCGTCCCCCGCCCCGAGCCGCGCGAGCAGCGCCTGCTCCTCCTCCGGCTTCAGAGGCGGCGGAAGCACGTCGCTGCCGCCGATGTACATGAGCTTGTTCGGCCGCAGAATGCCGAGCAGCTCCCAGATCCTTCGCCAGTCCAGATTCATGTTTTATCCTCCTGTCAGCGCTTCAAAATTGCCCGCGTCCGAGACCGGATTCGGGGAAAACGCCATGAGCGCGGGGGCGGGCGGCTTCTCGCCGCGGCTTTCGGCGCAGCGGACCGCCAGCAGGAGCCCGCTCGCCCTCCCGACCGAGCGGTAGGGCAGCAGCCGGAAGCGCAGCTGCGGATACTGCCGGGAAAGCCTCGTCATGAGCGCCGCGGGCTGCTCAAAGTCCGCCGCGCAGAGCGCCGCCTCCGGCAAAAGCCGCCCCGCCACGCGCCACTCGGCCACGATCGCGCGCTCGCCGGTCATGGGGTCCTTCAGCGTGTTGCCGGTGTCGCGCAGCGCGCGCACGCGCTCGGCGCGCCCGTTGAGCCGCAGCGTGATCGTGCGGATCTCCCCGCCGCCATGCTCCCAGAGCCCGCAAAAGGCAAGGCGCGAGAGCAGATACACGCTCCCCGCCAGCAGCACGAGCGCCGGAAGGCTCACGGGATAATAGGCGCTGCCGTTCAGGATTAAAAGGCCCGTCCCGAACAGCTGCGTGCAGAGAAACGTCAGCCCGCCGAAGCCGAGCGCCGCCGCGAGAAACAGCGCCGCCAGCCGGGGCGTGCTGCGCTCCGGGCCGTAGGCCAGCAGCATCATAGCGCCGAACACGACCGCCTTCATGCCGAACGTCCGCAGAAATCCCAGCGCGGGGACAACCGAGGCCGCCGCGTAGAGCCCCCCCACCGCGGACGCGGCCAGAAAGCGCGCGCGCCGGATCCTCCCCCCGCCGAGCCGCGCCCCGGCCTGCAGCAAAAGGTCGTCCAGGAGCATGTTGAGCGCGAACAGGATGTCCACATAGACCGTCATCTCCGCACCTCCCGACGGCTCTCAGTATAGCCGCGCGGGCGTAAAAAACAGGTCGCAACTCCCGCGGGAGCTGCGGCCTGTCGTTCGTCAGGTTCCTGTTTTATTTGAGCTCGACGGTCTTTCCGGCGCGCTGGATCTGCCGGATGCTCTTCTCCGCCTTGCTGCGCGGCACCAGGATCTCATGTCCGCAGCCAAGGCAGCGCAGGCGGAAATCCATGCCGGTGCGGAGCACCTCCCACTCCCGGCTGCCGCAGGGGTGCGTCTTTTTCATGACGAGAATATCCTTGAGCTGTACGTCCATGTTCTCACCTGCCTAACCCGGGGTCTTTTTGATCTCGTCCCAATAGCGCCTGGCGGCCTGCTCGGTCTTGTTGTCGCCGTATTCATAGTAGCGCCGGTCCTTGATTGCGTCCGGCAGGTACTGCTGCCGGACCCAGTGGTTTGGAAAATCGTGCGGATAGAGATAGCCCTGCTCGCGCTCGAAGCCCGCGCCGTCGGCGTGCACATTCTGCAGTTCGCGCGGCACGGGGCCCGTCCTGCCGTGTTTGACGTCGGAGATCGCGGCGTCGATGGCCATGCAGCCGGAGTTGGACTTCGGCGCCGTGGCAAGAAGAATGACGGCGTCCGCCAGGGGCAGCCGCGCCTCCGGCATGCCAAGCTGCAAGGCGCTGTCCACGCAGGCCTTCACGATCGCGATCGCCTGGGGATAGGCAAGGCCGATGTCCTCGCAGGCCGAGCAGAGAATCCGCCGGCAGGCGGAGGGCAGATCGCCCGCCTCCAGGAACCGGGCCAGATAGTGGAGCGCCGCGTCCGGGTCGGAGCCCCGGATGGATTTCATGAGCGCCGAGAGATCGTCGAAGTGGTCGTCCCCCTCGCGGTCGTAGCGCATGGCGGAGCGCTGGGAGATCTGCTTCGCGTCCTCCAGCGTCAGGTGGACGACGCCGTTCTCGGCCTTCCCGGCGGAAAAGAGCAGCTCGACCGCGTTGATCGCCTTGCGGATGTCGCCGCCGCAGGCAAACGCGATGTGCTCGAGCGTACCCTCTTCTGTTTCGGCGCGGACGCCGTTTTTGCTCTCCAGATACCCCACCGCGCGGCGGATGGCCTTGAGGGCCGCCTCCGGGCCGATCGCCTTGAACTCGAACACCGTCGAGCGCGAGAGGATCGCGTTGTAGACGTAGAAATAGGGATTTTCCGTCGTGGAGGCGATCAGGGTGATCTTGCCGTTCTCAATATACTCAAGCAGCGTCTGCTGCTGCTTTTTGTTGAAGTACTGGATTTCGTCGAGGTACAGCAGCACCCCGTCCGGTGCCAGGAACGTGTCCAGCTGGGCATAGATTTCCTTGATGTCCGCGGACGAGGCCGTCGTGGCGTTGAGGCGGAAGAGCTTCCGCTTCGTTTTGGCCGCGATCAGGTTGGCGACCGTCGTCTTCCCGGTGCCCGAGGGCCCGTAAAAAATCAGGTTGGGGATTTTTTCCGATTCGATGATCCGTCTGAGAAGAGCGTTCGGGCCCAGGATATGCTCCTGGCCGCAGACGTCCTCCAGATGAACCGGGCGGAGCTCGTCCGCCAGAGGCTGATACATGGCGCGCCTCCTTGCTGCGTTTTTCTCATTATACAAACAAGCTGCGCAAAAAACAAGCGCGCCGCTTTCCTTTTGGCCTCCGGCTGTGGTATACTGTTGAAAAAGGCAGAACGGGAGGCCATTATGGAAATTCAGGAACGGGTGGACGGGATCATCGCCGCGCTGAAGGAGGCGTATCCGGATCCCGTGTGCGCCCTGCAGTATAAAAAGGACTACGAGCTGATGGCCGCCGTGCGCCTCTCGGCCCAGTGCACCGACGAGCGCGTCAACCTGGTGACGCCCGCGCTCTTCGCGCGCTATCCGACGCTGGACGCGCTGGCGGACGCGGACGTGGCCGAAGTGGAGAGCTACGTCCACTCCTGCGGCTTCTACAAGCACAAGGCGCAGGACATCGTGCTCGCCTGCCAGATGCTGCGCAGTCGCTTCGGCGGCAAGGTGCCCGGCAATATGGAGGAGCTGCTCTCGCTGCCCGGCGTCGGGCGGAAGACCGCCAATCTGCTGCTGGGCGACATCTACAAGGTGCCGGGCTCCGTCGTCTGCGACACACACTGCATCCGCATCTCCAACAAGCTCGGCCTGGCCGAGGGCAAGGAGCCTGAAAAGGTGGAAAAGCAGCTGCGCGCGATCCTGCCGCCGGAGGAGTCCTCCGATTTCTGCCACCGGCTCGTGCTGCACGGGCGCGCGATCTGCACGGCCCGGAACCCCCAGTGCGCCAGGTGTCCCCTCGCGCCCTTCTGCCGGAGCTTCACGGGCGAATAGCGCAAAAGATGACAAGGCCTCCCGTTTCTGTTACAATAACAGAAACGGGAGGTTTTATTCGTGCATTTTATCAGAATCACCAGCGTCCGTGACGCTCTGTTCGCCCCCGCCTGGGCTCTGTACAGCGAGAGCTTTCCGAAAGACGAGCGCCGCAGTCTGGCGGCGCAGGAAAAGCTGCTGGCGGACGAAGATTACCGGTTCGAGGCCATCTGCGAGGACGGCGGCTTCGCGGGCCTTCTGCTGCTCTGGAAAACGGCGGAGTTTGTCTATGTGGAGCATTTTGCCGTCTGCCCGCAGCTGCGCTGCCGCGGCGTCGGCGGCCGGGCCCTGCGCCTGCTTCTGGCGCGGTATCCCTCGGTCATTCTGGAGATCGAGCCGCCGGCCGACACGCTCAGCCGCCGCCGGAAGCGGTTTTACGAGCGGCTGGGGCTGCGGGAGAATCCCTATCTCCACGTCCAGCCGCCCTACCAGGCGGACTGCGGGCCGACCAGGCTCGTCGTCATGTCCCGTCCCGCGCTGACGCGCGCGGAATTTGCCCGCTTCTCCGCCTTCTTCCACACCCGCGTGACGGGCTACCGCGACGCTCCCTAGAGAAAAACAGGAATCCGGACTTGCCGTCTGGGAATAGGCTTCACCATGGAGGTGGGGCCTATGTTCCCTGCGGCTGTCTGGCTGATATTCAGCAGCATGCTCTGTTCCCTGCGCCTCTCCGGCGGCGGCTCGTTCCCAAAGCCGCTCAGCCCGGAGGAGGAAAAGCGCTGCCTGGCGCTGGCCGCGCAGGGCGATCTCGAGGCGCGCAATACGCTCATCGAGCGGAATCTGCGCCTCGTGGCGCACATCATGAAAAAATACTACACCCAGTCGGCCGACCAGGAGGATCTGATCTCCATCGGCACGATCGGACTCATCAAGGGCATCTCGACCTTCGACCCTTCCAAGGGGGCGAGACTCGCCACCTATGCCGCGCGCTGCGTGGAAAATGCTATCCTCTCACAAGCGCGTTTATGGGCTCAAAAGCAGACCCCCGAGAAGGCCAGAAGCCTGTTTGACAGGTGTGCAGAGTTCCCGGCTGCCTGCGCTGGCGCCGCCGCTCCCCGGTCCTCATGCAGAAGGAGGCGACGGATCTCATCGGCAAACTGATCCGAAAATAGCGTGCAGCGCTGGGGAAAGGCCGAACGTTTTTTCAAAACGGACGCACATTTCGGAATCCAGCGCCCGCGCATGGGAAACAGGAACCAAATGCATCGGCAGAAAAACCCGGAGAAATATTTTCAGGGCGTCATCAAAATAAGAGAGCGGGCGCGCAAACCTCATCCGGTTTGTTCACCCGCTCTCTTTTTCGCCGTTTCTATGACCGCATCCAACAGCTGCACTTTTTGGCTCGAGGGGCATTCCAGCTTTTTTAGCACGGAGTTAACTATGTCTGCGTGGACGCCGGCAGCTCGCATGGCCAGTTCCAGCTGCCCTTCTTCTGTTTTGGGATAATGGACAATCACATGAATCGGAGCGCTCTGCCTGCTGATGCCGCGCACCTCCCTCCCTTTCCCAGTCTATGAGAGAGAAGTTGTCCGCTATTCGGGACTTCTTTTTATGGTATTCTTTAAGCAGGAGACGCCCGGAACCACATTGAGCCGGAATTGAGGGAAAATTGACCGCTGCCGCGCGCATCGCTCTTCACCCCACCGGATCGAGGCGGAATATATAATGCGCTGAGAAAAGCATTTTCGCAAACATAATGGTTAAAACAAAGAAAACAGCACTTTTATAAAGACGATTTCTGTCTGTTTTCTTGATTTCGAGTTGATTTAATCAATTCTGAGTAATATAATCTGGAATAGTCGGAGGTGATTCTCTTGGAAAACTACGAAATAATCAAAGAGGGATTGCGAAAGATCAGCCGGGCCACGGCGATGTTCAGCAGAAGCTTTGATTTTCCAGGATATACCTTCCATGAAATGAACATACTTGGCACCATCGTGCGGAATCCCGGTATGATCGCCCGCGATATTTGCGAGTATAATGTAATGGACCGCGGTTATCTCAGCAGAATATTGAGAAAACTGGAATCGAACGGGCTTATCCTGCGAACCGTGGAAAGGCGCCCGCCTTTCGAAAAAATACTTTCCGTGACGCCTCTTGGCGAGAAGGCATATTCCAAAGCAGAACAATCGGTTGATCAAGCGATTGCAGAACGACTTTCTGTCATGCATGAATCGGAACGTGAGGCGTTTGACTGCTGTGTAACAGCGATGCTGCAATATATGAAAAAGATCGTGCCGGATGTTCCGAGGGATCATGCCGAGGAAGAAGCTTCACGCAAAAATATGTGACGCCTTATGCTGCCGCATTCGCATCATGCGGCCGTATTTCAATTGAAACATTTTTGATTCTGTCATGTCGGTTTCAGCGAGTGTGGGAGGCGCGGCAATGAAAAAGCATAAGCGATGGAAGCTTATTGCGGTCTGTCTGTGCGCTGCTGTCAGCTGCTGCATGCTGAGCGGCTGCTCGTCCTCAAAAAACGCCGCAAAAGACAAAGTAACCATCTATACCAGCATTGAGGATTACAGGATCGAATACCTGAGCAAACGCCTGGACGAGACATTTCCGAACTATGATGTGAATATCGTGTTTTATTCGACGGGCGACCATATCGCAAAGCTGTTGGCGGAGGGAACGAATACCGACTGCGACATCACCCACAGTCTTGGATACAGCTATCTTCAGCAGCTGGACGAAAAAGGGGATCTTGCCGACCTGTCCTCCTATGACCAATCCATCTATGATGAAAACCTGATCATCAGCAATGATTTTCTGCCGCAGGAGCGCGGCAGCGGCGCAATCATCCTCAACACGCAGCTTCTGAAAGAGCTTGGAATTGACGAGCCGACGTCCTATGAAGATCTGCTCAAGCCGGAGTACCGGGGCCTCGTCTCCATGCCGGACCCCAAGGCCTCCAGCACAGGCTATATGTTTTACAAATCCCTTGTCAACGCCTGGGGCGAGGCGAAGACGCTGGACTACTTTGACAAGCTCACGGACAACATCCTGCAATATACCGAATCCGGCTCCGGGCCGCTGAACGCTGTCGCGGAAGGCAAGGCCGCCATCGGTTTGGGGACGACGGCCACCGCCGTCGCCAAAATCAACGAGGGTTCGCCGCTCAAAATCGTCTTTTTTGAGGAAGGCGCGCCCTATGCCGTATATGGGCAGGCCATCATAAAGGGCAAGGAAGAACGCAAGGCCGTGAAGGATGTTTTCGGTTTTCTTGTGAGCACCTTCAATTACGAAAACTGCGAGCGCTATATGCCCGAAGCCCTTTATAAAGACAAGAACTTCTCGCTGAAGAATTATCCGCAGAATATCCGGTACGCGGATATGAGCAATAACACCGTGGAGGAAAAGGAACGACTTCTGGCTGAGTGGAATCACTGAGTAAGGTAAGGCGGTGACACGTTTGAACGGCATTCAGGGCAGCGTAGGAAAAACCGGGGGCAGCGCCGCAAGACGTCTTGTCTCCTCTGTTCTTGCGCTGCTTTTTGCGGCAATGTGCCTGTGCCAGCCGGCACTTGCGGCGGAAATGCCGGTCTCTTCCGGACAGCAGGTCGTGCATGTAGGCTTTTTCCGGTTCGAGGGTTATCACGAAATGAATACCGCGGGCGAAAAGTCCGGTTACGGCTATGATTTTCTGCAGATGATCGCCGGGTATGCCAACTTCAAGTATATTTATGTCGGCTATCAGAAAACCTGGAACGATATGCTGAATATGCTTGACAGCGGCGAAATCGACATGCTGACCTACGCGGTCAAGACGCCGGAATATGAGGAACGCTTTGATTTCAGCGAGCACAGCATCGGCACCAGCTCTGCGATTCTGACCACGTCGACTTCCAATACCGCTTTTGCCGCCAATGATTACAGGCCCTTCAATGGAATGAGGGTCGGTTTCATCCGGGCTGCGAACCGCAAAGCCGCGTTTGACGATTACGCGAAAGAAAAGGGCTTTTCCTATACGCCGGTGTATTATGAGGATATTGCCGGCATGCAGACGGCCCTGGCAGCCGGCGATGAGATCGACGCCATGGTTTCAGACGAGCTGCGGGTCCTGTCCAATGAAGTCATCATCGACAAATTTGACCGGCAGGATATCTACGTCATGGTGAAGAAAGGCAACACGGAGCTGCTGCACACCATCGACGAGGCCATCCGAAAGCTGAACATGGCCGATCCGGGCTGGAACGTGGATTTGAAGAAGAAGTATTTTCTATCCGATTACTCGGCGAGCTTTTCAATGACTCCTGCGGAAACGAAATATGTGGAGGGTCTCTCCGCATCCGGTACAAAGCTTAAAGTGCTGTTTAATCCTGCGCGTTATCCGTTTTCGTATTATAAAGACGGCGAGGCCGCCGGAGTGCTTGTGGATACGTTCAGGAACATAGCCGCTGAGTATCAGCTGCCGTATGAGTTTGTCAAGACCGACAGCACAGATGCGTATTATCAGCTGCGTGAGGAGGATGAAGCGGATATCGTCCTCGACTTCGTGGAATCTACAGACGAGGCGGAGGTCCTCGGCTACCGTTTAACCTCCTCCTATGCCGACGCCAACTGCTCGGCCATCACGTCAAACAATTTCACAGGCATTCCGGATACTGCGGCTGTCGTAGAAGGTTCCGCGATTTTCAATGATATCGCAAAAGAAAGCAATCCGCGCATAAAGATCTCCAATTATGCCACCTTTGAGGACTGCGTGGATGCGGTTAAATCCAAAGCTGTCGACTGCACCTATACATACTCCATCACGGCGCAGATCTATGTGATAGAGGATAAGACGAACAGCATCAAGGCTACTCAGCTGAACGCCAGAAGCTTCCAGTTCAGGCTGGCCGTCAATTCCAATGCGGATATGGCGCTGTACGGACTTCTGAACAAAGCTGCACACAGCCAGGATTCCGCAGATACAAGCGAGCTTCTGAACGCCTATGTGCTGGAAGCGAAACGCGACTATTCCCTGTGGAACTATTTTACAGATCACCCGTTTGTTTTGATAGCATCGATTTCCGCCGTAATGCTCATACTGGTCGGCTTTATCCTGTTCCAAAGGAAAAATTCCAGAAAACTCAAGGCAAGCAACGAAGCGCTGAAGGCCAGCCGCGGTGCGCTTGAAAACGCGCTGGCGGAGGCGACCAACGCCAACGCCGCCAAGACCAGGTTTCTTTCCCAGATGAGTCACGATATCCGCACGCCGCTCAACGGCATCATTGGCATGACCAGTATTGCTGCTGCAAACGCAGAAGATCCTCAGCGCGTATCGGATGCACTCGAAAAAATACGCCACAGCTCTGATCACCTTCTCACGCTGATTAACGATATTCTGGATCTCAATCGAATCGAAAGCGGTAAGATGACAATTGCGCATGATCCGGTTGATATCCGGGCGGCGATCAATCCGTGCACAGAAGTGCTGAAGGGCTCTGTCATCAATCGTGACCTGGAAATAACCATAGACACGGAGCAAATCGAATATCCGTTTGTCTTCACGGATGCCCTCCATCTGCGTCAGATCCTGATTAATATTATCTCAAACGCTGTCAAATTCACGCCCGACGGCGGCAGCATCACCTTCCGGGCGGAGGGACGGCTGAATGAGGCGCGCAATACTCTGCTCTGCCGTTTTGAAATCACCGATACCGGAATCGGCATGAGCGAAGAATTCCAGAAACACATCTTTGAGGCGTTCGTGCAGGAAGATGCCTTCAATGCAAGAACACAGTACAAGGGTTCCGGCCTTGGCATGTCGATTGTAAAACAGCTGGTTGATATGCTTGGCGGCAGGATAGAGATTAAAAGCGAGCTTCATGCGGGAACATCCATCGTCATAAACCTTCCGTTTGAGATCGACAGGAGCGCCGCAGAAAGGCCCGGGACAAGTTCCGGCGAAGACCACAGATATAGTTTTGACGGAGTTCATATCCTGCTTGCCGAGGACAATGAAATCAACATGGAGATCTCCAAAACGCTGCTGGAGAGCAGCGGGTTCACCGTCAAGACGGCGGTGGACGGAGAAAAGGCTGTCGAGGCGTTTGCTGCGTCTGCCGTCGGCGAATACCGCTGCATCCTGATGGATATCATGATGCCGAACATGAACGGATATGAAGCCACGAAAGCGATCCGTTCCATGGATCGGCAGGACGCCGGGACGGTTCCGATTATCGCCATGACGGCAAACGCTTTTGCAGAAGATATTCAGACAGCGCTGGACAATGGGATGAACGCCCATATTGCGAAGCCCATCAATGTGCGTATCGTCATGGAAACCCTGGCAAAATTTATTCATACAGAATGAAAAGGATCAGAAAACACGGAGCGGCAAAGAGGGGGCTGATGCAAAATGCCATGCATTTTGCATCAGCCCCCTCAAACTCTGCAAAAATCAGCGGAGTTTGTCGCCTGCGGGCGGGTGATGGAGCGCAAAGAGGACTCCGTGGCCGCCCCCTCCATACCACATCTGACGAAAAATCCGACGCCGCAGTTCCGCACCTTGTATTGTGCGGTGCTGCCTTAATTCCCGGCCGAAGCCAACTGTTCCCGAACGGCGGCGGGGAACTGCGCCACCGCCTCGTCAACTGTGCACCCGCCGGTACAGATCTTCGCCGCAAAATCGCTGTAGGTCTTCGTCGCGGCGTCGGCAAATTTTAATTCGTTGGCATAGACCGATTGCCCGGACGGAATCCCGGAAAGGCTCGTGTAGCGTGCGTCTCCGTTTCCGGCGGCGACGACGGTCGGAAGTCCCTTTATCTCAGCCATCTTGTTGAGTTCATCCGCCGTGAACAGGAAGCGGATAAACTCCTTGGCCAGTTCTACCTGATCGCTGTTTTTCGCAATGGAGAAGGCGTTCCAGACGTCCACCACTGCCGTGGTTCCCTGGTCGGTCACCGGCAGCACGCAGAACTCATAGGAAAACGGTGATTTGGTGAAGGCATCCGACTTTGTCTCGCGCTTTTTCATACCGCTCACCGTCTCGGAGCTGCAGATCAGAAACGGCGTGCTGCCCTCGAAGAAATGGAGGATGGCATTGTCATAGCTGTCCTCAATGGTGCTGTTGACGCTGTCTTTAAAATAGCCCTTGTCACGGTAGTCGGCCAGCACCTGGAAGCTCTTGCGCAGGTATTCGCCGCAGCCGTCCGCACCGGTGTTCAGAGCCTCGGCGATTTCATCAAAATTCTTCTCGCGGGACAGGCGGACGCGCCATTCGTTATAGAGGAAATTGGGATAAATGGTGTCGGGAAAGCCTTGGAGCGGCGTATATCCCTTTTGCTCAAGCGTATCGCAGGCCTTTATGAAATCATCGTAGGTAGCAGGGATGTCCAGCCCCTCTTTTTTCAGCAGTGTCGTATTGACGGCCGCGCCCTGATAGTTGAGCATGAGCGGTACCAGGCACATCTTGCCGCCGTACTGGCAGGCATCGGCGACCTCCGGATAGACGATACTCGTGTCAATTCCGAGATCCGAGAGGTCCAGCATGGCGTCTACAAGATCCTTGTTTTTGAGGAAATAGCTGCGGTAAGACATGAAGATCTCAGGCGGATCGCTGCTCAGGACCTTGGCGGGCATGGTGTTTGCGTAATCGTCCATTTTGGCGTAGTTGACGGTCACGTTGGGATAGATCTTGTTGAAATCCTCAATGACCGCCTCCAGCGATTCGAAGTTGTCCATGACGCCCACGATGTCCACCGTGGCAGTTGTTGAGGTGTCTACGGAAGGCTTGAATGCTGTGGTACTGCCGTCCGCGTTTGAGGAGCTGCTTTTTATGCCGCAGGCCGGTAAGGACACTGCCAGCAGAGCCGCCGCGAGAAAAACCGAAACAATACGTTTCATTTCTTTTCTTCCTTTCCCTTGAACCGATCAATTTCGGCCAACACTCTGTCAATGCTGAGCGGTTTTGCGACATGTCCGTTCATCCCCGCGCTCCTGCATTTTTCGACATCCTCTGCGAAGGCATCCGCCGTCATGGCGATGATGGGGATACGGGCCTTTTCCGCATCCGGCAGCGCGCGGATTGCGCGCGTCGCCTCGAGACCGTTCATGACGGGCATCTGGATGTCCATAAAGACCATCTGATACCGACCCGCTTCGGCGTTTTCCAGCATGTCCACGCAGACACGGCCATTTTCGGCGCGTTCTGAAACAATGCCATAATAGCTCAGCAGCTCGTCAATGATCTCCCAGTTGAGGTCGTTGTCTTCCGCCACGAGGAGCCGGAGCCCGGCATAGTTTCTCTCCGGTTTGCGGATTTTTGCGCTGTTTTCCGGGTCGATAATTTCATAGAGTTTCTCGCGGAGCGTCGTACGGAAGCAGGGCTTTACAATGTGTCCGTCCGCGCCGGCGGCACGTTCTGCTTCAGACAGACCGGCATAATCGTAGGAGGCGACGATGATCTTCGTATGATCCGATCCCGCAGCCTCGCGAAGCGCCGCAATGCACGCAGTGCTCTGCGCCTCCGGGAAATTGCTGCCGATGAAGATCACGTCGAAGCTGTTTCTCTCGGCCCGGCGGCGCGCTGTCAGGTCGGTCGCTTGCTGCAGGTCGGAGGAACTCTCTGCGGTGATGCGCATTTCGGAAAAGACGGAGCGCGCGCTGCTCACGACATGGCTGTCTGCATCCACAATAAGGACAGCAAGGCCGGGGAAGGTCTTCTCCTCCGGTTCTCCCGCCGCTGCCTTGAGGGGCAGCGTGACCGTGAACACAGAGCCCTTTCCCAGTTCGCTTTCGACCTGAATATCTCCGCCCATCAGATCCGTCATCTGCTTTGTGATGGTCATGCCGAGGCCGGAGCCCTGAATTTCGTTGATGCGGGAATCCGTGGCGCGGGTAAAAGCGTCAAAGATTGTTTTTTTAAATTCGGCGGACATGCCGATGCCGTTGTCTGATACGCGGTAGACAAGAAGAATCCTGCCGTCGTCCGCATTTTCTTCGCGCAGGGAAACGGTAACGGAGCCGCCGCTGCCGGTGTACTTGATGGCGTTGGAGAGAATATTGATCCAGATCTGACTCAGCCGCAGCTCGTCGGCAACCAGCCGCTCCCGCTTGATCTTGTCGAGATACACTTCAAATCGCAGCTGCTTGTCAGCCGCAGCCGGATACATGATGTTGACGAGGTTCTGCACGGCTTCCGCCAGAGAGAATTCCGTCGGGTTCAGGCGGAGCTTCCCGCTCTCCACTCTGGACAGATCGAGAATGTCATTGATCAAGGTCAGAAGATGGTCGCTGGCAAGGCTTATTTTGGTCAGGCAGTCGTCCACCTGTGCCGGATTATCGACGCTGCGCCTGGCAATGGCAGTCATGCCGACGATCGCGTTCATCGGCGTGCGGATATCGTGGGACATGGAGGAGAGAAATTCCGTTTTGGCTCTGCTGGCGCTCTCCGCAGCTGTCAGGGACGCCGCTAGTTTCCGGTTGAGGAAGAGAAAATAAGCAACATTCAGGAACAGCAGCGCCAGAAATCCGCAGCAGATTACCGCAATCAGCGACCACTGCATGCTCGCGCCGCTAAGATCCTTCAGCGGAATCGAGCCCACCAGCAGCCAGTTTCCCCCGCCCAGATGCGTATAGGCGTAGTAGGTCTGCTGTCTGCTGGCGTTCAGATAGCCGAACCCGCCGGTGTCGCCGGCGTTGACCTGTGCCCGCAGCGCGTCGCTCTGGGGATAGGTGAGGTCATTGTAGGTTCGGATAAACTCATAGAAGTTCTCGCTCTTCATGGAGTCCGCGCGGATAATGTATTCCCCGTCGGAGTCGATCATGGCAATCTGCGCGTCGGAATAGCCGACGGGAAAGACCCAGCGCTCTCTGAACTGGGAGAGTTGGTCGACGTAAAGAAGCAGCGCACGGTAAGCGCCGTTTTCATCGTACAGCGTGATCTTCTGGCAGAAAGCGACGACAAAATCGCCGTTGACCGGGTTATTGAAGTTTCTCGTGACGTGGATTCCCGAATCCGAAGCGCCGCCGTCGGCAAAGGCGCGCAGCTCGTCGTAAAGGGTGCTGTATTTTTCTGTATAGGTCACGGTGTAATCCTCGGCGTTCAACTGCTTCGCAACAGAGGAAAGTCCGGATAAATTCTCCGCTTTGAGCAATTGGATGGAGATGCTCTCGTCCGTGTTCATCCGCATGAGCTGCTCCATTGCCTCCGGCATGGTGTACTTGCCCGACTCCACATAAGACGCCCAGTTGTCACAGATGTTCTGGCAGGAAAGGAGGTAGTTGGAGGAGACCTGTTCCATGACTTCGACCGTGCTGGTGAAAGCCTTTTTCTCGGATTGTACGGAGCTTTCCTGCTGCGAGAAGGAAAAGAGCACGGCATAGCTGATCATGGCAATAATCACCAGAATATTCGAAATGATGACAACTGCCTTTTTCATCTGTTCCATCTCCATAGCACATGATGCTTTCCGCACACTGTGCAGATTGATTCCAAACTATACGACCGCAGAATTGATGTCTGCTGAACGAACGTGAGCAATTTAGCGGGCCTGCACAGCGGCAGCAGGAATGTGCCGTTCTGCAATAAGGCGCGCTGAAACTGGCAGAGGTTCGGCAGTCATTAAATACATTATAAATCCGTTTGCAAATATTACAAGTTTATGGCGGCTGTTTTAACGCGTTTCAGCAGATTTTTCCCGAATTTCACCATATCGAACGGGCAATTGTAAGAATGCTCTTCGTTATTAAGGTCATATCCCAAAAAAATTGTCTGACCGTCAGATCAGACAATTTTGACAATTCGGAAGAATATTTCAGCGCCTGTTTTCGCTTTTCAGCGAGCCAAGCGTCATCTCTGCCCAGCTGTACTGGGTCATATATTCGCCGAAGTACGCATTCACAGCCGCGGAATCGCCGCGCAGGAAACTGTAAAAGTCGCAGTCCAGCTTGTCTCTGGCCACCGCGAAGCTGTTGCGCGCCTTCAGAAAAACGTCCGCAGCACCGACGCGCTCCAAGGTATGGGCGAGGTCTGCCAGATGCTTGCGCAGCTGTACTTTTCTGGATTCGCTGTCGTCCTCCCACAAAACGCAGCACAGCTCTCCCGTGTTCGCGGCCGCGCCGCGCCGGTCCACCAGATAGGCGAACATCTCCTTTGTGCGGGAAAACTCAAAGTGCACCGGCTGTTCGTCCGCGTAGACTTCGAAATTTCCAAAACACTGCACCCGCAGGCGGCTCGTCTTTTTCTCGGCAACCGGATGGCGGAGATTCGCAAGCTCCGTCTCGATCATCTCTTTCGTCGTGGGCTTCATGACGTAGCCGCTGGCGCGGAGCATCATCGCGTCGCCGGCATACTGCGAATAGCCGGTGACGAAAATGATGTTGATCTCCGGTATCAGGTCCTTGAGCCGTTTTGCCAGTTCGAGTCCCGTCATCCCATACATCTGGATGTCCAAAAACGCCACGTCGGCCTGATTCTGCCTGGCAAAATCCAGCAGCTCCATCGGATCTCCGAACGCAAAAAGCCTGGCCTCCGGCCTCGCCTCCCGGATAGATGCAGAAAGCAGCTCCAGAGGAATCCGTTCATCGTCACAAGCCAGGATCATCATTTCTGCTTTCTCTCCTTCGGAATCCGTATTGTCGCGACAGTCCCGGACCCGGTTTCACTTTTGATGCTCAGCGTGCCGCCGGAAATCTCCTCGACGCGCCTGCGGATATTTTTTATGCCCCTGTGCGGATCGTCGTCGTCGCTTTGTTCAAAGCCGCTGCAGTTGTCGCTTACGGCAACCTCATAGCAGTCCGCCAGCTCCTGCGTGGAGATCGCCACGCTGCCGCCGGATTTTCTGGCACCGACCCCGTGGCGCACCGCGTTTTCCACCAGCGGCTGCACGCTGATGAACGGCAGCCTGAAATCCGTAGTCTGAATGTCATAGGTGACGTTCAGCCTGTCCTCAAAGCGCAGTTTTTCCAGATATAAATAGTTCTTTACATGGGCGAGCTCCTGCTCAAACGGCACGGCGTCCGCAGTGGCCAGCGAATTGAGATTTTCCCGCAGGTAATTGGAAAAAACCAGCGTTGTCTGCTTCGCCAGCTGCGGGTCGCTGTCGCAGTAATAGACGATGACCGAAAGCGCATTGTAGAGAAAATGCGGCTGGATCTGGCTGCGCATGATATCGACGCGGGATCGCGTCAGTTCCTCCTGCTGCTTCAATATCTCCGTTTCCCGGTCCACATAGATCGTCAGATACAAAATCAGCAGCGCAAGAAAGATGTACAGCGCGGCCAGCGGAGACTGCGGGAATTCGTCCTCCGCGAAAAAAACGGCGACGGAGGCCAAAACGTACACAACGTAGCCCAGATATTCCAGCCGCTTCTGTCTGGAGCCGCTGCGAAGTGCGCCCCAGACGGCGTACCCCGAGGCCAGCAGCAGATAGAAGTAGTTCACGCCCACCCGCAGGTACATCAGCGGCGTATCCCGATAGTGGTCTTCCCCGTCGATGTAGAAGAGCCAGCCGGTAAAAACGGAGGCGATCAGCAGCGCGGTAATGGCCATTGTCGGCAGCGCCAGCAAGAGCTTCTCCGTCTTTCCGATGCGGCTGTAGCGTCCCGAACGCTCCGCCACAAACCGGTACCAATAAAAGCAGCCCCAGGACACAGCCGAGAAGGACGCCGCACTGATTGCACCGTTGACGATTTTCGGCGGGAGCAGGTAATTGTCCTCGTTCATTGCCCAGAGCATATCTGTGATCAGCAGCACGAAAAACCAGACAAACAGGATCCGGAGCGTCTGGATCTCCCGGCCTGAGCCCAGACCGTATTTCAGTCTGGACAGCAAAATCAGGGAGAACGCAATGCAAAAGGCCTCTGTCACAATATAAGGGCCATAAGCGCCGGGCATGGAAATCCCCCCTCAGGCAGCGATCTTCCGCATTTTGTCATCAACCGCATTCGTTTTTTATTTTATCGCGAAAAAAACAGTTTTGCAACGAAATGAGGCTCATTTTATCAATGGGTGCTCGCGGTCGCCGCGCCGGTCTCGGCCGAATCCGCGCTCCTGGCCGGGGCCGGCGCTTTCACGCTTCCATCGTCCTTTTACGGGCTATGCCCGTGTGAAAGGGCGGCAGTTCTTTTGAACAGGGAATGTATGGAATTCAGGTCTTGCTTCTGACGTCCACCAGTCCCGACTTCTGGAGAAGCCGGAGAATGACGGCGGCGCTCTCGGCGCGGGTGATGTTGTCTTCCGGACGGATGAGCCCGCCGTTGCCGACAATGAGGCCGCTGCCGACGCTGAACGCCGCCGCCGCCCTGGCCCACGCGGCCACCTGACCGGCGTCCGTGAAACTCGTGAGCGTGCCGGCCGTGCCGGCGTACTCCGCGACCTCCGCCGCGCGCTGCAGCATGGCCATGGCCTCCTCGCGGGTGATGTTCGCGTTCGGACGGAACGTGCCGTCGGCGTACCCCTTGATGATGCCGTATTGGACGGCTGCGCTGACCGCGCCGCAGTACCAGTCGGAACTGCCGACGTCGGAGAAGCTGCTCGCGCCGCCCTCGGGAATGCCCAGCGCGCGGACGAGGATGGCCGCGTACTCGGCGCGGGTGATGAAGCCGTCGCCGTCGAAGACCGCCGCAGTCTTGCCGTTGACGATGGTGCGGGAGGCCATTTCGGTGACGATGTCGTTGTACCACTTGCCGGCGGTGTCGGCAAAGCTCGCCTCGTTGTAAATGATGACGTAGGTGGAGTTCGTGAGCGAACTGATCTTTGCGGTATAGGCGCCGTCCGCGTTTTTGGACACGAAGGTCGGGACCTGCTCGCCGTCATCGGTGCGGATGCCGGTCGTGATCTTGCTCGGGTCGACGCCGGCAGGCACCGCGAGCGTGCGCTCAACATAGCTGTTGAAGGTCGAGACGGAGACGGTCTTGCCGTTGTAGCTGGCCGTGATCTCGAATTTCACGGGGTCGGAGACCTGCTCGCCCTTGCTGACGGTGACGTCGCTCTGCTTGACGGGCGTGACGGTGACGGTCAGCGGGACCTTGCTCGTGTCGGTCGCGCCAAGCTCGGAAGCGACCTTCGCAGTGTCGATGGCGTTCGGGGCGACGGTGTAGGTCGTGTCGCCGGTTTTGATTTCGAGGGACATATTTTTGGCGCTGAGATTTTCGACGTCCCTGACGACGAGCTGCGCGCTGGCCGTGCCGGTCGCCGCGGGGACCGTGACGACGGCGGAGCTGCCCGTGCCGGCGGCTTCGATCTGCTTTTCAAGACTGCCGCTGTCGACCGTGACGGTGGTGTTTTTGGTGCCGTCCGCGTTCGTGGTGGTCGTGACCTTGCCGGCGGCGGCGACGGGGGCGTCGGTCGGAGCGGCCGGCGCGGTCGGAGCAGCCGGAGCGGTCGGGGCGGCGGTGAACGTGTTGGTCAGGACGAAGCTGCTGGCGTCCACATTGTCCGCCGGCATCGTGAACGTGTAGCTGACGCGGTCAGACGGCAAAAGCATGTCGGGCTGCAGAGCCTCGCCAGCGGCGACCTGCCGCGTGCCGGACGCCGCAGTTACCGGCGTGAGCGTGAGGCTGCTGCCCGCAGAGAGTGAAAGTGAAAATGTCTGCGTGCCGGTCGCAAGCGGCGTGCCCGTCAGGGTCACGGTGGCCGTGACAGTATCGTCCGCATCGGCCCCTGCCTGACTGAAGCTGACCGTCGCGGTGAGGCCGTTCGCGGTCACCGGCTCCGGCGCGGTCAGCGTATAGCGGTAGCTGCCGCTATGGAACACCGACGTGAGCAGCATGTTGTGATTGACCATCGGCGACCAGTCGGCCGTATTGGAAATGACATTTCCGCCGTCGAGCCAGCAGTCGAAGGCGTAGTTTTCGCCGGCAGCTGCGCTGAGATGGATCTGCGTGCCCTCCGGGTAGCCGTCGCCGTAGATCGTCGCGCCGCTGACCGTTCCGCCGGAAGGCGGGAGAAGACGGACGCTGTAATAGGTTTTGTCGCTCACGCCGGACGCCCCCATGACGTTTGCCTCGCGGACACCGCCCTCTATGTAGGTCGTCACTTTATCCTTATCCTCGCCGGCTGCAAGCCCGCCGAGCGCGGTTTCAGCGCCGTCGGACATCGCCTTGTAGGACATCTTCACCGCCGACAGATCGGAATAGTCAAAGAAAGTCTCGGCAGCGCCGCCGGTCACGGTGCCGTGCCCGGCTTTCAGCGGCGCGTACAGCCGGGAATCTGCGGCGCTGACTCTGGTAAGGATCGGGTGTGAAAATAAAGTTTGATAGGATGTTCCGTCAGCGTTCGTGATACTGTTGTCGGCGTAGCCCGCGAAGATATTCGTCACATCGGAGATGTTGCTGTTCAATTTGATGTTGTCCGACTTGCCCTGAACGGTGCCGCAGGCACAGTAATAGAAATAGAGCATGTTATTATTGTTGCTATTCATGTTTCCGATATCCGACGGGGTCACGGAATCATTTGCGGGGTCGTCAGCATTTTTTTCATAGTAATAGTTATCGGAAATAATCGAATTTACAGCATAGAGCGTGCCGCCGTTGTTGCCGATGCCGCCGCCAGCCGCTGCTGATTTGGTTGTGGCGTTGCCGGTGACGGTGGAGTTCATGAGGTAAAGCGTGCCGCGAAAGTTGTTGATCGCGCCGCCAATCTCCGAGGACGTGTTGTTGGAAATGACGGAGTTGTTGATGTACATGACGCCGGAGCCGTTGTTCTCGGCCGCGCCGCCGCCTCCGTTTTTGTGCAGGCTGCGGTTTTCCGAGAGTGAGCAGCCGTCCATGACGACCGTACCGTCGTTGTTGACGATCCCGCCGCCGAAATCCGAGACGTTGCGGACGATGCTGCAGTTTTTCAGGATCAGTTTCCCGTTGGTATTCTTGATTCCGCCTCCGCCGTCTTTGGGGTAGTGATTCGTTTCTCCATAGCCCGTGCGCGTTACGGTCACGTTCTCCATGGTCAGCGTACCCTCGTTGGAAATGCCCGTCTTGCTGCCGCCCATGACGGTCATGTTTTTGAGCGTGACCGTGCTGCCGCTTGCGACAGTAAGAAGAACATAGGTACTGCCGTCGCTCTGGACGATACCGGCTTCGCTCACGCCCGTTTTCTCCGCGCTGAGCGTGTAGCCGCCGCCGTTGATCGTGACGCCGTCCGGAATGGTCAAAGCTTCCGTGATGGTGATATTGCCGCCTAACGTAATGGTTTCGCCGCTTTGCAGAGCGGTTTTCAGGCCAACAAATGTATTCACTTCGCCTTCTGCCGCGGCAAACACCGGCAGCAGACTCAGCACCATGCACAGGGTCAAAAGCAGGGACAGGGTTTTTCTTCCGGTTCGTTTCATTTCTTTTTCTCCTTTTTACCATTCTTCCTCCGCCGCGTGGCGGAGGGCGTCGGCCGTGACTGGCCGGAGGATGCAGCTTTCCGCCATAAAGTGCATGGCGTCTGTTCGCTCGGATTCGCTGTCCGCGATGAAGTGAAACCTGACGCCCGGCCGGAAGCCGCGCATGAGCCGGGCCAGCTCAAAGCCGTTCAGCCGCGGCATGGCGGCTGGGGCATAGACCGCGTCGACGGGGTTGTTCGCACCGTACTTCACCGCCATCAGCGGGTCAGCAAAGGCCGCGACCGCGTCGTCCGCGCAGATTTCCCGGAGGCTGTCGGTCAGCGCGGCCAGCTCTGCCGGGTCCGGATCTACCGCCAGAATTCTCATTTTCCGCCTCCGCTCCCTCTCTTCATTCCAATTACAATTCCATATTACAATGGCAACAGTATCAAAACAGTATCATAATAACGTTCTTTTCAATAATTGATCGGCTGAGAATCAGACGGCTCCCATTCAGGAAGTGCAGACTTCCCTTCCGGGGCTGCGCCGTTTATTATTTTGACGTTTCTAAATCTGTCCGCTTCGCGATAGGATACTGATGTAAATCTATCGTATCATGTGAGGAGGGCTGCTTATGCAAAAGAACGATGACCGCATTGCCGTATACTCACGCAAATCAAAATTCACGGGCAAAGGCGAGAGCATCGGCAATCAGGTGGAACTGAGCCGGGAATATATCCGCATTCACTGCGGCGACGCCTATGCCGAAAATATGATTGTTTACGAGGACGAGGGCTTTTCCGGCGGAAATCTGAACCGACCCAGCTTCAAGAAAATGATGAAGGCTGCCGGAGAGCACAAATTCAAAGCCATTGTGGTCTACCGCCTGGATCGGATCAGCCGCAACGTCAGCGATTTTTCGGGGCTGATTGAGGAGCTCAGCAAGCTGGGGATCGGCTTTGTTTCCATCCGCGAGCAATTTGACACCGGCACGCCGATGGGGCGGGCCATGATGTATATCGCTTCGGTTTTCTCCCAGCTGGAACGCGAGACGATTGCGGAGCGCATTCGGGACAATATGCACGAGCTTGCCAAGACCGGGCGCTGGCTCGGCGGAACGACGCCAACCGGCTACGCATCAGAGAGCGTCAGGAGCGTGACCATCGACGGCAGGGCGAAAAAAGCCTGCAAGCTGAAGCTGATCCCGGACGAAGCGGATGTTGTGAAAATGATCTACGATATTTATATTGAAACCGATTCCCTGACAAACACCGATGCGGAGCTGATGCGGCGGCGCGTCAAAACCAAAAACGGAAACAGCTTTACCCGCTTCTCCATCAAAAACATCCTGCAAAATCCGGTCTATGTCATCGCGGATCAGGACGTCTGGGACTACTTCATCCGAATGGATGCGGACCTGTTCTCCGACAGGAAAGAATTTGACGGCGTACACGGGATTCTGGCCTACAATCGTACCGATCAGGAAAAGGGGCGGGCCACGCAGTGGCGTCCGGTCAGCGACTGGATCGTTTCGGTAGGCCAGCACCCGGGCGTCATCTCCGGCAAGGTCTGGGTCAAGGTGCAGGAATCGCTGGAACGAAACAAATCCAAATCCTTCCGCAAGCCGCGCAGCAACGAAGCGCTGCTCACGGGGCTTTTGTATTGCAGCTGCGGCAGTCGGATGTATCCCAAGCTCAGCAAGAGGAAGACGGCTGACGGCAGGCCGATTTACACATACGTCTGCAAATTGAAGGAGCGCAGCCAGCGCAGCATCTGCAGCGAGCGGAATGCGAACGGAAACACGCTGGATCCGGCGATCGTCGGGCAGATCAAACAGCTGGAGGATCATCAGGGCAGCTTCCTTGACCAGCTGGAGCAAAGCCGCAAATTCTATGCCGGCAATCGGACGGATTACGAAAATCGCCTCGACGGTCTGCGGCATGATAAAGCGGACACGGAAAAGAAAATCGAGTCGCTCGTCGATTCGCTGGCCGAGCTGGGAGACAGCAGCGCCAAGGCCCCGGTCGCCCGGCGGATTGAACAGCTGAATCGGGAGTGCGAAAGCATCGAGGCCCACGTTCGGGAACTGGAAGGGCTGACGAGCCGGCACACGCTCAGCGATATGGAATTCAACGTCATGCGGCAGCTGCTGAGCATCTTCAAATCCGGCATCGACGATATGACGGTCGAGCAAAAGCGGGCCGCCATCCGTACGCTTGTCCGCAAGGTGGTCTGGGATGGGGCCAATGCCCACGTCATTTTGTTCGGGGCCTCGGACGAGGACGTCGGCTATCCGGAAATTCCTGAGATGGGCAGGGACGCACCCATGCGCGAAGAAGATCGGGATGATCTGGAACGGTTTGTCGATGTGGATTACGAGGACGAAACTGAAAAGGAAAACCGCCTGAGAAAACCGGACCCCCTCGATGCAGCAAAAGCACCTCGGGGGGAGGATAGCAAATGAAATTCTGATGCACTTTCGCAGCATGCGCAAGACGGCCGCGGACGTCTCGCTCTCGGACTGCATCGAAACGGGCCGCGAGGGCGACGCGATCTCGCTCATGGACGTGATCTGCTCGGACGAGGATCTGTTCGAGGATCTCAGCACGAGCGAGCTCTACCGCCATCTCCGCGAGGTCATGCGCCGCGTCCTGTCCCCGCGCGAGCAGGCCGTCGTCTCCCTCCGCTACGGCCTTTCCGGCGGGAAGCCGCAGACGCAGCGCGAGGTCGCCGAAACGCTGCGCATCAGCCGCTCCTACGTCTCGCGTATCGAAAAGCGGGCGCTCGGGGCGCTGCGGGAGGCGCTGGACGGCTACGTCTGCCCGTGAGGGCAGAAAAAGCCGTCGAAATTGCACGCGGATCGGTGACTTTTTGGGAAATTACGCTATAATAGAAGCAGCACAACGGAGGAGGCCGCAAAATGGATCTGTTCTGGCGAAAGCACGGGAGTCACAAGCTCCTCTATCAGCTGTACTGTGTTCTCGTGACGGCGCTCACCACCGCGGCCTCGGTCGTGCTCTCCCTGCAGCTGCACCGGCTGGGTCTGGAAAAGGAAAACCTGCTGATGGTCTTCCTCGTGGGCGTGCTGCTCACGACCGTCTTTACGAGAGGCTATATCTACGGCTTCCTCTCCTCCGCCGCCTCGATCTTTCTGTTCGACTACTATTTCACCTCCCCTGTCTTCACGTTCATCATCTCCAACCGGCAGGATCTCGTCCTGCTCGTGTTTTTCCTGATCGCGGCGCTCATCAGCGGCATGCTCTCGCACCGGCTCCGGCGGCAGTCGGAGCTGGCCGAGGAAAACGCCCGCGTGACGCTGCTGCTCAACGAGATCACCGAGAGCTTCCTCAATCTCTCCGGCATCGACAACATCGTGGAAAACGGCATGGCGCGCATCCAGGACCAGACGGGGCTCTGCTGCCGCGTGACGCTCACGCAGAAGGCGGAGGGCAAGCCGCAGGTCTTCCCGGGGCGCGGCTTCAGCGAGAGCCAGCCCGTGCTGCTCGAATGCCCGATCCAGGGCAAGACGCAGCAGCTTGGCACGCTTCAGGTCTCGGGCGCGGCGCCGAAGCCCGGCGAGGAGGCCGACACGATCATCCGCGCGGTCGCCACGCAGATGGGCCTGGTGCTCGACCGGGAGTTCATCGACGCGGAGCGCGAGCGCATCAAGCTGGAAATGGAGAGCGAGCATCTCAAGGCGACGCTGCTGCGCAGCGTCTCGCACGACATCCGCACGCCGCTCACCGGCATCATGGGCGCCAGCAGCACCATACTCGACGACTACGACCATCTCTCCGACGCCGACATCCTTCGCCTGGCGCAGGACATCAACGACGACTCTGCCTGGCTCATCATGACCGTGCAGAATATCCTCGACATGACGCGCATCTCCGGCGGCAAGCTGATGATCCACCAGGAATACGAGGCCGTCGACGATCTCGTGAGCCAGGTCATCCAGCGCGTGCCCTATCTCGTCAAGTCGGGGCGGCTGCACGTCAAGATGCCGGACGAAATCGTGCTGCTCTATGTGGACGGGCGGATGTTCGACCAGGCTCTGCTCAACATTCTCGACAACGCCTACAAGCACTCCGGGGAAAACAGCCAGATCCAGCTCACCGTCTCCTGCACGGACGAGCTCGTGACGTTCGACGTCTCGGACAACGGCTGCGGCATCGACCCCGCCATCATGGACACGCTGTTCGACGAATTCGTCACGGTGCCCGCCAACAACTCCGACCGCGGACGCGGCGTGGGGCTGGGTCTTGCGATCTGCAAGGCCATCATTGCCGCGCACGGCGGCAAAATCACCGCCTTCAACAACGCGACGGGCGGCGCCACCTTCCATATTGAAATGCCCAGGGAGGACAATGAATAAATGGACAAGCCCATCCGGATCCTGCTCATCGAGGACGACAGCAAGATCGTCAACTTCATGACCATGGCGCTCGAGGCGCGCGACTACACGATCCTCACCGCGAAGAACGGCAAGAACGGCATCCTGCGCTTCTGCACGGACTCCCCCGACATCATTCTGCTCGACCTCGGCCTGCCCGATATGGACGGCACCGACATCATCCGCGAGGTGCGGAAGGTCTCGGCGATTCCGATTCTGATCGTCTCCGCCCGCGAAATGGAGAGCGACAAGATCGCCGCGCTCGACGCCGGGGCCAACGACTATGTGACGAAGCCCTTCTCCATGGGCGAGCTGCTGGCGCGCATCCGCGTGATGGAGCGCTACATCACCCACGGCGACCCGACCCAGCCGGCCGACGTGCTGCGCTTCGACGATCTCACGATCGACCTGCAGCGCCATCGGATCTTCCTGGGCGAGACCGAGCTGCACCTCACGCCGCTCGAGTACAAGCTGCTCGTCCTGCTCGCCACCAACTGCGGCAAGGTCGTGACGCACGGGCAGATCATGAAGGAGGTCTGGGGCTACGCCGAGACGGGCGACGCCAAGAGCATCCGCGTCTGCATGGCGTCGCTGCGCCGGAAGATCGAAAAGGACACCGCCAATCCCAAGTTCATCATGACGGAGATTGGCGTCGGATACCGCTTCAAGGAACCCTGAGCGCGGAAAAGCTCCCGGCGGCTGCAGCCGGAAATTCCATATACCGGGGTGAACGGATCATGATCGTGAAAGTCAACAGCGCGACGATTCTCTCCGCCGCCGAAATTCATTCCGAATCCTGGAAAGAATCGCACCGGGCCTTTTGCAGCGAATCGTTCGTGGCGCAGCACACGGTGGAAAATCAGCTTCATTATCTGCAGGAGGAGATGCGCGGCGGGAAAGAGCTCTATCTTCTCATCGCGCAAAAGCCGGCCGGAATCGTCTCTGTAAAGGATAATCTTATTGAAAATCTGTATGTTTTACCGTCAGAACAGCATAAGGGCTATGGAACGCAGCTGCTGCGGTTTGCAGTTGCGCAATGCAGCGGCACGCCGCGTCTCTGGATCCTGAGCAACAACGAAAAGGCGTACTGCCTGTACGCAAAGCACGGATTTGCCTTGACCGGCAACCGGCATAAGCTGTCAGACGCGATTTCAGAACTGGAAATGAAGCTGGAGCCAGCATAAGCGCGGCCCTCTTCCGCGAGCTCCGGGCCCGCGCCGGACCGGGCGGCCGAAAGCGCCTATTTCAACAAAAAACTCACGTTTGCTTTTTGCAAACGTGAGCTTTTTTGTTCTGCGGCCGGGATCCGGCCGCTCTTTTTTACGTTTTCGAGGCGATCTTAAACACGTCCGAGGACTTTCCGATCACGATGATGTGATCGTCGGCGTCGAACACGTAGTCGGCTCCGGGAATGGGGCGGAGCTCCGCGTTGTGCTTGACCGCGATGATGTTGATGGAATACTTGCGGCGGATATCCTGCTCCTGGATGGTCTTGCCCACCCAGCTCTTGAGCACGGGGATCTCATAGATGGAATACTCCGCGGTGAGGGGCACGAAGTCGAAGATGTTGCGCGCGTTGTAGCGCACCGCGAGCTTTTCCGCGATGTCCCAGTCGGGGCAGACGACCTCGTCCGCGCCGATCTTCTTGAGCAGGTCCATCTGGATGGCCTGCTTGGCCTTGGCCACAACCTGCTTGGCGCCGTACTGCTTGAGCAGCGACGTCACGACGAGCGACGACTGGAAATCCTCGCCGATCGTCACGAAGCAGACGTCGAAGTTGCTGACGCCCAGCGCGCGGATGACGCTGGCGTTCGTGCAGTCGCCGATGTGGCTGTCGGTGTAGGTCTCGGACATGCCCTCGATGATGGAGGCGTCCTTGTCGACGACCATGACCTCGTTGCCGAGCTCCTGCATTTTCTTGGCCAGGTGGCGGCCCATGCGGCCCATGCCGATGATAAGAACTGATTTCATACTCTTTTCCCTCTTTTTATCCGATCAGTAATTTTCCCTCCGGGCGGCTCAGCGGCGCCTGCTCGCGGCGCTGGGAGAGCGTCAGCGCGAAGGTCAGCCCGCCGATCCGGCCGGCGTACATGAGAAGCGTCAGAATCAGCTTGGAGCCCGCGCAGAGCGTCGAGGTGATGCCGCGCGTGAGGCCGACCGTGCCGATGGCCGAGACGACCTCGAAGATCACGTCCTCCGCCGTATAGGGCTCGAGCGAGCAGATGGCGAGCGTCGCGGCAAAGACCATCGCAAGATAGATCGCCGCGATGGAGGCCGCCTGGCGCAGCATCTCGTCGCCGATGCGATAGTGCAGCGCGCTCACCTCTTCGCGGCCGCGCGCGGAGGCGACGGCCGCCAGCACGAGCACCGCCAGGGTGGTGGTCTTGATGCCGCCGGCCGTGGAGCCGGGGCTGCCGCCGATGAACATGAGCACGATCGTGAGCGCCGTGCCCGGCTCGGAGAGCGCCTTCATATCCACGCTGTTGAAGCCCGCGGTTCTCGGCGTGATCGACTGGAAGAGCGCCGAGAGCAGCTGCTTCGGCAGTGAGAAGCCTTTAAAGGAGAAATTCCGCTCGAACAGGAAAAACAGCAGCGCGCCGCCGAAGACCAGCGCAAACGTCGTAATGAGGACGAGCTTGGTGTGGAACTGGAACCGGCTCCAGCGGAAGTGCGTCTGGATGAGATCGTTCCACACGAGAAAGCCGAGGCCGCCCACCACGATGAGCCCGCCGATCGTAAGGATCACGACCGGGTTGCCGGCAAAGTGCACAAGCGACGAGCCCGGCTCGATTCTGCCGAGGATGTCGAAGCCCGCGTTGCAGAACGCCGAGACCGAGTGGAAAAGCGCGGCGTACAGGCCGTCCGCCCAGCCAAACTTCGGCACGAACTGCGTGGCAAGCAGGGCCATGCCCGTGAGCTCGACCAGGAAGGTGCCGATCGCGATCTGCCGCACAAGCTTCAGAACGCCGGCCAGCCGGAGCGTGCCCGTGGACTGCATGATGAGCTTGCGCGACTGCAGCGAGATCTTTCTGCGCATGAACATGGCGAAGAGCGTGATGATCGTCATGCAGCCGAGGCCGCCCATCTGGATGAGCAGCATGATGACGGTCTGGCCGAAGAGCGTCCAGTGCGAGTAGGTGTCGAACACGACAAGGCCCGTGACGCAGGTTGCGCTGACCGTCGTAAAGAGCGCGTCGACAAGATCCGTCGAATGCCCGTCCTTCGCCGAGACGGGCAGCATCAGAAGCGCCGTGCCGAAGGCGATCAGAATGAAGAAGCTCAGCGCGATGATCTGCGCCTGCGTCATGTGGGAAAGAACTTTTCTCATGCCAGATTTCCTCTCGATTTTCCATCCAGCAACGCCGCCAGCTGACTGGGCCGAAACAGGTCCGGAGCAAAATGGCGCGTGTCGCGGTCTTCAAATTCCGGCTCGAAGGCGCCGGGCCGGCAGAGCGCGATGCGGATCGGGATCTGCACGACCTGTCCGCCCAGCTCGCAGGCGACGAGGTTCTCCGCCTCGCGGTCGGAGAGCGCCAGCAGGTAGCGGCAGCCCCGGATCTCCAGCAGCTCCCTCGCGCTCACGGCGCGGCAGAAGCTCAGTCCCCGCTCGCGGAGCGCGTGCTCCGCCTCCAGCTCGTATGCGGAGTTGCCGTATACCACGATCTCCGCATCCTGCGCCGCGGACGGCGCAGCCTGGGGGTGCGTGCGGTCGAACAGCGTCCCCATCCGGTGGATGAGCCAATATACAAATCCAAATGCCGCGAGCGTTGCGGCGATCAGCAGCCACTCCATTGCGCTCATCTCACTTTCCTTCTGTATGATACCATTATGGAAATTCCGGCATAAGTTTGGGATAAAGATTTGAACGTCCGCGTTCAAAACGCGTAATAGCTCGCTTTCCGCTTTCTTACACAATTTTAACACGTTAATTTTGGTGAATTTTTAATTCTGACTGCGGCGTCCGCGGCTGAAACGCACGGGACGCCGATCTGTCCTCTGCTCCGCGTCAAACACACGGCGCCCGGAAAGCTGTTTTTCCGCCGCGGGCAGCAAATTGTTTTTGAGCGCTCAAAATAAATGTTTAGTTGATTTTGCCTAAATTCGGAGGCAGTTTTCCATTGACTTTGCACAAAGGCGAACGTATAATTTTAAGAAATTATCATTTTAAAGAAGGAAAGCGGCGGGCAGAATCCGCCGGCCAACACCCGGAAAAGGAGAATCGGTATGCAGAAGCGAACGGTCAGCCCCCTCTATGACAGACGCATGGAGCACGATTCCTGCGGCATCGGCGCGGTCGTCAACATCGACGGCCGGAGGGACCACGACACCGTGGACAACGCGCTCAAAATCGTGGAAAAGCTGGAGCACCGGACCGGCAAAAACGCCTCCGGCGACACCGGCGACGGCGTCGGCATCATGCTGCAGATCTCCCACCGCTTCTTCTCGGCGGTCGCCCGCGAGCATGAGGTGGAGCTGGGCGAGCCGCAGGACTACGCCATCGGCATGATCTTCTTCCCGCAGGACCCGCTCGCGCGCAGCCGCAGCCGCAAGCTGCTGGAGATCATCCTTAAAAAGGAGCAGATGCAGCTGCTGTTCTGGCGCGAGGTGCCGACGCACCCCGAGATTCTCGGCAGTCTCGCCAAGTCCAGCATGCCCTACATCATGCAGTGCTTCATCCGCCGGCCGGACGACGTCGCGCGCGGCGTCGACTTCGACCGCCGGCTCTACATCGCGCGCCGCGAATACGAGCAGTCCGTCTCCGGCACCTACGTCGTCTCGCTCTCCAGCCGGACGATCGTCTACAAGGGCATGTTCCTCGTCTGGCAGCTGCGCAGGTTCTTCGACGATCTGCAGGACGAGCGGTACGAATCCGCGCTGGCGCTCGTCCACTCCCGCTTCTCGACCAACACGGCGCCCAGCTGGAACCGCGCGCACCCGAACCGCTTCATCCTGCACAACGGCGAGATCAACACCATCCGCGGCAACATCGACCGGATGCTCGCCCGTGAGGAGACCATGTCCTCCCCCATGCTGGCGGGCGAAATGGACAAGGTCTTTCCCGTCGTGAACCCGAACGGCTCCGACTCCGCCATGCTCGACAACACGCTGGAATTTCTGACCTTCAGCGGGATTCCCCTGCCCAAGGCCGTCATGATGACGATCCCGGAGCCCTGGGTCAAGGACCGCAACATGTCCCGCTCGCGCCGCGACATGTTCCACTACTACGCGACCATGATGGAGCCGTGGGACGGCCCCGCCGCCGTGCTCTTCTCCGACGGCGAGCTGGTCGGCGCGGTGCTCGACCGCAACGGCCTGCGCCCGACGCGCTATTACCTGCTCGACACGAACACGATTCTTCTCTCGTCCGAGGTCGGCGTGCTGGACATTCCGCCCGAGCGCATCGTCAGGAAATCCCGTCTCATGCCGGGCAAGATGCTGATCGTGGACACCGTGAACGGCCGCCTGTACGACGACCGCGAGGTCAAGGAGCACTACGCGCACGAGCACCCCTACGGCGAATGGCTCGACCGCGAGCTCGTCCCGCTCGCGGAGCTGCCCACGCCCAAAAAGCGCGTGCCGCAGTACACGCCGGAGACCCGGAACAAGCTCTACAAGGCGTTCGGCTACACCTACGACGACATGAATTCCTCGATCCTGCCCATGGCGCAGAACGGCGTCGAGCCGACCGCCGCGATGGGCGCGGATATTCCGCTCGCGGTGCTGTCCGAAAAGCACCAGCCGCTTTTCTACTATTTCAAGCAGATGTTCGCGCAGGTCACGAACCCGCCGATCGACTCCATGCGCGAGGAGATCGTGACGGATACGACGATCTACGTCGGCTCCGACGGCAACCTGCTGGTCGACACCGCCGAAAACTGCCGCGAGCTGCAGATCAACAACCCGATCCTCACGAGTCTGGACATGCTGAAGATCTCCGAGCTCAACATGCCGGGGCTCAAGGCCGCGCGCATCTCCATCCTCTATTATAAAAACTCGTCGCTCGAGCTCGCGCTCGACAAGCTCTTCATGTCCTGCGACAAGGCGTTCCGGAGCGGCTTCAACATCTTCATCCTCTCCGACCGCGGCGTGGACGAGAACCGCATTGCGATCCCCTCCCTGCTCGCCGTCTCGGCCCTGCAGCAGTATCTGGTCCGCACCAAAAAGCGCACGGCGGTCTCCATCATCCTCGAGAGCGCCGAGCCGCGCGACGTGCACCACTTCGCGGCGCTGTTCGGCTTCGGCGCGAGCGCCGTCAACCCCTATCTCGCGCAGGAGTGCATCGCCGAGATGGTCGAAAACGGCGATCTCAACAAGGACCCCTACGCCGCCATCAACGACTACAACAAGGCGATCCTGGACGGCGTCATCCGCATCGCCTCCAAGATGGGCATCTCGTCCATCCAGTCCTACCAGGGCGCGCAGATCTTCGAGGCGGTCGGCATCTGCCGGGACGTCATCGACAAGTATTTCACGAACACAATCACCCGCGTCGGCGGCATCGGGCTCGAGGAGATCAACGACGCCGTCGTCTGGCGGCACGACCAGGCCTTCGACCCCATGGACCTCACGACGGACGCCACCATCGACTCGAGCGGCTTCCACAAGCTGCGCTCCGGCCCCGACAAAGAGGACCACATGTACAATCCCCTCACGATCCTGTCCCTCCAGAACGCGGTGCGCAAGGGCAGCTACGAGGATTTCAGGCAGTACTCGGCGCTCGTGGACGACGAGTCCGTGCCGCACACGCTGCGCGGCCTCTTCGGGCTCGGCTACGACCGGTGCGCGCCCGTCCCGCTTGAAGAGGTGGAGCCCGTCGAGAGCATCGTGAAGCGCTTCAAAACCGGCGCCATGTCCTACGGCTCCATCTCCGAGGAGGCGCACAAGTGCCTGGCCGAGGCCATGAACCGCCTGGGCGGCAAGTCCAACTCCGGCGAGGGCGGCGAGACGCCCGACCGGCTCGGCACCATCTTCAATTCCGCCATCAAGCAGGTGGCCTCCGGCCGCTTCGGCGTGACGGAGGAATACCTGGTGAGCGCGAAGGAAATCCAGATCAAGATGGCCCAGGGCGCCAAGCCCGGCGAGGGCGGCCATCTGCCCGGCAGCAAGGTCTGGCCCTGGATCGCCCGCACGCGTTACTCCACACCCGGCGTGAGCCTGATCTCTCCCCCGCCGCACCACGACATCTATTCGATCGAGGACCTGGCGCAGCTCATCTACGATCTCAAGTGCGCCAACAAGAACGCCGCCATCGCCGTAAAGCTCGTGAGCGAGTGCGGCGTCGGCACGATCGCGGCCGGCGTCGCCAAGGCCGGCGCGCAGACCGTGCTCATCTCCGGCTACGACGGCGGCACGGGCGCGGCGCCCCGCAACTCCATCTACAACGCGGGGCTCCCCTGGGAGCTCGGCGTGGCGGAGGCCCACCAGACGCTTATGCAGAACGGCCTGCGCTCCCGCGTCCGGCTCGAGGCCGACGGCAAGCTCATGACCGGCCGCGACGTGGCCGTCGCCTGTCTGCTCGGCGCCGAGGAATTCGGCTTCGCCACAGCCCCGCTCGTCTGCCTGGGCTGCGTCATGATGCGGGTCTGCAATCTCGACACCTGCCCCATGGGCGTCGCGACCCAGCGGCCCGAGCTGCGCAAAAACTTCTGCGGCAAGCCGGAGCACGTGATGAACTTCATGACCTTCGTGGCCATGGAGCTGCGCGAGATCATGGCGAAGCTCGGCCTGCGCACCATCGACGAGATGGTCGGCCGGACGGATCTTCTCTATGTGCTGCCGCACCAGATCACCGAGCGCGCCGCGATGGTGGACGTGTCCTCCATTCTGCGCTTTGAGTCCGGCGGCGAGCGCCGCTTCGACGAAAAGAGCCTCTATCACTTCGATCTCGACAAGACCGCCGACGAGCGCGTGCTCATGCGCATGCTCGACAAGCCCGGCAGGCAGGAAATCTCCCTGCCCATCACCTGCTCCGACCGCGCGTTCGGCACGCTCTTCGGCGCGGAGCTCACGCGGCGCTTCGGCACCTCGCTCGAGGACGACACCTACACGGTGCACTGCCGCGGCGGCGCGGGCCAGTCCTTCGGCGCGTTCATCCCGAAGGGGCTCACGCTCCGCCTCGAGGGCGACAGCAACGACTACTTCGGCAAGGGCCTCTCGGGCGGCCGGCTCGTCGTCTTCCCCGACCGGGAAAGCGCCCTGCGCGCGAGCGAGAACGTCATCATCGGCAACGTCGCGCTCTACGGCGCGACAAGCGGCAGCGCCTTTATCGCGGGCATCGCGGGCGAGCGCTTCTGCGTGCGCAACTCGGGCGCGACCGCCGTCGCCGAGGGCACGGGCGACCACGGCTGCGAGTACATGACGGGCGGCACGGTCGTCATTCTGGGCTCCGTCGGCCGCAACTTCGCCGCCGGCATGTCGGGCGGCGTGGCCTACGTGCTCGACACCGAGCACAAGCTCTATCTGCTCGTCAACAAGGAGCTCGTCTCGGTCGAGACGCTCTCGGACAAAAAGGATATCCAGGCGCTCCGCTCGCTCATCCGCGCGCACGTGGAGGCCACGGGCTCGGAGAAGGGCCGCGAGATTCTGGAGAGCTTCGACGAGCATCTGGACGAATTCAAGAAAATCATTCCGCGCGACTACAGCCGGATGCTCGAGCGCATCGAGGAATTCGAAGCGCACGGCCTGTCCCGCGAGGACGCGGAGCTGGAAGCTTTTATGAAACGAGGTGAGTGATTTTGGGAAAACCGACAGGATTTCTGGACTATGAGCGGCAGGACGACCCCGAGCGCGAGCCGCGCGAGCGCGTGCAGGACTTCGCGAGCTTCCGCGGGGAGCTGTCCGAGCGCAGCCGCCGCCGTCAGGGCGGGCGCTGCATGGACTGCGGCGTTCCCTTCTGTCAGGCGGGTATCACCTTCGGCGGCCAGCGGCTCGGCTGCCCGCTGCACAACCTCATCCCCGAGTGGAACGACCTCGTCTGGACAGGCAACCGCGAGCGGGCGCTCAGCCGCCTGCTCAAGACGAACTGCTTCCCGGAATTCACCGGCCGCGTCTGCCCCGCTCTGTGCGAAAAGGCCTGCATCTGCGGCATGATCGGCAGGCCCGTCACCGTCCGGGACAACGAGCTGTCCATCATCGAATACGCGTTTGAAAACGACCTCATGCTCCCCCAGCCTCCCGCGACGCGCTCCGGCAAGCGCGTCGCCGTGGTCGGCTCCGGCCCCGCCGGACTGGCCTGCGCCTACTATCTCAACCGCCGCGGCCACAGCGTCACGGTCTTCGAGCGCGACAAAACGCCCGGCGGGCTTCTCAGCTACGGCATTCCCAACATGAAGCTGCCGAAAAAGGTTGTCCGCCGGCGGCTCGAGCTCATGGCGGCGGAGGGCGTCGTCTTCCGCGCGGGCTGCGAGGTCGGAAAAGACGTGACGGCCAAAGCGCTCGCAAAGGATTTCGATTTTGCGGTCTTCTGCTGCGGCGCGCAGCAGCCGCGCCAGATGCGCTTCCCGGAGGAGGCCAAATCCGGCGTTCTCTATGCGCTCGACTATCTGCGGGACGAAGCCGCCGGTGAGCTCGGCGAGCGCGCGCCGGTCTTTTCCGCCGCGGGAAAGAACGTGGTCGTCGTCGGTGCGGGCGACAGCGCGAGCGACTGCATCGCGACGGCCCTGCGGCAGGGCTGCAAAAGCGCGGCGCAGCTTATCCGCAAGCCCTCCGCGTTCTACGGAAACCGTAACGACTACGCGCACGAGGAGACGCTGGCGCTCTGCGGCGGGGATATCCGCCGGTTCGAGACGCAGGTGTCCCACCTTCAGCTGGACGAAAACGGCGCGCTGACGGGCGTGACGGCCGTCTGCCGCGGTGAGGAGGCCTCTCTTCCCGCGGAGCTGCTGATCCTGGCCTCCGGCTTCTCCGGCTGCCGGGCCGAATCCCTGGCCGCCGTGCAGGCCTGCCGGAAGGCCGGTCTGCCCGTTCTCACAGCCGGCGACATGGACGCGGGCTCCACGCTCGTGGTGCTGGCGATCGCCTCCGGCAAGCAGGCCGCCGCGGACGCCGACCGCGCGCTCATGGGCTACACGAACATTCTGTAAGAACCGACCCGGCCGGAGAAACGGCCGGAACCGTTCCCCAAAAGACGGCGGGGGGGCCCCCACGGGGGGGCCCCCCCCCGCCTCCTGGTTATCTAACAGG
>Ga0183095_11026_pt1 | contig 36724 bp, 37 predicted proteins | sample BioMet4_FD_130346 | JGI IMG/M metagenome (GOLD analysis project Ga0183095, IMG submission 130346) | Microbial communities from bioreactor (seeded with sewage sludge) at LBNL, California, USA - Biofuel metagenome 4 (v2) (version 3) | ecosystem: Engineered > Bioreactor > Anaerobic > Unclassified ...
CGGGGGAGCGGGGCCTCTTCCGCTACGCTCCAGAGTCCTGCTCCCCCGCAAATCCCCGTTCCATCGCTGACCCTACTGGCTCACTTTTACTCCGCCCTACTGGCCTACTTTTACTCCGCCCTTGACATCTACTTCGTCCGCAGTCAATTTCCCACCGTGACATGTGATTGACAGCGGAAAGAGCGTTGAATATCATCGGCGGTTCGCAACAACAGCTCAAGCTGAGGAACTCCGGAAGGGCGGCCCGATTATGGATAAACAAAAACTGGAACACTACAGGAATTTGCTGGAAACTCGCCGACGCACTCTGCTCGAGAGCGTTGCGCGAAGCGAGGAGGACGGTCGCGCTGCACAGGAGGTCGACTCCGCACAAGATGTTGCTGACCGCGCATCGAATTCTTATCAAAAAGAGTTTCTGTTCGCCCGCAGCAACAATGACCGGCAATTTGTGCGCCTCGTGGAACACGCGCTATCACATATCGCGGAAGGTACTTATGGTGAATGCGAACAGTGCGGCAGTGAGATCAACGAACGGAGGCTGGAAGCGGTTCCCTGGGCTCAGTATTGCCTCGCGTGCCAGGAGAGATTGGACCGCGGAGAATTGGAGCAACGGCCCCAACAGGATTAGTTTTTATTCCTGACGCTGATTACCCTGCGAGCGGTCGCGTCCCGTACCAAGATCAGAGTGTGGGAACAGGCAGAAACGCGCAGTTTTCGACCAGGAAGGCACTGTTATTCTGATCGGCGAGTTGTGGAGGGAAGCCCGACGCGAATTAGAGAGTGCGGACGTCCTACGGCTTGCCTTCGGAGAATATATCGGAAATTTTCCGGCGCAGCATTGATCCTCCAAAAGCTCCCGCACATCCTGGCAACGACACCAGCACCGAACCAACAACGCTAGCGCGGGTAAAGTGCGCGGTCCGCGTGACGAGCATGAATGCAAGAATAGACAGCGGCACGGGAATGCCCACCAGCAAGACCCATCTCCATGGACGAGCTGGACGCAAAAATCCCAGCAGCATCGTCGCCAAGGTTACAGCTAGAGCCGAGAGCAGTGGATCGGGTTCTTCCATTGTTTCCACCAGCACATGGAGTATGCCGCAACCGATGCCCAGCGTAAGCGCGAAGAGCGCAAAGAGAAGCGGATAGCGTTCAGGCCTGGACGGTTTCATAACCAGTTTTGTCCTCTGCTCAGCGATTCCATTCACTGGGATTCCCGTGGACAACCGGGCACCACGAACTCCCCAATTCTTGCTGAACGCCGGCGTGTATAGCGCATCGGAAGCCGACAGAGTTTCGAAAAAATACGCAGAATGAGCGGCGCTCCCACTTTTTTTTCAATTTGAAAAAGAAAAAGGCACACTCGCGTGCGAGCCTACTCGTACTCGTAGAAGCCGCGTCCAGACTTCCGGCCAAGCCAGCCAGCATCCACCATTTTAACGAGGAGCGGACAAGGCCGGTACTTGGGATCGCCGAGACCGCTGTGCAGCACACGCAGAACGTCGAGGCACACATCGAGGCCGATAAAGTCGGCGAGCGCCAGCGGACCCATCGGGTGCGCCATGCCAAGCTTGAATACTTCATCCACGGCTTCCGGCGTGGCCACTCCTTCCATAACTGCATAAACCGCCTCGTTGATCATGGGCACCAAAACGCGATTGCTCACAAAGCCCGGAGAGTCATTGACGGCGACGGAAGTCTTTCCCAGCCGCTCGGCGATGGCTGTGATTGTCGCAAAAGTTTCATCGCTAGTAGCAAGACCGCGAATAACCTCTACAAGTTTCATCATCGGAACGGGATTGAAAAAATGCATGCCGATCACGCGATCGGGGCGCTTGGTTTGCGCGGCAAGCTTAGTGATGGAGATGGACGAAGTGTTTGACGCAAGAATCGTTTCAGCTGGACAGCGTTGATCGAGTTGCTGAAAAAGAGACTGCTTGATCTCAAAGCGCTCGCTGGCAGCTTCAATGACAAGTTGACAGGATGCGAGCAAGTCGCTCGAAAGCGTGCCCTGAATGCGGGCCAGCGCCATATCGCGCTCAGCAGGCGACAGTTTGGACTTTGCAACCTCGCGCTGCAGGTTCATTTCGATTGTAGCAATGCCACGCTCCAACAAGCGTTGCTCCACATCTACCAGAATCACGTTGAACCCGGCTTTCGCGCAGACGTGCGTAATCCCATTTCCCATCGTCCCGGCACCAACGACGCCAACGGTTCGGATAATCATATGCCTCCTTGTCACGTCCGCCGCCCCGTTGAGGCGGACGGCCGAGTGTATCAAAGGAGAACCGGATTTTGCCAAAAAACAAAGCCCCGGATTTCTCCGGGGCTTTGTTTTCCAGGAAATTACTGTAATTGCCCCTTGGCGACCTCAATGCGGGCTTCGGCGCGAGCCAAAGCCTCACTGGCTTCTTCGAACGCCTCGGCGTTCTCGGCCTTCATCATGTGCTCCTGTGCGCGCGCGCGAGCGGCTTCGGCGCGAGCCAAATCGATATCCTCGGCACGCTCGGCGGTTTCAGCGAGAATGGTCACCTTATCGGAGAGAACCTCGGCGAATCCCCAAGCAACCGAAATGCGCGTATAAGCCCCGCCACTGGAGTACGCGATTTCGCCAACAGCGAGCTCGGTGATAAGGGGCGCGTGACCGGGAAGGATTCCGAGGTAACCGTTGCGGCCCGGAATCTGAATTCTGTCAGCACGGTCCCTGATGACCACACGCTCCGGCGTGACGATTTCGAGTTCGATAGTATCTGCCATTTGTAATATCCTGAGTCTCCGTCCTCAGCGATGACGATAAGGACGGAGTACTCGTTTTCTTACGCTTTTGCTTTCATCTGCTCGGCGGCTTCGAGAACCTCTTCGATGGATCCCTTCATGTAGAAGGCCTGTTCGGGAATCTCGTCGTGCTTTCCAGCGATGATTTCCTTGAAGCTGCGGACAGTATCCTCAACCTTGACGTACTTGCCCGGGAAGCCAGTGAACTGCTCTGCCACATGAAATGGTTGAGACAGGAAGCGCTGCACCTTGCGGGCACGCGATACCGTCAATTTCTGTTCTTCCGAAAGTTCGTCAATACCAAGAATGGCAATGATGTCCTGCAGATCCTTGTAGGTCTGAAGGGTTCTCTTGACGCTCTGAGCCACGTCATAATGATCCTGGCCGACAATACGCGGATCGAGAATGCGCGAGGTGGAGGCCAACGGATCCACAGCAGGATAGATACCGATTTCAGTCAGCGCACGGTTGAGCACCGTGGTCGCGTCGAGGTGGGCAAAGGTAGTGGCCGGAGCCGGATCGGTTAAGTCGTCAGCCGGCACGTAGATTGCCTGTACCGAGGTGACCGAACCTTTCTTGGTCGAGGTAATGCGCTCCTGCAATTCGCCCATTTCCGTGGCCAGGTTGGGCTGATAACCCACTGCCGACGGCATACGGCCAAGAAGAGTAGATACCTCAGAGCCAGCCTGCGTGAAGCGGAAGATATTATCAATAAACAGCAGCGTGTCAGCGCCTTCGCCATCGCGGAAGCTCTCAGCGACGGTAAGGCCGGTGAGGGCAACGCGGAGACGCGCCCCTGGAGGCTCGGTCATCTGGCCATAAATAAGTGCGGCCTTAGACTTCGAGGGGTCGCCAGCGACGATTACGCCGGACTCCTGGAATTCGAGCCAGAGGTCGTTGCCCTCGCGCGTACGCTCGCCAACTCCGGCGAAAACCGAAAAGCCGCCGTGCTGTTTGGCCACGTTGTTGATGAGTTCCTGAATAACGACCGTCTTGCCGACGCCGGCGCCACCGAACAGTCCGATTTTGCCGCCTTTTAAGAACGGCTGAATGAGGTCGATGACTTTGATACCGGTTTCGAACATCTCCGCGCGCGTGGACTGCTCATCAAAGGCCGGAGCCAGACGATGGATCGGCATGCGAGTCTCCGAAGCGATCGGTCCAAGACTATCGACTGGCTCGCCGATAACGTTCATCACGCGACCCAGTGTCTGACGGCCAACCGGAACGCTAATGGGACCACCCAGATCAATGGCCTTCATGCCACGAACCATACCGTCGGTCGGCTGCATAGCAACGCAGCGTACGCGCCCCTCGCTGAGGTGCTGCTGAACCTCAAGAATAACGTCGATCGGCTGGGGAACCGTGAAGCCTTCGCTGATCACGCGAAGAGCGCTATAGATTAGCGGGATCGCCGACTCGGAGAACTGTACGTCCACGGCGGGTCCAGAGATTTGAATGACGTGTCCAATATTTTCAGGCATATATCAGCTTCTATGGCTGCTGAGCATCAATGCTGCTCAGCTAGCGGAAATTTGCAAAACTGTTCGAGTTGCTCGACGCTTGGCATTCGAGCAACCCAGGAGCTTGCCCTACAGCGCTGCGGCTCCGCTGACGATCTCGATGATTTCCTTGGTAATTGCGGCCTGACGGACGCGATTCATCGTGAGCGTGAGCGAGTCGATTAATTCGCCGGCATTCTTTGTGGCAGAGTCCATTGCAGTCATGCGAGCGGCATGTTCAGCCGCCACGGATTCCAGCATGGCCCGGTAAACTTCTGAAATGACGTACTTCGGAAGCAGTGCCCGGAACAAATCAACCGCGGGCTGCTCGTAAATGTAGTCCACCTGCGGAGTAAAGAACTCAGCAGCACGACGGTCAATGGCACTGGTATCCTGCTCTTGCAGTGCGACGCCAGCCGAAACGGCTGCTTCACCGGCGCGTTCCCGTTCTTCGAGAGACAACTCTATTGCCTTCTCAATATCGCGTTCACCAATTGAGCCAACAGGCAATACCTGCTGAACGACCAGACGCTGCGCGATAACGGACTTGAATTCATTGAAAAGCACGTAGACCGCGTCAATGTCGCCGAGTGTATAGCGCTCGATGATGTCTTCGGCGATAGGCGAAACGTGGCTGAACTGCGGAGCCTTAAGAATGCCCAAGTGCTCGCCGGTAATCCGAACGGGTGCCGTACGTGCTTCATTTGAGCTCTGCGCCGAATAACGACGACGGAAGTAGTCGCGCCCTTTTCTGCCTATGCACTCCAAATCGACATTGACGTTGGATTTGGAGTCGAGAAATTGCTGTGCAGCCTTGAGCAGGTTGGAATTGAATCCCCCGGCCAAACCTCGGTCGCCAGTGACAACGAGTAGGACAATGTTGCGCTCCTCACGTGTTTCCAGCAGCGGATGTTTTGCCTTGCCGGTTTCGGGGTCAATTACGTCCGCCCGCTCTACCAAAGACTTAAGCACATTCGTCAGCATCTGCGCATAAGGACGGCTTGCCAGGGCACGTTCCTGCGCGCGACGAAGCTTGGCGGCAGCGACCATGTTCATGGCCTTGGTAATCTGCCGCGTGCTCTTCACACTGCGGATACGACGCCGGATATCTAGAACGTTAGCCATATTAGTTCACTCTGGCAGTTGCCCTTAGTGAGCAGCCGCGGCTGCTGTTTGACGGTCAGCAAGGAAGCGTTCCTTTGCTTCTTTAATGGTCTTTTCCAAGTCCGCCTTGATCTCGTCGTTCAGCGCCCGCTTCTCCGCGATGTTCTTGAACAGTGCGGGATTGGCGCTCGCGACGTAGGCATACATCGCCTTCTCAAACGGCCGGACATCTTCCACCGCCAGATCGTCGAGGAAGCCGTTGGTTCCAGCGTAAATCGACATGACCTGATGCGTGAAAGGAAGTGGTTCAAACTGATCCTGCTTGAGCAGTTCGACAAGGCGAGCGCCTCGATTTAACTGTGCCTGTGTAGCCTTGTCGAGGTCTGAGCCAAATTGCGCGAAGGCCGCCAGTTCGCGGTACTGCGCCAACTCCAGTTTCAGACTGGAACCAACCTGCTTCATAGCTTTGATAGCCGCTGAGAATCCTACACGCGAAACCGAGATACCGACGTTTACAGCCGGACGCACGCCCGAGTTGAAAAGATCCGCTTCAAGGAAGATCTGACCGTCGGTGATGGAAATAACATTGGTCGGAATGTAGGCCGAAACGTCGCCAGCCTGCGTCTCAATGATGGGCAACGAGGTAATGGACCCGCCCCCGAGTTCATCACTGAGCTTACAGGAGCGCTCCAGCAAACGGGAGTGAAGATAGAACACGTCGCCAGGATACGCTTCGCGACCCGGTGGACGGCGGAGCAGTAGCGATATTTCGCGATACGCAACGGCGTGCTTGGAGAGATCATCGTAGATGACCAGAACGTGACGCTTGGTGTCGCGGAAGTACTCGGCAATAGCCGTGCCGGAGTAAGGCGCGATGTACTGCATCGGAGCCGGATCAGAAGCCGAGGCGACAACGACGATGGTGTAGTCCATCGCGCCGTTCTCCTCGAGAATCTTCACAACCTGCGCAACCGTAGAGCGTTTCTGACCGATTGCAACGTATACACAGATCAGGTCGCCGCCTTTGTTGTTGATGATCGTATCGAGAGCGATCGCAGTTTTTCCGGTCTGGCGGTCGCCGATCAGCAGTTCGCGCTGCCCACGGCCAATCGGGATCATGGCGTCAATAGACTTGATACCGGTGGCCATTGGCTCACGCACGGGCTGACGGTCGATAACGCCGGGGGCGATGCGCTCGACCGGATTGAATTGCGTGGTGGCAATCTGACCCTTGTCATCAATAGGTTGACCGAGAGCGTTGACGACGCGCCCAATCATAGCCTCGCCAACAGGCACGCTCATAATCTTGCCGGTACGCTTGACCTCGTCGCCTTCCTTGATCTCTGTGGCTTCACCGAGCAGCACGCTGCCAACCTGATCTTCATCGAGGTTCATTGCCAATCCGGAGATACCATGGGGAAAGGAAAGCAGTTCGCCAGCCATAACCTTATCAAGGCCGTGAATTCGGGCGATGCCGTCGCCAACGGAGATCACAGTGCCAACTTCATCAACAGTGATCTTGTTTTCGTAATTCTCGATCTGCTCACGAATGAGCTGTGTGATCTCGTCTGCTCTAATCTGGGCCATTTTTAGCTCTCAGCAGCACTCCGTCAGCTATCCGCCGACAGAGCGCTTGATAATGGAATCCATACCCGCCGGAACGCCATATCTCCAGCATTCCTGAACCCTACAAGGACTCGCGTCCTCAATGACAACTGCGCCAGACGAGCGTCCGGCACCCTTAATGAAATCTAACTCTCACTTAGCCGCTGCCGAATGCGCTGTAACTGACCGCTCACGGAACCGTCATAGATCGTGCTACCAACCCGCACTATTACCCCGCCAATCAACTTCTTATCAATTGCATAATGCGGAGTAACAGTCTTGCCGGTCAGGCACGAAATCTCCGCGATCAGCGAGGAACGCAGCTCCGGGCCGAGTTCACGGGCACTAACGATTTCGGCGGCAATACGTCCATTGCGGCAATTAAGCTCGGTATCCAACTGTTTGGCAATTTCCGGAAGCAGCGCGGTTCGATCCTGGTCGATAAGCACCGCGACCAGGTTACGAACTGGACGGTCGGTTACACCAACCTTTGCAGCGAGTGCGTCCAAAACCTTCCGCTTCTGCTCTACAGGGATACCCTGTGACTCCCACACCACGCGCAGTTCGCTGCTTTGCTCAAACGCTGCCACTAAAGAGCGGAGTTGCTCGACAACCTTGGAAGCATCCAACTTGGCGCTTTCGATAACGTCGACAAAGGCGCGGGCGTAACGCTTGGATACAGCTGCCATTATTGGCCATCCTTTCCGAGCTGAGCGGCAAAGCCGTGCACCAGCGCCTGATCGGTTACCTCATCTACCTTAATTTTCTTTTCTGCGAGTCCTACTGCGAGATCGGCGACATAACACTTGAGCTCGCGCTGCGCAGCACGAACCGCTTCTGAAATCTCCTGCTCCGCAGATGCAATGACATTCATTGCATCCTGCTCCGCAGCAGCCTTGATTCGTTGCTCCTCTGCAGCAAAATCAGCTTCGGCAGCAGTGCGTATCTCGGTGATTTCAACGTCGAGCTTGGCCAAGCGGCCTTCAATCTCGCTCAAACGCGCACTCGCCTCGGCACTAGCCTTGCGAGCGTCTTCAAAGCCTTTTTGAATTTCTTCGGTGCGAGGAGCAAAACCACGCGGAAGAGCCTTGCGTATCACCCAACCCAACGCCCCGGCAAGAATTGCAAAATTTACACAGAGGAATCCCCAATACACAGCCTCTTTCGAGAAGCCGGTCTTTGCAGCCACGGCCTGCACAATTGAGGAATACTTGAACTGGGCGTTCTCCTCCTCTTCCTCTTCTTCTGTTGCGACTCCCTCGGAATGACCCTGCTCAGCGTGATTGGAAACTTCGCCGAGATCGTGTCCAGGCGCTTTTTCAGCACCCGCAGCATGCGGACTGGCAGCGTCCGCAGCAGGGTGAGCCTGAGACTCGGGATTCGCGAAAAGCCGACCCGTGGCCAGCATGAGCCCGAGGATAAGGATACAAGTACAGACTAAATTCTTCTTTTTCTGTGACATCAGCCCCTGCCCACGACTGCCGGGCGAGAACCGGCAGGTTGAAGTACAGCTCGAATAATCTGGCTGGCGATACGGTCGCTTTCAGTATTGAGAGAGGCGCGGGCGGCAGCAGATTCTTGTTCGATCTGAGCTTTGGCTTGAGCTACCTGCTGATGGGCGCGCTCACGTGCCTGGGCCACTGCCGCAGCGCGCGCATCAATAGCCTGCTTGCGGCGGTTTTCCAGTGCTTTGAAGATAGCCAGTTTTGCATCACGAAGTCGCGTCTCATATTCGGTAGCGCGGGCGGCGGCGACGGCGATATCTGCGTGCGCCTGTTCTATCGCTCCCTCTGTACGTTTCCGACGCTCGGCTAGAACGGCTTCCAAGGGCCTGTGTAATATCACGTAATACAGGCTGTATAGCAGTACAAGAAGCACCGCGGTGGGGATGGCGCCGAGCAGTAGTGCGCCTAATTGCCTGAAGGTCTGTTCCATTCCAGTGTCAATTCCATTACAGACTTCAACGCCGACTCGGATACAGACAAGTCGGCAGCCGAAAAAAGTAAGAACTTAGGTTATTCAAGGACCTGCTCAAGTTACCACTGCGGAACAGAGTTGTCAATGCATGAAAAAAAGGAAGGGCCAAAAGGCTGGCGCCCATTTTGGCATTGGCCAATAAGGAAAAAACTTGAGCCGGCTCTCGAACTTTCTTGACTGTCGGCTTGAACGCGCTAACATCTTTCTTCGATCGCCTCCGATCCAATTCAGGATCGAATGGGTCTGTAGCTCAGGACGTTTACCGCTCTTGAGCCACAGGCCCATTTGGTTTCTGGCTTGAATGGCAAAGGGTTCTAAAAAGACCACAGCGTCAATCAGCGGGGTTCGTTCTTGGTCGCCTCGGCCTACCGGATACCACAAACCTGCCAAGCTTACGCAGCAGCGACTCGGGCGCATCGACCTCAATCTCCACTACGTTTTCTCCATACCTGCGCGAGAGAACGACACTGCGCGCCTCCAGTAGCGCAATTGCTTTCCCTTCCGACTGCGGAACTCTCAGTCGTGCCCGCTCGATGGGGTCCATTTCCAGGTGCGCGTCAATTGCGGCAAGTAGGCGATCAAGGTTAAGGCCAGAAGCTGCCGATATATGGACGCTTTCCGAAGAATCTTTGAGCGTGCTGCGAGTTTGCTCGTCGAAAAGGTCGATCTTGTTCAGCACATGAATCTGAGGCTTGCCTTCGGCTTCCAGTTCGCGCAAAACGGAGTCCACCTGAGCCATCTGCTCGGCAGCCGTCGGGCTGGTTGCGTCGGTAACCTGTAACAAAATCGTCGCCCGCTGAACCTCCTCAAGGGTGGCCCGAAACGCCGATACCAAGGTCGTGGGCAGGTTGCGGATGAAACCCACCGTATCAGACAAAAGCACATCGCGGCGCGACGGCAAGGTAACGCTGCGCAGCGTGGGGTCGAGTGTTGCGAACATGCGCGAGCTTTCGAGCACTCCGGCGCGAGTCAAGGCATTGAAAAGCGTGGATTTACCGGCATTGGTGTAGCCGACCAGCGCGACAACCGGAACCGGAATGCTTTCGCGACGCTGGCGCTGCTGTGAACGGATGCGACGCACATCCTCAATCTGCTCTTTGACGTGCTTGATGCGGCGATGAATCTTTCTCCGGTCGGTTTCAAGCTGAGTTTCACCCGGTCCGCGTGTACCAATCCCGCCGCCAAGCTGCGACATCTCGGCACCCCGTCCGGCCAATCGCGGCAACATGTATTCGAGCTGTGCAAGTTCAACCTGCAGCTGTCCTTCACGGGTGCGCGCGTGACGGGCAAAGATATCCAGAATCAGTTGTGTGCGATCGACCACGCGGCAGTGAAACTCGCGCTCAAGATTACGAAGCTGGGAGGACGACAGTTCGTGGTCGAATATGAGGAGATCGGCGTCGGCCATCTTAGCCGCAGCTGCAACCTCTTCGACCTTTCCGCGCCCAATCAGAGTTGCCGGGTCCGGGCGGTCGCGACGCTGCAACACTTCTCCGACCACAATCGCACCCGCGCTCAGCGTCAGCTCACGTAGTTCCGCAAGAGATTCTTCGGCGTTGAATGGTATGGCGTGGTCGGATGCATCCAGACGCAAACTTTTTGACGCAGACTTAGCCTCTCGCGCCTGAGGGGTAACACGGGAGCCATCCACGCTCCCAGCTCCGCTCTCGGGTCGCGCAGAGGGGCGGCCGCGCAATTCGACTCCGACCAAATAAGCGCGCTCAGGTCCTGTGCGAATGCGAGATCGCTCCGCGGAGGACACTGCGATCTCCAAAGGGCAAGGCACCTTACGCTCAGCGATGGCTCACCCCTGCGACGTGGTGGTGATGGGGCCAGGCGCGGAAGGTGTCGCGGGAGCAGCCGCGGGGGCCGAAGTCACTGGAGCACGTTCAACGTGAGGGGCACGGCCCATCACGACCGTGGAAATGGCGTGCTTGAAGATTAATTGTTCTTGATTGTTGGTCTCTAGAACCACCGAGTACTTATCAAAAGACCGAATGCGGCCAGACAACTTTACGCCGCTAAGCAGGTAAATCGTAATGAAAGACTTGTCTTTCCGTGCAGTATTGAGGAATGAATCTTGTATATTCTGTGCCGGCTTGCTTTCCATCGGTCACTCTCTCCTTCAAGTAGAACAGCCAGTGAAACCAAGAAACCCATCTTCAGCTGAGAAGGGTAAAGCTTGCCCGGTCTAGAAAGGCGCCTGTTCCGGGCAAGCCACTACGATAAGCCCTAACCCACGCAATTTCAACTTTGATGCGATTGGAAAAAGAAAAGAGTTGAGAAATAAAAGGCTGGTGAAACCATTTGTTGTAAGTGGGACGAGAAAAGGCCCTAAATCGTCCGCCAGGGACCAAAGAGGCTGGGCAGGAGCTTGAGAGGGAACCGCTTTGCGCTCTAAAAGTGTCTGCGATATGCAGGAATGGCGTTTATATGCAGCACGGTTGATAAATTAGGCGAAAACCGAGCCGTTTAGGGGAAATTTCGTGGTCGCTCTAGTGGTCGCTCTAGTTGTTATTACGAAGGGAAACCACCGCGCCGATATCCGCCTATAATTGACTGGCTATGAACGAACAGGACTACTACGACGAACGGCAAGAAACCAAGAAGCACCTGCTCACCTGTCCTCACTGTCGGCAGGAAACCGAGTATGAGGTCGGCTGGATTGTACGCACAAAAAAGAAGTCTTTGCCGCCTCGGGCCGACGAACGGGACCGGGCAAAGTTCGCCAAAGCACAAAGTTACATGGTGCGGAAAGACGATCTGCTGGTTTGCAAGAACATCCGATGCCGGAAACGCTTTGAGATTGCCGGTATTCAGTCCGTCGCTTTTTTGTAGGCGCCAAGCACGACCGCTCTCCGAGGGACGATTCAAATCGTCCCTCTCGTCATTTGCAGTAAATCCACACCCTCCCTTACGGTCCCGATTGAATGAACATTCAGTTTTTGCGAAAGGCGAGATATACTCACCAGCCTTGCAGCCGCATCCTAGCTGTTAAACCAGAGACGAATCTGGGAGTAGCTTCCCTTTTTGGCCTCTCGGTTCAGCAGGTTCGGAAAACGGGAATAGCCGTGCCCTGAGTTCAATAAGGCTTATACCGAGGTGCAGGTTGAAAATCTTGGTGTGCATGAAGCAGGTTCCTCAGAAGGATGCGCCGCTTAAGCTGAATGAGAGCGCAACGTGGGTTCGTGAAGACATCGGCTACGAGGTCAATGAACCGGATGCTTATGCGCTGGAAGAAGCGCTTCGCCAAAAAGAGAAGAACGGCGGCGAAGTCGTGGTAGTCACCGCCGGTCCCGCACGTTCGCAACAGGTTCTGCGCGAGGCCCTAGCCAAAGGGGCCGATCGTGCAATTCATCTTGAAGACGACCGCTTTGTCACCCTGGATGCGTTTAATGTCGCGCGCGCAATTGCCCAATCAATTAAGGATGAGTTATTCGATCTGGTATTTACTGGCCTGCAGTCGGATGACTTCGGCTACGCCCAGACCGGTGTGCTTCTGGCAGAACTGCTGGGATGGCCACACGCAACCATCATCATGCAAATTGAAGCAAAAGACGGCGGCATCCGCGTGAAGCGCGAGTTGGAGGGCGGCTACTTTCAATATGTGAATATGCCGCTACCATCCGTATTGACCATTCAATCGGGCATTAACAAACTTCGCTACGCCACTCTTATCGGAATCAAGCAGGCAAAGAACAAGCCCTTGCGCAGGGTAACATTCGATGAAGTTTCCGCCGCCCTGAAACCAAACCAATTGACCATCGAGCGGCTTTACATTCCGCAGAAAACCAAGCAGACCGAGGTTATACAAGGACCACCGCAGGACGTGGCCAAGAAACTAGCTGCAAAGCTGCGCGATGAGTTGCGAGTTTTTTAGGAGCGATCATGACAACCGAGTCGGCTAGGCACCTAAACTTTGAACAGGTGCGGGAAAGCGTAAACACGCTGCGCGTAATTGCAGGCCTGCTTCTGGTCTTCGCGCTACTGCTCTACTTTTTCCATTTAGCAGAAGTGCCGATGGGAGAAAGCATCATGGGCACGGCGGCGGCAGTGTTCGCCGCGGTCGGCGCTGTGATGCTGTGGGTGGGCCAGCATAAGCTTCGTGCGCTGCGATAAAAATTCCGGATGAATGCGGCGAGCCTGCACTGAGCATCCGCGCTAGCCAGCGCACGTCTTGAGGAAAGACAAGATGGCAGAGACAATCCTTGTTATAGCCGAGCAACGCGAAAGCAAACTGAACCGAGTCTCCTTTGAGACGCTGACGTGCGGGCAGGCCCTGGCCAAGCAGACCGGATGGACGCTGGAGGCCGCCGTAGCAGGCAACAATATTGCGTCCGTTGCTGCCGAGGTCGCAAAGACCGCAGTCGCAAAGGTGTACGCCATCGAAGACGGGACGCTGGAACGATATACTCCCGACGGCTATGTAGCCGCGCTTAAGAAATTTATCGAAAGCAGCAAGCCGAAGCTGGTGCTGCTGCCGCACACCTACCAGGTGCGAGACTTCGCACCAAAACTCGCCGCTTCGTTCGGCGCGGTGTTGGTCAGCGATGTGGTGGGCTACAAATATGAGAACGGAAAGCTGCTTTTTGTTCGCCAGATGTTCCAGGGAAAATTCGCGGCCGATGTCTCGCTCAGCGGCGAAGGGCTATGGTTTGTGAGCTTCCAGAGCGGCTCATTCCGGGGCGATCAGGTCCAACCCGGACAGGCTCCGGTCGAGAAGGTGAATGCCGCTACAGGCGAAATCCGCACCCACCCCGAAGCTCCTTTCCAGGAAGCGAAGCAGGCCGTCGATCTTTCGCAAGCCGAGATCATAGTTTCCGTCGGGCGCGGCATCAAAGAGCAGAAGAATATCGAAATTGCCAAAAACCTGGCCGATGCGCTCGGCGGCGAAATCGCCGCATCCCGTCCCATCTGCGATGCCGGTTGGCTGCCCATGGAGCGACAGGTAGGATCGAGCGGCCAGACCGTGAGTCCAAAGCTGTATTTGGCGCTCGGCATCAGCGGGGCAATCCAGCACCTCGTCGGCATGAAGGGTTCGCGCAACATCATCGCAATCAACAAGGATGCCGAGGCTCCGATTTTCGAGATTGCCGACGTAGCCGTGGTTGGAAATCTCTTCGACATTGTTCCAGCGCTGACTGAAGAAGTGAAGAAAGTAAAAGTGTAAGAAAACCGAGAGCACCTATGATCTTCCGCACGCCTCTGGAAGGAATCGACCACCCGCAGATGGAAGCCGACGTTGTGATCGTCGGAGGTGGACCTGCGGGACTGGCCTGCGCGCTACGCCTTTCGCAACTTATTGACGCCCACAATGCGGAGCGCCCCGATGCACAACTCTCCAAGGAAAACATCTGCCTGCTGGAGAAGGCTCGTGAGATTGGGCAGCACTGTCTCTCCGGCGCGTTGTTCGACCCTCGCTCAATGAATGAATTATTGCCGGAGTGGCGCAAGGAAGCGCCCATTGAAGCCGAGGTCATTAGTGACAGTCTGTACTTTCTTTCTAAAAACCGAGCTTTCAAAGCTCCTATCACGCCGCCCCCGATGAAGGATCATGGCAATTACGTGATCAGCATCAACCGCTTCGTGAAGTGGCTGGGCAAAAAGGTGGAAGAAGCGGGAATCACCATCTTCACCGGATTCGCCGGAAGCGAGCTGCTCTTTGAGGACGACCACGTAACAGGCGTGCGCACCGATGACAAAGGTGTGGACAAGTCTAACCAGCCCAAAGCAAATTTCGAGCCGGGATACGACCTGAAATCGAAGGTGACAATCCTGGCCGAAGGCACGCGCGGCTCGCTCACCAAGCAACTAACGGAAAAATTCGGGCTGACGCAGGATCGGAATCCCATGACCTACGGTGTGGGGGTGAAAGAGCTGTGGGAGCTGCCTCCCGGACGCATTAAGCCGGGCGAGGTGATCTACACCATGGGCTATCCGCTGACCACTAAAGAATATGGTGGCGCATGGATTTACGGCTGCAAGGACAACACAGTGTCGCTCGGCTTTGTCACCGGACTGGACTATCCCGACCCGCGCACCGATCCGCAGCATGTGTTGCAGTCGTTCAAGCAGCATCCGTTTGTAACCAAGCTCCTCGATGGCGGAAAGATAATTCGTTATGGAGCCAAGACCATGCCTTATGGCGGCTGGTGGTCCATACCTCCGCTGGGCGGCAACGGTTGGATGATTGTTGGCGACTCCGCCGGATTTCTGAACTCGCAGCGCCTTAAGGGCATTCATTTGGCAATCAAGAGCGGAATGCTCGCAGCCGAAACCGCCTTCGAGGCGTTAGTCGCAGGCAACAGCAGCGTGAAGCAGCTCGGAAAATTCCAGCAGAAGGTCGACGCCAGCTGGATCAAACAGGAACTCTATCCCGTGCGCAACTTCCATCAGGGGTTTGAGCGCGGATTCATCGCCGGAATGTTAAACACCGTATTGCTGATGGTCACCGGAGGAAACGGTCTGCTCAACCGCTATCCCTCGCACCCCGGATACGAGCGCATGCTGCCGCTCTGGGACATCATGGGCTATCCCCCGGAAAGGCAGCAGCTAATTGGCTGGGCCAAGGGCGATAAGAAGCTGACCTTCGACAAGCTTACGGATCTTTATTACTCCGGCACGGGGCATGAAGAAGACCAGCCCGCGCACCTCATCATCCAGGACACCGATATCTGCACCAATCGCTGCACCAAGGAATACGGGAACCCCTGCCAGTTCTTCTGCCCTGCAAACGTTTATGAGATGGAAGATATTCCGGAGGAGCCCGGCAAGAAGCGCATCCGCCTCAATCCGTCCAATTGTGTGCACTGCAAAACCTGCGACATTATGGACCCTTACCAGATCATCACCTGGGTACCGCCCGAGGGCGGAGGTGGACCAGGTTACGAAGGAATGTAAACACTACTTCCATGGAGATTTCTAAATATGACGTGATTGTTTGAACGTAATTTTTCCCCTGCTGATTGCATGATCCGGCCGCATAATTTTCATAAGTTTGCGTCCTCAAGCCTTGTTCATGCATTATTAAAGAAGTAAGCACTGTGGCTTCAACACCCCCGCGGGCGGGACCTTTTTAAGGTATGTGCGTTCGCTGGAGCCGGAGTAAGCGCTTTCAACATCCCCGTTTTCCTGTCGTCCCAGCCGATGGCAGCGAGAACTGAAGGCAGAAAACCGTGGCTACTGCTGTTAGTACGAACTCTACCTGCTCCCTGGACAATTACCTCGTCCTGCCGGATCGCTCGATGGACGCTCGCATTTGTATTGCGCGTGAGATCCTCGGGGAGCAATGTGTCGTGCTGGGGCATCATTACCAGCGTGACGAAGTGATTCAGTTTTCAGACTTTCAAGGCGACAGTTGGCGTCTTTCTGAATTGGCCTCGAAGGCTAAGGGGCAATATATCGTGTTCTGCGGCGTGCATTTCATGGCCGAATCCGCAGATATTCTGGCGCGCCCCGATCAGGCGGTGATTCTGCCTGACTTGAACGCCGGATGCTCGATGGCCGATATGGCAGAGATCTCTCAGGTCGAAAACGCCTGGGAGCAATTCGTGCGCCTGGGCCTTACAACCGACCGCGGAGATGGCATTACGCCGCTCACTTACATGAATTCGACAGCGGCGATCAAAGCTTTCGTAGGCGAGCGCGGCGGAACGGTCTGCACGAGCAGCAACGCGCACGCAGCTATGAAATGGGCTTTCGAGCGCAATGGCAAGATTCTCTTCCTGCCCGATCAGCATCTCGGCCGCAACACCGGCTATGCCCTGAATATTCCTCTCGATGAGATGGTTGTTTGGGACCCCCACCAGTTACAGGGTGGTCAGTCGGCGGAGAAGCTGCGAAAAGCGAAGGTGATCCTCTGGAAGGGCCACTGCTCCGTGCATCAACGCTTTCTGCCCGAGCATGCGGACAGCGTCCGCGAACGCTATGAGGGAATCAAGGTTATCGTGCATCCAGAGTGCCGCTGGGAAGTTTGCCAGAAAGCCGACGACATGGGTTCTACCGACAAACTGCGCCGCCTGGTGGCAGAGGCGCCTGCAGGGGCAAAGTTTGCAATCGGGACCGAGATTCATCTCGTCAACCGTCTGGCCAAGCAGAATCCCGACAAACTGATCGTGAGTCTGAACGATTCCGGCTGCCTCTGCACCACGATGTATCGCATCTCACCGCAGCATCTGGCCTGGTCACTTGAAAATCTTGTCGAAGACAATGTGGTCAATCAGATCAAGGTGCGCTCGGCGATTAAACACTGGGCCAAAATCGCCCTTGATCGGATGCTGCAGATTAAGGGCTGACCAACACAAGAAGAGCATTGCGCTCAAATGGGCATAAGTAAGAGGGGCTGTCAGAAATGACGGCCCCTCTTACTTGTTACAAACGCCACCAGCATTCAGCAGTCAGTTTGGGCGCGACTGCTCCGCGCCCCATGTAAAACGTCAGATGATCATGACTTCTTTGTACTCGCCGAACACATTCCGCATGGTATCGCAGATTTCGCCCACTGTGGCGTTGCTCTCCACGGCTTCCACGATTACGGGCATCAGGTTTCCGCCACCCCGCGCGGTCTCCTCCACCTGGCGCACTGCAGCGTCGGTCTTTGCCTGATCGCGCTTGGCACGAAATGCGTGCAGACGCTCCACTTGGCGACGCTCCAGCTCGGGATCGATCTTCTGCAGCGGAACCGGGTTCTCATGCTCTACCTGGAAGGCGTTTACGCCGACCACGAGCTGTTCCTTGCTGTCAACCGATTTCTGGAACTCGTAGGCGGCGTTCTGGATTTCCTGCTGCACGAATCCGTGCTCGATCGCCTTCAGCATTCCGCCCATCCCGTCGATCTTATTGATGTATTCGTAGGCGCGTTTTTCGACCTCGTTGGTCAGCTGCTCCACGTAGTAGGAGCCCGCTATCGGATCGATTGCGGCAGTCACTCCACTTTCGTATCCGATGATTTGTTGCGTGCGTAGCGCGATCCGGGCTGAATCTTCCGTCGGGAGCGCCAGCGCTTCGTCGAATGAGTTTGTGTGCAGCGACTGGGTTCCGCCCAACACCGCAGCCAGAGCCTGCAGTGCCGTGCGCACAATGTTGTTCTGGGGCTGCTGTGCCGTGAGCGTTGAACCGCCGGTCTGGGTGTGGAAGCGCAGCATCAGCGCCTTGGGTGCGGTCGCGTGGAAGCGGTCGCGCATGATTTTTGCCCACATGCGGCGTGCCGCGCGGAACTTCGCGATTTCTTCCAGGAAGTTGTTGTGGCAGGCAAAGAAGAAAGAGAGACGCGGCGCGAACTGGTTCACGTCCAACCCTGCATCCACGGCTGCCTGCACGTAGGTGATACCGTCAGCAAGCGTGAATGCCACTTCCTGTACTGCCGTCGAACCGGCCTCGCGCATGTGATAGCCGCTGATCGAGATCGTGTTCCACTCCGGCACGTTCTGGTTGCAGAACGCAAAAATGTCGGTGATTACCCGCATCGCGGCTTTCGGCGGATAAATATAGGTGCCGCGTGCGACGTATTCTTTCAGCACGTCGTTCTGGATCGTGCCGCTCAGCTTCTTCGGGTCGAAGCCGTTCCGCTTCGCGACCGCGATGTACAGCGCCAGCAGAACCGCTGCCGAGGAGTTAATGGTCATCGAAGTGGAAACTTTTTCCAGGTCGATCTGGTCGAACAACCGCTGCATGTCCTCGATGGTGTCGACGGCCACGCCCACTTTTCCCACTTCGCCGAGCGCGAAGGGGCTGTCGCTGTCATATCCGATCTGGGTTGGCAGGTCGAAGGCAACCGACAAGCCCATTGTGCCCTGGCTCAGCAGGAAGCGATAACGCTTGTTGCTCGCTTCCGCATCGCCCATGCCGGCGTACTGGCGCATGGTCCACAGCCGTCCGCGATACATGGTGGGCTGTACGCCGCGCGTGTAGGGGAAACTTCCCGGCGCATTCAGTTCTTTCTCATAGTTGAAATCGGCAAGATCGGCGGGAGTATAGAAAGGATTAACAACGATGTGCGAGGTCGTTTGAAACACTTTTTCTGGTTTCTTTGCCTTTGCATTGTCAGACATGGATCCGGCTCTCCAGGCTTGAATTCATGATCGCTTCCGGCGTGCTCGCCAGAAGGAACTCATTCCGAAATAAAAAAACATCGCACCAATCGCTCCAGCTACTACCACCCGGGGCATTCCAACCTGGTGCTCTACATATTTCCTAAATTCGTGAACGAAAGCACTTACGAAAATTATGCTGAAGCATATAAAAATGAACCCACTAACTTGCAGGAACAGCACTCGAACGCTGGCCAGCACTGACCTGAGAAGCGCCATCACGCCTGACCAGAGCGCGCCAAGAATTCGCGTGTTCCGGCCCCCTGTGCCGCGCAGTTTGCGAACCGCGCCGGGTGTCATGCCCGGCGAAGATGCTCTCAGGGAGGCACGTTTATCGCTCATCCTGATTTTTGTATTGTAACGCCCGAACTGCAATTCGTCAGAAGACTCTCTATTGTATCCGGGATCTCTGTTTGTTCCCGACCAAATAACTTTAGGCCGGGGTTTGGCATCAAAACGTGTGGAAGAGGTAGCTCACCTGCGGGGTGGTCAATATGGATCAGAAGCTCGAAAAGCTTATGAAGCAACTCGGCGAAGCCATAAACGACTCCATATCTGATTCAGAACAGATTGCTGGGGTCATTTCCAGGATCAAAACTGATGGTTATGACGTTTTCCTTGTCCTGGAGGCCACCGTCGGGTTCAATCGACGTCAAGCCGAGGTTCAGCCTGCGGAGCCGCCCAGCTGCGGTGAACCGGAGTTCGTCATCAGCCCTCAGGATGCGCGGTTTTTGAAGTCTCTCAAGATCTCCGTCAATCCGGACCGCCGTCGAGACAATAAGAAAGCAGCCTAACTCCCTCGCATTTTCCACTCCCGGTTACGGGAGTTTCCTGTGCTACTATCGTCCGTTGCATCTTGCGTCTTTTTTTGTGAATTTCCTTGTCCCGCAGCCCGAATTCCGCGCTGCAATCATGCATGTTTCGAACGGATCTCTTCACCAGGAAAGAAGGAGATGAAGGATACTCTTGGAGTTTTGTTAGCCGGCGGCGCAGGCGAGCGCCTTTATCCGCTTACCCGCGACCGAGCCAAGCCTGCCGTAACCTTTGGCGGAATCTATCGCATCATTGATGTCACCCTTTCAAATTGCATCAACTCGGCTCTGCGTAAGGTGTACATACTCACGCAGTACAAAGCTCTTTCCCTCAACCGGCACATCCGCGAAGGGTGGCAGATTGTCGCAAGTGAGTTGGACGAATTCATCGAGATTCTGCCGCCCATGAAGCGCGTCAGCGAGGACTGGTACAAGGGCACAGCCGACGCTGTTTATCAGAATATTTATTCCGTCGGCAACGAGCGCACAAAGTACGTTTTGATCCTTTCGGGCGATCACATCTACAAAATGAATTACGAGCTGATGCTCGAGCAGCATAAGCAATCCGGTGCGGATGTCACGCTGGCTACCATCCTCATTGATCCTGCCGAGTCGGGTTCGTTCGGTGTCGTGGAGCTTTCCAACGATGGCCGGGTAACCGGATTCCAAGAAAAACCCAAAGTCACGGATGTACGCTCGCCTTACGATCCGAAGAAGATCTCGGCCTCCATGGGCATCTATCTTTTCAACACCGACGTACTCATCCCCGCTCTGCTCAAGGACGCAGAAGACCACACCTCACGTCATGACTTTGGCTACAACATCCTTCCCCGCATGGTCGATGACTACAAGGTGTATTCCTTCAACTTTGTCGATGAGAACCGCAAAGAGGCTCTATACTGGCGTGATGTTGGAACCCTGGAAGCTTATTACGACGCCAACATTGACCTGGCCTCGGTTTCTCCGGTTTTCAACCTCTATGACCAAAGCTGGCCGATCCGGGGTTTTCAGCGCCAGTATCCCCCGGCAAAGTTCGTATTTGCCGAGCCGGAGCGTACCGGCTCCGCCGTCGATTCCATCATCAGCAACGGATGCATCATCTCCGGCGGTTCTGTTCGGAATAGCGTGCTCTCCCCGGATGTGCGCGTAAACTCCTACGCCGAGGTTGACGCCAGCATCCTGTTCAGCCACGTCAGTGTTGGCCGCCATTGCCGCATCCGCAAGGCCATCATCGATCGCGATGTTCATCTGCCTGAAGGCACCGTCATCGGATATGACGCCGAGGCTGATCGCCAGAGGTATTTCGTTACAGAAACCGGCATCACTGTAGTAACCCGCGATTACTCACTCTTTGAAAACCCAGTCTCGGCGGACTACTACACCAGCGAATAACATTTTTGTTGAGGCTCTGACCCGTTCAGAGCCTTTGCGTTTTCGGAAAGCCGCGTGGAACGGCCGCAGGATCACTCCCGGGCAGTGTCTCATTGCTCTTGTCCCGCTCTTTTAGGCGACGCGTCGCTCTCTTGCGTATGAGCGGACTATTTCCACGATCAGTTCCGCGCAAGCGTCGAGGCCGAGAGTGCTGTTTAAGCACAGGTGATAGAGTTTTGGATCCTTGGAGTCACTGCCGAAGTAATGCTTCACGTAATGGACGCGCCCAGCATCCATGTCGCGCAGCAGTTTCTCGAAGTCGCGCTCTCGCGGGTATTGATATTTCATTCGTTCTAGTTTTTCAGCCAGCGGCGCGTACACCAGCACATGTAGGGCCTGCGACTCATTCCGCAACACGCATTGCGAGCCTCGTCCGATGATTACGCAATTACCCATCCTTGCTGCTTCTTCAATTACACGTGCGGTGAATCGCTGGAGTTCATCACGGTCCACGCCCTCATCCGCAACACCTCCAACGTAAACCTCTGGACCGCCGTGGCGAAAGCCGTCGAGCACGCGCTCCCACCAGGCGCAGGACTGCTCGTCCATCTCCTCCGCCCAGTTGCAGTCGACGTTTCCCATGGCAGCAACGCGTTCGATGATTTTGCGGTCCAGCAATTCCCATCCCAACGTTTTTGCCACCAAGCGTCCAATTTCGGTTCCGCCGCTGCCGCATTCTCTTGCGATGGTCACAACGTTGAACATAGATAGGCCCCTCTCTATATCTGATCCAGATCTGGCGATCAACGTTGCCAAAAGTCGAGCAGTTTACACCAGAATCAGTTTCGGCGCGCAAATGCAGAAACGCGCGTTTCTGCGCTCAGACTGTTACGGGTTTGTTTCAGTGTTTATGCGGACTTGTGCGATCGGAGCGCAACGAGCGAACTTCGGTAACGTATGAAGGCTCGGGATGCGCGCTTGTGCTCTCTTCTTGTTACCGCAACTTTCGCAAGAGTCTCGCCGCTAGCAAACCTCTCTTATCTCTTGCAAATGTTAGCTTCAGAGTACTTCACACACCATGATGCAAAAAACAGCGTGTTCACTCACGTTTCCATAACCTCGCAGCGTAGGCTTTACGCACCTCATCTCCTATGAAGCCATCCAGCCCGCTTCCGCTTTTTGCGAGATCTTTCATCATCTCAATATTGTCTGGGCCGGTCGTTCCGTAGTCGTAAAGGTAAGTCGCTCCATTGTTGAATTTCAACTTGATGAAGTCGGGTCCAATTTCGTATGCCGAAACTATGGGCTCTCCCTCGAAGTTGTCGTAATTCTTGTACGGTTCCACCCTGAGCTCTCCTTTTGTGGGTAGGCTGCGAACCCTCGTTTGGTTTTACGCTAACTGCATTGAGTCCCTTTCGATGCGTCAAAACGAGAACCGTTCACGGATTTGACCATATTAGAAAAACTGTATTCCAACAGTGGCCTCTCCAAATTCTGCACACATCTGACGTAATTTAACCAAACCGCCGCAGCAGAGGTAAAGAAGAAACGTCGCAGCGTTTCCTAAGCTAAAACTCTCCCTCTGCTCTGTCAGCGAGCAAAGTTTACCGGCGTCAAGGTAGTTCAGGCCGCTTGTGCAACCCGCGCTCGTCGTAATCGCGCCTCCAATTTGGCGAAAATTGTTCTAGCCATGATGCGACGACAGTCCTTCGAGTTGCGTTGAAAACCTTAACAGGGAGGTCTAGTGCCGGTTCGAGGTCTAATGGATCGATTTTTCCGTCGTTGCCTGCTCGCCTCGGGTACGCATTGCTGGTTCTTTCAGCAGTTTCACTTTCGGAGACAGAAATAAGAGCGGTTTCCAATAACTGGTAAAATGGAGCAGTGTTTCCCCATCTATTCCATATCGGCTCGTTTGCACTGCCTACTTACGGTTTTATGGCCGCGCTGGGCATGGTCTTCGGTCTAACAGCAGTTTTCAGGCTTGCGCGCTTTCGCGGACTTGATCCCGAGAAGATGTGGAACCTTGGCGGCACCGCCGCTTTTAGCGGAATAATCGGTTCCAAGTTGCTGATGCTTCTGGTGGACTGGCGCGAATACCTGGCAGAGCCGCGCCTTATTTTCAGCACTGCCACGCTACAGTCCGGCGGCGTTTTCTCCGGCGGGCTGCTGCTGGCAATCGTTTGCACCTGGTGGTACATGCGGCGCGAGAAGATTCCGTTTCTCACGGCTTCCGACGTGTTTGCGCCGGGAGTCGCACTGGGACACGCCCTTGGGCGAATCGGCTGTCTTGCAGCGGGCTGCTGCTATGGCCGCGAAACCCATGTTCCATGGGCAGTTACGTTCCACAATTCCTGGGCTGGCGAGTTCTCGGGCACTCCCTTGAACAGGCCGTTGCATCCTACTCAACTCTATGAGTTTGTGGCCGAGCTGATTAACTTTGCCTTCCTGTACTGGCTCTGCAAACGCAAAAAATTCGAGGGTCAAATCATTGCCCTGTTCATGATCGTGTACGGGATTGAGCGCTATGTGTTTGAGTTCTTCCGGGGCGATCCAGGGCGCGGCGAAGTGTTGGGGGGGATTATGAGCGGGACGCAGTTAATCGCCCTCGGCCTTGTAGTGAGCGGCTTCATTATTTACCTTCGCAAAACGCCGCTGCGCTCCTTTGGAACTACCGCGTCGCCGAAGCGTGAAACGCCGACGGCTTTACAGGCTTAACCGAGCCAATACTCGAAGCGCCCCGAGTATCGGCTGCCTCGACCTGCTATCCTCAATACGATGTCACGCAAAGTACCTATCTTTGATTCCGAAGAACTGACGGAAGTTCCTGAGCCAGACATGTCCGAGGCTCTCCCTGTTTTTAATGCCTCGGAGGAGGATGCCGGTCTGCGCCTGGACCACTATCTCGTGGCCCGCCTCCCAAACGTGAGCCGCGTGCGCGTACAGCAACTTGTAGAGCAGGGCAAAGTGCTGGTGAATGCGCGTCCGGCCAAGGCATCGCTGAAGCTAAAAGGGACCGAGCAGATTGAGATTACCGGGACGGTCGAAGCTGCTCCACTGAAGGCAGTTGCAGAGGACATTCCTCTTACCGTGGTCTTCGAGGACAAAGATCTTGCGGTGGTAAACAAGCCTGCGGGGATGATCGTCCATGCAAGCGCGGGAAGTCCCGATGACGCCCGCAATAAGGGAACCTTGGTGAATGCGCTGCTGTTTCGCTTTAACAAGCTCAGCGGCCTTGGAGGCGAGCTTCGTCCCGGCATCGTGCATCGCCTGGACAAAGACACCAGCGGTCTCATTGTGGTGGCAAAGAACGATGTTGCGCATCGTAAACTTGTCGAGCAATTTTCGTCCCGGCAGGTCCATAAGACGTATATTGCCCTGGTTCATAACTGGCCTAAGACAGACCAGGGAACTGTGAACGAATCGATCGGGCGCGATCCGCGCAACCGCACACGTATGAGCACGGCAGGCATTGATGCGCGAACAGCCGTTTCGCATTACAAAGTGATCGAGCGCCTGCTTACTCCTTATGGACGATTCGCGCTGATCGAAGTGCGAATTGAAACCGGGCGTACGCATCAGATTCGCGTGCATATGGGTTCCATTGGGCACCCCATTGTCGGCGACACCCTGTACGGCGCGCCGCAGATTCTGCTATCGAACACCTTGTCTCGCGAACGGCATGGAAACGCCATCAGCTCACGCTCAGAAGCAAAGAGGGCGCGTGTACGTGGCGAGAGCGCGGCCACACTTTCGCTGTCGCGCAATTTCCTTCATGCCGCACGCTTGAATTTCAACCATCCAAAGAGCGCGCGTGTCGTGGAGTTCGAAGCTCCGCTGCCAGAGGAGCTTCAAGCATTCCTGGAGAAGCTTCGCCACAGCGCCGAATCGCTTGCCTGAGGGGTACGCCCTAATTTCGGCTCACCAGCATTGGGAGGGGTTAACCGGCCCGGCGCGGAGCAGGTATACACTTATCTTATGATCAAGCTGGCCACTATCCTCTTCGCCGCCTTGGTACTGCCCCCCGTGGCTTCAGCACAGTACTTGCAAGCCCCCCCTGCTGCCCAGCCGCTTGCCAGTACTCTTCCCGGTACCGCACCAGAGCCGCCAAAATCTGATGAGAAAGACGAGTTTCACATCGGAGTGGATGTTGATCTCGTTGATGTGATCTTTACGGCTACCGACAAGCACGGCCGCTTCATCAAAGGTCTGAAGCAGGGGGACGTTCGGCTGCTCGACGAAGGCAGGCCGCCGCTCCGCATCGAGGCATTCGAAAGCGAAACCGGATTACCACTGCGGGTCGGATTGCTGGTCGATTCCAGCAATTCCATTCGCGAACGCTTCCGCTTTGAGCAGGAGGCAGCAATCGAATTTCTGCAACAGGTAGTGCGTCCGAAATCGGACAGGGCTTTTGTGTTCGGCTTCGACTCGCTCTACGACCTGACACAGGATTACACCGACAACACTGAGGCGCTGGCGCGGGGAGTGCGCGTGCTGCGCCCCGGCGGCGGTACCGCACTGCATGATGCAGTTTACGCGGCCTCCGAAAAACTGCTGAAAGCGCCGATTCACGGTCCGGCTCGCCGCGCAATCATTCTGCTCAGCGACGGGGACGACAACCAGAGCCGCCACAGCCGGGAGGAAGCCATCGCGGCCGCACTCCGAGCCGAGGTCATCATCTACGCCATTAGTACCAACACCACGGAATCGAATAAGAAGGGCGACAAGGTCCTGATGCGCTACGCCGAAGCCACTGGCGGGAGGGTATTCTTCCCTCACCGCATTGAAGAGGTTTCCCATGCTTTTTCAGGAATTCAGGAGGAACTGCGGAGCCAGTATGTGATCGCATACAAGCCGCAGAACTTCGATCCGAACGGCCGCTATCGTGCGATCTCAATTGATGCCCCCGGAAGGTCGAACGTGAAACTCCGGGCTCGGAAGGGATACTACTCCCCGAAGGTGAAGTAAGCCGGAGCTGATACCGCCGATTTACTCCTTAGGAGCGTAATAGCCCTTGCGTGCTTGTATTTTGTAATCCGGGTTGACGGTCTTTGCCTCTATCTTGCGATACTTCCCGTCTGCAACAACATTGGTTGGGACGTAGCCAACCAGATACTGACTGCGCAGCTCCTCGCCGATCTGATCGAAAGCCTTGCGTAGTTTCTTGGGGTCATTGCCGACGTCGATGACGTGGCCGCCGGTTTGGTCGGCTAGTTTGCGCATCTCGGCTTCACCGGGCATAAAGTTGGCGCGGTCGGCAATCATGATGACGTAGACGATCACTTCGGCTTTCTGGGCGGCGGCTATCGCCTCGGCCAGGGTTTCATCGCTGCCCTGGTCTCCTCCATCGGTCAGCATAATCAGTGCTTTGCGTCCGGACTCCGTGTGCAGCTTCTCGTTCGACGCAAGGTACACGGCGTCATAGAGCAGCGTTCCTTTGGGGCGCAAAACAGGAATTGTGCCCTGTCCGGCACCGGCGATGCCGCCTGCGCCGCCACCGCCTCCGTCGTTGATCCGGGTTTTCTCCATTGCACGCCGGAGCAGTGCGGTATCGGTTGTGTAGTCCTGTAACAGATCCACGGTGATATCAAAGCTGATCACGAAGGCCAAATCCTTCGGAGTGAGCACATCGCGGAGAAAGGCGGCGCCGACCTCCTTTTCCATAGGCAGCACATTGGTTTGGCTGCCGCTGGTGTCGATCAACATGCCAAGGGTGAGAGGCTGGTTGGACTCGGCAGCGAAATACTTTATCGTTTGCGGTTTACCGTCTTCGGAAACCCGGAAATCTTCTTTTTTCAGATTCGGAATCAGCGTACCGTGCTTGTCCTTAACGGTGCAGTAGAGGTTCACCACCTGCACGTTCACCTTTAGAGTGGCGATGGAGTTGTCCTTCTCTGCTGTTTTGTCCCGGAGGGTTGGTTCCTCAGGCAGGGAATAGTCATTGCCTTCGGGAGCATTCGATGCCTTTAGCGGTGCTTTGAGAGCACGCTGCGCCTGAGAAGCGGTCGGCAACATTAAACAGAAGATAACTATCGAAATCGCTGGTATTGCTATCCGCCTCAGGTACTTCAGCATAGGTTCTCGACTTTCCGCCCGCAGTCTAATATGTACTTTAGACCTGCGACACTATAGGATTTAGTTGCGAATAAGAGCGTTTCTGCAGTATTCAAAATTTGTTAGGCATGCGGATTCGGAATACCGAAATCGGTAGATGTCATCGCGGAGGGTTCCCAGTGCTGCGCCCACAGCGTTTTGCAAGTGTGTTTCTGATTATTTTCTCGTTGTCCCTGATTAGCTTTGCGCAGCAGACGTTTCCGGAGGCTCCTCAGCCCCAGTCTGCTCCACCGCAATCTCTGCCGGATGCACCGACGCCTAATCGCCAGCTTTCCGGGCAAACTGCTGGTGCTGCATCGGCAGAGGCCAGTTCCGCCGATACGGCTGCGGAAACGGCTGCTCAGAATCAACAACGGACACGTGCCCCCAAAGCCGTGGGCCGTATTGTACCTTCCAACCGGGCGGCCAATACCCCCAGTAGCGGTTACGACGAAGCGAGCGGCATTATTCGGGTAAACGTCAATGCGGTTCCAGTGCCGGTTACGGTCAAGGACGCCACCGGGCATCTTTTCCCAGGGCTCAGAGTAGAGAATTTCTCCGTTTATGAAGACGGCGTAAAGCAGCGGATCAGCTTTTTCACCAGCGATCCTTTTCCAGTTTCGGCTGCAATCATTGTGGACGTGGGAATGCCAGAGGTTGCACTGCGCAAGCTTAAGGAAACGTTCTCTGCGCTGGTCGGTTCGTTCAGTCAATTTGACGAAATCTCGTTTTACACATTCGGTAACACTGTGAGGCAGCAGCAGGACTTCCTGGCGGCGTTAGGCGACACCACAACCCGGACGCTGGCAAAAATTGAGCACATGGAAGGTCGCGGCTCGGGGCCAGCTGCTTACAATCCCATGACGGTAGGACCGACGGTCAACGGACGCGCTTTCGATCCGGGAATTCAACCCAATATCGAAACTGCGCCGCCTAAAGCTGCGGAGCCTTCGCGCGTGCTCAATGACGCCGTCCTGCGTGCCGCAGTGGATCTGGGACGCCGCGAGAAAGCACGCCGCCGTGTGATATTTGTCATCTCTGATGGCCGCGAGTATGGATCCCGCGCCAGTTACAAGGACGCTTTAAGGGTCCTGCTCACTAACAACGTGACGCTATATGGCGTAGAGAACGATGCTGCAGCCGTTCCAGGCTACAACCGGCTGACTAAGATTCACTTGCCGCACCAGGGCTACGGCAATCTTCTTCCCAAGTACGCGTCTGCCACTGGCGGTGAAATCTTTACCGAGTTCACCTCGCAGGCCTTGGAGACCGCTTACGGAAGCGCGATGGAGGAAGCGAGAAGCCAGTACACACTGGTGTATAACTCGCCGGCAACGACTTCCAGCACATACCGCAAGATCGAGGTTCGCGTCAGCGGATATGGTTCGAGCCTGAAGGTGTATGCTCGTGATGGTTATTATCCGGCACCACAGAAGTAAGTTTCTGAATACAAAGCGGATGCGGCTGGTGATACATACTTTCGTAATCCGCGAGTTACAAGCCAGTTAGAACGTATTAACCACCGAAGGCAAGCCGGTATGGTATAACCATTTATCTGCTCCGTCCGGCGGTTTTGGCGAGCAGGAATCGGAAATTCCGCGCAGTCTTGTTTTCCGAGAAGAATGCGACCGATGGCGGCGCCGATGACTTTAGACGCCGCTTCAGGGCTTCAGACGAGGAATCATTGAGCTTTATCAATTTCGCCGCGCGCGAGATTAACTGTAAGATCGTCTACTACGGTCCCGGACTCGGCGGGAAGACCACGAATTTACAGCACATCTTTGACAAGACAGGCGAACAGCAAAAGGGCAAGATGATCTCGTTGGCAACCGAGACGGATCGCACGCTCTTTTTCGATTTTCTTCCGCTTGATCTCGGCACAATCCGCGGCTTTAAAACTCGTTTTCACCTCTACACCGTCCCCGGACAGGTGTTCTATGACGCCTCGCGAAAGCTCATCCTGCGCGGGGTGGATGGCGTGGTATTTGTGGCCGACTCACAGGTCGAACGCTCCGATGCAAACATCGAGGCGCTGGATAATCTGGTCAGTAACCTGAAAGAGCACGGGTACGACTTCGAGACAATCCCCTACGTACTGCAACTGAACAAGCGCGACCTTCCCAACCTGCTCTCGGTCGACGAAATGAAGAAACAACTCCGGCGCCGCGAGGAACCTGTATACGAGTCCATTGCGTCGCAGGGAGTGGGCGTATTCGAAACTCTGAAAGAAATTGCCCGGCAGGTTCTTGTTGAGTTGAAGAAGTCCTGACCCGTATTCCCCGTTCTTAGCCCGCAAGGTTTTCGTAAACGCTGTTTTCCGGTCTCGCTGCTGGCGCGCTGTCCGCTAAGCGGATTGTTGAGCTGTTCGCGCCAACGAATCTTTCTGGAGGCGCACCAAACACTTTGTGTGCTATGGTGCACGCCACAAAAAGGAACGGAGCAGGCGCGAAAATGGAAATGCGAACAGAACGCGACAGCATGGGGGAGATTAAGGTTCCCGCCGACAAGCTTTGGGGAGCGCAAACTCAGAGATCGATCGAGTACTTCAGTATAGGCAGAGACGTTATTCCCCCTGAAATGATCACGGCCTATGCCGTTCTGAAGAAAGCTTCGGCAATCGCAAATCACAAAGGCAAGCGGCTAGCTGACGAACAATACAACTTAATTGTGCAGGTTTGCGATGAGATTCTCGATGGGCGGCATCGGGAGATGTTTCCACTCCATGTGTGGATGACAGGCAGCGGCACGCAGTTCAACATGAACGTGAACGAAGTAATCTCCAACCGCTGCTCCCAGCTGGCGGGCACGACCTTGGGAAGTAAACTCCCCGTGCATCCCAACGACCACGTCAATATGTCGCAGTCGACTAATGACTCTTTTCCGTCGGCCATGTACATCGCCTCGGCATGGCGGGTGAAGCAGGCTTTGATTCCGGCGCTCCAGGCGCTGCACGACGCGATTGCCGAAAAAGCCGAGCAATGGAAGGACATTATCAAGATCGGGCGCACGCATATGCAGGATGCGACCCCACTGACGCTCGGGCAGGAGTGGTCAGGATATGCAGGTATGCTGGCCGATGACTTGGAACGCATCGAAGACGCACTGAAGGGCGTGTATCAACTCTCGCTCGGCGGTACGGCGGTGGGTACGGGGATTAATGCTGCTGAGGGCTTTGCCGAGGACGCGGCAGAAGAGATCGCGCGGATGACCGGACTGCCCTTTGTGAGTGCGCTTAACAAATTCACGGTGCAGGGCTCGCACGACGCGCTGGTGCAACTCTCCGGCACGCTACGCACCACGGCCGTGTCTCTTTACAAAATTGCAAACGACATCCGCCTGATGTCCTGTGGCCCGCGCGCCGGGTTCGCGGAGCTGACGATTCCGGAAAACGAACCCGGTTCATCGATAATGCCGGGGAAGGTGAATCCGACACAAGTTGAGGCGCTGACGATGATCGCAGTCCAGGTAATGGCAAACGATGTCGCAGTGGGCTTCGGAGGAGCGGGCGGATACCTTGAGATGAATGTCTACAAGCCGCTGATGATTTACAACATCATCCACTCAATCACGATCCTGACTGACGGTTGTACGAACTTTCGCAAATTCCTGGTGGAAGGGACCAAACCGAACTTGCGAAAACTGAAGGAGAGCGTAGAGCGTTCGCTCATGCTGGTCACGGCTCTGGCCCCCGTGATCGGTTATGACAAGGCCGCCGCCATCGCCCATCATGCAATGGAGAAGGATCTGACGCTGAAGGCCGCCGCGCTCGACTTGGGATACGTCAGCGCAGAGGAGTTTGACCGCGTTGTCGATCCTGCCGCGATGGTCCGCCCCGGCTTGGCCAGTCACGATTAGCATTGGAGATGAATTGTCGGGGTAGCCGTGCCGGGGTATTATGACCCGTGATGAAAAACGCCGACACGCGCAAACTGCTTGACGCGCTTTCGCAAAATTGGCAAGCGGAAATGCGCGGCTTCCATGCCTATAACGCGTTTGCTGAGCGCGATTCAGATCCGATTAGAAAACATATCCTGCGCAATCTGGCCGATGATGAGGCACGCCACGCAGCAATGTGGGCGAAGCGTATTCACGAGCTGGGTGGCACGTTGCCGCACGATGATGGCAAAGTGGACAATCTGGTAAACCGCCTAAGCGCTTCCGCAACGGCATTGCGCCGACTAGAGATCGACGAAAGTCGCGACATTGCGCGCTATGGAAAGCAGATAGAAGAGCTTGGCGACGAGCCAAGCATCGCCATTCTGAATCAGGTAATCGAAGACGAGCAGGAGCATTACCGGGAACTTGGCAGTCTGATCCGCAATCACTACCCCGCATCGGCTGTTGCAGAAATGACGGCCGATCCCAAGTCTGTGATCGCTGAGTTGCTTGCCAAACGCTCGAACGCCGGCAAACAGGCCGCCGGGTGGATTGGCGACGCAATTTATGGCGTAAACGACGGTCTCGGCGCGATCTTCGGAATCGTCTCCGGCGTTTCCGGCGCAACGCTGGGAAACCAGAAGTACGTATTGTTTGCGGGAATTGCCGGCATGGTCGCAAGCGCCCTGTCCATGGGCTCCGGTGCGTACCTTGCAGCCAAGAGCGAAGGCGAAATTTACGAAGCAGAACTTGCCCGTGAACGTGAAGCTATCCGGGCGAATAATCTTGAAGCTCGTGAACTGCTTTCGCTTTACTACCAGGTAAAGGGACTGCCACAGGAAGATTCCGACCGCGTCGTAGAGCACATTGCAAAAGATCCCGAGCAGATGTTGCGAGCGCTGGCCTCCGAGCGCCTGAACCTGACCGAAGAGGCTTTGAGCAATCCCGTGACCTCCGCGCTATCAGGCGCACTGTCGACGGCCGTGGGAGCCTTGTTGCCAATCATTCCATTCTTCTTTCTCAGTGGTTATCCGGCGGTAATTGTCTCGGCTGTTGTCTCGCTCATAGCGCATTTTGCCGTAGGCGCGGCTAAGTCGCTGATCACGGTACGCTCATGGTGGACCAGCGGTTTTGAAATGACTGCAATCGGCGCCGTGGAAGGCTTGGTTACCTATGTCATTGGTATAGGACTGGGCAAGCTGGGCAGCTAGCAAGATGCGACATCAACAACGCCACAGCACCGCGGACACGACTATTCTTTTTGTTAGAGCGCTTCCTGGAGGCGGTGTATCTACGAGAGAATCTGGAATTAGACAAATCCTGAGCGCCAATTTTTTGCGTGTTCCTGCTGCTCTGCTATAATTCTTTCAGCGAACTGAATTGTGCGCTTTTCTGAAAGTCGGGGAGTGGCTCAGCCTGGTAGAGCACCTGGTTCGGGACCAGGGGGTCGGAGGTTCAAATCCTCTCTCCCCGACCAATTAAATCAACAACTTACATCGGTTTCTGGTCTGGGTTGCCACCTTGGGGTTCCCAAAAGGGTTCCCAATCTCCATCGCTCCCGTCTGTGTGGAGGCGTTTCGGCGAAGTGACAGTGTTTGTTTCTTCCTCCTTCGCTTCCGGCTCAGTGAAGACCGCTTCGACGACGCGCGTCACAGCGTCCACTCGTTCTTCCCACCACGACTTCGAGTAAACGTCGAGCGTAATGGAGCCCGTGCTACCCGCGTGCCCCATGTTGTCGCGTGCGACTTCGAGCCGTCCTCCCATGCGGCGCATCAGGCTTGCGTGCATCGTACGGAAACTGCGGAAGTCGATCCTGTCCGGCAGCTCCAGCTTCTCCGCCGCCTTCTTGAGATGGCGACGAAGCAGGTTGTGCCGGTCGAGCGGCTTGCCCACTGAATTCGCGAACACAAGATCGTTGGGTTTACGGAACTTCTTGTTGCGTTCCCACATAGCCTGAAGTGCTCTGAGAATTACACCGTGCCGATCAAGCGGAACTTCTCGCTGGCCGGCTTCGGTCTTCACATCGTCGAACTCGTCATCGTACACACGTTCGTCGATGATGATGCGACCAGGCAGAATATCTTTCCACCGCAATGCGAGGACCTCCCCGACACGCATCGATGCGAACACCATCAGGATGAGGAGCGAACGCGTCGGCTCCGCCACGGTCTGGATTACCTTGCGGATGAAGATCAGCGGAAGCACAATCGGGGGTTTTACAGAGTGCTTACGCGGAAGCTTCACCCCCTTTGCTGGGTTCCTGGTCATCATCTCCCACGCAATCGCCTGATTGAGCGCCGCCCGCAAGGTGCCATGAATCAGCTTGACCGTTTTTGGCGAGAGTCGCGGTGACAGCGAGTTGAAGTAGGCCTGCAACTCAACCGTACTCAACCTGTGCAGCCTGCTGTTGCCAAAAACCGGGAGCAGGTGCCGTTGGAAGTTCTCCTCGTACTGCTTGCGCGTGGAGTTCTTGAGATGCGGCCACGTCAACTCGCGACATTTCTCGTACACAGCTCGCACGGTTTCCTCCTGTGTCGGAAAAGATCAGGTTCATTGTTTCGGGCGTTGACGTTTTGCATGTACTGGTCGGCTTCACGCTGCGCTTCCTTTTGCGTCGGCACCGCGCTTTTCGACCATGTTTTGGTACGCCTCCGACGCGAACCTCCATCGGAGTAGTCCCAATAAAACAATTTCCACTTGGTCCCAAGGTCTTGCACTTGGGGCCGCTGATAACGTTCATGCACCACGGTCCTCCTCCCGTGGCACTTCAATCGCGGTTTCCTTTTAGCATCGAAGGTGATCACTGCGCAACCCCCGAGCCAGAGAGGAAGTGCCGGATCACGTTGGGGCGAAAGCGCACATAACGTCCGAGGCGCAGCACACCTGGGAGCTCATTCGCGTTGGTGTACACCCAAGATGTCGGCACCTTCAAAAGTGCGGCGACCTGTTCCGCTTCGAGCAGACGGTCCAGGCTGCCAAGCCATTGTTCAATCATGGTGCTGCGGAAACGGTAATAAGAGCCGAGGCGCTCAATGCCGGGGATCTCGGTCGCATGGGCTCGGACCCATTCGAGCGTCACTACCAGAAGGTCAGCAACTTCTTTGTCGGACAGAAAAGACGGAAATGCCGAGATCGATATCTCGGAATGTTGGAGTTGGTTTTGCGTCAAACACTGCCTCCGTTATGAGGTGGCCGGGTTCGCCCGGCGCTCATAAGGCGCCTGCACGGAAGAACCGTGCGAGACAGCTGACACGAAGGCCCGGAATTGGCACTGCGCAGCCTTGGATAGCCACCTATCGACCTTCTTTATCGATCTCAACGAGATGATCGGCCTTGAACGCTTTCAACGCACTCAGGGGGTAGCGCACCGGACCACCTTCGCCGTACCGGTAGTAGCGAGGTCCTTGGCCCCTCTGACGCCACTTTTTCATCTGCTCGTAGCTCACGCCGATGATAGTTGCAGCTGCACGGGTATTGAAGACGGGATCGTCGTTGATTGCCGACAATGGCCGCGGTGGCTCCAATTCCATATAGCGCGTTGGCAAGACGAGGCGACGCGCCGGAATCGGGGCAGGTGTCGAGAGAAACCGTGCACCTTGTTCGGCTATGGAAAGCTGCGAATTGTTAGCGGTAGTTGGACGGGACGGTGCGTTGCCGTTCCGCAGGACGGGGGTTGAAGCCATGGGGCTCCTTGGGCCGGTTAATCTTGGGGAACGCGACTGCTATGCGCTCCCCGCCGGTAAGGCGGGAACCGGAGCAGCTAAAGAATTTTGGTTACTGCTTTTCAGGTTTTCTCTTTGTCTCATATTTCGTGCCTATGTTTCTAAAGGGTATGTCAGCCTTTTGGAGCAGTGCTGCGATGGCTTCGTCGTCTACCTCTGACCTGGATCGTTTCGGACCTTTCATCAACAGCAACTCGTCTGCCGGGCTACGCCGCCCCTCGCCCTTTGCAATTCGATTCAGGGGCGGCAGTCCTCGCCGTCCGCCAGAACGCTCCAATAACACCTCGGCGGTTTCAATGCCGTTATCCAGCACTTTCAGCGCCGCCTCATCTCCTGCCTCAACGATCCTTGTAACCCGCCGAACGCGATCATCCAAAGCCGGATTCTCCCCGGCCACCCCTGTTAAGAGTTCGCGAACAGTGCACGACAACGCTGCTGCGATATATCGAAGCGACGAAAGCTGAGGATTGGTCGCGCCAGTTTCGAGGCGAAAGACACCGTTCTGCGTCAGATGTGCCGCAGCAGCAAGTGCCTGCTGCGACATGCCTAACTGGATCCGCTTGTCCTTGATCCGGACCCCCACTTCAGTCCACGAGAAATCGGCTGACTCACTCATTAGGTGTAATAATAGCTCATAGATGTTATTTGTCAAGCACAGATAACGCAAGTATTCCGCAGTCGACCGAAGACCCCAGGAGTCAATCGCGAATGTTTGATTTCGCTGCCGCTGGCACGAACAAGTAACTGAAATCTGGCACATTGGCTCACAATGAGGCTTCTGCCCCGGCAAAAATACAGGCCTGAAAGCCCACATAGAGGATTGGCACGTGCATGCCTCTGACACCGGAAGAGAAAGCTCGGATCAATATCGATAAGCTGCTGGCAGACTGCGGCTGGGCTGTGCAGGACCGCACGGCTGCGAACATCAAGGCTGGCCGGGGTGTAGCGATCCGCGGTTTTTCTGCGCTCACGGATCTTGACTTGATGCCGGGAGAGCTTGCTGTGTTCGGATTCCGTTTGATGCTGTAGGCAATGTCCCAACCTGTTAACCGACTCACCCGGCGTCGATCGGCGATAGCCGACAGCCGGGGGCGCACGTAAAGAACATTTTCCAAACTCTCTCTGTACTTTCTCGTGGAGAGTGCTCAAAGCAATGTTTGATTCTTTCCATATCTATCTGTCAGGACATTTCTCTTTGTTCTATCGAGGTATGCAGGGGACAGCAGGAGAAGTTGGCGGAGAAGAATATCGGGTTGGACACGATCTGCCTATACTATGTCGGCGATTTCCTTGTGATCTGTATCACGTTCGTGGCGAAAAGTCTCAGTGCTATGGAGGGAAACTATATGTTCCCCTGCCTTTTGTGTGGAAATCCCCGACCTCGATGTGAACCTTGATATAAGCGAGTATGGCGGGGACCGTCTCTCCGTCGTTTTGCTCGCGCGTACGCGAGCTTGTTGTTCCGGCACAGGACGGAGAGACCTACTCTTGGCGATCTTCAGGCGCAGGCCGTGACGCTTCACGGTGACGCCGAAGCTCTGGGCACCGGCGATGTTGATGTTGTAGATGGGGAGATCCATTCCATCGCCGGCTTCGTCGGCGCGGAGCGGCTCGATGGCCGGGAAGACGGTGGTCATGCCGGGCTTGTAACCCACCTTCTGCAGCAGGCTGGAACCGATGAGCATCGGCTCGATGCCTTCCTGCACGATGGTGGTCATGGCGCGCGGGATCATGAAGGCCGCGTTCTGAATAGCAAGCGCGTCCTTGATGGAGATTTCTTCGTATCTTTGGTTCCGATCCGC
>Ga0183095_11027_pt1 | contig 36686 bp, 29 predicted proteins | sample BioMet4_FD_130346 | JGI IMG/M metagenome (GOLD analysis project Ga0183095, IMG submission 130346) | Microbial communities from bioreactor (seeded with sewage sludge) at LBNL, California, USA - Biofuel metagenome 4 (v2) (version 3) | ecosystem: Engineered > Bioreactor > Anaerobic > Unclassified ...
TCTCCTAAAGGTCATCGATGCGCCATCCCAAAAGGATAAAAAGAAGGTGGATCGTGAGGAAAGATAAGCTCTCTAAGCAAAGCATCCTTCTTTATCTTTTCGGGATGATTCCCGTCATCTGGATCGCGCTTCTAATTGCCCCATTTCTGAAGGAGGGTCTTGTGGGGATCGTGAACAATTTCGGCGCGGTAATGAGCAACCCGTTTCAGCTCAGGTGGTGTGAGGACAGTGTAAAGGCTGTCCTCATTTTACTGTTGTGCTACGGGCTGGGAATTGGCATCTATCTTTCGTCCGATAAGAATTATCGGAGACGCGAGGAACACGGCTCAGCAAAATGGGGGCTTCCCGGTCAGATTAACAAGAAATATGCCAATCAAAAGAAGACCGAAAACAAGATCCTGACGCAGAACGTCGCCATCGGGCTGGACGGGCATGTACACCGGCGAAATCTGAATGTGCTGGTTTGCGGTGGTTCCGGCTCCGGTAAGACCCGATTTTATGCTAAACCAAACATCATGAACGCAAATTCTTCCCTCGTCATACTTGACCCGAAGGGCGAAATTTTACGAGACACCGGGCATCTGCTGGAGAACGAAGGTTACGACATCAAGGTCATCGACTTGATCAACATGGAGAAAAGCCACTGCTACAATCCGTTTGTCTACCTGCGGGACGACAATGACATTCAGCGCCTGGTGACAAACCTTTTTAAGAACACCACCCCGAAGGGCAGCCAGTCGCAGGACCCCTTCTGGGATCAGGCGGCGACCATGCTGCTTCTGGCGCTGGTGTTTTACCTGCATTACGAGGCGCCGCCTGAGGAGCAGAACTTCCCTATAGTCATGGAAATGATTCGCGCAGGCGAGGTCAAGGAGGATGACGACAATTACAAATCAGCTCTGGATATTCTTTTTGAGCGCCTTGCCATGCGAAATGCGGAGCACATCGCACTCAAGTATTACCGAAGCTATCACTCCGGCAGCGGCAAGACGCTGAAGTCCATTCAGATCACCCTCATCTCCCGTCTGGAGAAGTTCAATCTCGAATCGCTCGCGAGTATTACACAATGCGACGAGCTGGAGCTGTCTGAGCTTGGGGAACGGAAAACCGCCATCTTCGCGGTCATCCCCGACAACGACAGCTCCTTTAACTTTATCGTCGGCATGCTGTACACCCAGCTCTTCCAGCAGCTCTACTATCAGGCGGATATTGTCCACGGCGGCAGGCTTCCCATTCATGTCCATTTTGTCATGGATGAGTTCGCGAATGTTGCGCTCCCCGATGAGTTTGACAAGCTTCTCTCCACCATGCGAAGCCGCGAAATCAGCGTGTCCATCATCATTCAAAACCTCGCCCAGCTAAAGGCGCTGTTTGAGAAACAATGGGAATCCATTGTGGGCAACTGCGATGAGTTTTTGTATCTCGGGGGCAACGAGCAGTCGACGCATGAGTACGTGTCCAAGCTTCTGGGCAAGGAGACCATCGACATGAACACCTACGGACAGTCCAAGGGCCGCAACGGCAGCTATTCCAGAAATGACCAGATCACCGGCCGCGAGCTGATGACACCGGACGAGGTGCGCAGGCTGGACAACAAGTATGCACTTCTTTTTGTGCGCGGCGAATATCCGGTGCAGGATTTTAAGTATGACATTCTGCATCACCCCAACGTATCTCGCACCACAGACGGCGGTGCCGAGAGCTATCGTCACGGAGAGGACCTGCACAGCTTTGCGGTGCTCGGAGTCAACGAAACGCTGCTGAAGGCCTGCAAGGAAAACCCTGTCGATGAGGACGACTACCTGTTCTTCTCTGAGGAAGAGCTGGAAGAACTTTTGAAAAAGAAAATGGAGGAAATGAAACATGAACAAGAAAAACAAGCTGAAGCAGCACAGTGACATCCCTTCTAAGGTGAAAAAGGGCTTTCGTTTCTACGCTGCAATGGTGATGGCTGTTGCCTTTATTCTTTGCACCAGCGTAACCGCCTTTGCTGCGGGAGACCCCATCACGGTTGTAAACAACCTCAGTGACTTTATCTTCGGCCTGATCCGTGCAGTAGGTCTGATCCTGCTGGGCTGGGGCATTGTGCAGGTCGGTCTCTCTTTCCAGAGCCATGACCCTTCTCAGCGCTCCAACGGATTTCTGACCCTTGCCGGTGGCGTCATCATCACCTTTGCGAAAGAGATCCTGAACCTTATTGTCGGTTGATCCGGTATCCGAAATCGCGGGGCGGCCCGGTAGTGGCTGCCCCGAAGGAGGTGTAATGTATGTCGGACAACTGGGTCGTTCAAAACCTTGAGAATGCGCTTGAGGTTTGGAATGAGAAACTGAGCGAGATATGGGCGCTGATCACGCAGTCGCCGCAGACCTTCAAGGGCGGCTCGATCTGGTCGGTAATTACCGGCATCCACGGCGCACTGCAGGCCATTGGCTATGCGCTGTTGGTGCTGTTTTTTGTTATAGGTGTCGTAAAAATCTGCGGGAGTTTTGCGGATCTGAAAAAGCCGGAGCATGCCGCAAAACTGTTTGTTCGCTTTGCCATTGCCAAGGGCCTCATCACCTACGGCATGGAACTGATGCTTGCCCTGCTGGAAATTATCCAGGGTGTGGTCAGCACCATCATGAATGCCGCCGGGTTCGGCTCTCCTCAGGCGACCGTACTTCCATCGGAAGTCATTACGGCAATTGAGGACTGCGGGTTCTTTGAATCCATCCCGTTGTGGGCCGTTACGCTGATCGGCGGGCTGTTCATCTGGGTGCTCTCGTTTGTTATGATCATGAGCGTGTACGGACGCTTTTTCAAGATGTACATGTATACGGCAATTGCGCCCATTCCGCTTTCCAGCTTTGCCGGAGAGCCCACACAGAACATCGGCAAGAGCTTTCTCAAAAGCTATGCCGCGGTCTGCCTGGAAGGCGCGATCATCGTGCTTGCCTGTATTATTTTCTCGGTGTTTGCATCAAGCCCGCCGGTGGTCAACCCGGATGCGGCGGCCGCTTCTATGGTATGGAGCTATATTGGGGAGCTCATCTTCAACATGCTGATTTTGGTTGGAGCTGTCAAGATGGCGGACCGGCTTGTGCGTGAGATGATGGGGCTGTAAAGGAGGTATTTGCTTGGAAGTAAAAATTAATCGGGAGATTCGGGGCTATACCGAATCCATGTTTTTCGGGCTGTCCATGCGGCAGTTCGTGTTTTCCATTTTGGCGGTGGGCGTTGCAATTTTATTGTATTTCTGCCTCAAGCCCTACGTTGGCACAGAAACCGTCTCTTGGATGTGCATTCTGGGTGCGGCACCGTTTGCCGCGATGGGGTTCATCTCATATAACGGGATGACCGCCGAGCAATTTGCCAAGGCCTGGCTACGGTCTGAACTGCTGGAGCCGAAGCAGATCCGCTTTGAGCCTGTAAACATCTATTACGAGGCGCTGAAAAGCAATATAAACATGCACGAAAAGGAGGCTGTAAAGCGATGATGAAGAGCATCAAATCTGTCCTTGCTCAGGACAAAGAGAAATTCAAAGTTCCTAAAAAGGTACAGGACCTCATCCCCATTCGGTGCATTTGGCCGGATGGTATTTTTAAGGTCGGGAATAAGTTTTCCATGTGCTTCAAATTTTCTGACATCAATTATCTGGTGGCCAGCCGTGAGGACAAGGAAAGCATGTTTCTGACTTATTCGGAGCTTCTCAACTCCATGGACAGCGGCGCGACCACCAAGATCACCATCAACAACCACCGCCTGAATAAGGCGGATTTTGAGGAGTCCATCCTCATGCCCATGAAGGATGATGGTCTAAATGAATACCGCAGGGAGTACAACCACATGCTGTTGGACAAGGCCACCGGAGCCAACGGTATCACACAGGAAAAATACATGACCATCTCTGTTGCGAAAAAGGACGTGGAAGAGGCCAGAGCCTACTTTGCGCGAGTCGGAGCCGACCTGACGGCGCACTTTGCAAGTTTGGGCTCCAAATGCGTGGCACTCAGTGCTGTGGAGCGCCTGCGTATCCTGCACGATTTCTATCGCCCGGGAGATGAGAACGCTTTCGTACTTAACTTGGCGGAGAAAGCGCGGCTCGGCCACGACTTCCGCGACTACATCTGCCCGGACAGCATCGAGCGCGGCACGGATCATATCAAGCTTGGCGAAAAGTATGCCAGGGTACTTTTTCTCAAGGATTATGCCAGCTATATCAAGGACAGCATGGTGTCAGAGCTCACGGAGCTGAACCGCAACCTGATGCTCTCTATCGACGTGATCCCCATCCCCACTGATGAGGCGGTGCGCGAGGTAGAAAACCGCCTGCTTGGGGTAGAAACCAACATCACCAACTGGCAGAGAAAGCAGAATCAGAACAACAATTTCAGCGCCGTGGTCCCCTATGACATGGAGCTTCAGCGCAAAGAAGCCAAGGAATTCCTGGACGATCTGACCACCCGCGACCAGCGTATGATGTTTGCGGTCATTACCCTGGTGATCACCGCCGACAGCAAGGAGCAGCTGGATCTGGACACCGAGGCCATTCTCTCTACCGCGAGAAAACACATGTGCCAGATGGCCACCCTGAAGTATCAGCAGACGGATGGTCTTAATACTGTTTTGCCCATTGGTGTACGCAAGATCAACGCCTTTCGCACGCTCACCACCGAGAGTCTGGCTGTTTTCATGCCCTTCAAGGTGCAGGAAATTATGGACAAGGGTGGTATCTTTTTTGGGGAAAATGCCATCAGCCACAACCTCATCATGTGCAATAAAGCAAACCTTCTGAACCAGTCGGCATTTCTGCTGGGCGTTCCTGGTTCCGGCAAATCCTTTTCTGCCAAAGAGCTCATCACGTTCCTGATCCTTAACACGGACGATGATATTCTCATTTGCGATCCGGAGGGAGAATATGCGCCCCTGATCGAAGCCATGGGCAATATCGGCTCGGTGATCCGCGTTTCTGCAGGTGGCAGAGACCGACTTAACGCCATGTACATGGTAGACGGCTACGGTGAGAACAATCCCATCGTGGTCAAGTCGGAATTCATCATGTCCCTCATTGAGCAGATCGACAAAAAGGGCGTCGGCCCACAGCAGAAGTCTATTATCGACCGATGCATTGCCGCAGTTTATCGTGAGGCCGATGAGACCGGCACGGTGCCTACACTCTGCACCCTCCGTGATCAGCTTCTCTCTCAGCCGGAGCCGGAGGCAAAGCAGATCGCACTGTCGCTGGAGCTCTACACCACGGGCTCTCTCGATATCTTTGGTAAGCAGAGCAACGTGGACTTGGATAAGCGCATTGTCGTCTTTGATATTCACGGCCTCGGCACACAGCTTAAGCCCACCGGCCTGCTGGTCATCACTGACACCATGCTCAACCGTGTAACGCTTAACTGGAAAAAGGGCAAGCGCACCCATGTGTTTATCGACGAGTTTCATGTGGTGTTTGAAAATGAGTTCTCTGCGCAGTTCTTCAACTCCGCTTGGCGTCAGTTCCGTAAGCGCAACGCTTACCCCACTGCCATTACCCAGAACGTAGAGTATCTGTTGGATTCTGTCCAGGCCAGCACCATGCTCTCAAACTCCGAGTTCATTGTCATGCTCAACCAGGCGGCATCCGACCGCGGTGAGCTGGCAAAACTCCTGAATATTTCCGGCGAGCAGATGAGCTATATCACCAACGCTGATGCTGGCTGTGGCCTCATCAAATACGGCTCCGCGCTGGTGCCGTTTGTCAACCGATTCCCGCATGATACGAAGCTCTATCAGCTGATGACCACCCGCCCCGGTGAGGGTGAATTTGCAAGAGGACAAGACTAACGTCTGTCTTCCTTTTTGTAGAGAGGAGGTGGATTTTGAATCAGATCAAGACCCGTCAAAGCGTAAAAGATAACAAGGTGCTGGATAAGGTGTCAGTCGCTTTACAGCGCATGAAAACAGCGCTAATCCCCAAGGATCAGGCAGAAAATCTGTTGGATGATGGCCAGGTTTCGCCATCCGGGTATGCTGAAGATAAGATCCAATATGCTGTCGAGGATGTAACGGGCCGCGTGGAATATGACGTTACTTCCACTGCAAAGAAGGTCGCCCAAAAGGGCAAGGAATCCTATAAACAGTACCGGGAGGACGCACGTCTGCGGGATGTGGAGGAGCACCTCAGAAACTATGATCCCGAGTTTACACAAACAGCCTCTCCCCGGCAATCTGCCGCCCGAAGAAGCGCAGAGCATCGTGCTCGGAACCAAGCTGCTAATATCCGTACCGGAAGAAACCAAACCATAAAAACAGCAGAGCGCACGGAGCGCACCATCAAGCAGACAGCTCGTTCTGCTGGGCAAAAAACGGTCAAAACAGGAACAAAAAGTGCCGTGAAATCTGCTGAAAAAACAGTGAAAACGGCAGAAAGAACCTCCAAAGCCGCCATCAAAACTGCCGAGGTAACTGCAAAGACCACGGCCAAGGCTGCGCAAACCGCTGCAAAAGCAACGCAGAAGGCGGCTGCCGTAGCAAGGCAAACCGCAATTGCCGCATATAAGGCTGCTGTAGCTGCGGCAAAGGCTACCGCCGCGGCGGTTAAGGCAATCATAGCCGGAGTTAAAGCACTTATTGCGGAGATTGCAGCCGGTGGCTGGGTTGCGGTTGTGGTGGTTATTGTGATCTGTCTGATCGCACTGATCGTCGGGTCGTGTTTTGGCATCTTCTTTTCAAGTGAAAACACTGGCAGTGACCAGACGATGCAGCAGGTCGTACAGGAGATCAATCTGGACTACCAAAATCAGCTGGATGAGATCAAAGCAAGCGTTGCTTACGACGACCTGGAAATGTCCGGTTCCCGCGCCGTATGGCCGGAGGTGCTTTCCATTTATGCGGTGAAGACAACTACCGATCCGGATAATCCGCAAGAGGTAGCCACCATGACGGAGGACAAGAAGCAGCTGCTGAAGGATATCTTCTGGGAAATGAATGATATATCCTATCGTACAGATACCCACACCGAGACGGTCATCATAGAAACGGATGACGGTAATGGCAAGATCTTAGAGGAAGAGACACAGGAGACGCGCACAACGCTGTATATCACTGTCAGCCATAAAACAGCTGAACAAATGGCGCTCCAGTACGGCTTTAACGCAAAACAAAACGAGCAGCTTTCGGAGCTGCTCGCAGATGAAAACAACAGCCTGTGGTTGGCTGTCCTGTATGGGGTGCACGGTGCTGATAATCGGATCGTCATGGTTGCCCTATCGCAGCTTGGCAATATCGGCGGTGAACCCTACTGGTCCTGGTACGGATTTGGTTCCCGTGTTGAGTGGTGTGCCTGCTTTGTATCCTGGTGCGCTGGTCAATGCGTTTATATCGAAACAGGGGTCATCCCGAAATACGCAGGCTGTGTGTGGGGTGTTCAGTGGTTTCAGGAACGCGGCCAATGGGCAGACAACAGTGCAGAGCCTTCGCCCGGCATGATTATCTTCTTCGATTGGGACAACAAAGGTTCCTCTGGACCGCAGGATGGGAAGTCGGATCATACCGGTATCGTTGAAAAGGTTGAAAACGGACGCGTATACACCGTGGAGGGCAACTCCGGCGACAGTTGCCGGGAAAACAGCTATCCCGTTGGATACTACGAGATCCTGGGATATGGCGTTCCGGCGTATTAACCCTATGCTCCGGCATCGAACTCACCACTGGGTGAGATCGGTGCCGGGGATTTTTGCTTTGGTGGGGTGATTTTGAACCACCAAATAATAATTAATTACCTAATTTCATGGAACCAATAGAAAAAAATGAATATTTTGTTGTATAATGGCAAATGTATGGCTGTATCTAATATACAGACGCCTGTTTTTGTTGAATGGAGGCCCATATGATTATCAGTTACAAGAAACTCTGGATTCTGTTAAAGAAAAATAGAATGAAGAAAAAGGACCTTGCAGCAGCTGCGAACGTCAGCGCCTACATGATGACAAAGCTAAACAAAGGACTACCTGTTTCCATGGAAACAATGGTCAATTTCTGCAAGGTCTTTCATTGTGATATCGGTGATTTGATGCAGGTTATTGAAGAGGAATGAAGGAGAGATTACTGTGCTGGGAGCAATAATCGGTGAAATTGTCGGTTCTCGGTTTGAAAGGAATAGAACAAAATCATAAGATTTTGTTCTATTAACACAGGTCGGCGGATGTAAACCCACTGACGACAGCGTAATGACTGTTGCCAAAACGAATGCCATTCTAGAATGCAATGGCGACTTTTTCAAAAAAACACAGAAAGAATGGAATGAGTAGACTTGTATGATTAACTATATAGATTTATTTGCCGGTGCGGGTGGACTGTCTGAGGGATTTTCGGCAATCGGATGGCATCCGATTGCGCATGTAGAAATGAATAGTGACGCGTGTGATACTCTGAAAACAAGATCCTGCTATTATTATCTGAAACAGCAGGAAAAACTTTCCCTTTATTGTGACTATTTATCCGGGAAAATTACCAGAGACGAACTATACGCAGCTGTCCCAAGTGATGTTCTATCCGGTGTGATAAATCAGACAATGTCTACGGAAACGATGCCGTTACTGTATGATAAAATTGATGTACTTATGGATACGCAGAACATAAAGTCGGTTGATATCATCGTGGGCGGTCCTCCGTGTCAAGCATACTCGCTTGTAGGACGCGCGGTTAAAGGCGATTCGATGAGAAATGACCCGAGAAATTATCTATATAAAGTTTATATCAAAATGCTCGAAAAGTATTCACCGAAAATGTTTGTCTTTGAAAATGTGCCGGGTCTTCTTACTGCCAATAAGGGCAAGTATTTTGCAGATATGAAAGAAGCATTTAATAACGCCGGATATGAAATCAATTATCGCATGTTGAATGCTAAAAATTTCGGAGTACTTCAAAGCCGTCTGAGAGTCATTCTAATCGGGTGGAAAAAAGGTTTAGGAAAGAGCTATCCTGAATTTCCGGAAAAAAACTTTACGTATACCGTATCTGATATTTTGCGTGATCTCCCATCGCTTCAGGCGGGTGAAAGCAATAATTCGTACCGTTCGGGAAGATATAGCAAATATCTTTCTGATACAGGAATCCGAAAACAAACAGACATTCTTACATGGCATTGCTCGCGGCCTAACATCGAACGCGACAGAAATATTTATCGACATGTAATTGAAGCGTGGAACAAAGAGAAAAAAAGAATTAAATACACGGATTTGCCTGATGAATTGTGTACGCATAAAAACAGAAGCGCGTTTCTTGACAGGTTTAAGGTTGTTGCTGCTGATTTACCAACTTCACATACAATGATGGCTCATATATCCAAAGATGGCCATTATTTCATTCATCCTGATATTGAACAGGCTCGGTCTATAACTGTTAGAGAAGCGGCAAGAATCCAATCTTTTCCGGACGATTTTTATTTTGAAGGTTCGCGCACAGCCGCATTCACTCAAATTGGGAATGCAGTTCCGCCCCTAATGGCAAAAGGCATCGCCATTGAGCTGAAGAAACAACTGGAGGAAGAAAAATGAGTGAAAAATCTATCAACGACTTTTATTCTGATTTTATGGAAGAAATTTCTATGGCGAGCGATGCGGAAACTTACGGGTGGGAACCACAGGATTTTTTTACTGCAGTGATGCTTGAATATCTTGAAGAAGCCGGAGAAGCAGACAGTCCGGTAATTTGCCCTTTCCGTGGGTATGGACTCCAACTCAATGCATATTCGGTTTCCGAAGACTATGATAATTTAGATATTTATGTAAGTGTTTTCAACGAAAGCGAAACACTGGCTTCCGTATCGAGGAATGATATTGATGCTGCAATTAAAAGAGCAATTCAGCTATACAGAAAAGCGACAAACGATCTTTATACTTCTTTCGAGAAGGATAATGATACATATGAATTTGCTATTTCTGTACATGATCACAAGAACTCAATCAAGGCGGTTCATGTTGTAGCATTAACTAACGGAAATGCCAAGCCAATAGCCCTGAACAATTTGAGTATTGACAGGGTGGAAATCTCGTTCAGTGTATGGGATATGGACAGACTCTATCGCTGTACAACATCCGGAAAAATGCGTGAAACTATTGCAATAGATTTCAGCGAATCTTTCGGGCAAACCATTTCCTGTATTGAGAATACCGTATCAGACAAATATAGCGTTTACCTAGCAATCATTAGCGGCGAACTGCTTGCTGCCATATATGATCAGCATGGTCCCCGTCTGCTTGAAAGAAATGTTCGTTCTTTTCTCCAGGTAAAAGGAGCGGTTAATAAAGGCATCCGTGATACATTACACGATGAGCCGGATATGTTTCTTGCTTACAATAACGGTATCTCTGTTACTGCGGACAGTGTTGATATTGTACGCGATGAAAATGGCAAACCCTCTATCAAAAAAATCCGCGATATGCAGATTGTGAACGGCGGACAAACGACAGCGTCTATTTATAACGCAAAGAAAGACAAAAAAATAAACGCAGATCTCAGCCAGGTTTACGTACAGATGAAGCTTTCGGTTATTTCATCGTCAGAGAAAATGGATGAAATAGTGCCTAAAATTTCTGCCTATGCCAACACGCAGAACAAAATCCAGATGGCCGACTTTTCAGCCAACGATCCCTATCATAGAAAACTCGAGGAATTGTCCCGCATTATATGGGCACCAGCCCAAAATGGAGCAAAGCCACAGAACTGGTTTTATGAGAGAGCGAGAGGACAGTATTCTGATATGCTGTCTAAAGAAACTACTACGCTGCGAAGAAAAGCGTTCAAGGAACAGCATCCGCTATTCACTAAAACAGATCTTGCAAAGTATGAAAATACATGGGATCAGTTGCCATATCAGGTAAGTGAGGGCGCCCAGAAGAACTTCAAGAAATTCACTGTCAGATTAAGTGAACGTGGAAACTTTTTCCCTGATGAAAGCTATTATCAACGGTTGATAGCCAAAACCATACTTTTTCGTAGAACGGAGAAATTGGTACAGGCACAACAGTACGGCGGATATCGCGCCAATATAGTTACATATACTCTTGCTTTTCTTTCCTACAAAACTGCCCAAAGGATAGATTTGGATTCCATATGGAAAAAGCAATCGTTAACACACGCCCTTGAGAAAAATATTATTACGGTTTCACAATTTGTCCACGAAATGATTACTAATCCTCCGGGTGGTGCAAACATTGGCGAATGGTGTAAAAAGCCAAAGTGCTGGGAAACAATTAAAGAACATCTCTACACTATTTCGCCCGAACTTGAGCATGAGCTGATTTCCATCAATAAAACAGCCCCTGTTGTATCTTCGGCAAGTAGTGCCGGAACTTCTACATTTAACACACCAACCGAAGAGGAAACGGAATTAATCGAAAAAGCCACTTCCCTCGGAGCCGCTACATGGTATGCCCTTTCAAAATGGGCAAAGGAAACAAATAATTTTCAGGGGTGGCAGCGAAGTATAGTCTTTTCGGTAGGACAAGTTATTGCACGAGGAAAAAAGCCGTCGTACAAGCAGTCTGTGCAGGCAATGAAAGCGTACGAGGAAGCAACTGTAAAAGGATTTAACGTATAAAGCCATCAGAGTGCAGGAGGGGTATCATGCTTGACTGGAGCGAATATCTGAGTTCTGTCACTAATTCACAGACCGTGATGGACAGCATAGATTTGTCTTACAATGGGAGAATTACGCATATTTCGCCTATTGTTAAGGCAAGCATTCTTATGCTTGAAGAAATGATTTCCGGCCAAGGAAACCATAACATCTTTGTGTTTCCGGAAATTGGACAGTTTTCAAAGGAATTTCTTCTCGGTAAGGTAATTTACAATATTACTACTGGGAAGATTCAAATGTCATATGATCCAGAAAAATTTACGAAAGGACAAATCCTCAAGTACAAAAACTGTGCAGTCGAATTTAATCGTTTAGAAGAGACAAACGGGAAAACCCTTATATTTGTAAAATTTTCTGATGGAATGCAATATGGCGTTCCCGTTGAAATTGCGCCTTTTTTCCAGATAAGTGACACAAAAAAGCTTAGTACATATAAGAAATTCAAGGAAAAGTATTCAGTAATGGATACAATCGAAGCACAAAAAGACCCAAGTTATAGTAAAAATTTGCTTGAAACACTTGAAAACCATAAAACTCATCTGAATGGTTCTATTTTTTATGTGTCTGCTATAAAGAACGCCAAAGAATTTCTGACATCAGCTGAGCTTGATGGCAGAGTGATTACTGATATTTTGTATATGGCTCAGACAAATGGCGATGGCGAAATAAACAATTTGTCAGTGGGTCAATTAACCGGAAACCCAGCTATTATCCTAGCAGCGGATCTTTATGCTGTTCAAAACGCCATCGACCAAGGCGCTGTTCCCCAGTCCATTATTTTTGATGCCTCACAACCCAATGCTGTTGACAAGCAGCTTGATGCTTTTGACGAACTTGGGAAAAGGGGATTTTCTATTGTATGCATCACCAATACCGCAAATTCGTTTGATTTGTCTCCACTTTCAGACCGCGACTATAATCTGTGGCGCTGGGACAGTAACAGTATAACAGATGATGTGGTTGCCCTAGAGCAGAGTGTGGCCAATAATTGCGTGAAAAACTGTTCGCATCATTGTGCAGAATATCTGAGCGTTAAGGACGAACACATAAGCAATGCTGTTAAGCTTCTCTATAAACAAAAAGCTGAAATTGAAGAACAACCGCCCAAAATCATTTCTGCATATGAGAAGCTCTTTTCGCTTGCATTTACTTTGCTTCGCAGCGTCATTCCGTTTGAGTCGGATGATATAAACGCATACCGCCAAGTTATCGAAGGGTGCATTGCAGATATAGAATTTTCCAAAAGGTTCATGAGTGTCGATCTATACTCTGATTTGTTGGAAGCGTCCAAATCTCTTCTGCCGGTGCTTGATAAACGTTATAAAAACAGTAAATATAATGCCATTTGCGACTTGATATTGAGCGAGCAATATAGCTCGGCATGTATCGTGATCCCAGAGAAGCTTGACAGAATCAAGTATGAAAAGTATTGGGAAACGCTGGATCTTCCTTGTCAGATCAAAGTAATGTATCCTATGGAATATCAGGAAAGTCCTGAATACAACTTCGATATCGTAATTATGGTAGGTTGGCTCGGAAATAAAATTATGCGGCAGATTATTTACGGGTTTTCTGCAAAGAAGTATCTGATACTCACATACCCATGTGAGGAAAGATGGAAGAAAGCCCACACGAGAACATGGAAAAAAGCCCTGAATAACTCCGGTAACGGCGATGTTGTAAAAAAAGCATTTAGTAATTGTAACCGGCAGATTTCTTATGCACAGTTTGAGCATGCCGGCTATGAGGAGCCTATCGTTTCGACCGAAGACGAGCTTGATGAAATTGAGCAGGTTATCCGCGCTAGTAAATTCAAACAATATAGCAACGGAGCAAAAACAGCTGATGTTGTGGATGCATATCCCATCAGTTTCGTTGGCGGATACCTTGCATTTTATAAAAGTGGTCACAAAGTACTCGTAGCAACTGATATTATCGTAAATAACGGAGATAAAATTACAAACAAATTGCCTGAAAAGCTTGAAGTTGGCGACTTTGTAATCATAAGAGAATCCGAACATGACATAATACGTGACCTCGCTGATAAGATTCTCGAAAGAAACGGGAAATCAGGGCTGAGGAACCTTTCCGCAAAATGGAAAGAAGCATTGTCTGTTGAGTCGTTGTTTTCAACTCCGGAGGAAATATTCCAGAAACTTTGCCTTAGTGGCTGTAAAAAAGACTATCTTACTGTTAAGAACTGGATGACAAATGATGATCTGATTCAGCCAAACGACAAGGAAGATCTACTTTATATAGCTGCCGCAACGGGAGACGACGTATTAAAAGAAAAGTTGGAATCTATATTTGAAGCAGGAAGAGAAGTTCGCAGCGCACATGTCTCTGCTGGGCGAATTTTGTCGCAACGACTCAAAAATAAAATTGCAGAGTATATCCATAGCATGGGAGAAATTGATACATTCAATGTTTGGGACCCGATTACATTGCTGCTTGAAGAAGTCGGTCAGGTAAAGATATTTAAAGTAATTGATGTCAGCAGCGCAATCCCAGTAGATTCCGGAAACACGAACAGACTGCTCAGCGAATAAGGAGATCAGTTATGTCAAAAATGATTCCATCGGTTATTTCACCCGAAATAAAAAGTGCAGCGGAAAAACACATATTTGAATGGTTCAGGAATGATCCGAGAACAGAGGACTGGATTGTTCTCCATTCTCTTGGTATAGCAAATCATAATCATGTAATACGCGGGGAGACTGATTTCTTCGTATTAGTTCCTTACATGGGATTGTTTGCGCTGGAAGTTAAGGGCGGACGTGTCCGCCGGAAAGACGGAGTCTGGTCATTTACCGATCGTTATGGCAATGTCGGGACAAAAGAGCGGGGTCCCTTTGACCAAGCGTGGGATGGTGTGTTCAGCATAGTAAAAGATATAAAGAACAAACTGGATACATCGCACCAATACCTTGAAAAGATCTTTTTCGGCATTGGCGTCATGTTTCCGGACGTTGAATACACTACTGTCGGCTGCGATGAGGAACAGTGGCAGGTATATGACTGTAATGATGGCGCAAATGTATATGATTTCATACATAGGATTTTTAACGGAGCCTGTGAGAAATGGAAAACGTTGTACGGTGAAGAAGTGCCTTTTACTAAATTACCGTCCGCCGATGATATCGAGTACATTGCATCACTTTTACGCGGTGATTTTGACAAAGCTGTGGCTATCAGTGTTCAAATCAAATATGCCGAAGAAGAACTGATTAGATTAACAAACGAGCAGTACCGTTGCATCGACCAACTGGACGATAATAAGCGTTGTCTTATTGAGGGTGGCGCAGGAACCGGTAAAACACTACTTGCTGTTGAGGAAGCCCAAAAGGCAGCTGCAAGCGGATTACGGGTTGCCTTGTTCTGCTATAACAAGAATCTCGGAGACTGGCTTGAAAAGTATTTTGAGGACTTGCCGAGCAACCTTCGTCCTGCTTACATAGGTACATTTCATAGGTATATGGTAAAAGTATCAAAAAGTGCGGGAATACGATTAGCATTTCCTCAGGATGAGGCTGGACAGAATGAGTTTTATTCGGCAGATTTACCTATTAGCGCCGGAATGGCTCTAATTCAGCTACGGAATGAAAAATTTGACAAGATAATTGTAGATGAAGCGCAGGACCTGATTACAGACAAATATCTGAATGTCTTTGAAAAATGTCTTTCCGGCGGCCTTTCTAGAGGAAGATGGACATTCCTCGGAGATTTTTCTCAGCAGGCAATCTATAACACACATTTAATCGGCGAAAAAATGAAGGAAATGATTGAAGAGAGAACATCTTTTATCAGATTCCGGTTAACTGTCAACTGCCGAAACACAAAGACCATATGTGACGAAATCACTCTTGTCACAGACTTCAAAGCACCGAGTGATGTTTGGTCAATTGTGGATGGTGCGCCTGTTCAATACCTGACATATTCTGATCGTTTCGAAGAAAAGGAAAAGTTGGTTGACACGATCCGCACATTTATGGATAATCACATTTCTCCCAAAAAAATCAGTATTCTTTCGCCGGTGAAGCGTGAGAATTCAATCGTATCAGATGTGAATGAATACGAAATCAGAGATTATAAAACATATGCAAACAACAGGCTTTCCTTCTGCACCATACAGGCATTTAAAGGCCTTGAAAATTCAGTAATAATTCTTGTGGATATTGAATCGATTGCAGACAAGCAGTTGATGTATGTCGCCTTAAGCAGAGCAAGAACCGCATTGTATGTTATTGAGTCAGAAGCAGCACGAAAAGAGTACGTTGATGCACAAATGAGGAGGTTGAAAAATGGATACAAGACGTGACCAAATCATCGATATAATTGAACGTGAGTTTATTGGACCTGATCCGATTAATGTACCGGGATTGATTCAGGAAAACGGTGAAGAAATTCTTTCCTCAGACCCTCCACGTGTCAGATATATTGCTGGCATTCTTTTTCCGCAGAAAGTTAAGCAGGAAAACAACACTCAGGATAACGAACCAGAGGAAATTGAGCCGAAAGATATTGAAGACACTGAGGATTCGCCGGAAAAAGGGAGCGGACGTGGCGAAGTCCTTCAGGACGTGGAAGAGCTGTTGAATCTTTCTAACGCTTTCCAGCAATCTGCAATCAGCATCACTGCTGCAATCAAGCCCAATGATAAAATAACCGTTAAAGTGTCCGCCGGAACGTATGTTACGTTAAAAGACCATAATCCTGATACGGAAAAAGAACGCACAAGATATCCGAGGTCGCAGATTACATGGGGCAATGCCGACGATGCACTAATTCTCCCAGAAGAAGGAACTAAAAAGTATACAGTTACAAATAACCGACATAATACAAATTTATGCTTTGCTATTACTTATCGGTATTCCAGAGACGGAAATCGGCTGTATACATTTACGCTTGAAAACACAAACATAGCAGAAAACGGTGTTATCAGAGACGAAGACTGTTTATTTCAGACTGGTTTTTCGCTTTATTCACGGGATGCTTTTGCGCCTCTCCCCGAAAATGAAAAACTTAATTACAATGACAAAGACTATTTGTCAAACCGAATGATGTACAGAAATGTTAAAGGATATGCTATCGGACATGGCTGTGCTGCATCATGGGATGACGAAAAAGCACCGGATATTCACGAGATTAAGACTTCAATATTTCCGACATATGAAATAAAACCGATAGTGCCGAGTAGAATTGAAGGCGTTTCATTGGACATGTTCAAATTGTCGGACTATGGTTCAAAGGAATACATCATTGATAAGTTAAAACACCTTTGTAGCGAATATGGAAACTGGATTAAGTCTCTGAATGATAAACTTCCCGAAATTGATGACAAGGGAACTGCATCGCGGCATATTACTGCCTGTGAGGATTGCCTACGCAGAATGCGTGACGGTGTTAGCCTGCTTGAAAGCAATGACAAGGTGCTGCTGGCGTTTCAGCTAATGAACCAGGCAATGCTTTTACAGCAGTTACATTACAATCTGCCCCTTCAAACCTGGGCAGTAGATAAAGATGATAATTTATATCTTGGAAATCCGGTTGAGCAGCTCCCTGATATTGCAAATACCGAAACATGGTATCAAAAAGATGTGCGGGTATACGGCAAATGGCGTCCTTTCCAGCTTGCATTTGTTTTGATAAATTTACGATCTATGTTTCAGAACGATTGCGATGACCGGCAGATTGTTGACCTGATATGGTTCCCGACCGGTGGTGGTAAAACTGAGGCGTATCTGGGACTTTCCGCATATACGATCTTTATTCGCAGATTGCTTGACAAAGCCAATTCCGGTACTGCAATTCTGATGCGTTACACATTAAGACTGCTTACATCGCAACAGTACGAACGGGCTTCTTCGATGATTTGCGCCTGTGAAACCATCCGTAAAGAGAAGGAAGATTTGCTTGGAACGGATAGAATATCCATTGGCTTGTGGGTCGGAGGAGACACATCTCCTAACAAGATGTCTGATGCAGTTGCAAAATATGACAAGCTCTACAATGGAACAAGTGATGAAAATCCCTTCGTTATTCTGAAGTGCCCATGGTGTGGAGCCCAAATGGGAGTGGTCAATAAAAAGGGCAGGCTCAGGGAAACCCCGGGATACAGAAAAATCGGAACCGGGCAAAGCAAAAAGGTTATTTTCCAGTGCAGCAATAGTGCACACCATTGCGAGTTTTCGCAAAACGGGAACGAGCTTCCGCTGTATATTGTCGATGGGGATATATATGAAAAGACTCCAACGCTTCTCTTGGGAACGGTGGATAAGTTTGCTATGCTCCCTTATCGGCCGGAGGCACAAACCATATTCGGAATAAATAACGGCCACCGTATTACTGCCCCGGATTTGATTATTCAGGATGAGCTTCACCTGATTTCCGGGCCGCTCGGCTCAATGGTTGGCCATTATGAAACAATGATAGACGAACTATCATCCTATCACAACGGAAACAAAAAGATTAAGCCCAAGATTATTGCTTCAACGGCAACAATCAGCCGTGCAAGCGAACAGTGTCATGCGTTGTATGGTTGTGGAAAAGATAATGTTAAGCAGTTTCCGCCTTCAGGACTTGACGCCGGTGATTCGTTCTTTGCAGTTGAGGATAAGAAGGCAGCAGGAAGACGTTATGTCGGAATTATCGCAAATGCATCATCGTCAATAGCCACTACTACAATCAGGCTATATGCTGCCTTGCTGTATGCTGCAAAAGCAATTAACGTCGACAACGAATCCGAACGTGACGGGTACTGGACGAACGTCGGATACTTCAACAGTATCCGCGAGCTTGGACAGACTGAAACATGGATTAAGGCGGATATCGATGAGTATCTGCACGTCATCTATAAGCGCAGGTACGAGGACAAGCTTGAAGGATACCGGGAGAATAGACGATATATCTGGGAGGATGAAGAACTTACCAGCCGTGTCCGAAGCGATAAAATACCGTTTTCACTTCAAAAGCTTGGTATCAGATATCCGACTGAAAAAGACGAAAAAAAGCCGGTTGATATTTGTTTGGCAACAAATATGATTTCTGTTGGTGTCGATGTGCCCCGCCTTGGATTGATGACTGTTTCCGGCCAACCAAAAACCACGTCGGAATACATACAGGCGACGAGCCGTGTCGGAAGAGATAAAAGCGCTCCCGGTCTGGTTTTCACTATTTACAATCCCGGAAAGCCCCGTGATAAATCGCACTATGAGCATTTTGAAACATATCACTCCCGGGTTTATTGTAGCGTTGAACCTACCAGCGTTACGCCATTTTCAGCACCTTTGAGAGAAAGGGCTCTTCATGCATTGGTTATCGGTATTATGCGTCTTGAAGGAGACGAAGGCGTAAATAGTAATCCGCCTAAAGTACCAAATCGCCAAATCGTAGAGAAGATTAAAAACATTATTTCCGGGCGTATAAATGCTATTGATTCCGAAGAACTGAACGAAACTCTCCGGCATATTGATTCAATAATTGAGAACTGGAAGTTATGGGAGCCGAGCAAGTATCAGGATTTCACAAATGGCGATGAATTACCGTTGATGTTCCCCGCCGGAAGCAGAAGAAATGAAGCGTGGGGCAAAAGTCGTGGCTTTGAAACGCCCACCTCTATGCGAAGCGTTGATGCTTCCTGCGAGGCATATGTCATTGAAAATGGTTACTATCAGGAGGACTAACATATGCCGAATATTTCAAAAAAGCCAATACGAAGAAGTGCATTGATCAGTCCGTGGGGCGTAGGGGCAATAGTACCTTTCCCGAATGATGAGTCTCTGATGATTGCCGGACTGGATATGTGGCAATATACATCTGTTGAGCCGTTTCTCATAAAAGACGAACGTCTTCAGAAAAGACTTGGTGTAAAGGAACTGCGCTGGCCGCCGGATTTTCGTGACAGACAGTCTGATATGGTCAACTATAATCTGAAGATTCCGGCGGTTCGTTTCCCGCGATGGCATTACTGTCCTTTCTGCGGCACAATGCAAAAAGTCGGCTATTTTACGAAGCAACCTACTTGTGACGCTTACCAATGGCCTCATGGCAGAAAATGTAATCCAAATTCCAGATACAGGCACAAGCTGATTCCGGAAAGATTTGTTGTCGTCTGTCCTGACGGACACATTGATGATTTCCCGATTGCCGAGTGGGTACATTTTGATTCCGGACACAAATATAATCCCGAAACGTGCAGGATTAGAAGAAGTACCGGCGGTACTTCTGCTGCTCTGACTGGCGTAAGATACGAGTGTTCCTGCGGAGCAAGCAAAACTATGGCATCTGCATTACGTCCGGGTGCACTTAAAAGGATCGGTTACACATGTAAAGCGGCAAAGCCCTGGCTGGGAATTGAAGAAGATGCCGAGCATCCCTGCACATGTGAAACAGAGAAAATCAAAGTTCTTCAGCGTGGTGCAAGTAACGTCTGGTTTGCAGATACAAGAAGTTCAATTTATATTCCGACCGACGATGAAACTGCGTCAAGAAGAATTGTTGGCATAGTGAATTCAAACATAAACGAAATAAAGAATCATCGGGTAAATGGTGAACTGGATCGATATATCATTAGTTACCTTGCGCGAAATAATTCTGTTGACGAAAAAGAGCTTTATCGAGCATTTGAAAGAAAAATAAGTAATATTGAAGGGCTTCCGGAAGTTTGCGAAACAATGACTGAAGATGAATACAGAGTCGCAGAATATAAAGTGCTGACTAAGAGCAGCGGCAGCGATGCCATTGACTTTCACTCAGAAAACTACCCCATCTCCAGTTATCACAACAGGCTTCATAAGCTTTTCAAAAGCATATCACTTGTCAACAAGTTAAGAGAAACCCGTGCGTTTGTTGGCTTTTCACGCCTAGAACCGGATACTTCCAATGACATTTCAAAATCAAAGTCAAGGCTTCGGCTCGGTAACGGGGACTGGTTGCCTGCAGTAGAAGTCTACGGTGAAGGTATATTTTTCGAGTTTGACCAGGATGTTTTATCTGAATGGGCTCAAAAGCCTGAAGTAGTTAACCGGATTTCTTTACTGAATGATTCATATCAGAATTCCTATTTCAGCAAGAATGCTGCCGGTGATTTACGGCCGGAGTTCGTTCTGATTCATACTTTCGCTCATCTGATTATTAACCAGTTGAGCTATGAATGCGGCTATGGTAGTTCTTCTATCAGAGAACGTATTTACTGCGAAAAAACCAGCAATAGCAGCAATATGTGCGGTGTTTTGATTTATACTGCATCAGGAGATTCGGAAGGTTCTCTCGGCGGTCTTGTCAGACAGGGTGAACCGGGCAAACTGGAAGATACCATTATAGCTGCCATTCATAACGCGGAGTGGTGTTCCTCCGACCCGATATGCATTCAATCTACCGGTCAGGGCCCTGAATCGTGTAACCTCGCAGCTTGCCACAATTGCGCACTGTTACCTGAAACCTGCTGTGAATGCGGAAATCGGCTGCTTGATCGCGGGCTTATCATCGGAACACTTGATGAAATAGGAATAGGATATTTCAGTTCATTAAGAAATAAGTGAGGCAGTTATGCTAATTATTTTATCTCAAAAGATAGATACCTCATCCGCATATTCGGATGAAGCATTTACAACTTATCATTATCCTGCCCGATATAAGAACCAGATACATGAGGGCGATACATTTGTATATTACCAAGGAAACCGTTATGTGAAAGAACAGCGGTATTATTTCGGAGGCGGAACCGTAGGAAAAATTTCAACGATTGATGGTGAAAACTATTATGCTGCACTTGTAGACGGGCAAAAGTTTAAGAATAAAGTACCAATCTATCTCCCCGACGCTAAATATGTCGAACAACTTGGATATGATACTATCCGTAAAAGTCCGACTCCTCCGTGGCAGAGCTCGGTAAGGCCGTTATCACAGCAGGCTTTTGATTATATTGTTGCCGCAGCCGGAGTACAGTTAAAACCAGAAAACAGTTCTTCTGTTGAAGAATTGAAAGATCGTTTAAAATCTCAGGTGCGTGCATTCTATCTTGAAAACGATATTAATGTTATTCTTGAAATCGAAAGTACAGCCTCTGAAATAATTCGCACACTTAACCTAGCAGATAGTGCGCTTAATCAGGATCTCCAGTTTTACAAGCCGATTACAGACTTAAATACAAAGGTTCAGGGTTTCCTTTATTATTGTGAAACAACACGCATTACTTATTCCTACAAGCCTGTATTGATTATGGCATTCTTCAAATGTGCAAATAAAAATGGCGTAATGAAGATGTCCGACGGTATTGAATGGATAAAGCACTATTATGAAAGCCGTCGCGAACAGGGTCAAATTGTTGAGAAGAAGAAAAGCATTTATTTGAATGCAAAAGTGACTGATGAAGAAGTCAGACAAAATCTGATAGCCAACCCGATAAAAGTCATAGCCGAAAGCGGATTCTTCTTCTTTAATCAGGAAAAACAGGAGCTAATCTTTTCGCCGGAATTGTGGCCGTCTATCAGTCGTAGTGAAAAAATACGAATCGGAAAGATTTGCAATCAGAGACTTGCAAAGTACTATGGCGAGTAGTTGATTAGCGAGGAGCCATCATGGCTGATGTTCATTCACCGGAAACCCGAAGTTATAATATGTCAATGATTCACGGAAAGGATACAAAGCCGGAAGAAAAGGTCAGAAAGTATCTATTCGCCCAAGGATTCCGTTACAGAAAAAACGATAAGCGTCTTCCGGGAAAGCCGGACATAGTACTGCCAAAGTATCATACGGTGATTTTTGTTAATGGCTGTTTCTGGCATTGTCACGAAGGTTGCAGATACTATGTGTTCCCGAAATCCAACACGAAATTTTGGGAGAAAAAGCTTGGAGGTAATGTCCGGCGCGATAAAGCTAATTACGGAAAGCTGAAAGCAATGGGCTGGCGTGTTCTCGTCGTTTGGGAATGTGAAATTAGGCATTCTAATCCTCAAATATGCCTTGATAATCTTTGCCGCCGGATAAAAGAACATTTGTCAGACTAACAAAAAGGAGTTTGCAATGCATAAACAAGTAAAGGCGTTCTGTGATATGCGATGCCTTAACTTTGAGCGTCAAGAAATGGAGTGCATATATATGCCAGAAAACGATGTTCAAGTTTTCCTCTCCACATATGATGGAAGTGCGGGCAACTCCAATTATGACATCGATAGAATAATCTTCGATTTAGACAGCCAGCTTGACTTGTTATCAAGCCAAGCTGACAAGTTCGACTACCTTGTCTCCATTGCCAGCGGCGTTCTGTGCGGGATGCTTGATGTCCTGTGGGTTGGTGATTTCAACTTGGCGGAAGGCAGGAGTATCGCAAGTGACAAGGTTGATAGCTTTGTCAAAAAGACTGCAAAAATGATGGGCTGTAAAGATGATGATATGGAGTCCGCTGTCAGATTCCTCGAAAAGGCATTTCCTATTCCGAGTGACGGAAACACACCTGACTTCGGCGGCAGTTTGCAGCATCATCTGCGTGATTTTGCTCATCATCCCACACTCGTTGGACTTGCGTTTTCACTCCTGACTCAGTTTACCGAAAAGGCATATGGTACGGATGTGAATGGCCTGTTTCTGATCACAGAAGTACCATTTAAAAGCATACCTTTTATCGGAAAGGATGTACCCTCGAAAATTCTGAATGGAACAATTATATGGTTTTTCCACCTTGTAAGCGATATCGCGGGCTCAAGCGGTAGCGTAGCTAAAAGCGGCAGCACTGGTATCCCCGGCCTGTTACTTGCATTGGCAAAAGAGCTGTCAGTCCTTCCGCTGTTCAAGAATATGAGCGTCGGAGATAATTCATTGTCAGTTTTCCTATCGAAGCTGTTTAACGGCACTTTGCTTGCGAAACACGATGAATCCGGAAAAATAGTCAAGGATACAGTTCTAAAATTTGACCTTCGCGGCGAACTTGGTGTGACTGTGGAGCTCGGAAAACAAGCTATCCCGGTAGTGGCAAATGATTGTATTGTAAGGGCGTTTTACTTTGTCCGTCGGTTGGCTGTCGAGATTCGGGAAGCAAGTCCTCAAACCATAAAGGATTTGAAGCAGATTAACTGGACAAAGGTCAAACCGGCCAACAACCCGACAATAGCTCGAATGCTCACGATTGCGACCGGTGTGTTTACAACAATCGATGTTGGCGAATCAGTAATTTCTCAGAAGTACTGGGTTTCCGTAAACTACATTGGCATCGGCCGATTTGCCGTTGCCGTAGGTGAGGATATATCATGGTGCCTTAAGGCACGAAATGTGAAAGCTATCAGACAGATGTATAAGGATATACAAAGTAATACCTATACGAAAACAGATGAGAGAATCTACGAAAGGATAGGCTTTGATATGGATATCGATAAGCTGGGCTTAACTGTAGAGCAGACTGAAATCCTCTATAATATCGAATACTATAAAACGCTGAATGATATAACGGCGACAAAAGCACCGATAAAAGCAAAAGAAATTGAAGAACTGAAGCGGTGCTGGCTTGAGGAATGGAAAACATACATAACAAGCGGATTCTCCAGCTTTCTTCAAGTGGAAAACGCGGAGCTGCACTGGTTTTCGGAGCAAGAGCTTATGGAGAGAATAAACGAAAACATTGCCACGGATGTGTGGTTTCGGTTGGTGTTGCTTGAAGCCATGCTATTTGAGCCGTATTATCCAGTAAGCCTTGAAAAGGGTAAAAAAGGTAACGATGTACCAAGCGGAAAATACCGCGCACTGCACAATGCCATAACAGGATATAAAAAGGGTCTGGGTGATGAGTTCTTAGATTCTTTGTTTGCGTCCGAAGACTATTATCAAGCCGGTTATATGAAGAGGCTCAGAAAATGCTATGATAAAATGCTCCGTGAGCTCAATGAAATGCTCAAGACAGTGATTACAACGATATCTATCACCGCCGGTATTGCAATTGTGACCATCGCAACAGCCGGAGCGTTTGCGCCTGCGCTTGCCGTGGCATTGGTAGGTTCAAACTTCGCCGGACTCAGTGGCGCAGCATTAACGAGTGCCTGCCTTGCCTATCTCGGCGGCGGAGCAATTGCCGCAGGAGGGCTTGGTACGGCCGGAGGAACAGCGGCTATCGTCGGAGGAGGAGCGGTGCTTGGGTTGGGTGTCGGTGCTGGTGTTGGCGGTGCTGTAGGCGCGGCAGGTATGCTTGGAAAGAAAAATACGATAGTGCAGTCAGCCAAGCTAATGGTTTCTGTGCGAGAGATTTTCTTGAATGACGAGCACGATCTTACGTATTCAGACACCATTTACGAAAAATATGTCCAGAACATAATGAATATTGAAAAGGGCATCGTTGACCTTCAGTTGAAGGCGGATGTAGCAACGGGCAAAGAAAGGAAAGCCATTCAAACCGAGATTAAGGGTGCAAAAGAATCTGTTGAAGCGATGAAAATTGCGAGAAAAAGCCTGCTCAAATTCAAAAGCTCTTTTGAAATTGGATTATCGGTGATAGATGACACAGACAAAAACGAGTAAGGAAATACTTTTATCGTAAGGCTGGAGAAAGATACGTTACATTCAAACAACATCTATCAGATTTTTGCCCATGTAAAAAATCAGGATGTAGGCAATACAGGCATTGTTGCCGGGATGTTGCTTTATGCAAAAACTGATGAAGAAATCACGCCGAATATGGAAGTCGTTATGAACGGAAACAAGATAATGGCAAGGTCACTTGATCTAAACTGTGAGTTTTCAGAAATAGTTAAAAAGTTAGAAGAAATAAGCAGCAGCTATTTTGCAGATTCGAGCATGAAAGGACGAATATCATGGAAAGCAAAAACAAACTTCGACAGATTTTTGTACTGAAAATCCTATATGAGCATACCGATGATGACCATAGCATGACTATTGCGCAAATTTTACAGTGTCTAAAAGATGAGTATGAAATAGAGTCTTATCGCAAAACGATCAAAGAAGATCTGGATCTACTTATCGATTCTGATTTCGATATTGAGTTTATTAAATCCTCTCAAAACCAGTACCACATCATAAGCCGAGATTTTGATGTTGCAGAGCTCAAGGTACTAATAGACGCAGTGATTTCTTCAAAATTTATCAGCAAGACTAAGAGTCAAGCCCTTGCGGACAAGCTGAGTAAGCTTGCCGGACCATACGTTGCAAAAGAATTAGTGCGCAACATTGATGTTGAACGGCGTGTAAAAAGTGATAATAAGCAACTACTATTGATTGTAGATACAATTAACACGGCAATAAATGAAAAAAAGAAAATTGCATTCAAGTACTTTACATATGACGTTCGCAAAAATAAAAAGGAAAAGCACAACGGGTATATATATAAGTTCAGCCCATATAAGCTTGTATGGAATGGTGACTATTATTATGTTGTTGGCTTTTCGGACAAGTACAATGACATAGGGAATTTTCGTGTTGATCGCATAAGCAAAACACCTGAGATACTGGAAGATGAGGCTGTCCCCATTCCCAAAGGCTTTGATATTGGCACTTATCTAAACGCGATGTTTCATATGTACAGTGCTGAGCGTAAGGAAGTGGAACTTATTTGCGACAACTCAGTAATGGATTCTATAATTGACCGCTTTGGTGAAGGTGTTAAGGTGTACGCTAATGATATGACGTCATTTCGTATTATTGTAAATGTAATGGTAAGCCATGTTTTTTACAGTTGGGTTTTCGGATTTGGCGGCAAGGTGAAGATTAAAGCACCTTTGGATATCAAAGCAGACTACGCCAAAATGGTAAGAGAAGCAGCCGAAAGCTGTTGCGGAGAAGCATTATGCTAAATATGGCAGAAGTAGTTGCAGCCCTGATATGGGACAAAGATAAGTTCATGATCTGCCAACGCTCGGCAAGCAAAGCACGTGGTCTTTTGTGGGAGTTCGTTGGTGGCAAGGTAGAACCCGGCGAAAGCAAAGTGCAGGCGCTTGTTCGTGAATGCCGCGAGGAACTGGCTATTACTGTGGCACCGGATGACATCTTCACGGAGGTTGACCATGTGTACCCGGACATCACAATTCATTTGACGCTGTTTAACTGCACAATTGCAGAAGGTGTTCCGCAGCTGTTGGAGCACAACGATCTTCGCTGGATTACGACCGACGAAATATCACAATATGAGTTATGCCCAGCGGATACGGAGATTTTGCAACTGATACAGATGAGCAGATAACGCCTGCTGTGTAGCCATTATAAGTGATTTATTTTGAGTTTAATTATAGCCGTTTAATTATAGCTCAAGAATTATTGGAAGAGGTGGATGAAAGTGTGGAATGATATTGAAACAACAAGTGACTATTTGCATTTTTCTGTAATATCACAAACAGTTGCAGAGCTTATTTTAGAATCCGGAGATAATCCAATATCCATTGGTGTGTCAGGCAATTGGGGCTCTGGTAAGTCATCGATGGTAAAGATGATTGGGCGTGAGCTATCTAGGAACAATACCCCAGGGGAAATGGATAAATATATTTTTTTGGATTTTAATGCATGGCTTTATCAGGGATATGATGATGCTAAATCGTCATTGCTTCAAGTGGTGGCAAAAAAACTGGCTGATGAAATGAAAAAACGCAAGATACCCGAAGAAGACGCGGAACTATGGGATAAATTTAAGAATTTTACTGGTAGAATCAACTGGTTTCAAGTATCAAAAATGGCGCTACCGTTGCTGGCAGGATTTATTCCAGGTGCCGCTCCTGTCGGTGCAATTGCAACTTTGTTTACTGCTGTGAATAAGAGCATCAATAATCCAGACGATGTTACGGAAAATAGTGAAAAAATTGAAAAGGCAATTGGTAAATTAACTCCAGAGTTGAATGGATTGCTGAAAGAATCGACATCTAAATCTACGACGCAACAAATTCAAGAGTTGCGCTTGGATTTTGAAGAAATACTGGAAAAATTAAACGTAAAATTAGTTGTTCTGGTTGATGATCTGGATAGATGTTTACCTGAAACTGCAATATCTACATTGGAGGCTATGCGTTTACTGTTATTTGTAAATAGGACGGCATTTATTATCGCGGCTGATGAACAGATGATTAGAAATGGAGTTCGCTCTCACTTTGGTAATGGTGATCTTTCGGATGAGTTGGTTACAAGCTATTTTGATAAACTAATTCAAGTGCCGATAACTGTACCCCATCTTGGTCTTGCAGAAATAAAAGTATATATTGTACTACTTTTTCTTGAACTAGAAGTTAGAAAAACTAGAGTCAACAATGATATTTTTGATCGCGCACAGAGTGAATTGGGAAGCAAACTCGCGACTGCTTGGAAAAGCGATATTTCTATGGAAACGATAAAGGGCGTCTTCGATCCGGAAACATTAGCTCTGATGAGCGATTACATATCGATTGCGGATCAATTGGCTGGTATTCTTGTGACAGCCGATAAAATCAAAGGTAATCCTCGTTTAATCAAACGATTCTTAAATGCCCTGGAGATACGAAAAAAAGTTGCGAGACTTAATGGAATGACATTGGACTCAAGTGTTTTGATAAAAATGCTTTTGTTCGAGAGATGTGCTTCAAGCGGAGCATTTGACTATCTGTCGAAAATTGTTGCAAACACAAAAGACGGAAAGCCTGACGTGATAAAGAGTATAGAGGAACAATTAGAGGCCGGTGAAGAGTACAAGTCACCGGACACGACTTGGAGTACAGATTTTATACGAAGCTGGTTGCTACTTGAACCAAAGTTAAGCGAGTACGATTTGAGACCGCTTTTGTACCTTAGCAGAGATAAGACTTTATCCTTTGCTGCTTATAATGAACTGTCGACTGAAGGAAAAACGGTGTTTGAGGCACTTAAGAGAATTGACAACGCTACAATTATGAAGGAATTAGTAGATAAAATAAAAAATCTAGGTGAAAGTGAAGCTGAGTTGTTATTCAATCGTATTTCCAGTCTTGGCCGCAGTGACCAATGGTCGATAGGCTCGCTGAGCGCGTCTATACATATTGTTGAGGCATTCCCGAATTTGGGTAGCAGCCTAGCATCTGTATTAACCGAAATTCCTCCAGCATCTCGAACTCCAGCAATTGTTACTATGATAAATGGAAAAGTGTGGAGCGAGAAAATCCTTTTTTCTTGGGCAGAGGATAAGGATACTCCTGAGAAAGTTTTAAAATTAATAGAAATAAAAAAGCGGGGGTAATGGAGTATGGGAACATCGGCATCAAGTAATGGTCCTGGTTCGGGAGTATCTTTGGATCCTGAGTGGTTAGATGATATAGAGATACCAAATGATGAACAAAAGTCAGATGGTAATGTAAGTTCCGGTGTTATCATCGCACCACGGGCACGTTTTTCCAATGCGAGACGAAATTTAGGAGAATATGTGCGCTCAGGAGATCGAAATTCACTGCGTAAAAGCTTAGGGAATTATTCAAGAAATGGAATGGGAGGTTCGCAAAATTTCGCACGAAGAATGCGAGTATCTACAAGCATTGCAGGCGGAATGTTTCAAACTTTTCGTTCTTTACGCGATGACACAAATTTCGAGCTACGTAGTGTCATAAGTAAACTGAAAGAACAAGGTGCAAATGCCTCAAAAATAATTTCAGAATTTATTAGTCATGTATGTCCAGATGGCGGCAGTTTAGATGAAATATCTTCTCGCAACTCGGGAACGGCTGCGCTCAGCGAATTTTTGGAACGAAATCCGGATGCAGATATAGTCAATCTTTCGGATGATCAAATATGGTCATTGACAAGTTCTTTTCTAGCAAACGAAATTTTCAGCCGTATTCAAATGGATATAGGTCAAGCATTTGAAACGCGAGATATTCCTTTCCCAGATAGAATCAGTCGCATGAATGAAATGAAAGATTTTATCCAAGTTGAAATAGCAACTCAACTAAATGAAATTCGCAGCAGAGATATTTATAATGCGGACATTTCAAAGTTGTTTCAAAAAACTATCCAGAATACGTTCGAATTATATGAGGTGGAAATATGAGTAAGGTGATTTGTTACCCTAAATCATGTGAGCCAGAGATGTTTGAAGTTGAGAATTACTATTTTGAAATATTTTCAACTTCACAGAAAAAGGAAATAAATATAGGACATGTAGGGAATCTGTTTTTTCGAGAGCTAAAAAGGTCTAGAATAAAGCCATCTTCTATAGAACTTGACTTTCTAATACTGGCCATGTCTGTTGTCGCAGCGGACAAGGCTGTAGTTCGAAAAAATAGTGCGGATGGCTGGACGAGACAAATAGAATTAACTGTATACCTACATGAAGTTGAGAAATGGATTTCGGTAAAAGATAAATTGGAATGGATGCTTCGATTCTTGAGCGGAGACTTTTGGAAACTAAATATCAAGCCATTACCTGCAAGTTTGGTTCCTCAGAATGAGTATCCATTGCGGGACCAGGACTGTGTATGTCTTTTGTCTGGTGGGATGGACAGTTTGGTGGGTGCAATTGATCTGCATGAAAGTGGGCGGAATCCACTGTTCGTTTCTCAAATTGTACGAGGTGATGCTGAGCACCAAAGAGAATACGCAGCGGCATTTGGAAATGACAATATGTGCCAATGGAGTAATTATGTTAGTAAAAAAGGTGTTTCCGAAAACTCTACTAGAGCCAGATCGTTAATATTTTTTGCATTTGCGCTTATAGCAACATGTGGAATAAAAAGCAATTCCGTGGGCAAGAAAGAAATTTTTGTTCCAGAAAATGGCTTTATTAGTTTAAATATTGCGTTGGATTCGCTTCGAATGGGTACTCTAAGTACAAAAACAACTCATCCAGTTTATATGATGGTATTGCAAGATATCTGGAATTCACTAGACTTGAATGTAGAACTCGTTTTGCCATACAAATTTAAAACAAAAGGTGAGGTATTGAAGGATTGTAAGAACCAAGAATTGATGAATAAATTTATTTTTGGTTCGACAAGTTGCGGTAAGTATCAACGTCATGGTTTAAGACACTGCGGCGTATGCGTTCCTTGCATGGTGCGTAGGGCAGCATTTCTCAAAGCCGGAATTGAAGATGAAACCGAAAGAGGTTATTGTCTTCCACTGAAGGGTTCAAATTCTAGAGATGTAGCAGCGGCAGCATTAGCGGTGATGCAGATCGAACAATATGGTATCGAGAGTTTAATTAAATCGGAGCTTTCCTTTACAAACGGTGCAGAGAGGAAACAATATGTTGGGATGGTCGAAAGAGGAATTGAAGAAATTGGAAATCTTTTAAAATGGAACAGTTTGCTATGATAGATTTTCATTGTCATTTAGATCTCTACAAAGACCCTATATCAATATTTAAGCAGGCGGAAAGCAGATGTTCTTTTGTGCTTGCAGTAACTACTAGTCCACGCGCATATTTAAAAGCCCAAAACCATTTCCGCGAGTCACACAACATAAAAGTTGCAATAGGACTGCACCCCGAGCTAGTTCAAAGCCGAATCAATGAAGCTGAATTGTTCTTAACAACATTAAAAGATTGTAAATATGTAGGTGAAATCGGTATCGATGGTTCTGACAAGTTCCGTTCATCATTTTCTATGCAGGCGGATTTTTTTAAAGAAGCCTTAATTGAATCAGAGAGACTCGGTGGAAAAATACTCAGTGTTCACTCTAGAGGAGCAACAAAAGAGGTTCTCTCAATTATTGAGAACTATGTTTCATTGAGTACGCCAGTGATGCACTGGTACACAGGAACTACAAAAGATGTCCTGCGTGCTCTGGAGATGGGGTGTTGGTTCAGTATCAATCCTCAAATGTGTAGTTCGAAATCCGGCATGGAAATCGTTGCGAAGATCCCTCTTTCGAGAATCCTCCCAGAAACAGATGGCCCTTTTACACAAAGACAAGGGAAACCATATATGCCATGGGATGATACGGTAATTCAATATTTGACACAGTATTATGGAATTTCAACGGATACGGTGCTCCAGCAAATGCATGATAACATAAGGAAAATTAATTTGTAATTTTGTAAGTGAGCGTCTTAATTTCATGATATCTTTCTTGAACTGTGTGATTCATTATATTTATTCACGCAGAAACACTGTTCCCAAGTTCGCAGTTTGTTTATAACCTACCTTAATTTACTCATCATCATGGAGGGGCGATAACGCCCCTCCATTTTTGCGCTTTCATATTGAAAAATCTGCAAAAATGCGTATAATAAAGCTATCAGAAACAGTTGTTATGGATTAAGCAAATGGGAGGCGACAACCGATGCGATCGAAGAGCGCAGCACTGAAGGAAAAGATATACGACTTCGTGAACGACTGGAAAAGAGAGTATAGCAGGTCACCTTCACTAAAAAATATAGCGGACGAGATGGGTGTTAGCCGGACGACCATTTATCGCTATCTTCTTGAAATGAATGAGGATGGTCAGGGTCTGACCTACGATGGCGAAACGATTGAAACGCGAGAGCTTAATTGGGGCAACACTTATCTTTCTCCTGCAAAGGTTGTTGGCAGCATTCCTTGCGGTGAGGCCGCATTGGAGGAAGAGTATGTAGAGGACTACGTCAATCTTCCTGCCAGCCTTTTCGGCAAAGGTGAATTCTATATTCTTCGTGCTAAGGGCGACTCCATGGTGGATGCAGGAATTGATGAGGGCGACCTGGTGGTCATCCGCAAGCAGCAGACTGCGACCGAAGGCGATATTGTAGTGGCTTTGGATGAGGAAAGCCGCAACACGCTGAAACGTTTGGGCGGATTTGATGATGAGGGCAATGTGATTCTTGAATATATGAATCAAGAGATTTATCCGGACAAGAGAATTACGGTAAAAGAGCTGATTGTTCAAGGAGTTGCAGAGCATGTAATAAAAAAACTATAGGGGGAGGAGACGCGATTGATAAAAGAACCAGTAACTGTGGAAACGGAGAAAATGCCCAACGGGATGGTTGTCCCGAAAGCTGTGCTATGGAAAGATGGCAGACGCTTTGAGATTTCACGGGTGCTATTCTACAGCGACTCTCCCACAGGTGAATATGAAGGAATTCGCTACACGGTGATGATCGGTAGTGCGGAAAAATATATTTATCGAGTCAATCACAAATGGTATGTGTTGGCTTTGTCTGGAGGTGAAGGCGGTGAGGAAACTCACTACTTATGACGAAATTGAGAACCTCTGTGAAGCTATGATAAGGGACTTTATGAAGCGCAAGCATTATACAAACTCGCGCTGTGTGGACATTGAAGCCTTCGTCACGGAGTATCTTGGAATTCCCATTGTCTATGAAACATTTGCCGAACCAGATCCGGGGCGAATCGGATTCTTTTCCGATGGGCATCGCCCGGTATGGGTCATGAGAGAACGCCAAAAAGCGCAGGTGGTTTTCCCGGACCAAACAGCAGTTATTGACAGCTGCCTGCAAAGGCCAAACGAAATCGGCAGAAAACGCTTTACCATTGCCCATGAGGGCGCACACTTTATCTTAAGCCGGCATATCCCCATTCAATCAAAAGCGGCATTCCACAGCGATTTTGACGGAGAGATGACCTATTCGCAGGACATGCTCCATGAAATGATGTCGATGACCGAAGCACTGACCAATCGGGCAGCAGCCTGTTGCCTGATGCCCCGGTTTCTGGTACAACGCAATCTGAACCGTCATAGTGATGGCAAACCATTGATTGCCTATGATGGCTATGTTCTGGCGCAGAAAGAGAAGCTGGTGATCCAGAAAACAGCAGATGCACTGGGCGTAAACTACACGCCGATGCTTACCAGGTTGAAGGAGCTTGATCTGTTTGACCTGCGCCCGATTGATGAGTATCTGGAATCTGAATTTTACCACGGGGGTGGAAGCAGGACATGATACAGACGACGATTGAGCGCTACAGCAAGCCGGTATCTGACCTGCAGGAAAGACTGGCGCAATCCCGTGTCGGAGCCGAGAAGCTTGAACTCAGAGAAATAAAATGTCCAAACTGCGGATTTTATCTGCTGGATGTATACGGCAGAGATCACCACTACACCCGAGTAAAATGCCGCAAATGCAAGTTTAACGATGTGATTGATACAGCGCTGTTCCGTACCATTCGCAGTGAGTATCGTAAAGGCCGAGCTGCCAGCAGGCGGGTAAGACCGCTCAGATAAAACTGAATAATAACGACTTTTAATCGCGCAAGCGGAGCAGCCTCCCAAAGAGGCTGATAAACTACCAAGCACCGTACGAAGCCGAATGAGATAACAGGTTTATTCCTGTGCTCATTCGATTTCTACGGTGCTTTTTTGCGCGTATAAAAGCTTTGTACTTGTGTTAGGAGTCCTATCCCCGATTTGCGCGGGAAAGGACTCCTATGCTTTTACCATGGCTCTGTTATATAGCAGCGTACCCGTAATCTCCAAATTTTTGACTTCCTACCAAAATCAAAAATTCAACTTTAAGGAGATTACAGACAATGAAAACCTATTTGGTAAAGAAAGATATCAACAAGCCCAATGCCCAGGACAACTGGATCATCATGAACGGATATGAATTTGCGCGTTTTATGGAGACTGAAGAGGGTCGGCAAAAAAAGAAAAACTTTGCTAAGCTTGATCGCTGCGATGAGCGCGACGATGCCATTATTGTGGAGTGCGGCGAGGACAGAGCAAAAGAATGGGAACGGGAAAGACTTCGTGAGCTTTATCGTGCCTGCGCCAATTCGAAGCATCCCACCATTTCTTACGATTATCATATGCCCTGCAAAGGAGCCTATTGCGGCGATGACTTCATCGCAGACCCTGCGGCCGACATTGAGGAGATCGTGATCTCAAACCAGAAACTTTCGCACCTTGAGGAAGCACTTCAATTGCTGACTGCGAGGGAGAAAGACCTCATCATGAAGCTATTCCTCGATGAGAAAATTCTGACAGAGCAAGAGTATGCCGATGCCTGCGGAATTTGCCAGTCCTCCGCCCACGATAGAAAGGTTCGGACGCTTTTAAAACTCAAAAAAATCTTGAAAAACTTTGGCTTTGGAGCCGATTATTTTGCCTGATTTTTTACAACAGAAAGTAGATGAGATATTGCCATGAAGAAATCAGAACTGAAGGAACTGTATCTGATGATGTTTCCGGATTACCCGGATATTGTTAATATTGCGCAGCTCCAGGTCATGTTAAGCGTCAGCCGACGCTTTGCATACAAGCTGGTAAACGACGGTTATATCAAGGCAGTTAAGATCGGGAACGCTTTAAAAATACCCAAAATTAGTGTCATCGAATACGTAATGGATCGAAACGAAAATTCGAACTGACAGTGTTTTTTCCGATTCGCACATTTGCGGTCCTCCCATCGGTGCAGTAAAATTGTTGCATCGGTGAGAGACTGCCTGCGTGCTAAATCAAACATATTCCGGAGGTAATAAACAATGGTATCAGGTACTCTTTCAATCAAAAAAGGGTTTTACTATGTAGTTTTAAGTTGGGTCGATGTGAATGGACAACGGCACAGGAAATGGGTTTCCACTGGTCTTCCCACAAAAGGCAATAAGAGAAGAGCAAAGGAGGAGCTTGCCCGCATTTGCAGCAGCTATGAGCCGCCCACAGTCGTCGAAGAACTATGCTCTGACATGCTATTCTCTGACTATTTGGAACAGTGGTTGGATATTGTGAAGGTACGGGTGAAAATTGCCACTTACTGCTCGTATCAGTATATGGTTGTAAGCGTCATCGGACCGTATTTCAAAGACAAGGGGCTCAGCTTACGAGGTTTGGAGGCAAGGCATATCCAGCAATTTTATTCGCAGCAGCTAAAAACGGTAAAACCCAATACGGTGATTCATTATCACGCAGTTATTTATCAGGCATTAAAGTACGCGTTTAAGACAGACTTAGTCCCGCAGAATGTAGCAATGAAGGTGGACAGGCCCAGAAAAAACTCATATCAACCGATATTTCTTGACGCTGGCGAGATGCAGCAGCTTTTTGCTGTAGTAAAAGAGACCAAGCTGGAACTTCCGGTTCTCGTGGCAGCCTTCTACGGCTTGCGCCGTGGAGAAGTGGTCGGGCTGAAATGGGATGCCATTGATTTTGAGCGAGGAACAATCACAATTAAGCATACTGTCACCTCGGTCCAGCTTGACGGAAAAATGCAGATCATTGAGCAGGACTCAGCCAAGACCCAATCCAGCATCAGGACGCTTCCGTTAGTTGGCACCTTCAAAGAGTACTTCCAAGAAGTAAAAAGGGCGCAGGAGGTCAATATGCGTGTCTGTGGCAACTGCTACAATCATCAGTATGATGGCTATGTCTTAGTGGACGAGCTTGGTGAGCGCATGAGCCCGAATTATCTGACCCGGTATTTTCCGGAGTACATCGAGAAGCATGGCATGAGGAAGATGCGGTTTCATGATCTCAGGCACAGTTGCGCAAGCCTGCTTCTCTCAAATGGGGTTCCTCTCAAGCAAATTCAGGAATGGCTCGGGCACTCGGATTTCAGCACAACAGCAAATATTTACGCGCATCTTGATTACCGGTCAAAGATTTCCTCGGCTCAGGCTATGGTAAAAGGCATGCCTCTTCCAAGCTCAAATAGCTTCGAAAGCAGATGGGGGGACATAGCTGACTCTGACGATGGTGATATGGGTTCGAGTAAGGGCAAAAAAGGCCAAATAGTTCTACTCTAACAAAGCCAGTTCTACCCTAAAACGTAATTTCGGAGAAAAAAGCCGCCTTTTTGGAAAAAAGAAAAAGTCCAGCAACCCGCATGGTTACTGGACTTATTGGCGGACAGGGTGGGATTCGAACCCACGAGCCTCTTGCGAGACTACCTGATTTCGAGTCAGGGCCGTTATGACCACTTCGATACCTGTCCATCTATGTTCACCTGGTTTTTTACCCAAAATTCCAAATTTCAAAAAGAAATTCAAAAGGTAGAACTCCAAGGTAGAACTGCAAAATATTTAATTTTCGAACCCGCCCTAAACCCTTGGAAACAAAGGATTCTTGTGAAACGAAAAGACCTAAGGTGCAAGGAATTTCGAGTCAGGGCCGTTATGACCACTTCGATACCTGTCCAGAAAGGCATTCTGCGGCAGTGGCCTGCCGCTGAATAGCCTACTTATTATAACAACTTTGGCAGTAAAGGTCAAGATTTATCTGCC
>Ga0183095_11028_pt1 | contig 36638 bp, 34 predicted proteins | sample BioMet4_FD_130346 | JGI IMG/M metagenome (GOLD analysis project Ga0183095, IMG submission 130346) | Microbial communities from bioreactor (seeded with sewage sludge) at LBNL, California, USA - Biofuel metagenome 4 (v2) (version 3) | ecosystem: Engineered > Bioreactor > Anaerobic > Unclassified ...
GTCAGGATGGTTATATTCCCGCGTATAAGCGGACGGAACTAACAGACAAACTGCACGACGAGGCTGGTTTTAGGACGGATTTCCAGCTTTCTACCGAAAAAAGCATGAAAGGATATTGCCGCCGCAGCAAGGGATTATAATTTATTACGCCTTTCACAGAAAAACAGAAATCCCCTTAAAGCCTTATGTATATTGGCTTTAAGGGGATTTTTTATTTTTTAGTGTCAAACTCGGGATTATACGCTAAGCCTCGAACAGCATCAATTGTTTTGTCGTAAATAATGACGTAAAACTCAATTTTATCGTTTTAAATCTTCAATTACATTATTTTACCTAAATGATGTAATTGAAATCGTAACTGATGCAATTAAAAAAGAGGCCTCCAGCATTACGCCAGAGGCCAAATCACTAATGGAAATGCCACCTTATCCTTGAACCAATGCCTATTACTGCTACGCGTCGTACAAGACTTACTACTCTTAAAAAAATGATGCTTCTCCATAAACTTCTGCAGGACAGTTTTTGCACGTTCCTTAGCGAGATCTTCCTTTGCGTCTTTTAACTGTCCACTCAGGTACTCACTCCAACTCATCTCTGTTTTTAACATCTTTTCTGTATTGGTCAAGTCTTTCTCGTACTGATCCTTCAGAAATTCCGACGCCTCCCTGTCGCTGTTCACCATTTATTTTTGAAAAACATTCCATGCTGCTATTTTTTTACAAGCCTTGTAGCATAGTATTTTGCCGGTGTCGTATTGCCAATGCTGGAATGCATTCGCTTCCGGTTATAAAAAATCCAGATATACTCGAAAATCGTGGTCTTAGCTGCGTCTCTTATACGGAAGTGCCGGCCGTTTAGCCATCCCTGCTTCAATGGATACAAAAAGCTTTCCATGGGAGCGTTTTGTCCCAGCAATTACCTTTGCAGCTCATTCTGCTGACGATATGGTTTTTGGCCATCATTTGCTGGTAAGCCTTGGATGTGTTGACTTCTGTACTTCGCAAGGGATTCAGCAGAGCATGAGTTACAAAAATGCTTGACCAGAACAATTGTTTAAACCTACGTCTTTTATCGCATCATTGATTTACTTTTTTTCTGCTGTTGCATCCGTTTGCGTTTTAATAACAGTGCTTAAATTATCGTTGATACTGTTGCTTTTGGCTTCTCTTTGTTCTCCAGAATTTGCTGGCTTACCTTTGCTACTAAATTCTTAGCTTTTTGATTGTCTTTTCCCATAACTAAAGGACAAAGCTTCTGCACACAGTTCACAATTTCTTGTTTTGTATAGATGGACTTCTGTGTAATAAACCGAATTCCCTCGTAGCTTGCTTGTTCATAGATATGAATACGGTTTTGTGCATTTTGAGCCCACTTATACAATGAAGTGATGAACCCGTCCCGATAATCCTGATAGATTCCATGCATTTTGATAGCCGGATTTTTTAAAATAGCCACTCTTTGCAAAAAATTCATTTTTTCTCTTTGATATATTTCCTTTTCTTGCGCAAAATTTGGATTTGACACTATTTCCTGCATGTCTTTATCTAAATCCTTTGTCAAAATACTCATTGGAGAAATATCTTTCACCGCACCAACAATTTCTTTAATTGTCCATTTTTCTTCCATAAGCATCCTTTTTAATGCCGGCTTTTCAATACCTACCACATAATTAAGATAAGACAGATCCGGCCCTCCACTAAGAAGTTCTGCCTGCTTCTGGCGCTGATACTCAAGTATCATACTTTGTTTATACATTGCGCAAATTGGATCTGATGTATCAAGCCGTATCACGCCCAAAAGTTGCCTATAGGCCTTTCCTGCTTGAAATGTTTTGTCCCATAACGTTTTATCCAAGTTTGAACAGATCGCTAATAGCCCATTCCCAAAGTCTTTTTGCTGCAAGAGATTATCCATCTTAACAAGCTGCGGTGAAAATTCTTTTTCCACCTGCCCATACGCTACCACTTCTTTTAAAGTTTTTACATAAAGACACAACATATCTGCATCATGATAATGCAACTGCGCATAGAGATCAGCGATATTTCCTAATTGAAATAAATAGGAAGATTCGATTTGTTTTCCTATAAGATGGCTTCCATCAACATCACGAAGCCTTTGAATGCGCTCACGAGTAAAATCATGCATGAAAAGCTTTTTGCGTAAAAAATCATCTACATGACCAGTTTTTTCCTTATCTACAGCAGCTACCGTTGCCGCTTCACATAAATCAAACGCGGTTACTACCCGAGATCCGTCTTGTATCTTTTCGACTAAGTTTTGATCTAAAATAGCGGCATTTATCGTATCCCAATAACGTTGAATATCGGCATCATTAAAGACAGGATCAAAATAAGTTTCATCCCCAAAAGAGTTATATTCTGCACGCTTTGTAAACGCTGAAGTTGAAAAACGTCCAGACGAATTGGAGAATTCCTCTTGCGTGACTTCATTCAGTGTCATTTCAGTTTTATAATTCTTAAATTCTTGCCAAAGCCCAGATTCTACCGCCATAGAATATAGCTGCTGAATCTTGTCTGCGCAAAGTTCTGCTTTATCCGCAGCGGCTTGCAGATCCATACCATCATGCAGAGTCAAGGCTTCTTCCTGAAGGTTTTCTAAGTTTGCAATAACGTCTTGAAGTTTCATTTTTATAACCTACCTTTCCATATGAACATTAAATCAAAAATCTGGCTTGTAGTCCTTTGATAGCTTCTTCCATGGTCTGCATCCCATACTTGGCTGTCATATAGTCGCGTAATTGAAATGTCCGATTATCGCGTATCAAATTCGCGGTTGCCGGCGTCTTGAGCAAAACTTCAAAAGCGGCAACTCTTCCTCCTTTTTTCCGAGGTAATAACTTCTGGGACACAATTGCTTCAAAGCTGTTTGCCAGCTGATACGCAAGCTGTGCTTGATGTCCAGTTGGGAAATATTGAAGTAGCCGGTCGACGGATTCAATCACATTGGCCGAATGCAGAGTTGCAAAAACGAGCTGTCCTGTTTCCGCTGCCATTAAGGCCATTTGAATGGTTTCCTGATCACGGAGTTCTCCCACGAGAATTACATCCGGATCTTCACGTAACGCGGCTTTAAGCCCTGCTGAAAAGCTTTTGGTATGAATACCAACCTCACGCTGACTGATAATACTCGAATCCGCTTCCTGATACATGTATTCAATAGGATCTTCAATCGTAATAATATGAGCATTTTTTTTTCGATTGATTGTATTGATCATAGCCGCTAAAGTTGTTGTTTTACCAGAACCTGTAGGACCGCAAAGAAGTATCAGCCCGTGTTCTTTCTCGATCTGTTCTTTGAGCGCACCAGGTAGGAATAAATCTTCCATGCTGGGAATCTGCGAAGAAATAATCCGCACAGCCATACTATAGCCATGATGGTCACGAAAAACATTGATCCGGGTACGATGATCTGCAGACTGGTAAGCCACATCAACATCACCAATATCCGATAACACCTTTCTTTGATAATCCGAAAGTAGCAGCGTCATTATTTTTTCCAGAGCATCAGCGGAAAGACGAATGTCATCCAATGAACACATGGCTCCATCAATTCGATAAAACGGCGCATGGCCAATTACGAGATGAATATCCGAGCTATGTTGTGTAACCGCTTTACTAATAAAATCATCGAGCACCATTATTTTTTCCCTCACTTTTAATAGATAGTTTCATATGCTGCATACGCCGCAATAATGGTATAACTCTATTGATAAAAAGCTTATGTGCATACAAATTATCCTGAACTGCTTGAGGACTGATTTCCTGAAGAGCTTTTTGTATGCTTAAAGGATCAGATATACGACCAAGATGTGCCAACGTAGCAAATTTTGTATCAATCTCTTCATAGCAAGTATTGCCATGTGCGACTTGGTCCTTGAAAACAGTGCCATATAGTTCAGGTAAGGTACAAACAGTACGGGTTCCTATGTTTTCTTTTAAAGGCGGCATATTTTTGATCTGTTGTTCCCGCTTACGATACTCTGTATAGGCAGAAAAGAGCTCAATCGAAAATACTCCATTCAACCATTCAACCGCGGCATCATGCTGCAAAAATTCCCTGTTTTGCAGTTCTTTGTTCACGGCGATGTATATGCCATTTTCTGCCTTGCATATATAACATTTTTCTTGTACTGGCCAGCCAGCTTCTAAATCATCAATCAAGACAGAAAACTGTGCTGCCGAGATATAACAGATATGATCTGTATTAAGATTGGGTGGAAAAAGGTTATTAGAATACATGTGATGGTGGTATGTCCTATAAAAAGATATACCACACCCCTCCTCTCTTTATTCATTCACATTATATAATGCATCATCTAAAGAAAATTCTTGATTTTTTTCCAAGAAGTGTTCATTATGAACACTAAAAAAGAGGCCCGACCATATAGCATACTATGACGGGCCTCCTTGATTGCGTTTTAACGAGCCGGTGCTTCATGAACCTTATGCAAAGGACGCGTTTTTTGTGCCTTCTGCACGCTTGTTTTAACAGCCGCATAGGCATTGGACAAGGTATCCTTTGCACTTTTTTCTGCTGCAGACGTAATCGTAGCGATCAAGCTATGATCCTCCGAAAGCATATCGGCATAAATGTTATTCTTTTCCATAGAAAATGGCTGTTCTGCCAATTTTGGATTACCGGTTCGCAATGCCAGCAAAGCACCTTCGATTTCATGCTGTAACGCCATAATTTTCTCTTGCCGGGAAGACTCTGCCGTAATTTCAATGACGGATGGTTGCTGCACCTGATTAACAACGTTCTGATTCATGGCGGTCGGCCAGTATTCAGCTAATCCTGAAATCTGGGAAGCATGAAATACGCGGGGATAGACCGGCCGTGGAACGTCCAGCTTCTCAAATGCTTTTGTTTCTTTATTGTACTCATTGAAAATCCACTGCTGCACGACAACAGATTTAGCGCCTTTAATCAAATGCAGCGACTGCGCATCTTTGGGAAGATTTTTATTATACCGCTGAATTTGTTCCAAAGAACACCAACGCGGATCTCCGCTGGTAACAGCCTTCTCCAGTTTGCCGGACAGCAGCTGCAACTGATTAATACCATAATAACGTTGACTGTTCAACGCATTGCACTGTTCAATATTCCCGCCGATATGTTGCCATGGAGCCTGATTATTTCTAAGCTGCGAAATAATTTTGACTGATGTTTCCTCTTGGTACAGAGTCGGAGTATACTCTTTTTTTACAAATTTAGCCGGTATTGGGTTTTCTTCCTTTGCCATACGATTTGCATCTCCTTTTAAAGTTGTATAAGCTTGTTTTATATTTTCCATAGTTACGATCCGTGTTCCTTCAGAACTCGTCTTAGAGGCCAAAACATGATAGCCAGGAACATCCTCTGATTGACCAGGTTTACATGAAATCTCCCCCGTAGGCTCATACAGGAGAATCATCGCTGAATCCTGCCAGCGGTTATACTCGCCAACCGCTTTTTTAATCCCTTTAAGTTGCACTCTTTGCTCCTCCCTTCCTCTTTATAGTTATTATAAAAGATGGGAGCCATAAAATTTCTTGAATATATTCCTAAAAAAATAAGGCTATCAGATTAAGCACGATTACTTAGTCTGACAGCCTTTTTTATTATATAAGTCGCAACATATATTGTTTGAGAAGTTGCTTTTTGCTATTTGCGACCGCTTATACGCTTGCGTGCGATTCCGTTAATAAAATATAACGCAAAACATGCACCTGTATGCGCTGATATATGAGCGCCGCCCGTTTCTGGATAGGTCTCTACAAAATCAAACGAACAAGCCCCCTGATAAGCGCATTCATTAATCATCATGGCCACCTCAAAGGAAGTCAATCCACAGGGGTCAATCGGTCCCTGTGGATTAGACGCTCCATCCAAAACATCCGAACACACCGTGACATAAAGTACATCTGTGCCATTTTTTGCAAATTCCAACGCTTTTTTGATTGAATTTTTATAACCGTTCTCTTTGATTTCTCGCGTAGTAATCACGTGTGCACCGTATTTAGTGGCTTCTTTACGTTCCCGCGGATGATTCCGAGCGCCGCGAATACCTATATGAACAATCTTTGTTGGATCCATATTTTGATCTTGATAAAGTCGGTTAAAAGGTGAGCAACGTGAATATAGATCGTCACCAAAAGCTGGATAATTGTCCAAATGCGCATCGAAATGGATAACGCCTACTTTTTTCTTATGTTTTTTAGCCAATGTTTGTATCAACGGATAAGCGATAGAATGATCTCCGCCAAAAACGATTGGAATCTGGCCGCCTTCAATAATATCATTATATTTTTCACGAATCGAATTAAAACTTAACTCATAATTGCCATTTTGTACTACGGTGTCTCCATAATCACACCCCGTTAAGATGTCAAAACTATCAATATCATAATCTGCTAAATAACCACTATAACGCGTTGATACATCACGGATTGTTTTTGGCGCCAAAACACAGGATGAATATCCACCATATGTACAACCACCTTCCCAAGGAACGCCTAACACAGCAAAATCATAAGGTCGTAAATCCTCTTTCTCCTTTATAACAGGCAGTCCCAAAAAAGATGGAACCCCACTATACACCTCAACCGGTTTATTATCTGGAGCATAAATTATAGGTCTTGTTTCCATTTGAATCCCCTCTCAATATTGATAAAATTCTTAGTTAGTTATTGGTTTTTCTTATCCTGCTTCATTTTAAAACAAAATGTACATTTATGATCGGCATACATAATATGATCATGCTGGCACTGCATAGCTGCGTTATACCCAAGAGCAATCGCAGGATCAATATTCTCACAGTAAATCCTGCCATAACGTTCTTCTCCTGCCTGAATCCATGTGTCAGCGAATATGCATCGCGTAAACTCCTGACAAACAGCATCGGCCTGATACTTGTTCGTATAACCAAAAAGCTCGCTACGTTCCATATCATAATTGTCTAAATAATTTTCTACCGTATTGTCCTGTCCTTGTGCTGCCGCCCGACGAGCTATATTTTGACCACGCATATATCCAAATTCCTGAACAGAATCTTTTAGAACCTCCAACCCTCTAGGTCCGAACTCTTTTTCTAACCGTTTGGCCGTAATTGAAAACATTTGTGCAAATAAAACAAACATGGATATGGGTTTTTCTATTTTTTGATCGCTCATTTAATACTCCCTCCTGATTCTCCAAGATAAGATTGCCGGATAAAATCATCATTTTTCATTTCTTTTGATTGCCCACTGTAAATAATCTTTCCCGTTTCCATGATATAAGTTCGGTTTGAAACCCACATCGCCATCTGTGCATTTTGCTCAACAACCAAAATTGTCATTTTTTTCTCTCGGTTTAACCGTTTTATAGTACGGAAAATAGTTTCGGTTATCACCGGCGATAATCCCATGGACGGTTCATCCAAAAGCAACATTTTAGGCCGAGCCATTAAGGCCCTTCCCAACGCCAGCATTTGTTGTTCACCTCCAGAAAGAGTCCCCGATAATTGATTTCTGCGTTCTTTCAAACGAGGAAAGATTTCATACACCAATTCTATATCATGTGCGACGGCAGTTGCATCTTGCCGCAGATAAGCGCCAAGTTGCAGATTTTCTAAAACCGATAAATTAGAAAATATACCTCTGCCCTCTTGCACTTGCGATATTCCCAATTTGACAATCTGATGCGCCGGACAATTAGTAACATCTTGTCCATCAAAAAGAATGCTACCTCCGCACTTATTTACAATTCCAGAAATTGCATGTAGCGTTGTTGTTTTACCTGCACCATTGGCACCAATAATAGCTACCACTTCACCCGCCTCAACGGTAAAACTGATTCCCTTGAGAGCAGGAATTACGCCATATGTCACTTGTAAATCTTTAATCTCAAAAAAGGCCACGCTCCCACCTCCTATTCGTCGTCATCTGGAATGCCTTTTCCTAAATAAGCTTCTATCACTTGTTCATTCCCTTGGATTGCTGCAGGTACCCCTTCCGCAATTTTTTCTCCATGATCCAAAACAACAATACGATCTGAGATCCCCATAACAAATTTCATGTCATGCTCTATTAGCAACACATTTTTTTTCATATCACGCGTTAAATAATAAATTACATTTGCCAGTTCATTTTTTTCCAAACTATTCATACCGGCGCCGGGTTCATCTAAAAGCAAAAAGTCTGCGCCTGTAGCCAATGCTCGTCCAATTTCCAAAAGACGCTGTTTTCCATATGGAAGATTGCTTGAAAGTTCCTCTGCTGTATCCTGCAACTTCAATATGCATAATATTTCTTCGCACTGTTCGACTACCATACGGCGTTTTTTCCGTAGCTTATCTCCTCCAAATACCGCTTCTATGACACTCTCATCCCTACAAGAAGGGCTTGCGATTAACAGATTTTCCAACGTCGTCATCTCGCCGAACAAACGGATATTTTGAAAAGTACGCGAAAGTCCTTTGCGAGCAAGTTCATAAGGTTTCAGCCCAGTAATGTTTTCACCCCGATAATAAATTGCACCCGAAGTCGGACGGTAAACACCCGTCAACACATTAAAAAGCGTTGTTTTGCCGGCGCCATTCGGTCCTATCAGAGAAAGGATTTCTCCTGATTGCTGATTTATATCTACATGATTCACAGCCACCAAACCGCCAAAACGCATCGTAAGCCCTTCTATTTTAAGAAGTTGCTCCATCGCCATCGCCTTCATCTCCATATGCATTAGTTTTATAAATATTACGCCGACGATGACTTGCTCCCCAAAATCCTTCCGGCTTATAGATCATCATAAAGACCATTAAAGCACCAAAAATCAACATGCGATAATCATTCAAAAAGCGCAGTAATTCTGGAAGAACAACCAGCAATCCGGCACCTAAAACCGAGCCCATAATGCTTCCCAGCCCTCCTAAAACGGCCATTGTCAAAATCGTCATTGAGGTATTATAAACAAAAGCCGTGGGACTGATATAACTTAGATAAGCTCCATAAAAACATCCCATAAGACCAGCAATTGCAGATGCCATTACAAACGCCATAATCTTATATTTACGTGGCTTAATGCCGATTGCTTCTGCAGCCACTTCGTCATGCTTTACAGTCTGCATTGCCATGCCAATACCAGAATTAATTAACCGGGTCATAAAAAAAATGGTGCATACAGCTAGAAGTAATGCCATATAATAAAAGGCCGTTCGTCCACCCAAAGAAACGCCCAGAAGCTCAGGAGCCGGTATTCCCGGAAGTCCCGCAGGCCCTCGAGTCACCGTCTTCCAGTTTACAAAAATCAGCCGCACAATTTCTCCGAATCCTAACGTAACAATGGCTAAATAATCGCCCCTCAAGCGCAATGCTGGAAGTCCCAATAGAAATCCAGACATGCCTGTAAGCAATGCGCTTAACACCAAGGCCCAAAAAAAGTTTATATGAAAATGAAGCATCATCAAGGCTCCTGCATAAGCTCCAATTCCATAAAAAGCTGCATGCCCCAAAACCAGCTGTCCGGCATATCCTGTAACAAGATTTAAACTTAAGGTCAACACAATATAAATACACACTGTAATGCAGACATGTAGAACATATGAATTTGTAATTATAAACGGTAATGATAAGAAAACGAATGCTGCTATCAGCATCATTAGTTGCTTTTTTTGCATAAAAAGCTTACATAATTTTCGTAAGTCCATGCCGTCCTCCATTTCCAATTTCTTATACTTTATCAATTTCTTTTTTCCCCAAGATTCCTGCCGGACGAAAAATCAACACAATAATCAAAATAGCAAAAGCAAACGCATCCCGATACCCAGCAGAAATATAGGCAGCACCCAAAGTCTCTACAATGCCCATAACAAAACCTCCCAGCATGGCCCCGGGAATGCTTCCAATTCCTCCCAGCACGGCGGCTGCAAAGGCTTTTAATCCATAAGAATAGCCAAGTAGTGGATAAACAGCATCATAATAAATGCCAACCAACATACCTGCTACACAAGCCAGAATTGATCCCACGCCAAAGGTAAAGGAAATGATTCGATCTGTATTTATTCCCATTAGTTTAGCTGATTGAATGCTATGTGATGTAGCCCGCATGACTAATCCAATCTTCGTCTTGTTAACAATTAGATACAAAATCATCATTAGCAAAAGGCAAAGAAAAATCACACCGATCTGGATATTAGACAAAATAATATTGTGAAAACGAAAGGTAGAAACTGTAATTCCAGAAACATCACTAAAAGAATGGGTGCCAGTCCCCCATAGAATCTGTGCCAGATTCTCTAAAAAAATTGATACACCCAAAGCGCTGATCATGACAGCCAGACTATCCGCCGCCCGGATCGGACGATATGCAATGCGCTCTATGATAATTCCCATAGCGGCAGTTGCCAGAGCAGCAATTGGAAATGCCGCATAAAACGACATTCCCAACACCTGCATACAAAACAATCCGAAAAATGAACCCATCATAAATACATCGCCATGCGCAAAGTTTACGATCTTCAAAATCCCATATACCATTGTATAGCCCAAAGCAATCAGAGCATAACTTCCACCAACTGTAATTCCATTAATAAGCTGCTGCAATAACATGATTTTACTCCCTCATTCACTTATTTATCCGTTGTAACAAAATTACCATCACGAATAATTAAACGAAGCGGTTCTTTAATGACATCTCCGTGGTCATCAAAGCTGTTAATACCAGTCACACCCTTAAGATTTTTTATGCCAGCCATATAATCGCGAATCGCCTTACGATTGATTCCGGCATTTTTTATTGACTCTAAAATAACATTCGCAGCATCATAACCATAGGCTGCATACGTGCTTGGTACACTATTATAAACGCTCTTATATGTCTTAATAAAATTTTGTGTCAATTCATCTGGATTATTTTCAGAAAAGTATCCTGTAAGCTTAATCCCATTAACAGCAGGGCCGCCCAGTTTAATCAAGGCATCTGAGTAAATTGCATCCACTCCCATAATTGGCAGCTCCGACAATCCAAAATTATTTTTTTGCTTGGCAATAAGCGCAGTTTCATTATAAAGTCCACCAATAATAATAACATCTGCATGACTATTGGCTACTTTGGTCAAAACGGTACTAAAATCTGTAGCACCTACATCATAAGCTTCATTAGCTACAACTCTGGCACCAAGCTTTTGCGCCGCTTTGGCAACCACCTCCGCTAACCCAGATCCATAATCCGTATTCTCATATAGAACCGCAATATTTTTATACCCCAAATCCTTAACAGCCCAATTCATCAGCGAATTTCCTTGTATCGCATCTGTTGTAATAACACGAAACGTATACGGCCCGGCTTCGCTGACAGCCGCCGCACTCGATCCCGGCGATACACTGACAATGCCCGCCTGATTGTAGATAGGTGCAGCCGCTAATGTACAAGAACTGTTAAAATGCCCAATAATTGCTGAAACGCTTTTATCTTGCGCCAACTTATTAGCGACGGTTGCCGCTTCAGATGGATCACCTTTGTCATCTTCGACAATTAATTCGACTTTTTTACCATTAATACCACCGGCATCATTAATTTCCTTGACGGCCAAGCTAGCACCCTTTTTAATTGCTTCACCATCCTGTGCGCTTGCTCCCGTCATTGGAATAGCCGCACCAATTTTAATCGAATGATTATCATCAGAGGAAGCGCCACAACCGGCAAACAGTGTCATACTAAAAATTGTCATCCCGCATAAAAATACTTTTAGATACTTTTTCATAACAATATTCTCCTTCATCATCAGTTTGTGTCTATCGACGATATTATCGTTTTTTTATTTTTAATATCGTTGACATAAACTGTTATATCATGTTAAAATTTCTTTGTCAACATAACATTTAACACTATGTCGTTACAAATCTAATATTTTACCGTTTTTTTATTGTAATATCTCGTACAAAAATACATTAGTTGTTAAATGATATATTTTATACACTCTAAAGGGAGGTATTTTTATGAAAGATACTCAAATTAAATTAATTCAATCTGTACAACGAGCAATTGACATTCTAAACTGTTTCAATGAAAGTACTCATTATTTGTCTATTAATACAATAAGTCAAAATTTAAACCTTAACATCAATACAACCCGTGGCCTTATTAACACATTACTGCACAATGGCCTTCTTATACATGATAAAAGCACGGGTTTGTACAGTCTAGGCTTCTATTTTATTGGAAAAGCAGAGATTATACAAAAACAAGTAGACAATTATATTGCTATAGCCAAAACACATGTTAATAATATTGCAGAAAAATATCACATTTCCTCTAGTTTTCAACTCGTCAATCAAAACCAGATTTATTCTATATATTGTGCATATCCCAACAATACTGCTTATACAATAAGTCTTTCTCAATACACTACGTTGCCACTGTATGCTACTTCATCGGGCAAACTTCTAATGCTTTATAATCTACTACCCAACAATACTGATCTGCTAAATAATATTTCATTTCAACAATATACGCCGTATACCATCAATACTAGAAAAAAACTTCTTCAAAACTTAAAACAAATTCAAGCAAATAGTTATGCTTGTGAAATAGAAGAATTTCAATTAGGGGTAGGCAGTATGGCCGTCCCCATTCTTACACAAAAAGATCAGTTAGTTGCTAGCGTAAGTGCTACTTTTTTTGTGAATGCTTTTGATAATATACAGGATAGTCTTCTAAAAGACCTACAACATATTGCTGAGATCATATCACAAAAACTGTTTAATAAATAAATCAAAGGAAGTTTTAACTATGCCCATTCAATTACAGCGCTTAAAAAAAATGTTTAATCAGTTGGCTGCCTTCGGCGATAATCAACAAGGGGGATTAAACCGTCTTACTTATTCCTCAGATTTTCAACAGGCACAAAAATGGCTACAACAAGAATTGGAAGTTGCCGGCGCCCAAGTGCAAACAGACACTGTTGGCAACCTTTTTGGAATCTATCCCGGACGCAGGGAAGAGTTACTACCTGTCGCAACCGGATCCCATTTAGACAGCGTCCCAAACGGTGGGAAATTCGACGGAGCAATTGGCATCATCACGGCATTGGAATGTTTAAAGAGCTGGCACGAGGAACATTATAAACCCATACGACCTCTAAAATTAATCGCTTTTGCGGAGGAAGAAGGCAGTCGTTTCGGTACTGTTTGTCTTGGCAGTCAATTTATGACTGGCCATATGCCTCTAAATATTTTTACGTGTCTACATGATAATCAAGGTAAAACTTTGCATGAGTACCTATCCGAAATGGCCTATAGTTCTCATACCAATATTTCCCAAAATTCAATTTTAAGCAATTATTGTTTTGTAGAAGTCCATGCCGAACAGGGAAATATACTAGAAAAGAAAGATTTATCACTAGGTATTGTGTCTTCCATTGTTGGTATTCGTCATATTGATGTTTGCATATTGGGAAAAGCGAACCATGCTGGAACTACGACAATGAACCGACGACAAGACGCACTGGTCGCCGCAGCACAACTTGTTACATGGGTTTACCATGAGGTTTCATCTCTTTCAGATCAATGTGTCGCCACAGTTGGGCATTTACAAGTATGGCCAAACACCGAAAATGTTATTCCCGGCCGCGTTGAACTTACCGTAGAAATACGCTCTCCTAACAAAGACACCTTAGATTTATTTGTCCAAAGAATACTGCAAACCTGCAAAACAATCGAACAAGAGTTTCAGATTCAGACTAATATCACTCGAAACGAACTGATTCCACCAATTCCGCTAAATCAAACTCTACAAAAACAATTAGTACAAACGGCTAATCATCTCAATTATCCATTTTGTTTTTTACCAAGTTGGGCTGGTCATGATGCTATGATTTTTGCTCAATACATTCCTACAGCAATGATTTTTGTACCGAGCAAAAATGGCATCAGCCATTCACCTGAAGAATTTTCAGATTGGCGCTCTATTGAACACGCAACACATTTACTAGATAAAACCTTACGCACATTAAGTGCGCAGTAATTCATACTGCAGTACAAGACTGTGAATCATCAAAACTTTCACCTATACTTTCAGAACGGCAAAGTCTGTCGCTTGCATACCCAAATACCTTTATGCTAGTGCGGCTTTATATCTTTTTAGTTTCCAAAAGCAAAAGGACGGTTGCACGTTAAAAAACGTGCAACCGTCCTTTTGTCCCTTAAAAGCTCTAACACGAAACGGATGCCCTGCTTGACACTTCCTACACTCAAAGACGAGAGGAGTGTCAAATTCGCTCAATCAACATAAACAAACGATTGCGGAGCAACGCCTATGCCAAATTCCCGTAACATTTTTGGAATAGGAAACTCTTCAATTCCACCTAATTCGTAAGCAACCGCGGTATCCCGATGTGCGAAATACTTTTCGAAAAACTCATATGTAATCCCTGATACAAGTTTTGTCTTTTTCCAAATACGGTCTGGATTATCCTCAAGTATCCCTAAAAGTTTAGCTTGTGCGACAACTCGCTTTACAGGCGATGTTGAGTAAATCAAGACCGTATCAACATCGTCTCGCCTGCATCGAGTCTTTCGGTACTCCACTTTTTTAGTGCCCTGTAGGATATTCTCGACATGTTCAGGATTAATTGAGAATAATATCTTGCTCATTCTTTCCACCCTCTCTAAGAATTTTTCGAAATGCATCTGGTGGTAAGTCAATGTTATAAGGATAGGTGTCAAAATATCCTGCATTTTTTAACCAATAATGATTTACATTATGTCCTTCACCGAAAAATCCATTATATAATAGTTCGATAAGCATCAAGTTTGTACTATTTCTATATAGGTCTAACAATTTCTCTTCACAAAAAAACGACTTATTTCCTGCTGCTTGCACAAATTCCTTTTCAGAAACAAGTGTTCTAGAATTTTTTTTGATTACTTCATATTGTACCACAGTACCATAAGAAGATACAACAGAACGAAAAGTCCTTTGTCCCGTTGCGGCGGCGATGCGATAAATAAGCACGGGATTATTCTTTTTATAGTTCAGTATAGTGTTGACAGGCGTCCCAATATAAATTTTTGATATACCATTTGCCACGGCCATATTCAATGTACTTTGCTTTGTTCCTTTTAGTGCCGAATAGGGAAATAACGTATCATGATATTTTTCTTTAATAGGAATATACTTTGCACAATCAAACGTTCCCGATATATAAGGAAACATTTTATAGGGATCATTATGATTCAGTTGCCGCTTATCTTTAATAAAAACATGCTCACCACGCTGATTTGCTCCACAATCGCAAAATCCAAATTTTTCCAAAAGGCTTACTAACGTAACATGTTTCAAGAACACTGTCACGTAAATTTGATTACTAGCTGATGCCTGCCACGACCACAAAGCAATTCCCAGCAAGCCTTCCCCTCGCCGTTGTCCTTGCAAGTCTTCTCCAATTTTCAGTGTTCCCATCTTGATACGATTCTCGGCTGGAAGAACCGCATTTCTCAAAACGATTTCTTCACATTCTTCTTTAAGATAGCCAAATGCCTGTATTTTCTCATTTTCCATATAAACATAAGCTTGAGCATTGCTCTTCTTGCGAAACCAATCACTAAATTCAGGGTAATCCGTCTTTAACGAATCGAAAAATTCATCGTTTAAATCACATTCTCCAAAATGTTTATAAACAAATCGTTCTTGCATACCATTACACCCCCATACTTTACTTTCTTAGAAAGTTCTACTTAAATGCATATTTTCCTGCCTATAGAATGCAGATTAAGAAAACATTACCTAACAAAACGAAGTAGCCTGCAGGTAAACATGTATACGAATTTAAGTGTAGTAAAAAACGCATTATATAAAATCGAGTAAAAAAATAATTACCTAAAATGAAAAACGTGACGATTTATACCTCACTTAAAAATCTGGAGGATAAATCGTCACGTTTGGTTAAAAATCATAAAATCCAGGAGGGTCCGGTCGAGTATATAGTTTGGATTCATTGGAAGTTGGATGATACGGATCGGAAATAATCATTGTTAAGGTTTTTTGATTATGAATTGTTTCTTTGATATTTTTATCTTCTTCTTTCTGTGCATGGGCTGCTTCGATTGCATTATAATTCGCCAGCAGCGCATTACGGCGAGCCAATTCACGACCATACAGATCTGTTGCTTCTTCATCTGCCTGCCGCGCAGCCACCTCTCCCGGCGCTAGGGCCGAGTTTTGTAAGACAGAATGAAGCGCTTCCATTCGTGTATTGGTATCAGAGATATTTTGATTTGCTGCATCCAATCCTTCTTTATAGAGGTTTTCAAGATATTTTGCCTGTGCTGTCTCATCATACGTTTTTGCAGGATCACAATTCATGGTCATAAAAAGAGACTGTTTATCTGCGGCCGATATATCCGTACTAATTGATAGATGATTGGTCGCATCCGATATAGATGCAGCCTTTTCTGCGAAATCATTCTGTGCTGCAGGCAGCAAACCGGCCTGATTTAATATCTGATGAAGCGTCTTACTTGTAAAAATTTCTGCCACACTTGCGAAATCATTACTGAATAAGACACTTTTTTCTTTACGCGGCACATCTTTGACTTGATAGCCGCTGCCGGCAAGATCCTTTAAGGTAAAAACTGATGGACTATCCTCATAATCAATTGCATAAGGGTCATAATAAGCTCCCGGGTTAAACGGCTTATCTATGCCAGGAATCGCATATGCAAAAGCGACGCATAGCCCGGTTGAAATTAACGCCGCCGAAGCTAAAAAGATTTTTATACGCATAAAAATCAATCCTTTCTTTAAGAGTCGGAGAACCGGAATCCAAAGCTTCCTAGTTCTCTCAAGATAGTTTTTGATATCCAGCTTCCCATAATAACAAACATCATCGCCGCCAAAAGCAATTTAACCAGCAACGAAATATTAACACTCCGGTCGATGCTATGACCGAGCGCATTCTGCACTTTTGCCCAATACGCTTCTGTTTGTCCGTAGGGATTGGATACAGCCCCACTGCCGCCGTTCCATGCAACAGCTACATCATGCCAATTTCCATACTCCTGATAATAGATCAGCATCATACAGCGAGCGACCCGATCCTGATTTTCCGGAGTCCATTCTGGTTCACCGTTATTTGCATTGATAGGACCGACAACGCCGGCTGTTTTACACCACGAGTCCCAATTGTCGTAGCTTATTTGATAGGCTCCAAAGCCATATCCATCTTGAGACGGCGTATTATATGGATCTGCCTCCCCTCCTGTTTCGACTTGCTTAATGGCCCGCTGAAATTCATCTATGTTAGAAATAGCCTGCCCTTTAATCATTGTTCCGACTGAGCTGATTTCTGTTGCATCTGAAAAGTAGTCGTCCACTGTAATTGATTTCATGGTAGAGTTCATAATCAGAGCAAAAATAACAAAAAACATCAATTTTACACATGCATAGAAAATTGAATTAAGCCCATTGGCAGCAAAAGCTCGGGTACGTTTTTCACCCGATAAGGCAAAGGACATAAAACTGAAAAGCGAGATCATATAAAATTCAATATAGGTCATAGCGATTTGAATACCAACCAAAGTAAAACACAGAAGGATTCCTAACGCTAAAAGCAAGGTTGCGGCAATAATCGGCAGATTGAACATATTAAACGGTGGAGCCCATGATAATCCACTGAGATGATTCAGAATCGGGGCTATGAGTTTAGCCCCTTCCTGTACAATAGCGGTTGGATCAGAAACGACATCTGCCGCTTCTGCCGTAGTAACTCCCATGGCGCCAGATCCAAGCGTAACAGCATAATCACGAAACGCATTGGCAACAGCAGAACCCCAATTACCAAGCATAAAAACCAGTAAACCATAAAACATAGTTTTATAGATGAGCCATTTTGCGATTCCACCATTGTCATCTTGGAAAATAGCCATCAGCGCGGCCATAGCTAAGTCAATGGTCATCAACACCATAAAAATCTTATTCATCGTTTCTTTGATAAAGCCCAGCCCTTTTGTGCATGCTTCACCAAAAGCTTTGATTACATCACGAATTGGTTTTGCAAAATCAAATGAAGCATCAAAGTTAAACGGTACAGTCAGTGCATCGGTTTTCCAACTCCACCCGTTAGCCGCCGGTAAACCGGAAAGATATAACGCTGGATCAACCGGAGTCTCATTCTGTTCTACCTGAAAATGACAATGAGGACCATACGAAAAGCCTGTAGAACCTGCCAATGCAATAGGCTGCCCTTGTGTTACATAAGCACCTTCCAGCACTAAAAGCTGTTCATTATGACCATAGATCGTAACAAGACCATAGCCATGATCAATATAGACAGCGTTTCCAAATCCAGTCACCCACCCAGCTACGATTACAACACCATCTGCAGCTGCATAAATGGGATCGCCATAATCAGCACCAAAATCTACTCCTTTATGAAAGGCCGTGCCATCGACATCAGTATCGCGCGGACCATACGGAGATGTGACTTCAATCGTCCCGCCAACCGGATATGTCATACGCCCCATTAAAGGATTATCGGCATCAGCCGCCTGGCAGCCAGGCATAAAAAATACACACGAAAATACGAAAGAAAGAATCGACGCGAGTATGTATTTTATCAAGAATTGCGCCACCTTTCTAATAAGTTAAGATTGCTTGACGATTGGATACAGTGTAGTAAAATATAGGTAGAAAGCGATAAAGAAAACTATGAATATTTCTATTTTATCTATTGGAGGGTTTAAAATGGGATTCATAAAAGGAATTTTACGATTTATTGAAATCATTTTTTCTTTTTTTATTGTTGGAAAGATTTTTTCATATTTTGGACAAATTTATCCTGAAATTGGCACCCCGTCTATGTGGTGGTTATGGGCTATTCTAGTACCTACTGGATTTATTATTATGTTTGCAGTTACTACCACTGGCTTTGTAAAAATCTTAAAAAATGTAATTTGTATTAATATCATTTTAACCGGTCTAGCCACCCTCCTAGTCAATTCTACGCACTTACTAAAACCAGATGTTTGGTTTATAGTCATGTTAGGTATCCTTGCTATCCCAGTTATTGCTATTGTTATATTAAAAGCCATTGGCAACTATATGCTGTACTATAATGCAGGATATGATTTTATCCGGCATATCAATAACAAGAATTAATACAGCAGAAAGCAATTTAACTTCATCGCATAGACAGTAAGAATGTTTACTATCTATGCGATTATTTATTTTTCGGAGGTTTATTATCAAACGCATCCAAAGTCTTTTGCATATTTTCAGCATTAGCAGCATTTTTATATGCACCGATCCCTGGAGCTTTCATGGCAGATAATTTTGCCAAGTTCTGAAACGCTCTTGCCCTACGTCCATCTTCTCCACCGGCCGCTGCTAATTGATTCGCTCCTTTCATGGTTCCAACCGCTGAACCTGCGATATTTAATGCACTGGAAGATCCTCTTGCTGCTGTCATAGCCATTTGGGTCATATCCCCACCGGCCAAAGTTGGCTGTCCAGACAAAAGCCCTTGCACCAAAGTTGGTACCTTCCAAGTAAGGAATATGCTTATAAGGGAGGTAATTAATAATTGAAATATAATCGATATAGATTCCCGTAACTCCGATGAAGATAAGGCTATAAACTGTGTTGTAACATTATTAAGCATGGGAATGATAATTGCTCCTGTAAACGCAATTACGCAAACCTTTATGGCCAAATTAAACATCATACCAATCGTTTTCTCAGATAAAAATTTTGTATATTGACAGACTCCGAAAGGTAACAAGGTAATAGAAATAAGCGCCATAGTCCAAAACTCAATCCTTACCATAAACATATTTAAAGCCGTAAACAATAAACATAAAAGAGAAACCAAACCAATAAGTAAAATAACACAATTATTGAATATATTACTGGTAAATGATATTCCTTCAAAAATTTTTTCAAAGATAGTAATACCATTCTGCACAATCGAATCCGGGTTTAACAAACTCCCGCCAGCAGCTTTGTAACCCAGCATTTCAAAACTTTGACTCACAACCGATGTGATCATATAGGTACCGCCAACCCAATTTTGAATCAGAAAAATATACATTCCGACCTGCATCGTTCTGACAATCAAAAATTGTACTTTATCGCCTTTGATCAAATCCATAAGCATTTTCCACGTACAATCCATCAGCGCCAATATCCCCAGCAGCCACAAGGAAATTGGTTTTAAATACTCTGCTCCCGGCGCAATGATATTATTAATATAGTTATTCATAAACCCGCTTAAAATATCAAAGCTGGCCGTATTGCCGATATGCACTTGATACATCGTCGTAGCGGCAGCGGTAATATTACTGCCGGTCAGATAATTACCAAAAACATACGGAGAATATAGAAATTCTGCAAAGTGAGATGCCAACCCAACGCCTAGAGCCGCCTGCCAAATCACTTTTAAAGAACTATCTCCATCCGATAAAACCAGCCCACAAGCAGAAGAAACTAATACCATATCAATAACCGCTAGGGCCACGGAACCGGTTATTGCATCTTTTAACGTAAGAAGAAATTTATCCCAGGGCAATCCGGAGGTGCCAATCGGCAAAGAATCGGTTGAAGCAAACGCCGTTGCGGTCACCACAAGTAAAAGACCCGTAAGAAAAGCTATTTTACGCTTCATCGAAATCACTCCTTATTCATACCCACCACCGAAAGCAGGTCCATACATAGCCATTGCTGCATCCTGTGTCGTATCATTTGAATGATCCTGCTGCGCTGCAACTGCTGCGCTGAATTTTTTATTGACCGCTTGTGTTTCTGCAATTTTTACGGCTTCATCGCGAATTTCTTTTTGATATTTCACCGTTTGTGTCGCAACCATATCCGACAGTAAATTATTACCATACATCGTAGCAATGGTATTCGCGCCAACGGCCTGTGTATTCGCTTGTACGGCTTCTTTTGAGCCCAGCGCCTCCGCTGAATTTTGTGTTGCCGTATTTAATATCTGACTCAGCGATTTTGCTGCTTCTTGTGTAGTTTTTGCATTATGCAAGGCATCCTGATTTGTGTTTTCGATTGCATGTAATACAAGCTGATTACCGTTATAAGCCGTATCACTAGACACATTGCCATTCAGGATGTCCCCAATGCTTCCATAGTTTTCATCCCAAAAGGTACCGCTTGACTGCCCCATACCAAGCGCGCCGACTTTACTGCCGCTTTCATCCCAAATTGTATCCTGATGCCGCGTTTGAAGCTTTAGGAAATCTTCAAGCTTTGTTCCCGATTGGCTTGCCATATCAATGATCTGCAAGGCAATCTGCTGCTGCTCGTTCGTAAGCATGGTGGCGGTGTTAATAGCCGTTTTAATTGCTTCTGCAATATTTTGCTGGTCGATTACCAAAACAGCCGCTTTTACCGGATGCATAGCGGGAACCATTGTAAACATCAGCGCAGCGGCTCCAATAGCCATGCAAGCTTTTTTACTCCATTTCATGTTGTACTCCTTTCTCGTGTCCATTATGAACACTTTACCCCAACATCGATAGCAAACGGTCGTATCGGTTAGATACGCCAATTACATAATTACGTGTTTCAGAATAGTTAGGAACGCCAGCAGCATCCAAAATGGCTTGCGCGCCGGCATTATATGCGGCGATTGCGTCAGTCACCGCATATAAACCCCATGATGAGAACCGGTCCAAAAGCGTTTTTAAATGCGCGACGCCGCCAATTACATTATCCAACGGATTATATGGATTCACTCCAATCGAATCCGCCGTGCCCGGCATAAGCTGCATAAGTCCGATCGCACCGGCGGACGAAACAGCCCCCGTAGAAAATCCACTTTCTTGTTCCATTACCGCAGCTACCAAAAGCGGATCTACACTGTACAGATCAGAAGCATATAAAACAGCCCGGGTAATCCAATCCGCCTCTGTACCAGCCCCTATATGATTTGCTACATCACTATAGACAACATCATATACATCGGCTGCTTCTGCCTGCCTCGGCAAACCATACATGAAGCAAGATACGAGCAAAAATACCAGAAAAATATTTCTCATGAATCATCACCTGCCAATAAGGTTTTAGTTCGCACAACATTTTGCATAACAGCGTTTTTAATTGGAGTTTTTACAGCAAGCTCTATGGCTTGCTGTATTTCCAAGGCGGCGTGAACTGCTTTTAATCCGCACCGGCAATTCTCTGGAACGCCTTGATCAATCGCATCGGCGATTGCTTCTTCTCCAAAACCTTGAATTAACATAGTAGATGCCACCAATGTATCCATTTTTTCAACCCAAGGCAATTGAATGGCCCGCTGCAGCTGTTCTTTATGATATACATATTCTTTTGCTGCATCTGGCTCATGATTAATACGCGGGACGGGTCTATACTGGTACAATTTTTCTTCCTCTTTAGCCAGATAATCACGAGCCCGCGGCTCAACAAACTGCTCAACATATTCGGGATCACGGCCCGCTTCCGCTGCTATGGGTGAATTTTCCTTGATTACCGTACGGATTTCTGCAACTGTAAATTTATTTTCATAAAGCATCTCAGACATAATATCAATATCCATCGAGCTATGAACCGCTTTGCGATTTTTGGCTTGATCGGCCAATCTATGCATATAGATTTCTTTCGCCGTTGTTGCTTTATCTGTCGAATTGATGGTTTCCAATGCCTGCATACGCGCATAGACATTGCTTGCGTGTTCCATAATATTTTCAATGTATTCGAATTTATCCGGAATAGCTTCTTGTGCCAGATCATCAAACATAGCTTGTTTAATTTCTGCAGAGCTAACGCCAGCCGTCAACATAGAAAGCGCCGCTCGCCCCTGCTGGTAAGCCGCCATGTTTGCTGTTGCATTGACACCCTCGGCGGCAAGACCGTACTGGCGGTTATACTCACTTTGGATGGATTCTGTATGTGCTTTATGCAGATTCTGTGTTTCAACCCGCCGAACGGTTTCATCCATTACAAGTACTGGATATGCTAATGGTATCCCTGGCATCTGTGCCCGAGGGCTGCATTCATGAATGACATTTTCCAGATCAGTCCGGGAAATATCCGGGAATCTGGAGAGAAGTTTTTCACAAATATCTTTATCCATAAATCCAGACGTAAGCTTTCCTGCCACGCTCGGATAAGCCTGCACCCGTTCGAAATATGCTTTCCGGAATAAATCCGATAATGTAATCCCACGATTCTGTAACGATTGATAAGAGCTTTCTGAAGGAATTTCTTTTGTAAAAGTAAGAATCGCTTTTTCTGCATCGATCACCTTATGTGCAGCTCGGACAATCCAATTTGCATAACCTTCCGGTGTACGATTTGGATTGTTCGGATTTACTTTTTGTGCCTGTGGACTTTTATCCAAAATAACGCGGCGAACATTTACATCAAGATGATTTTCTTCAATAAGTTCACGCGCCACAAGTCCATCATAAAGAGTGCGATTCTGTTCTATGCCATGTTTATATTTTTCGTGAAGAAAAGCATCTTTACTTTCCATCTTTTGATCATAAATAGCAGCCGTGAGCTGATATTTTTTATCCAGATAGTTCTTTTTCCTTTGCGCAGCATCTTCCACACAGGTCATAATGACATGCAGATAACTGTCTGGATCTCTCCCCGGTTCTACGCTGACCGGAGACGCCTGCCGTAATGCTTGCATGATTTCTTCCATGGGCAAGTTCATTTTTAATAACTGCTGCGCCAGATTTTGATCATCTTTTCCATTTAAGACAGAAATCCGATTGTAAGTCATGTATTTTTTTGCAGCTAAAAGATAGGCTTCAACAGCAGTTCGAACCGGTTCATGTACTTTCTTAATTTCAAGATAACGAGTTTTAACCTGGTTGCATTTCTCTATAAAAGCCTCTATGACATTCTTATCCCGCGAAAAATAGGAATGATTCTGTAAAACAGACGCGATTATATCCGACATGTAATGCCGCTGCAATAACATAGATAAGGCGACTTTTCCTTCCTGAAACTCGTTCCAATGATTACGATCATAATTGGAATATTTTTTGGAAAGCGCTTGAACCGTGGCTTCATAATTTTTTTCTGCCAGTTCATACATTTTTCCTGATTTTACAACTAGTAAGGAATTCGCTTTAGTCATCACCTGATCGCAATAATTCCCTACCTCTTTTGCGTTATGAATTTGCTGCGCAAAATAAGAATAATGGAAAACAGCATCACGAACTTCTTTGAGATGATACCCGGCAGAAAACAATGCATTGATAATTTTGGCATCCTTATCTATGTAAAATTCCGCAAATTGATGTGCAAACCGATCTTTTTCTTCTTGATAGGCCGTATCAGCAAGAGTGGAACTCTGATTCACCGTATGAGGCACTTTACGCAAATACTTTTCCACTTCTGTTTTAAGTCTATTTTTTAAGAGCGGACTTTGCCGGATCAATACATTTTCAATAGAAGAGGTACTAAAACCATTCTGACTCAGTGCCAGAATGATTTTTTCTTCTATGGAGCCGTAAAACTTGAGAAATCCGTCTGGCTGCACCATAGTAGCTTTTTTATAAGTTTCCGCAATCTGCATCATATACATCTCTCCCTTACTACAGGTTTTTATATTTCAACCACTGCTCCAAAAACGCTTCATGCCCATATTGACTGATAATCTGATTACACATTTGGACATCTTTTTTGTCCGTAGCGGCTACAAAAGCCTTTGTATAATCATCAAGCACCAGATCAAAGAGTCGGCTGCCAACAATACTTGTATAGTAATAATCACAATGCTGCTGTGCATGCGCAATAATATCAATCTGTTTACGATTTAATCCAAAAGATTCATACAAATTAATTAAAGTAGGATTATATATGTCCTTATTGGGTAAATAAATCTTTGACATACACGACTCCAACACCGTAGGAAATATACTGCATTCGCTAATATCTGAAATACTTTGTGTAGCAAATACGACCGACGCATTGTATTTACGGAGTTCTTTCAACCACGATCTGATTTTTGCTTCAAAGACCGGATTCCGAAAAAACGCCCAACATTCATCTAAAACAATTAATGTCGGTGCATGGCCATCTGCGATGGATTGTTGAATACGATGAAAAATGTACATTAAAGTTGGACTGATAACCGCCGAGTTTTCTTCGATCATCTTAGACATTTCAAAACTTTGCCAACTACCAAAGGACAGATTATCTTCCAGAGAATCAAAGATCTTTCCGTATGGACCCCTAATAGACAATGGCATAAATACATCTTTTAACTGTGAATCTTGTAATTTATCTATAAAATTGGTCATGGAACGAAATCGGGTGGGGAGTTCTTGCAGTAAACACAAGGTATCCCAGATAGATTTTTGCTTTGTAGCATCTATTTTTTCACCCCGACTCACCGCCCAATCACAAAGCCATCCCAAAACCCACTGACATTCCTCGGGGGATTCAATTTGACTTAATGGCTGAAAAGACAATGTCTCGGTTTCAGCACCGAGATCATAAAAAACTCCGCCGACAGCTTCTGTCAGAACGCGTGAAGAAGCTCCTTTATCAAAAACAAATACTTTAGCATCTCTATATTTACGGAAAGACGCTTCCATCATATTGAGCAAAACAGATTTACCGGCGCCCGTAGGGCCGACGATAAAGGTGTGTCCTACACTGCCAACATGTAAACTCAAACGGAAAGGGGTATTTCCAGTGGTTTGCGTATAAATCAAGCATGGCGCTTTAAGATGATCATTACGCCGAGGCCCAGCCCAAATATCCGAAATAGGCAGCATATGGGCCAGATTAGCCGTACTCATCATAGGCTTGCGGCAATTATGTCCCAATGCACCAGGAATCGTTCCTAGCCATGCATCTACGGAATTTATGTCTTCAATTTTGCTTTTCATATTCAGACCGGAAAAAGTCTGAACTATATATTTTGCTTTTTCATCTGCCTGGTCCATATCTTCATCCATGACAATAATGGCCGTTGTATAAAAGCCGAAGTTTAATTCGTCTGCTTCTACTGCATTAATAGCTGCTTTTACTTCATCTGCTTTCATTAATGCCACTTCATCAATATCTGTATTGGGATTGGATGAAAGAAATTCCTGAAACAAGGACTTTAAAGTTACAACTTTATTGCGCCAACCAGATTGATAATTTTTCAATTCCTTCAAGGCATCCTGCTTATCCATGCAGACATAACGCGTTACCCAGCGGTAGGAAAAGCTGATGCGGTTCAAGCGGTCAAAAATGCCAAACTGCGAGTAAGGCAAAAACGTCATTGGGGTAATCACGCGCAAATGCTTTTCCCCAAGGCGCGGTGCTAAGCCGCCATACAGCGGCGTATCATACAAGTATTGGTCCAGCAACATGGGATATCCGGGCATATGCTGCTGAGTGATGTTATCCGATACCGTAGAATGCAAATAGGTAACCAATTCATCTTTGGTCAAATACTCTGCCGGAACCGATAAAGAAATGAAAATTTTATTGATTTTTTCCGTTACTTCTTTAAAAGCCGCAATGTTATCTTCCGAAGTAAGTAATCTCTGGCTTTTGCCTTCAATCATAAAATTCTTGATGCGTCCTTCCGTATCATCCGGAACCCGCCAGTACATTGTCATATAATAATTAGACTCGAAATAATTCCCTACCAAAAATGCTGCTTTCCGGTGATTATCAATCGTTTTAGTAACCTGATCCGGGAAAAACACATCATCATCATACGTAAAAGATGGTATGCGCTGCGCTTCAAAATATAACACCCACCCTGTACCAAGTGTCATAAAAGCAGCATTCATCTGAGATGTGATAATTTCCATTCGTTCCTGAATGGCACTATCAATATCCGGGCCACGATATTTCCATGTAACCTGCAGCCCGCCATCTTTCGTTACAACAATTGGCGGGTCATCAATAATTCGCGCAAATGGCATAACATATTTAAGATAATTTTTCGTCCGACGAAACCGATCTAAACGGTACATTTTCATCACTTCCTTCGCCGCTAATCAGCAATTGATCCAACGTTCTAACTCCAAGAATCGGAGGCGTTAGATTAGCCCTAAAAACTCCGGGAATGCTGCTCCACCAAATATCTTTCAGATTGGTTTCTTCGATAATATAGGTAAGTTCTTTTTCTTTCATCTTTGCTTGGATAAATTCTACAGATGAATCATAATCAGCTTCATCGACATAGAAAATAAACGCTGCGGCAAAATAAGCATTATGTTCACTGAATAACCCATCCATAATGAGTTGCTTCATGCTTTGCCGATTGTGACACCAGCGTTTTGTATAAGCTGCCATCAAAGACTTGGCATACGCCGGACTACAAAACAGGAACCGCCGAAAATATCGATAATTCATGTGAGAAAAATTTTTATACAACGTGTTCATAATGAACACCGGCGGATTTTCTGGTAACGACAAAATAAGTAATTTTTTACCGTTAATAGTTAACCCATTTTCTTCAAAACGAATATCCTCATCCAGAGATAAATACGCATCAAAATATAAAGGATATTTAGGAAACTCGACTTCTTTTTTACGCGGTTCAATCGAACCCGCTAAAAAATCTACAGCATATTCCATAGACAATTTTTTTACATCGGTCATTTGACCGATTTGTGCGGCAAAGTCAGTCAAGACTTCTGAAAAATACTCTTTGATTTGACCTTTTGAACATTGTGCACCCGATAAAGTATTTTTCACTTGTCCCTTGACCAAGAACGGCTGCCAAAAAAGCAGCAGAAAGTGATACGTTTCTTGATCGACATGCCGCTTTTCACACCAAATTCCCCAGCCGTCACCCAATGAACGGATAACGGCGGGGATCATTTGTTCTTCATAATCTTCACACGGCTTATACCAAATAGCGCCCATAAGTGTCTCGTCTTTATTTTCGAAAACGCTTGGCGATACCAAGCGATTCCATGGCAGCCATTCATGAACCGCCTGATCATCAATTGAAAATTCCTGAAGTGAAATAATGACCTCTCCTCTCTTGCGATTACGTACAATAAAACTTTTTTTTGTAAAGATAAATTTTTAAACAATCGGCAAACTGCGCATCGTCTTTGGCCAGGCGAATAGCCGCAAAATGAATGATAAGATTAACGAATAAAATCCAGAAAAATCCAAAGTCAACGATAAACAATAAGGCGATCATGGCATTGCCGATGATCACCACTTTAGGCGCTCCCATGAGTGTGATGACCTGTGTTACTGCCTGGCAGAGCGGCAATTCAGATACATGATTTTCTTCTTGTGTCATAGGCTTCTCCTTACAACAAAAGGCAGCCGCTCGTTGATGTAAAATCCATCAGCGCACTGGTCACACTAGGGGCTGCTACCGCACAAGATCCGAAGCATACCACTTTTGCCCCTTTTTTCATCATCGGCTGTTGATCAAAGTCCATGGCATAACCCAGGCATCCAGAAGCGGCAGCCACGGTCACAGCTGTTTTTGGAATAGCCCCTGTAAAGGCATTGGAGAGGGTCGTAAGGCCATGATCAATAGGAAGACCGGTACTTACCGATGACGCGCTGCAGACAGCAATCTGTGTCAGCATCAAGCTTGCCTGTAAAAACAATACTTTGTTGTCGAGCACAAACTTGCTTGCCACCGAGAATGCTTTCTTAATCCTGTTCGTTTTCATAAAATTACCTCCTAAATAAAATGTTTAAATGAACACCTTAACTTAATTGTAAAGGTTTTTTTTAGAAAAAATTCTTGATTTTTTTCCATTATTGGATGGTAGAAAAATCATACTTTTTGAGCTCTGCATTATAGCCAGAAACAGTAATAATTTCCTCCACCTTTCTTTTAGTTCCATATAACTTTAAAAAAATGACCATGTCCACGGCTTCACCAATCAAACTTTGTTGTGGTGATGATGATGCCATAGAAACCATCGTTTCTAATCGCGTCAATGTTGCTTCTGCCGAATTCGCATGCACGGTTGAGCAGCCGCCATCATGCCCGGTATTCCAAGCAGTCAACAGAGCCAACGCTTCCCCTGTCCGAACTTCACCAATAATCAGACGGTCCGGCGACATACGCAGCGCATCTTTCAGTAAGAAATTCATATCCCGCGTATCACTGACTCTCATTGATACATAGTCATCCGCACTACAGCGCAATTCCGGCGTGTCTTCAATCATGACAATACGATCTGATTCCTTCGATATTTCTGCGAGTAACCCATTAACAAAGGTTGTTTTACCGGTTCTGGTTCCGCCGGCCACAATAATATTTTTCCTTGTTTTAATGGCCCCCAGCAAAATATCTTTTTGACGCGCCGACATTACCCCTTGTGCTACGTAATCATCCAAAGTAAATATTTGCTTAGGATGTTTTCTTATCACAAAACACGGCGCCGCTACACAGGGAGGAATCTGCCCTTGAAACCGACTGCTGCAAAAGATTTTTGTATCCGGTAGCTCTGCAGCTATCGACGGATTCTCCCATGAACAGCTTTGATTGGATAAAGATGCCACCTGAGATATTACTGCCAATCGTTTTTCGGGAGGAATACGAACTCCCGTATTTTGTCTGCCCATGCTCAAGCGATCGACAAATAATTTTCCATCCGGATTGACCAACAACTCTGTGACATCATCTACTTTCAAATAGTCAATAATATCACTGCCAAAATCAAAAATAAGCGCTTCAAGAGATCTTTGAACAGAAACTTCGGCAGCGTTCATTCCGTCTTCACCTCTTCCTGTAATGAATGTTCGGCTGCGGCCGCAATTAGCTCATCTTCGATCTCTTCCGTACTGGCGACCGACCGGTTTTCCCGCTCACGGTCCGCAAGTGTCCGATCGTCACACACGGTTGATCCTTGAGCATCTTTTTTTGCATCACCATCGGCTGCCGAAGAACCAGACGTTGCATCGGTTTGTTGTGCTTTGATACGATCTTCATTATTTTTTTCCTCCTCTTTTTTTGCTGCCAGAACCTGTTGTGCCTTTTCCATTCTGGCTTCCGCTTCTTTTTTGTGATATGCCATAAGCGATTTAAAATCAGTAATTAACGTTTTTGAATCACTTAATAATGGCTTTGCAAGGCATCGTTTTCTAAAACCAGCATGCATATAATACCGAAGTTTATCACCCATAATAGGCCGCTGCCCGGCCATAAAAACAATCTCTTTATCTGCCGATAAGCGGCTCACTTCATCAGGTGTCATAAGCGGCTGACCTGCCGATGAAATCGTCGTTGATTCTTGTCGGCCTTGTGACCGGCTTATGGCTTTGATCGTTTTATTGCCTAATTGTTCTGAGATCATTTTCGCTGTTTTGTTCCCGTCAAAATTCGGCGTAAAATATACATGAATATGACAGTTTGACATAATGGAGTTATTAGCCGTATAGGCTTTGTTTAATTGATTAATATCTTGCGACACAATGCACATTTTAATGCCATAGCCGGCACACACCGCCAATGCCATTTCAATGCTGGGAAAGTTTCCGAATTGTGGGAACTCGTCCAACATGAGTAACAACCGCTGCTTTTTTTTAATCTCGGCTGCCGCTTTTAATTTGTCATTTACAATCGGCGTATCAATATCCCGGATTAATTTATTAAGTATTGTATTGATCAGCAACCGGCATAAGGGCTTAAGTTTATCAACCAAGGACATAGCCGGAATAATGAGATACAGCGATATTTCCTGTTCAGGATCTAAAAGGTCTTGTACACAAAAATCGGAACAACTAATGTTTCTCTGTACCACTGGATTTTGGTACAGTTTCAAAGCGGTCATAGTAGTGGATATGATACCTGATCTGGTTTGCTCTGCCAGATTGGCTAAATTTGACCCACACTCCGCAACTTTGGGATGAACCAGCAAAAAGCACCAAGGCTCTGCGGTCCAATCTATATTACGTTCACGGATGTTGGCTTTTAACTCATCCAAAGAAGTTATCTTACATTGCAGCTGCTGACTATATGGCGTAAAATCCAGAATATATTCTCCATATATTTTTTGTAAAACATTGTTATCAGATAAAAATTCTTCTGGAGAAATATGCGGATACCGCCGCATATTATCAAATTTAATCGTCATTTCAGGACGCGATTCCGAAGTATCCATATTCATTCCCATTAAAGCGAGAGCTGCATTATCCGGATTTGATTGATCATTTTTCTCGTTCACCTTTTCAGGTTCATGTTCCGGCTTTGTCAAAAATCTAATAATATCCGTTAACGTTGGCAAATTACGATCTTCACGGCGATAGGAATAAAGTAAATGAAGAATCACACCCTGGAGAAGTGCTACCGACGAATTATTCCAATAAGGATCTTTTTGCACTGTCCCTTCTGGATTAGCTATAGTTTCAGCCAACGTCTGAATATCATCCACTTCTTCTACTGTACGAAAGTTAATCTCAGCCAAAGGATTCCATCTGGCTGAGCTGCCATCCGCACAAAGCGGTTCAAACTTCATTACCTTTTGATGTAAAATTTTTTTTCGAAAGGCACCCGTTAAATCAAAATTTTCCCCCTTGACGTCAGTTACAAAGACAGAGTGCCTCCATGTTAAAAGTGTTGGAATAATAACGCAAATACCTTTACCACTACGGGTAGGAGCCATTAACAATATATGCTGTGGCCCATTATGCGTTAAAAGAGTATGTGTAAATGGATTAATGCCCAGCACAACGCCGTCGCCAGAAGATAATTCCATCTTTTTAATCTCTTTGAGTCCCGACCAATCAGCGCTGCCATGTGTCGTATCGTCACTCATATTCTTTGTGATTAAATAGCTGATTCCAACACCGAGAGCTGCACTCAGATATATATATTTTTCCCCCATATGCAATATATCTGGAATGAGTGCAGACAAAGCAGGATTATGTGTCCAAAGGAAATAACTCCATGGCCAATACACGGTATAGGTATCTATCTGAAAAGCATTACCCAATGCCGGATCATACCCACAAAGCGCAGCTATATGCTGCGTAGCCATGATCATTCCACCAACCAATCCAGATAAAATAAAACCAGCAAAAACCAGCAGCTGTTTCTTTTTCATTTCATTCTGTTTCATATGTTTCCCCCTGTGTCCGTTATGAACACCTTAAAACGTAATTCCTTGGCAAACGAAGATATTAAATTCATAGCCCGGTGGAATTGTAACGGTGGCTGTCTGATTTAATCCCTTTTGAAAAATGGACGAAGCGCTGTTTAACAGATTGCTCATAGCGCCCTGTGCGGCTAATTGGCCGGTACTATACGAAGATGAGGTTGTCCCTGTATTTGTATTGCCGGCAGCAATTCCTCCTAATGCTGCAATCGCTGATGTTAACACACCAGCCGATATAGTTCGTCCGGAATGATTATTAACACTTCCCTGTAAACCGGTGTAGCCGGCGCCATCAATCGCAATCATTGAAGATTTAGCCAATGTATAGGCCCCGCCATTCGGTAAAACGACCATACTCCAATCAATATTGACTCTGCCTCCATTGGAAGTTTTCGATGAGCCAATAAACCGGCTTCCTGCCGGGATAAGAAGATTGCTGCCGGTCAGAGAATCATATATATCCGTTTCTGTCTGCGCGATAACTTGCCCATCCCCTGCATCGGAATTGATTCCGCTAACCAGCATGGCCGGAATCAGCGTACCGGTTTGGAGCATAGTATCCGTTGGCACCGTATAGGACGAACCTGACGCATTACCAGGTACCGCTGTGTTCCCTGCGTCCGTTGTATCTGCTGATTTTTTTGTACCGATGCCAAACGAAATGGCGGCACTATAAGGGTCTTTATCAGGAACCGCCGTATTAGCTGCTGAGGTTTGTGCCATGGGTACAGACGTTGCCTGCTGATAAGGGGCCGAATAGTACGGCTGCCCATATTGTCCGCGCACGCCCATTTGCGGCAGTGGAAGCGGTTCGGAAGCGACTTCATTATTCGATGCAACACGCCGAGCCGCTTGCGTTTGCTGTATTTGCTGCTGCGCTAATTGCTGTGGTGAAAGAGTATGATTTGCACCATTAGCGACTTGCGCATTCCGACTTGCCAGATTAGCCGAGCGGTTCGGATTGCCATCACCAAATTGATTTGCAGCATTTTTCGAATTGGCAACTTCTTGTTTTTGCGGCTGGTTTACCGGCGCATTCTTTTTATTGTCTTTTGGATACGCAAACCAAAAACCGATAAGGAAAAAACATAAAAGCCCAATGGCAATTTTTAAAACAATATCCCGGCGAATACCAAAAATCCGACCTGGATCGCCTTCGTTAAATGAGACATTTTTTAATGTTTCCGGACTTACATCATCAACTTTAAGATGATCAGAATCTATTTTTCGATGAAAAAGATTTTTCTTGATCCATAAAAGTATCTCTGTCAACTTTGACACATATGTCCCTCCTTAATGATTTGCGATGATACGAATAAAGTCTTTATCCGTGATTTTTAATTGCGCTTCTTTAAAGACTGTATCTACAATGTAGCAACTATCTTTTACCTTATAATTAACAAGCGAAATATCTTTACGTCCCGGTTCACGCACAAAAAGCACCGGCATTTTTTTATTCATTTTTTTAAATTTGATGAAAGTTTTTTTACCATCATCAAAAACCATTGTCGGTTTCCAATCATCATCACCTTCTACCCGATAATCAAAGTTCAGCTGATCCGGACTGGTTACGTCCAACGTCCCTGTATAGGTTTTTTCAGTTTTTTGTTTTTGCTGCTGAACAGCAAACTTATCTTCCGCGCCATAAGACCACTTCACCATCGGATTGTACCAATCCGATGTGTTAAGGATAATCTGATAGGTATGTTTGGTTGTATTGACGATGATGTTGGTCGTAGACGTTGCTACGACCGGTTTGATGTAAAGATGTGGCGTTCCATCGACTTCCGCTGAATCCAACATCCAAGAAGATGTATCGCCGCCGCCAACGAATGTGATCTTTTCGCCGGCCTTGAATGTTAAGTCAGTCAAATAATTGGTACGACAGTAAATTTTGTATAATTGATTGGGCGCGTAAGCAAAAACCATGGTACTATTGCCTTGGCTGTTAATCGCATCTTGCGTATAACTGACTTCCTGCGTCGGCCCCGGGTTGACTAAATACATATTGGAAGATGCTACGACCATATTGCCATTATCAGCAAAAGGCGCAACTGGCGTACTCGATGCAGCCGTCTGGCTATCCTGTATGCTCTTGAGCTGCCCTAAAATATCTTTCATCTGCTGCTGCAAAGCATTCATCTGTCCGGCTAAAGACTCAATTGCCCCCTGCGCATCATAATTTGACCGGCTGCGCAGTGCGGTAAGTTGCTTCTCTATGTCCGTTAAACGACTGGCAGCAGCTTGCTGCTGCTGCACTTTTTTCTCAGTAAGCGCTTGAATCTGCGCATCAATCGCCGAGGTATCAGCCAAAGATTCTTCTGCAGCGTAGCCCGTCGGTGTCAGACACAAAGTACCTACACAACAAGCCGCTATAATCCATTTTTTTAACATATATAGTCCTCCTTCGGTGTCCATTATGAACACCTATATATTTATTTTTTGGTTGGCTGCACAGCATCTCGCTGCCAATTAAAATCGCTAAAATAGATCGATAATGGATTTTTTTGCACTTTTTCCAAATCCTTTTGTGGTAAATGAACCATCGTAAAGATGCCACGCATCGGAATCACAGTTTTAGCCCCACTGCCGATCACAAATTCTTCTTCGGTCCAATGGACTTCATAAGTCCGTCCGGATTCGATTGGCAGTACCGATACAATATTTATGAGCACGGTTTTTTTACCAACAATTTCTCCTCTTTTCGACGAGTTATAATCGGATGTCATTTTTGCAAAACAATCTTTTGTCATGAAATTTGCCGCTTCGGTCCACTGGCTCTTATATACATCCCCGTCAAGAGGAATTCGCCTGGTATCTGTAATAAACTGACGAACGTAATACTGCAGTTCTGCTTCTTCCGGGGTAACACTGCTTTCCGTAGCAACACCAATATTTTTTACTTCCCCGGAATTAGAATCTACGGTTACGACGTATGGGACTGTAGTATTTTTTGTACTCATATACCCTGAAACACCAATTGACAATATAAGTGCTATTAATAGACCGCGAATCCACCGCCGCTGATTATAATTCTGAACGGCAAGTGAACCTAATCTTTCATCCCAAACTCCTTCGGCACGTTCCCATAAACTTTTTTTCTCTGGTTGCTCTGTAGTATATCTTTCTTTACTTTCCTTTAAGGACTTGATTGCCACTTTTAAATTCCTCCTATATAAACATGATCTTTAATATATTTCCCACTCATCACAATAATTTGAACGAAAAGAGTCAATCCAAAAATGAAGAACATATCAATGAGAGAAAAAAAACCTGTCCAAATGGCAAGAACATAAGGATCGCCATCACCTAGACCATATCCAATATTTATCTTATTTTTCAGTAATAGCCAATGTCGAAGTTCCATCCCTACCCATCCCGTAAACAGGCACAAATAAAAAATCCGACTTTCACTCAAAAAAAGAAAAGCATCATGAATACTGATATATAACGTATGAAATAAAAAAAGTGAAGATATATCTGTTACTTTTAGCACAAGCCAAAGAATCATGCCGCCGGCCAAACAAGGAAGCAATCCCATTTGAAGCGGTTCATGATATATCGGATTAGCTTCTGTACACTTGCCACTATGGACAGGAATACGATAAACAGACAGTAAAAACAATAGCCGAAAAGCAATAAACCCTACCAATGCATTGTAAAAAAACACAGGAATCGTATACGGTGCCCCCAGCATTGCTAATACAAATAAGATTGCACAAAGCCGTATGTCAATGGTTTGATATTTAGCATCTTCGTAAACCATAATGCCAAACAGACATGCTGCAAAACTTACGGGATCAACAGCGAAATCCGGGACAACATGAATGTATAACATTAGGAACGTAAGGCTAAAAATGATCATCCAAAAAAGGCAATGATTCTTATCCTTCGCTTCCAAGACTTGTATAGATGGTTTCATCTGGTAGTTCAACCTCCAATCTGTATGTCATACGGCCATTTTCATCTGTATGCGTAGAATATTGAAATTTTGACATATCAATTTGATACGCCAGGAATCCTTGATTTTGTAATTCTCCAAGATCAGATAAGCTTTGCGGATATTGCCGCAATTTTTCATATTTTAAGTTGCCTTTTGCGTCAGTTGTAATAGATGTTGTATCGACGCCAGTATGAAATTTTGCCCAGTTTTCTAAAGCTATATCTATCACCTGACACTCAGTTTTCAATAGCCCTACCCGGTGATTCATCATTAGATTATTTCCAACAACAAAACCACCGGAAAATGTTAGAAGCAGGAACGATACCTGAATCATATCCAGATAAAATATGAAGCCGGATTTTTTATATTTCAAATAATCACCTCCATAAATATAATTATAGTTAAGAAAGTCGGAAAAAATTCCGGACTTTATGCCGATTATCCAGAATTTTCTGTATTTAATATAAATAAAACAATATCTAACAACAGGAATAATTAATATTTACTTCGCAAGGTACTACCGTAGGAGTTCCGATTGGAACCGTCATCGCTTGGCCAATGTCCGGCGACCCAGCGGGCATCTGGTCCGGATTTTGGCTGGAATGTAACGGGCAAGCAGTCGATGCAAGCAAATATCC
>Ga0183095_10364_pt1 | contig 36580 bp, 26 predicted proteins | sample BioMet4_FD_130346 | JGI IMG/M metagenome (GOLD analysis project Ga0183095, IMG submission 130346) | Microbial communities from bioreactor (seeded with sewage sludge) at LBNL, California, USA - Biofuel metagenome 4 (v2) (version 3) | ecosystem: Engineered > Bioreactor > Anaerobic > Unclassified ...
CCGATCTCCTTGTGTGGTGGGATGACCGGTGGCCGCGGGCGCGGGGCTCGCGCTGGTGGCGGTGGCAGTGGCATGAACGGAAACTTTGGCGGTGACGGTTTCGCCTCGCCAAGAGTTGGGGAACAGGGCCGATTTCAGGGCGCCTTGCAGCGGATAAGGCCAGAAGAAAATCCGGTCGGGCGCCACTCCCTGTTCCTTAATCAGAAAATCCAGAAAATCGCGGGGGTTGCTGACGGTTACAACCGGCAGATTTTTAACTTTGGCGTCCGCCAGCCGTTCGAACAAATTCCGGGTTACGTTGCGGTAGTCGGCAAATTCGGCCGGAATAAAGTAAACCAGCGGCCGGCGGATGGCGGCTTTGAGTTCGGCGTGCCAATCGTCAGGCGGAATCATTTCGGCCACTCGGACGTTGCGATAAATCCGGCTGCAGAGGATGTCGGCCACGGCGGTATGGCCGTTCTTATGAAATTCGGCCAGCGGGTAAAAGGGTCTGCCGGTGGCATCGGGCAGATAGACGATCAGCATTTGATACCCGAAATAGGCGGCCAGCCCGCCGAGCAGCCGGAGCCGGTCTTCCGGCGTGCCGGACTTCCGGCGCCAGATGTCTGCGATCAGATAGGTGGGGGCATCCTGTTCGGACAGGCGGATTTCTGCGTTGACGACCGCGAAAAGTTCTTCGAGGGCCACGTCCGGCGAATTGACGATGCGTTCCGCCAGCTGTTGCAGTTCCATGGTGTCCCGCCAGTGCAGGTAATCGCTCTGGTTGACGTTGGCGGTCAGTGCCAGGCTGTTGATGCCGAGGCGGCGGAAGAATTGTAAATATGCCACGTCCGGCATAGCGGTTTCCGGGTTGCCGACAATGCGTTCCGCCAGCAATACAGTACGTTTGGAATCGTCCTTGGTCATTCCGACGCGCCAGGCTTTGACCAGCGCGTTGGTCTGTTCTTCGGAGATCGTATTATCGGTATCGCTACCGTAGCGATTGATCAACGCCATGCCCCCGGCACTCAGCAACGCCAGACAGAAGACAATGGCAACGCCGTTAATCAACCACTTATGTAATTGTTCCCGTTTCATAATCAATTGTGGAATAATATACATCCGTTCAAGGATTTCTCCAATCGGGAACGGCGGCGGCCCGGCGCGCCCACTCCTCGACGGCCTGAAGCGAGGGGGGCGACGCGGAATAACGCAACTTCCGATAGTCCGCCAGCAACTCCCGTCCGGCGGGTGTCAGCGCGGCGGTCCGGTCGAGCCGGTCCAGAAATTCGTCGACGGTTTCACCGGGCGCCCGGGGCCGCTGTCCGGCGGCGGTCCACCGTTTTTCCCAGGCCAGATAGTACCGCTGCAACGTTTGTCGGGTTTGATCGGCGGTCGCTGCCTTTACCCGGCGTCGACGGTATCGGCGCCACAGCCAGACTCCCGCCCCCAGCGCCAGCAATACGACCGCACCGAGACGCCAGGGACTGCCCAGCAGTTCCGCCGTCATGCCGCCCAGCCCGGTAAAGACGCCTAAGATGGCGGTGGCGATCACGCCCCGGCGCAGCAGCGTCAGCGTTTCCTGAAAGAATTGATAGAACCGGTCTTTCCAGGATGACAGCCCGCCCCAATTCCGGGAATGAGCCGTCAGTCCGGCGGGAGGCGTCGACTCGACCAACGCCCAGCGGTGTCGGTCGCGGTCCCAGGCTTCGACCCAGGCATGGGCGTTGCCCAGCCGGCTGACGTAATACGTACCGGAGGGATGTTTTTCTTCGCAAATGAACCCGGCCAGATAGCGGGTCGGAATGCCGTGACGGCGCAGCAGCAGCGCGGCGGACGAGGCGAACAGTTCGCAGTGCGCCTGACGGTGCCGTAACAGAAACCAGGCAATCGGGTCGCCCGGACCGGAAAAGCGCCAGTCGAGGGCATAACGGAACCGGGTTTGCAGATAATGGACCAGCCGAAGGATGGTTTCCTGATCGGCAAGCCGTCCGTCGGTCCGGCGGGCGGGGAGAATTTCTTTCCAGATCTGATCAAGCGCGGGCAGGAGCTCGGACGGAATTTCGAGATACTCGGGATTGGCGGCGGGATCGGTCGGTTCGGGCCAGGCGCTCTCATCTTCCGGGGTCGGGACAAAACAGGAATACCCGCCGTCGCGGACCCATTCCTTGGCGGCGACGGTGCCGTTGGCATCGGCTTCGAGGTGGTCGGCGATGATGTCGATTCGCCGGTAGTTGCCCGGCAGCAGCAGCATTTCCGACGCGAACCGGCTTTGCGGAAAGATGTCGATCCGATGTTTGGGGGCGTCGGGATCGGCACCGAGATAAAAAGAGGTATAGGCGATCATGCCGCCATAGTGGCGGTTTTTCAGGTTGAGTCCGGTTTCCCGGCCGGTCTTCCAGGTGCCTTGCTGGTAGCGCGTATAACATTGGGCGCGGAGATAGCCGGGGGCGGAACTGCTTTTGGCGCGAAACACGATTTCATCCTGGTTTTTGACCATTTCCGGAATCATCGTAAAGGTCAGGTTGACCTGTTTGTCGAACTGAATCCGGCCGGGCGCGGGCATCAGCCGCCGGACGCCGACCCGCAGCAGATAATTTTCCATGGAGCGGATGGTGTTGTCGTAGCGGACATAGAGGCCGACTATCGTTCCGGCCAGCAGCGGCAGTACGGCCAGACCGGCGACGCGCAGCAGCAGGCGGCGACGGCGCAGGACCGGCGAAACCGCCGTCGGACGAAGCCCGTTTAGACCCCAGAACAGCCCGGCCAGCAGCAAGACCAGCTCCATGCCCACCATAACGCCGTAAAAGCCGTTGATGTGATGAAACAACGGGGTAGCCAACGGTAGCCGCTCGTTGATGGCGCTGTTGTAAAACACATCGCCGCCGAGCATCAGCGAGACCAGCGAGCTGGCGGCGATCACGCCGAAACCGCGGCGACTCGATTCGAACAGCGTAGTGCCGATCGCCGAATATAACAGAAACGGCACCAGCAGATTCGGATAAAAGAACAGACTGATGTAACCGAGCCGGTTGTCCCGCATCGGGAAGACCAGATTGAACATCACGGCCGTCACCACCGCCACCACCAACGTGTAGATTACGGTACGGTCGCTGTAGGGAATCGGCTTCCGGACCGCCAGCGACGCCAGCAGCCCGAGCAGACAGAACAGTGGAATGTGCGGCAGATCGGCGCTGACGGCAAATGTCAGCGCCGGAATCATAATCAGCCCGGCGGCGATCAGCAGATACGACCACGATTTGCGCGGCAGCGGGGAAGCGGTTACAGGTTCTTTCATAGCCGGTTGACCTTTCCGGCGAGGATGTCTTCGGGATCGAACCGGCGGACCTCGCCGGGCCGTCCGGCGGCATCCGGTCCGACCAGAATCGCTTTTACCGCCACGCCGCGACGGCGAAGCTGTTCGATCAGTTTTTGCCGTTCGTCATCCCAGTCCAGCAGAATGACGACTGCGCTGCCGATGCCGGCGACTTCGTCCATGACCATCGGCGTCAGTTCGAGAATCGGGTGGGCGGAGTTGGGCTCGAGACAGGCAAGGATGTCCAGAATGCCGTCGAGGCACCCCAGACTGCGGCCGCCCTGAAAATGATAGATTTCCGGTCCGGCGGCAAAAAAGTCGATCACATAGTCGCCGCGGGCCAGATAGTCGGCCAGCGCGCCCGCCAGCGCCACGGCTCCTTCCAGCGGCCGGGACTCGCGGCGGAACGGATGGCTCAGCCGGAACGAGAACCGGGACCGGGGTACGAACGTGTCCACGATCACCGCCACCCGGCTGAGATATTCTTCCTGATATTCTTTGACCACCAGCCGTCCGGCCCGGGCGGAACTGCGCCAGTGGATATGCCGGGGTTCGTCGCCGGACCGGAAATCGCGGCAACCGGCGAAATCCATCGATTCCCCTACTTTGGAAACCTTGGAAACCCCTTCCTTCTGAAACCGTTTGCCGACCGGCAGTTCCAGCGTCAACAGCGGTTCGAAAGCCGGATAGACGTGCAGTTTGTGCGGTTGACCGCTGCGGCAGCTCCACTGAAACAGCGCCAGCGGAAAGCGGGAATTGGCAATCGGACGGGGCAGAACGTAGACGCCGCGCCGCCGACTGCCGATCCGGCACCGGAACTGACGGCGTTCGCGGCCGCCCAGAATCGGCAGCGTGGCCGGGCCGTCCGGCAGCCGGAGTCCTTTTTCGGCCAGATAGCGGTCGATTTCGAGTTCGAGGGCGGGGAATGATCGCCGGTTGACTACTTCGTATTCGACAAAGACGTCGTTGCCGGCGCGAGCGCGGTCCGGGGCGGTCCGGCGAATGGTCAGGCGCGGATGAAAGAGCATCCCGATCAGAAAATCGGTCAGGAAAACGGCGGCCAGTACCAGCGCCAGCATCCGGATCGGCGTCTGGAACGACAGCAGGGTGTAGCCGAGAATCAGCGGCGCAATGGAGGCGATCAGCCGTCCGGCCGGAGTAAACCACCGGAGATACCAGCCGTAACTCCAGGCGATGATCAGTACGGTCGGCGAACGGTAGTTGGCGGCGACCAGCAGATCGGGAATCCGAATCCAGTCCGGCCCTTCGCGGATGGCGTTGAGCCGGCGGCGGTAATGTTCGCTCCATTTCATCGATGCGCGGTCCTGTGCGTTGGCCCGCCGGATCAGGCCGGGACTTTGACTTTGTCGATCACGTCGCGAATGACGGTCTTGCGGTCGACTCCGGAGTAACGGGACTTGTTTTCCAGCACGACGCGGTGTGCCAGCGTGACGACCGCCAACGATTTCACGTCTTCCGGAATGATGAAATTCCGGCCGTCCAGATAGGCGCGGGCCTGGGCGCAACGCATCAGCGTAATCAACGCGCGCGGGCTGGCGCCGAGCAGAATGGACGGTTCTTCGCGGGTGGCGCGAACCACGCGGGCCAGGTATTCCGCCATCGACCGCTCGATCTGCACTTCCCGAACCTGTTGTTGAAGACTTTGAATGTCGGCCAGCGTCAACACGGGGCCGATGGTCTGCAACGGATGGTTGTCGCGGTGGGTATGGACGATTTCGATTTCGTGTTCTTCGTCGGGATAGCCGAGGGCAATCTGCATGGCAAAACGGTCGAGCTGGGCTTCCGGCAGCGGATACGTGCCCTGATATTCGATCGGATTTTCGGTGGCGATTACCAGAAACGGATGAGGCAGCGGATAGGTTCGACCGTCGAGGCTGACCTGCCGTTCGCTCATGGCTTCGAGCAGGGCCGACTGGGTACGCGGCGAGGCGCGGTTGATTTCGTCGGCCAGCAGAATATTGGTAAAGACGGGTCCCTGCCGGAAGGTGAATTCCCCGGTTTGCGGATTGAAAATCGAACTGCCGAGGATGTCGGACGGCAACAGGTCGGGGGTGAACTGCACCCGCTTGAAATCGGCTTGAATGGAGGCGGCCAACGCTTTGGCCATCGTGGTTTTGCCGATCCCGGGAACGTCTTCCATCAAAATGTTGGCGTTGGCGCAGAGCGCCGTGATCACCAAGTCCGCCGCGGCCGGCTTTCCGAGAATCACTTTGGTGAGATTCTCCCGGAGTTTCAACAACTTATCGATCATAATCTTCCTTCCGTTGCATACCCGATTGCGCGAAAACTTCCCTTTAAGATAGAACGCGGAACGGAGACATACAAGCCGGACGGGAGTCTCGAATTGTGGGTAGAGGGAAAGACCCGGGGCGCGCAAAATTTATGGAAGCCGTCAGGCGAAACCGCCTCTAATATGGGGTGTCGCACTTCGCGTGATTTCCCTTTTTCTGTGGGATGGCGGTGAAAAATTTCCAAATTTTTCGGGGTTTTTCCCCCGGAAAATCTGAACGCTACCGCGCGGCGGCAAACTGCGCCAGAACGTCGGCTTCCGGCGCGGGCAGCGCCACGGGAACCGCTTCCGGATGTTGATGCCGGAACCAGGTCAGTTGACGGCGGGCAAACTGCCAGGTAACGGCGGCGATCCGGGTTTCCAGCTCGGTCCGGTCGAGGATGCCGGCCAGATAGTCAGCGATGATCGGATAGCCGATGGCCTGATGCGCGGTCGGCGAGTTCAACAGTCCGGCGTCCAGCAGCCGGCGGGCTTCGTCGATCCAGCCGCTTTGCAGCATGGCGGCGGTGCGTTCGGCGATGCGGGTTTTCAGCACTTCGCGATCCCAGTCGAGCCGGAACGCCGCCACCGGAAACCGCAACTGCGGCTGCTGTAAAGTCTGGAGCGCGGTGATTGATTTTCCGGTCAGCAGAAAAACTTCGTAGGCGCGGATGAGTTTCCGGCGATGCTGCTGCCAGCGGGTAAAATCTTCGGGATCGTCGCGCTGCATAATGGTTTTCAATTCTTCGTGTCCGGCGGGATGGTCAAACCGGCGGTCGAGGTCGCGGCGCAAGGCGGCATCGGCGGGCATGGGGTCGAGCCCGTAGAGCAGCGCTTTGAGGTAGAACCCGGTGCCGCCGGCCACGATCGGCAACCGGCCGCGGGCGCGGATGGACGCGATGGCGTCGTCGGCCCGGCGGACGAAGGCGAAAACATCGAGCGATTCGTGAAGGTCGAGAATGTCGATCAGATGATGCGGGACCCGGCGGCGTTCTTCCGGGGTTGGTTTGGCGGTGCCGAGGTCGAGACCGCGATAGACCTGCATGGAATCGGCGCTGACGATTTCGCCGTCGAACCGTTGTGCGGCGGCCAGCGCCAGCGCGGTTTTGCCGCTGGCGGTCGGCCCCATGATGACCAGAACTTTCGATCCGGCGGAGGTCATGCTTTCGGTGTTGCCGTCCCGGCATCGGCCGGTGTCGGGGCTTGGGGACGGCAGAGGACGGAAAGTACGTAGATGGTCACGCCGACGGTGATCGCGCTGTCGGCCACGTTGAATGCCGGCCAGTGATAGCCGCGGATGAAGAAGTCGAGAAAGTCGACCACGGCTTTCCGCCAGATGCGGTCGATGGTATTGCCGAGAATGCCGGCGATAATCATGAACAACGCCAGATAGCGTTCCGTCCAATTTTCACACAGCGCCCGCATGCGGACGGCGATGAACACCAGCACGGCCAGGGAGATCGTCAGCAACAGCCAGCCCTTGCCGGCCAGAATGCCCCACGCGGCACCCTGATTGAGAATAAAAGTGAGCTGGAAAAAACCCGGAATCAGCGGGACCGACTCGCCCAGATGGAAGTGCCGGAGGACCAGCATTTTGGTTACTTGATCGGCCAGCAGCAGAATGGCTGTCAGCGCAATGCCGATGCCCAGCACCCGCCCGGAGGGCGAAGAATCGGGACGAAAGTCAGTTGAATTTCGGATTGTGTCCGCCATTGGTCTCCCGGAGTCGTTTGCAGTTGATACAGTAGATGGCATACGGCCGAACTTCCAACCGGCCTTCGGAAATGGGCTGTCCGCAGTCGATGCATTTGCCGTACTCGCCGGTTTGCAGCCGTCCGAGCGCTTCGTCGATCATCTGGAGGACGTCGCCTTCTTCGGTCATCAGTTGGAGTTCCATTTCCCGGAGCGAGCTGTCGCCGAGGTCGGCCAGATGGGTAGCCATGCCCTTGTTTTCCTGGTCGGTGTCGTTTTTCTTGAGCGCCTCGTCGGAGTGGAAATCGAGCTGGTTCTTGAACAGCGCGCGAGCTTGCATCAACAGGTCGTAATACTTTTTCTTTTTTCCGGTGAACACGGTCGCTTTATCTTTCGCTTTGGTAGCTGACATATACGCCTTCGTCCCCTGGTTAATAGCATTCGATTTGCAAATACAGCTTACGAGCCTATAATTATAGTTTTAGTTAATGAATTTTCAAGCGGCGGATTTTATCCGAGCAGACCGAAGCAATTTTTTTCAACTGCGGTCGCCGCAAGAATTTAAAGGCGGGCCGTGGAATGATTTTCGAGCGGATTGACTTACATGTGCACAGTACGGCGTCGGACGGCACGTTTCCGGCAGCGGAGTTGCCGGCCATGGCGGTGGCGGCGGAGCTGGGCGCGATTGCCCTGACCGATCACGATACCGTCAGCGGGGTCGAACCGTTCCTGGCGGCGGCCGCGGCAATTCCCGGTTTCGAAGGGGTGCCCGGGGTGGAAATTTCTTCCGGCTTCATGGGCCGGGAAGTTCATATTCTCGGACTGTTTGTCGATCACAAAAATCCCGAACTGCGGGAATTCCTGACTCGGGTGCGTACTTATCGCAATCAGCGCAACGAACTGATGATCAAAAAACTCCAGACGCTGGGCTATTCGATCACCATGGCGGAACTGACGGCGGAAGCCGGCGGCGAAAGCGTCGGGCGTCCCCACGTGGCCGCCATCCTGATCCGCAAAGGCTATTTCAAGAAAAACCAGGAAGTTTTCGACCGCTGTCTGAAACGAGGAGCCGCCGCCTATTGTCCGCGCCAGTTGCCGGGGCCGTCCTCGACGATTGCGATCATCCATCGCGCCGGCGGCGTGGCGGTCTGGGCGCATCCGGTCTATGCCAATAAATTCGCCCGGTCTCACGTCCGGGGGCTGCTCCGGCGGCTGAAAGACCTGGGGCTGGACGGCCTGGAAGCGCATTATCCGGGTTTTACCCCGGCCCAGCATCAGATGTTGCTGGAGCTGGCGGCCCAGCAGGAAGTGCTGATTTCCGGGGGGTCCGATTTTCACGGTACCAATATGCCCGATATCAAACTGGGCAGCGGTTACGGCGGCTTGTTCGTGCCGGCGGAATTGCTGACCAAGCTGCGGGAATACCGGGCCGGGCATCTGCCCCTCTGGCAGACTCAGCCGGAAGGGGAAATTTCCGCTAACGACGTTCAACTTACGGAGGAATAATTCCATGAGCAAATCGCCCTGTCTGCTGCTTCTTCTGGCCGGTCTGACGCTGGCCGGATGTCAAAGTACCAAGCCGTCCGCTGCCGAAACCCAGAACCGGCAGGCGATCGCCGGGATTCAAAAACAACTCGACGATGCACAGAATCCCCATGCCGCCGTTCCCGCCATCCGCGAATACGTACTCGAAAAAATGGAAGACCTGACCGACGCCGAAGAACAGATCATCAACTCCACCGAACCCAAGATCAGCGCCAATTACGAGCAGACCGAATATTCCTTTGTCTGGAAAGTCGACGCCAAGAAGAAAAAATATGTCGAAGTGCTGACTTCTCCCGCCCCGTTCATGCCGTTGGGCTCGTATCGGGTCAACCGGACCTATTATCCCTAGCCGCGCGTGGCGGGCGCATCCTCCAAGCGGCCGTCCGACGCCGCGACCACCGGGAAATCGTTCTCCGGCCGGGTTGCCGGCTGGCGCCGTGAGCTGAACGGACTTACCGCCCGGTATCCGGCGGTACTGCTGCTGGCGGGAATATTCGCGGCGGTCATTCCGCTGCTGTCGGGGACCGGGGGCGGGCTGTTTCTGCTGGTGCTGTTGCTTGGACTCGGGTTGGCGTGGTGGACGGGGCGCGGGGCCGGCGTCTGGCGCTTCGGACTGGCGGCGGCAGCGGGAACCGCCAGCGTCGTCTGGGTCTGGTGGCTGCCGTCCGATCACTATCGCCGGGTTACGGAGGGTGACTACTGCGGGGCGGAAATCCGCTTTGTCGTGACCGATGAAAGTTGCGGCGGCGAACAGGTGCCGTGGCTGGAGTCGCCGGGCTGGATTTTCGGACAGATCACTGAATTGCGGTTTTCTGCGCAGGATGTCTGGCGGAAGGTTTCCGGCGAACTGGCGGTACAACTGCCCGACGGCACGCCGCCGCCGGGCTACGGCGACATTCTCCAGCTTCGGGGGGCATTCACACCACCGCCGTCCGGTCAGACCGAACTGGTAATCGGAACCGGCAACCGGGCCGTTTCCCGGACGGTCGGCGTTTTCGACTTTGCCACGTTTCTTCAGGCGCGGGGCGTCAGCCAGATTTTCCGGGCGCGGGAAGCCCAGCGGACCGGTTATCGGCCGTCGCTGACCGCAACGCTGCTCCAGTTCCGCAACGTGCTACTACGCCGGACCGGGGACCATATTGCGTCGCTGGCCGACCGCAACCTGCTTTCGGGGCTGATTTTCGGCTGTCGGCAATGTCTTGACAGCAAATCCCGTTACGACTACATTCGGACCGGGACGATTCACATTTTTACGGTCGGCGGATTTCACGTCGGCATTCTGGCGTTCATGGCGCTGTGGCTGTTCCGGTGGGTGCCGTTCACGCCGCGCTATCTGCTGATTCCGGTGCTGATGACCGCCTATGTGGCCACCACCGGGTTTACTCCGCCGACGGTGCGGACGCTGATAATGTTCAGTATCTGGTCGGTCTGCCGGGGGTTGCTGATGCGAACGCCGGCGCTGAATATCATCTTTTTATCGGCGGCGGTGATACTGCTGCTCAATCCGTTTTATCTTTTCGATCTGGGCTTTCAGTATTCGTTCACAGTGGTGGCTTTTCTGGTGGCCTCGGGACGGCCGATCGTTGCCTGGGTGTCCGGCATCGAGGAAAAAATCAACTGGATTCCGGCGGCGGCGCTCACCGCCCGGCAACGCTGGGCCGCGACCTGGAAACGCGGTCTGGCGGCGGCGGTGCCCGGCGGATTGGTGGCCTGGCTGGCCAGCACCGGCATCACCATGTACTATCAGGGACTGCTGTTTCCGGCCGGGCCGGGGCTGAATCTGTTGATTATCCCGTTTGTCTGGCTGATTTTTCTGGTGGCGGGAGTCAAAATGGTGTTGCCGCCGCTACCCGGCGTCGACGCGCTGCTGGGACGGGTGCTGGAGGCATTGACCAGCGGCATGAGCGGGTTGTGCGAAATCTGTTCCCGCTGGCTGGAGACGTTTTATCTCCGGCCGCCGTCGGGTGGGATGGTGTTGCTGTTTTGCCTCATGCTGCTGGCGCTGTTGTTTGCCAAAAAGCGCTGGCTGTTCGTGACGGCGGGCATGGCGTTGCTGGCGCTGCCGGTGTGGTGGGAGCTGTCCAGCCGGATCCAGCCGGCGGCGGTATCGTTTCTGACGGGCGGCGACGGCCCGGCGGCGGTATTGCTGTCCGATCCGGCGCGGGAATATCGGGCGGTGATCAACGTTCCGGCGGAAGCGCCCCGGTTTCTGGGGGCGCTGCTCAAAGAACGCGGGAGCAGCGAACTCGATCTGGTGCTGTTGACGGATTCGACCCGCGATTTCGGCGCCGGACTGGCAACCCTCGGTCTGGGGACGTCCATCCGGGAGTTGGCGCTGGACCGGCCCCGCGCCAACAGCGTGGTGATCCGGGCGCTGGCGGACTTGTATTACGACGGGTCCCGGATCGTTTGGCTGCCGACGGCGGCAACCGACGCCGTTGCCGTTTACCGGACGCGGCTGCTGCAAATCTGGCGGCAAAATTCGGGTTGCCGTTTGGAATATGGCGTCAACGGGTTTACAATAACTGCGGCGTACCGACAGCTGGAAACCGGGGAAACCCGACTGGAAGCCGTCCGGTGCGGACAGCCCTGGGCCGTGACTTGCGACCACCGGGCGCGGTTGGAAATCAGAACGGTCAGTACACCATGAGAAAATTGAAGATTTGCCATGTGATTACCCGGATGATCGTCGGCGGGGCGCAGGAAAATACGCTGTTGACGATTATCGGCCATGTTCTGAAAGGCCACGAAGTCACGCTTGTCACCGGGCCGTCCCCCGGCCCCGAAGGCAAACTGCTCGCCAATAAAGATTATCCGCCGTTCGAAATCATCGAAAATCCTTATCTGGTGCGGGAAATCAATCCGTATCGCGATTTGATGGCGTACCGGTCGCTGAAACAGTTCTTCCGGGAACGTCATTTCGACGTGGTTCACACCCACAGCTCGAAGGCGGGGATTGTCGGACGTCTGGCCGCCGATGCCGCCGGGGTGCCGTTCGTCACTCATACCGTCCACGGCCAGGCGTTCCACCGTTACGAAAAGTGGTGGAAAAACCGGATTTACATTCTGGCCGAACGCTGGGCGGCGCGGCATTGCGACAAGATTTACGCGGTGGCGCAGGCCATGATCGACCAGTGCGTCGTCGCCGGGGTGGCGCCGCGCGAAAAATATCAGGTGGTTTACAGCGGTATGGAGATCGACAAGTTTCTTTACGCCGTCCGCGAGCCGGAATTGCGTCGACAGCTCGGCATTCCCGACGGCGTCAAGGTGATCGGCACCGTGGCCCGGCTGTTTCCGCTGAAGGGCTACGAACAGTTCATTCCGGCGGCGGCGGCGATCGTCAAAGCCTATCCTCAAGTTCATTTTCTGCTGGTCGGCAACGGCATTATGCACGAGGCGCTCCAGCGGCAGATAGCCGAGCTCGGCATCGCCGGACATTTCAGTTTTGCCGGTCTGGTGCCGCCGGATCAGGTCTACCGCTATATCGCTCAGATGGACTTGCTGATTCATCTGTCGTTGCGGGAAGGGTTGCCCCGGGCAGTGGTTCAAGCGCTGGCGACCGGCATCCCCGCCATCGGCTATCGGCTCGACGGCACTCCGGAAGTGATCGTCGACGGCAAAACCGGGTATGTGGCGGAGCCGGAAAGCATTGCGCCGGTAGCGGACGCGGCGTTGAAAATTCTCAACGACCCGGCGCTGGCGGCGGAACTGGGACGGAACGGACGGGAAGCCGTGGCCGTACGCTTCGACTGGAAGCACATGGCCGACATTCTGGAAGCCGAATACTATCGGCATCTGAATCTTCCGGCGTAAGCGACCGGTTTATCACGGGGGCGCGGGGCGCTTGCTCAATGGTCGATTTTTATCGCAAAAACCGCCGTCCGATCTGGCGCTTTCGGCAAATCGGCGGTAGAATATGAACAGCAAGGGCAAAGGGGGACATGCGCTTATGACCGGATGGCTGCAACCGTTATTTCAGTCCCGATGCCGGTTTGTCTGTCTTGAATCCTGGTGCGGGCTGCTGCTGATGCTGATGGGACTGCTGACCCTGATCGGCTGGAGTGTCGCGCTGCCCCGGCTGGTGTTGCCGGTGACGGGTTACGTGCCGATGATGCCGGATACGGCGCTGCTGATTCTGTTTTACGGTCTGGTGTTTTATTATGATGCGGTCGGACTGGAACGAAGCCGTCACGTTCGGACGGTGTTGGCGGTCATGATCGGGGTGGGAAGTCTCTACGGACTGGCGAAGACCGTACAGTTTTTTCTTTCGTTCGAACTGCCGTGGACCAGTTTACGGGTGGTGTCGCCGGAATTCATGCCCTATTTCATGGTTCGCCAGATGTCGCCGATTACCGGTTTTCTGTTGGCCTGTTGCGGAATGGCGATCGGATTCAAATGGTTTGGCGGCCAGCGGCCGGCACTGGTCAATCTGGCTTCGCTGATGGGATTGATTACCCTAGGTACCGGGTTAGTTATTTTGTTGGGCTATATGTTCTCGGCGCCGCTGCTGTTGCGCCGGACGCTGCCGATGGCACTCAACACGGCGGTGGCATTTGTGATTATGGGAACGGGCGTGGTCATGCTGGCGGGGCGGACGGCGGCGTGGATTCGGCCGTTGGTGGGGCCGTCTGCCGAGGCCCGGCTGTTGCGGGCGATTTTGCCGATGATTCCGGCAGTGTTGCTGGTGCATAGCTTTTTCGATCTGGTCGCCAAGCGGATGAAACGGCTCAACCCGGCGTTGGAATTGGCTTTGATCACGCTGGTTTTTATCGTGGTGACGTCGGTGATTATCATCAAATTGTCGCAACGGCTGTTTCGCCAGGCGGAGGAGGCCCGCCGGCAGGCGGAAGAGGCGCTGCGGACCAGTGAGGCGAAGTATCGCGGACTGTTTGCCGCCGCCAACAATGCGATTCTTGTTCTGGACAACTGCGAGATCATTGATTGCAACATTCGGGCGACTCAATTGCTGGGGGCTTCCCGGGTCGAGTTGATCGGCCAGCTGCTGTTGCGTTTTACGCCGCCGCAACAGGAGAACGGGGCGGAGTCTGAAGCGGCGGCGGCGGAAAAGATTGCCGCGGCGCTGAACGGGGACGAGCCGATTTTCGAATGGCGTTTTTGTCGTCCGGATGGAATGCTCATCGATACGGAAGTTAGTCTGAATCCGATTGAAATCGATGGTCGGCTGGTGTTGCAGGTCTTGATCCGGGACCTCAGCCAACGGCGGAAACTGGAACAGGAGCTGCGAAATTCGGAAGCCAACTTCCGGCATATTTTCGCCAACCATTCCGACGGTGTGGTGATCTGCGATACCGAAACGGAAAAATTGATTATGGGAAATGCCAAGGCCTGCCGGATGTTGGACTATACCACCGAAGAACTTCAGCACTTGACGATGGCCGATTTGCATCCGCCGAACGATTATCAACAGATCCGGGCGGTCATCAAGGCATCGAACAAAAGCGTATTTGCCAATATCGAAGCCCTGCTCAAGCGGAAAGACGGAACTTTGTTCCCGGCGGAAATCAGCGGCACGTTCCTGATGCTGGGCGGACAGTGTTGCGCCCTGGGCGCGTTCCGGGATATTTCCGCTCGCAAAGAGGGTGAAATCAAACTGCGTCAGGCACGGGACGCCGCGGAAGTCGGCGCCCGTTCCAAAACGGAATTTCTGGCCACGATTTCACACGAATTCCGCACGCCGCTGAACGGCGTTATCGGTTTTACCGGTCTGTTGCGGGAAGAACTGGAAGCGGCAGATCCGGGCGTGAATGAAAAGCTTTCTCCGTATCTGAACAAGATTGTCCAGTGTACCGATACGCTGACGGCGATGATGGACAACCTGCTGGAATTGTCGGAACTGGAATCCGGCCATTTCCGGGAACTGATCGAGGAATTTTATCCGGGCCGGATCATGAAGGAGTGCGTTGCCGCGTTCGAATTCAAGGCCCATCAGAAGCAATTGGAGTTCATTCTAGCGGCGGACGGACTGCCCGCCGTGCTCTATGGCGATCACCGGCGGCTGAAACTGATTCTGTTCAACCTGATCGGCAATGCGGTCAAATTCACCGAACATGGCCGGATCGAAATCCGGGTGGTGAACGTGAACGCCATGCTTCATATCGATGTTCGCGATACCGGCATCGGCATGGCCACGGTGGCGTTGGAAAAAATCACCGAACTGTTTCATCAGGAAGACCAGTCGGCGACCCGGCGTTACGGCGGCAGCGGACTCGGTCTGGCGGTGGCGGCCCGGCTGTTAAGGATGGTCGGCGGCAAATTCGCCATTGAAAGCTGGCTGGGTAGCGGCACTCATGTGGCCATTGATTTTCCGGTCTATTCCGCCGCCGGCCCGAACTCGGAAAAGCTGCCGTAGCCGGCATGGCGCCAGTCTCGAATCGAGAAGGGAAGATAAAAAAACCGGCCGCTTATTTCCAAGCGGCCGGTTGCTAGGCGAGGCTGAACCCGGACGATCATTCCGCCCGCTCCCGGTTCACGGGAACAGTCGGCGGAATTCGTCAGGAACGGGGAACCGGATATCCGGGATCGATTTTCGCCGGTACGGTTCCGGTCCGATGACCGTCAAACGGTCCCGGCTGGTGATCCTTGATAAAGTTCGGATCGGCTTTGGCGCCGGCCGGTTGCGTCATCGGTGCGTTTTTATTGCCGTCGATCCCGTATTGATCGAAGCCCCATTCCAATTTTTTGCCGCTGCCTTTCAGGTCGGCGTCAAGTTCCTTGATGCGGGCGGCCACATCCGCCCGGAGGGGTTCGTCGAATTCGGAGATCCGGCATTCCGCCACGATCACCAGTTGCGACCGCTTGGTCGATTCCGATTCCGTGGAAAACAGCCAGCCCAGGCCGGGAACTTCCCGCAGCCACGGCACCCCGGACACGCTGCGAACCACTTCCCGTTTTTCCAACCCGCCGAGCACGAAACGAGTGCCGCCGTTCGAGACGATCACTTCCGTGCTGATTTGACTGTTGCGGTCAATCCGGGGCGTACCGTCGGACTTCCAGCCCATCAGGTTGGAATGAGTGGCCGCAACGTTCAGGATCGTCGCTTTATTGAAGACTTTGGGGGTTACCGTCATGGTGAACCCGAACGCATTGCTGGCCGTGGTGTCGATCTTATTGCCTTTTTCAATCACCATATCGCTGGTCAGCGTGACTTCGTTCCAGGTATACCACGGGTCGGAAGGATCGTCGCCCGTATAACCGCCCAGCGTTTTCTTATACAGTTTGAAGGTCGCGCATTCAATCTGCCGGCCGCGGTCGACGCCATTCTTGACAAACGTATCGCCGATGATCGACAGATTATACGCGGTGTTGTTCGTCCCGTTCGCCTGAATTTTTTCCACGCCGAGGCTGCCGGTAAACGTACCGCCGGTGACCGTGATGGCGTTGGCGGAAGTATCCTTCGCCGTGAAATAGTAGTCGGCCGCCAGATTCGACTTGGTGGTCGTGATACTCTTGTTCGCAACGGCGAACGTCTGGGTCAAGGCTTTCGCGGTTATCGGGGTGTACTGATCGTAAAACAGGCCAGTATTTTTCGTGACCGTCGCCGCCGTATTGTTTTTGACGACAACCTCGCCGGTGGACATGATCTGCGCCTTGCCTTCCGACACCAGGAAATCCAGGTACCGGGACGACCACTTGGGATTGAAATTGAAATACTGCGTCTTATTCGATCCGCTCTGCGGCAGAACGCCGCCGTTATAGGTGCTCGACCAGTTCTGGCGATAGCGTCCGCCGACCGAGAGGAAATCCAGGCCGTCGTTGTTTTTCCAGGACTGATAGTCGTCGCCGATGCGGGCATCGTTTTCCGCATAGATTTCATAGACGGTGTAACTCACCGTTACCTGCGGAATCGGATTGTCGTAGAACTTCAGCATCGCGGTGATATTCTTCTTGCTCGACACCGGGGTGTAGAAAAACATCGCGTTGAGCCCGGAGTCCAGGGCGATGAAGTCCTTCCCGGCCTGCAATTCGTACGGGTCGCCGGAGTGCGCCATCCCGACGTTGTAGATTTCCGTTTTCAGCTCCGTCGCGCTGCGGTACATCGGAAAGTAGAGATAGCGCGCCGACCCGGTGGATGCCGACATATTGGGTTTGTCCAGCGTGGCAATGATCTGATCCATGGTCATGGCATTGGGCTGGGCATCGAAACGGTTATCTTCCCCGGAGACCAGCAGGATCGAGGTTCCGTCATTGTATTTGATAATATCGACGTTGGTGTCGTCTTCGCTGATCTGCTTGCATTTGATCATATTCCGCAGATTGGCCCGCAGTTCCATCGGGTCGGCGTATTTCAGCAGATACGGCTTGGTAATCACGTACGGATCGGTATTGTCGCGGATAAAGTGGACCTTGCGGGTATCTTTATCGAGATTGAGCCGGATCTGCGCCTGAACCTGGCTGCCGGCATAGGGTGTCGACGCATAAACTCCGTTGGCACTTTGCGCCAGTGCGGAACCGGCGGCGGCGCAGCCGCTCAATATCATCATCAGGGTAAGTTTTTTCATGAAACATTACTCCTTTGGTTGCATTTCTTTACAGAAATTCTTGGCCTCGACCACCTGGCCGCTCCACCGGGTAAGCGTATTTTCCGGATGTTCCAGCCGGCTGGACACCGTTACGAACATCTGGACGTTTTCGTCGACTTTCGTGGTCGTGCTGAACAGATATTTCAGCCACGGCACGTTGACGAGGAACGGGACGCCGACCACCTGTTCCGCCTGCTGTTTCCGGTTGTAGACGGCCAGCAGCCGTTCCACGCCGATATCGGAAGTCAGCGCCGAGGAAATCACGCTCTGGTCGGTCAGTTCCACGCCCCGGTTGTTGCGTTCGATCACGTCGCCGGACGTGATCTGATAGCTGAACTGAATGCTGCCGCCGAGCCGGCTGTAGGTGGTATAATTGAACCCGTCGCCGGCATAGGCGGTATCGATTTCCCCCTGCCGCCGGAAACAGATCACCGGGGCCGTCAGTTTCACCTGCAACGGCACCGACGAACCGATGACCACCGAAGTCTTGTCGTTGGTATCCTTGAGCAGATTCTGGCTTTCCGGCGAGAATTTGACGAAATACGAACCCGTATAATTGTTAATCACGGTCAACACGCCCGTGGCCGCGATTTTGGCTTTGCCCTTCTGCGCCAGCATCCGGACAAAACTCATGTCGAACTGCGGCGCCACGAACAGCCCGCCGTAAGACCACGAACTCACCGTATCGATGTTTGACAACACCTTTTCGGTGGAATTGAACGACATCGTATCCCAGCCGACGGACAGCATGTTCAAGCCGGGCCCGTTCTTCCAAGCCAGGTAATCCACGCCGATATCGTTGAGATCGCTCTGCCGGATTTCATAGACCTTGAAAATCAGCTCGGCCTGCGGCAGCGGATGGTCCAACGCCGCGAACCATTGCCCGATCGATTCCCCGATCGATTTGGTTTCCTTCCAGTACAACAGATTGCTGGTGGCGTCGCGGAACGCATAACCGTCGGCGCGAATCACCGTATTGGCAATCGTCACCATGTCGTCGCTGGAACGGAATTTCGGCTGATAGGTGAACCGATACATGCCGGTGCCTGAAATCAGCGACCCGTCCGCATCGATTTTGCCCGGACGGTCGGCCAGCGCCACGATGGCGTCGATCCGCTTCATCATGTCCGGCGGCGTCGTCACCAGCAGGAACTGCTGGTTGCCGGCGGAATATTTCAGCCGTTCGACCGAGGAGTTGATGTTGTAACGTTTCACGCAACCCAGAATGAACGGAGTCAGGTCGCCGGCGCTGACGTATTTCAGCGAATAAACTTTGGATACCATCGGCTGTTGGGCGTCGTCCTGCAACAGATAGAGTTCCCGCGGCTTGTCTTCGCTGCCGACCGGCTCGTCTTCCGCGCGCAGATATCCCGGCGCCGCCATGGCCAGGGCCAGTATCAATCCAGTCAAATTTTTCATGATTATTTTATTCCTTTGCTGATCCGCTTATTTGGCGGCGGAAGTTGCGACCGAAGCAGCGGCGGGGTCGAGACCGTACTGTCCGAAGCCCCACTGATTGCTTTTCCCGGCCTTGCGCAAGGCGTCCTGACTTTCCTGAATCGCCTTCCGCCGCGAGTCGTCGAGCGGGGTTTTGACCTGCGACAACCGGCATTCGGCCACTACGACCAGATGCGAATGTCGGGTCGATTCCGATTCCGAACTGAACAACCAGCCCAGACCCGGAATTTCCCGCAGATACGGCACCCCGGAAACGCTTCTCACCAGTTCGCGTTTTTCCAGTCCGCCGATCACGAACAAGTTACCACTGTTGCCCAGATTAACATCCGTCTTGACTTCGCCGTCGCGGCTGACGCGCGGAGCTCCGGTCGACGTCCAGCCGATCAGGCTGGTGTTTTTCAGGTCAACGGACAGGATCGACGCCTTCCGGTTGACTTGCGGCGTTACCGTCATGGTGAACCCGAAGCCGGGGCCCGGATTGGTATTGACCAGATTGCCTTTGGCAATCGCCATATCGCTGGACAGTGCCACTTCGGTCCAGCTGTTGGAGGAAGCGGTATGGTCATCGTTCCAGATTGTGGTGGACACATAGAGTGCAAACGTGGTGATGTCGTCCGTACTGGTTCCCAGGTCTTTGCCGTTCTTCTGCAAGATACCGCCGGTCACCGCCAGCTGATAACGGGCATCGCTGGAATTATTCGGCGGCGTAATCTTGACTGCGCTCAGCGCCGTGGCATAGGCTCCGGTGCCTTTCAGCGTGATGGCCGTACCGCCGCTATCCTGCGCCACGAAATAGTAGTTGCCCGCCGTCGCGACCGCAGTGTTTTTGTTGTTGACGTCATAGATTTTGCCGGAAGCGGAAACCGTCTGCGAGAGCGCCTGGCTGGCGGCCGGCGTCAAATCGTCTTCAAACAGATTGGTATTGACGTCCACGATCGCCGTTTCGTTGTTTTTCACCACGATTTCGCCGTCGGTCAGAATTTTGCCGTGACCTTCCGACACCAGGAAATCGAGATATTTGGTATTCCATTTGGGGTTGAAGTTGAAATACTGGGTTTTGTTGCTGCCGGTCTGGGGGTCGATGCCGCCGGACCAGGTGGACGCCCAATTGCTGCGATAACGGCCGCCGATGCTGAACAGATCGGCACCGTCGTTGTTTTTCCAGGATTGGAAATCCATCCCCATTTTGCCGTCGTTTTCGTCGTTGATTTCGTAGACCACGTATTTCACCGCCGCCTGCAGCAGCGGCTGGTCATATTGGGCGAGCATCGTTTCGATGGTCTTTTTGCTGAACAGCGGCACGTAGAACAGCAGCGCATTCATCGCCGGATCGACGGCCACCTTATCGTTTCCGTACATCATTTCGTAGGTATCGTTGGCGCGGGTCATCCCGACGTTGTACACCATCGTCGACAGTTCGGCGGCGCTACGGTACATTGGGAAGTACATGAACCGGATCGAACCGGACGAAGAGGTGATCTTCGGCTGGTCCAGCATGGCCACGATCTCATCGATGCCCATGCCGCCGGGATGCGACTGAAAGCGGTAATCTTCCGCGCTGACCAGCAGAATGCCGGTGCCGTCGTTGAGTTTCACGCATTCGGTCACGGTATTGTCTTCCGAAACCTGCTTGGACTGCACGATCGTCCGGAGGTAGGGACGCAGTTCGTAGACGTCGGCATGTTTCAGCACATAGGTTTTGGTAATCACATAGGGATCGGTGTTGTCGCGGATGAAGTGGACGGCCTTTTCCTTGTCGAGATTGAGCCGGATCTGGGCCTGAACGTTGGTTGCTTCATAGGGTTTCGACGCATAATGGTTGTCCGATTGCTGCGCCGCCAGCGGCAATCCGGCCAGCAGCATCAGCCCGGGGAGCCAGAAAGATTTTACCATGATGTTTCTCCCGGGTTATTCTTTCGTTGTACAATTTTTTAAATCGGCAGTCTGAACGATTTTGCCGGACCAGTCGGCAAACGTATCGTCGCAGTGAATCAGCCGGGCTTTGATCGTCACGAAGATTCGGAGGTTTTCCGTTTCCGTCGTGGTCGTGCTGCAGAGATATTTCAACCACGGCACGGACGACAGGAACGGAATTCCCACGGTCTGCTCGACTTTCTGCTTTTTATCATAGGCGGCCAGCAGATGTTCCACGCCGGTGTCGAACGTCAGCCCCGACTGAACCACATTGCGCTGGGTAAGTTCGGTCCCCAGGTTGTTACGTTCCAGCACGGTATTCATTTTGACCTGATATTTCATCTGGAGATTGCCGCACAGGCCGGAATAGGTGGTGAGATCGAATTTGTCGCCGTTGTAGATGCCGTCGATTTCCCCGGCGCGCTTGAAGCAGATAATCGGATTGGTCACCGTCACCACCAGGCCGGCATCGGAGGAAGAAGCAATGGACATCTTGCTGTTGCCGTCTTTCTGCAGATTCTGGCCGTCCGGTGAGAATTGGATGGAGAAACTTTTGCTGTAATTGTTGGTGACGGTAAGCGTTCCGCTGGCCGCGACCTTGGCGTTGCCCGCCTGTGACAGCATTCGGACAAAACTCATGTCGAACTGCGGCGCGAAAAAGAAACCGCCCAAATCGGTGGAAGTAAATTTGTCCATGCTTGCCAGCGACTGCTCGTTCGTCTGCACCATGGAATTTTCATACCCGGCGGAAAACATGTTCAGACCGGGACCGTTTTTCCACGCCAGATAGTCCACGCCGATGTCGTCCAGCACGTTTTTCCGGACTTCATACAGCGTAATCGTCAATTCCGCCTGGGGTACCGGCCGGTCGAACGCCTTCGCCCAGCGCAGCACGTCCAACCCGTCCGACGCGGAGTCTTTCCAGTAGAGCAGATTGGACGGCGTATCGAAAAAGACGGCGCCGTCTCCGCTGCGGACCAAGTTGGTCAACAGCGAGGCCACGTCTTCGCTGGAACGGAAGTTGGCCAGATACGCAAAGCGGTAAATCCCGTCGCCCTGAATGATCGACCCGTTGGCGTCCTTGGGACACGGCCGGTCGATTTTGGCCACCATCTCATCCACATACGGCATCATATCGCCGGGGGTAGTGACCAGCAGCAGTTGTTTTTTTCTGGCGAAATCGTTGATGCGGTCGACGTAGGAGTTGCCGTTGTAACGTCTGATCGCTCCCAGCACGAACGGAGTGATGTCGTTGGCGATGACATACTTCAGATCATAGATTTTGGTCGCCATCGGTTTCTGGGCATCGTCCTGCAACAGATGCAAGTCGCGGACTTCTTCCGCCGTGGCCGGCATCATTGCCGCCAACAACAGTGCCAGGGGCACCGTCCATTGGATTCGTTTCATCTCTCTCCACCTCGTTGTAGTACCATGTTTTCCTCCGGTCTAACGCCATTGGCCTTACATTAGTATGCTAAAAATTTTCTGTCAACAACTTTCTGCGAAATAAGCACTGATTTACTCGGCGGCTACAGCTCAACGGACTTCATGTTCGGAGGGCATATGCCAATTCGTTATCGGCGATTGCCGCAATTTATTTAGTCAAACCATAATAAACAATCATGATTGATGGACAAAATGAAGAAAGAGACGTCCGTTTCAAAACGAGTCTCGACTTCTTGCGGAATGCTCAAAATTCGGGTCAAAATTTAAAATAAAAACAAACTTTTGGTGCGCACTTCTTGCCAATTGTTCAAATTTCAGGTAAAATCTATCCTTGGAAATCAGGACATTGCCATGAGTTATTACAGTAAAGCTGACCGGCTCAAAGAAGTTTTTCTCAGCGACATCGACGGAGAGCGATTTATGCGGGATAAATACATCCCCTCCGCGCAGCATTTGGCGGAACTCTATTCCGCCAGTCGCAATACGGTGCGGCGAATGTTGGGCCAGCTGGTTGAGGAAGGAATATTGGAGCGCTGTTCCAACAATCGGCTGTTGCGATCCAAGGGCTGTTCGGTGGTGACGATGTCGGAGACGGCTGCGGATGTTCTTGAAAAACCCATTGTGCTCGGCTGGTTCTATTCGGGCAGCAGCGACCGCGATGTGGTGGACCGTTCCCGGGGCATCGAACGTTATGTCCGGGAGAACCGGCTGGAATTGAGAATTTTTTCCAGCGTACGTTCCCACGAACCGATCTTGAACCTGTTGGAAAACATCACGAATTGCGGCGTCGACGGGGTGATTGTCGCCCATCACCCGCAGGAACGTTATATCGCGGCCATCAATCAGGTGGCGGATATGAATTTTCCGGTGGTGATTGCCTGCGGCCAAGCGGAATCGTGCCGGGCAAGTCTGGTGGCGGGAGACGAATTCAGCGGCATCTATTCGCTGACCAATCTGCTGTTGCAGAAATATGATCATCCGCCGTACTTTATCGGCGTTCCGGGGAATATCGAATTGCGGATCGCCGCGTTTCGGCAGGCCATGACCGATGCCGGTTTTGTAAAGCAGATCGATGACCGGATTTTTCTGCTGAAACCCGAATTGGACGCTCCGGAAAATTGGGGGATGCGGCAAAAACTGTTGTTGCCGGGAAAGTTACTGCGGCCCTGCCTTTCCCGCATGAAACTTCCCGCCAGTATCGTTTGCGCCAATGACTATATTGCGTTCGGCGTCTATGAAGCGGCAACGGAGCTGGGGCTGAAAGTCGGTCGCGATCTGGCGGTAACGGGTTTCGACGATTTGCCGTTCGCCGCGCGGATGAACCCGCCGCTCACAACGGTACGGACGGACTGCGCCCAGCTGGGATATCAGTCGGCGTGGTTGCTGGATCAGTTGATTCGACGACGATTCAAGTGTGCGCAACGTTTGCTCGTACCTTCGGAATTGATCATACGATCTTCATGTTAAGGCGGTGGCATGATTGAAAACGATAAAGCTGGCGTACAACCCAAAACTGAAAAAAAGGAATGATATCATGAAAAAACAATCACGGAAAACATCCACATTGCACTGCGGAAGTAATTTTACATTAATAGAGCTCTTAGTGGTAATTGCTATTATTGCCATTCTGGCGGCAATGCTGCTGCCGGCGTTGAGTACTGCCCGCGCCCGGGGAAAGAGTATTGCCTGCATCAGCAATTTGAAACAGATCGGCTATCGGATGGCGATGTATACCAACGAAAACAATGATTATCTCACTCCGGTATTTCTCGGCATCGGCTATTGGTATGCCCCGTTAATGAACCCGATTCCGAAACAATCCTATGTGGGCGGCGTTTTTGCCGAAGACCGAACCGACGTGTTGTTCCTTTGTCCCGAGATGCAGAAGATTCCCAACTGGTCGATTTCCTATGCGATTAATGAGTTAATGGTGACCGATCTGTTCCGGGTTCCGGACTGGTGGGGACATCAGGATTCGGTAAAAATCACCCGCTGTAACGGCGGTGCGCTCAGTACTAAAATGCTGATCATCGATGCCGCCGAACCCGGCAATCTCAAAAACGGCATGTGGCGTTACGATGCCAATAGCTCGAGTCTGGCGGTGTTGACCCCGCGGCACAGTGGCAAGAATATCAATACGCTCTGGCTGGACTATCATGTTTCGGCCGTCGTGCCGTCGTCCAAAGGCAATCCGTATCAGGCATACCCGTTTAATTTCAACGACGACGACGAAAGTTATCAGATTCAGGTTTTCAATCGCAAGTGACCGGAAGGCCGGTTTTAAGTTCAGGAATGTTGAGGTATCATGGCAAGTTTTAATGGCAAGGAAAAGAGAGTGAAAGCATGAAATTCCCATTTGTTCTTCTCGGGATCGTACTGCTGGCGTGCGAAACGCTGACGGCGGAAGTAAAAATCCGGGGTGCGCATTTCGGCAACTGGTTTGTCACCGATGAGATGGTGACGTTTTCCACTTCCGGCGAACTGGCGGACGATTGCCTGGTGGACGTCACGGTTTTTGCCGCCGACGGACGTACCATCTTCCGCGACCGAATCGCCGGACGGAACTTCAAAAAAACCGGCTGGCAACGACCGTTTAAAACGCCGGGTTATTACGAGGCGGAATTCGCGGTCGACGGCAAACCGTTGACCGAGTCGTTTACGGCCGTGGTCAAACGTCCCGATCCGAAGAACCGCGCGGTGATGCGGGAAGCTGCCAAACAGGAATTTGCCATTGCCCGGCATGGTTTTGTGGTGGCGGCGCACCCAACTCGTCCGGCGAGTGAAATTTCTCCGGTCTTCGGCGCTTCGCCGCATATGGAATTCTATCAAAAAGCGCTGCCGCTGGCAAAATTGGTGGGCTTTCACAGTATTCGAGTGCATCACGTGCCCTGGGGGATTGTCGAGCCGGAACGGGGACGGTACGACTGGAGCTATCCCGACGACTTCATGAAAGTCGCGCATGAGAATGGCTTTGCCAATTCCAATATCATTATCAATACGTTCAACACGCCCCGTTGGGCCTCTCCTCATCCGGAGGAAGACTGGTTCGACAATTGCATCACCGTCTGGGGCTGTTATGCGCCGAAAGACCTCAATGACTGGAAAAATTACTTGCGCCGGATGATGGAGCGGTATCCCGATCTTCAGGCGGTTGAACTGGGCAACGAACCCAATCTGCCGGGATTTTCATGCTTTTGGCATGATACGCCGGAAAATTTCTATCTTCAGCAGAAAGTCGGCTATGACGCGATCAAAGCGGTGGCGCCGAAGACTTCGGTCTGGTTGGGCGGCGGGCCCGGGTTGGCGTTCTATGAAAAGTTGCTGCGGTTGGGCGGCGGAACCTATTTCGATGTCCTGCCGGTTCATGGCAGTCTGCCGGAACCCGGGGAGTATTGGGCAATCGAAAAAAAATTGCGGATGGCGGCTAAGCCGGTCGTCAATTCCGAGTGGCATGCCGGTCTTCTCGCTCCCGGCGACAAGGTATTTCCTTCCGACCGTGAATTAGCGCGCCGGATGTTGTTGCACTTCCTCACGCAGGTCAAAATCGGCATCCGCGAAATTTATCTTTTCTCGATTATGAATATCTGGAACTCGGAACGGGAAAGCCTGCAATTCTACCTGAACAACAATATCATGGCCATTCATGTTTCCGGGTTGTTCCGCCGCGCTCCTTACGCCGAACCGCGCTATCTGGCGGCGAGTTGGCATACGTTTACGGACTTGATTCGCGGTCCCATCCGCGTCGGCGACGGATACCGTTTTGCCGACGGCATGGCGCAGAAAGCACAGTTGCTTGAAAGCGATGCCGGACCGTTGCTTATCGTCTGGAATGAGGCGGCGATTCCCATGTCGCCGCATCCGGCGCTGCTGCGGGCCGCCGCGGGAGGGACGGTATTGCGGGCTGACGGTTCGCCGGTAGAAAACTTTGCCGGAGAGAAATTGGCCGTCGATATCTATTACATCGTCAAAACGCCCGATCTGGCGGTAATCCGCCGTTGGACCAACCGCGACGACCTGCTTAAAATGACGGATCCCCGGGCGCAACTCGATAAAAAATGGCGTACCGGTTATGTCTGCCGGCCGCTGTTCGATGCCCGTCTGAACGGACCGGAAAAAGCAGAATGGACCCGCGTCTCCACTCCGGTAAAATGCGACAGCAAGGCCCAATGCGGTCCGCTCGCGGTTCGCTTTGCAGTCGGAATTGCTGATGGGAAACTGGATTTGATCGTCCGGGTCAATGACGCCGTGCATTGGCCCGACCCAACCGGACGGGCACCGTGGAATGGCGACAGCCTGCAGTTTGCCGTCGATACCCGCAATCGCGGCATTGAGACCGATCAAGTTGAATTTATTGCTTTACGCGAGAAGAGCGGACGGGCGGTTCTCCGCAAAGTAGCCGCTCCGGCGATCGGCGGCGATCTGCCGACCCGCTATACTATGCCGGGCAAACTGCCGGGCGCCGAAGTCGCCAATGCCGAGTGCCGGATTGACCGCAAGGGGAATGAGACTACGTACCGGATCCGCCTGGATATGGTGGAACTGTATCCGCTGGTATTCCAGACCGGAGACGAGGTCCGCTTCTCCCTGCTGGTCAACAACAACGACGGCCGGGGTCGGGCGGCATGGTGGGAATGGAGTTCCGGGATTGGTCAGGCGAAAGAGCCGCGTCTTTACGGTACGTTGGTTCCCGCGACCGGGAAAAGCGTGATCTTCCAGCAGTCCGATCTGGTTATCAAGGGCTGGGCCGGCGATTTTGAACTGAAGAATTCCACCGCCACGATTCGCATTGAAACCCGGCAAAGCCAGGCGGCGGGATTTGGCACCTGGCCGAAACCGGTAGTTCCCGGCGGAAGCTATCGAGTTTGTTTCAGCGCCTGCGGCAATATCCGGTTGCAGGTACTGGCGACCGGGAAAACGTTGCCGCGACTGGATGTGGTGCCGCCGCTTCAACTCGAGCCCCGCTGGAAATCATACGAATATACGATGCGGATTCCGAATAGCGCCTCCGACTGTGCCATCTCGTTTCTGGCCTGGGATCAGAAGAATTGCTGGTATGAGATCAAGGATTTCTCGGTCATCGGACTCTGAGATGCGTCCGATGGAGCCGAGCTTCCGGCATCATTGCCGCCAACAACAGCGCCAGAGGCTCCGTCCTCAGCGTTCTCCCTCGTTACGGTGGCCTCAAATCATAGATTGCGAGAACGCTGCGGGACGCGGTTGAATCCGCGTCCCGTAAGTTCTTATGGGAGATAATCTCTTATCGAAGACGCATACCCAGAACCGTCAGCGGCGGCAGTCGAACGCGGCCGTCATGAAACCTTTTTTCCAAAGGAACCGGCGTGACGGTGAACGTCGAGCCCGGCAACACCCCGGACGGAGTATGCCATTCCGCTTCCAGCACGGTTCCGGTCCATGGCAGGGCGAACTCCCGTTCCTCGCGCGGCGACGGGTTGAACAGGGTAATCCATCTCGTGCCGTCGTCGTGCCGCGACGCGAAAACTTCTTCCGGACGGTGATCCCAGGCATCGGCAATCCCGCCGGCATGACGGGACATCAGTCGCATCACCTGTCCGACGGCCGTCAAACGGCTGGTACGCGCCGAAACGGCAATCGCCCCTTCGTTGACCGGTTGAAAATAGCACGCGCAACCGATGCCCAGTTCCCGATAAACGGCCAGCAGTTGATGCAGCACCCGGGCGGCAAACAGCCCTTCCGCGACTCCGACCTGCCGGTACCAGGCATACCAGACGTTCCATTCGTCGAACGAAATGGAGAGCCGATCCGGCAGCATCCGGCGCATGGCCCGAGCCTGGGTGACGATCTCATCGGCTTGTCCGATCACAGTCTGCAACGTTTTTTCCGTACGTTCCGGCGTGGTGAAATCCTGGTGTCCGGGGCGGGTATAATGGTGCAGGGAAACCATTGGCGCCACATCGGCCAGCGGCATGGCCACGTCCCGTGCCCATGCCTCCGACGGATAGGGGCCGGAGCTGAACAGCGTAAGATCCGGCGTCACCCTCAACATGGCTTGTGCGTGGCGGCGGGAAAGTTCGGCATAGGCGGCCGGAGTTTGGGGGCCCTCCATATGGCCGTAGCCCATTTCATTGCCGAGCGACCAGAAGCGGACCCGGTACGGTTCGGGGAAGCCGCGTTCCGCCCGGAGTTTGCCGCCGGGCGAATCCGGGGCGCCGTTACAGTATTCCACCCAGGCGGCAGACTCCTCCGGCGTGTCCCAGGCCGGGTTGATGGTGAAAAACGGCTCCGCCCCGATTTCGCGGCACAGGGCAATGACTTCGTCGACCCCCGGTTCGTTGTCGTCGTAGCCATGGGTATAGGGTTGGGTCTCAATTTCCGTAAACGACTGGAGCGGCGCCCGGCAGTCGGAGTCCAGCAGCCCGTCGCGCCAGCGGTATTCGCCGGCAAAGTTGCCGCCGGGCCAGCGCAACATGGCCGTACCGAGGGCTTTCAGCTGGGCGATCACGTCGTGCCGCATCCCGTGAAAATGATCTTCCGGCAGCAGTGAAACCATGCCGACGGCCAGCGTATGCCGACCGGTCACGCCGAGGCTCAGGGTCGCATCGAGATCGTCGAACGGACCGAACCGGAATTCCCGGATTTCCCAGTCCGGCGAAGCAATGGTTGTTCGCTGTTCGGCCAGCCGTTTTTCGCCGTCGGCCAGCCGGACGGTCACGGGGCAGAAATCGCCGTTGAGCGAACGCAGCGCCGCACGAAAAATATAGACTTTCCCGGCCATCAGCGACAAGCCGGACTGGCGGATGCCGGCATCGCCGTCCGCCGCGAGTTGCTGAATGCTTTGACTGCCAAGTTCGTTGCGGCGCGGCATGGCATTAGCGCTGAAATGCCGGGTATAGGATTCCGTCAGCAGTTCATAAAACGCGGAAGCGCCGAACGGCTCCCAGTCGGCGGCGACGCCGTCGGGCGACGGTTTGCCGGCGAATTTACGGTTGCGGACCAACTGGGCGCCGAGACCGTGAAAAATACAACCGCGGGTGTGTTCGAGATTCTGACCGAAGAGTAGCGCCGGAATTTTTTCCTGATTCATACCGATCATTTTTCTTAGTTTCCTTATCCTGATTCGGTTGTTGAAAATCTCAAATCGTGTTTCCGGGAAAAATCTTTTCTTTTTCTACTTGAATTTTGCTGTTTGCCGACGTCCTTTTCCTATATTATATTACTTCTATGAAATGATGACAACGCAAACAGAATGAACTGATTTTCTTTTTTTATGGACTATTTTACTGACACGCGAAGAGACGTCATGTGGTTTCACGGCACCAGCCTTGCCGCCGGCGACCGGCTGAAGATCATCGGTATCGGTTATCCCGACAATATGGTTCCCTGCATGGTTGACCGCCCCCATGGGACCGATAACTATCTGTTCATGTATTTTCCGACTCCGGTTCAGGTCTGGTCGGAAGGGGCGATCCGACCGTTTCCGGCGCACACCTTGTTTCTGTGGACGCCGGGAAACCGTCATACCTTCGGACATCCGCAGCGGCGGTGGTGTCATTGCTGGATGCACTGCGCCGGACCGGTGGTGGACCGGCTGGTAACCGCCTCCCGGATTCCGGTCAACCAACCGCTCGCGCTAGCGAACTCGTATCTGCCCGACCACTATCTCAAGCCGATCCACGACGAACTGAAGGAGACGCGGGACCCCGATTTTCCGGTGCTGGAGGCGTATCTGACGTTGTTGATCCGGATGACCGACCGGACGGTCAATCCGGACCGGCAGGAAAGCCGGATTCCGGAACGGGTTATGGAAGCCAGCCATTATTTGAATGCGCATTTGGCCCAACCCATTACGCTGACGGCTCTGGCCGATCATGTTCACTTGTCGGTTTCGCGGTTCAGCGCCGAATTCCGGGCGGCCATGGGGACCTCGCCGATGAGATTCCTGCTGGAGCAGCGGCTTCTGCATGCCGTTCATCTGCTGCGGGACCGGAATCTCAATATCGCGGAAGTTTCCCGTCTGGCGGGGTTCAACGATCCGTTTTATTTTTCCCGTCAGTTTTGCCGGAAATACGGACAAAGCCCGCTGCATTATCGGCGGACCCTTTCTTGAGGGTCGCCGTCAAGCGCGGACAGCGGGAAAGACCCGGGGGACTTTTAAAACCGCCCTCTATTTCTTCCCCGCATCGACTTTGGCCCCGCAAAACTTTTATTTTCTTTATCAGCTTGCGCCGCAAGCTGATAAAGAGGTTAAAACGTTTGAAGGACAGAAAAAGGAGGAAATTTTTGCATTTAAACTTAACTTAGCGGTCCTTTCGCTTATGTCAGTGGTTTAGCTTTCGGGGAGCACCGCACTTCCCCGCTACCTCCAAATTGAGACTGCTGTCAAAAGAGTGAGGATTTTCCCATTTTTTTTACTTTTGGGCGGCTCCGAGTCTTTTCCCGTCCGGCTGGGCGCGCTTGTTTTCCCCTTAATTCAACTTGCAAAAGAACATTTGGTCGCTTATAATTATTCTAATTTAGAATTTATTGAGATAGAGGTTGTTCAGTATGTCCGTTCCCGAACGTCCCAAACCGTTGAAATCCAGTCTGCTGGTACCGGAATCTTATCTGGGGAAAACGTCAAAGCGCGCCGCCCAGACCGACAACAGTGCGATTGACGATAGCGAATACTGGTGGAGTCATACGCCGGCCCCCAGTCCTGAAAGCCCGGCTTTCGAGCGGGTTGACGATCAGCTGATTCTGAACCGTCTGCGTGCCCAAATCGACCGTCGTGAATTGCCGATCATCGAAATTCCCGCCAACGTCATGCGGACGCTGAAAATTCTCGACGATCCCGATTTTACCTACAACGACGTGATCGGCCTGATCGAACATTCGCCGGCCATGGCGGGCGAGTTTATCAAAATCATCAATTCGTCGTTTTACGGCAGCGGCATTACGGTGCGTGATTTGAAAGCGGCGTTGCCGCGGCTGGGCAAAACCAAATTGAAATCGCTGTTGTTCATCTATTCGTCGCGAATGAACTTTCTCGGCAGTAAACAGTTCAACAACATTGCCGTGGACATTGTGGAACACAGTTACGCCGTCGGCCTGATCGCTTCCTACCTCAGTCAGCGGTTGTTTGCCGATCCCGACATTGCCTTTCTGGCCGGGTTGCTTCACGATATCGGCAAACTGGCCATCATCAAAGGCGTCTCGGAAACCCATGCGATTCCCGCCGATCTGGGTTTTGCGCTCAGTGAGACCACTTTTCAATATATCTTCCCGGAACTGCATGAGAAAGCCGGTCTGCTGGTGGCGGAAAACTGGAAACTGGAAGACGACGTAAAAATTGCGATTCTCCATCATCATGATCTGAAATTGACCGGGATTAAATCCCGCGATCCCGAATTGACGCTCCACCTCTGTCAGCTGATCAATCTCAGCGATACCATGGCGCGAATGCTGGGCAAGGGGAGGGCGTTGAGTTCGCCGGTCAATCTGTTCGATCTTCCCAGTGCGATAGGGCTGGGGCTGGAGAAAGACTGGAACACGGTTGAATTTTTGAACGACATTCCCGCCGTCGTCAATTTCAAGCTCGACCGCTGAGCCGGGAACCCGGGGTGGTTTTTTCTCCGCGCTCCGGCTTGGTTTCCACAAAACTTTGCTATGTTTTTTGTCGCGGTAACTCGATTCCAACGGCCGGTGGGGTATTTTTCATTTCTTGATATAAGTTAAACTTATGTCAAGCCTTCAATCTTTCTCTTAGTATACTCTAGGGCGCACAATCTTACTGTTAATGAATTATTCATGTTTTTCTTCCCATCAATTATTGACAAACATATATCATAAAGTTATAATATATGTCAAGATAAGTCATGACAATATGTGAAGGAGGGTGGCGGACGATGAGTTGCAAGTTGGAAACCAATGTCAAATATCCCGTCAGCCGGATGAGTTTTGTGGAGAAGTCGATTCGCGAATTGGCAATTCAGGCGGAGCACCACGACGGCAAACTTCCTTCCACCTCGAAGCTCTGTACGATGTTGTCCACCAGCGTGAGCACCGTCAACCGGGCTATTTCCACCCTGAAAAAAGAAGGACTCATCACGGCCCGCCAGGGGAAAGGATTTTTCGTCAACGGCAATCCGAAACGTCCCGCGACCGGTATGATTGCCATATTGGCGGCACAAACGATACACTTCGATCATCCGGTTCTGGGCAAAAGCGCGGCAGGTATCCAGCGCGTTTTACAGCATCACCACCTCCAGACGGTCCTGCTGGGGATGGATGCCGACGGAAACGGAGGTTCTGCCGATCGTCGGGGGAAGAACTCGCTGCTTGCTCCTGAAACGCTGGTCAATCCGAATTTTTTCGATGCCGTTATTATTCTGGGTCTGGCTGCTTCCGCCATTCCGCGTCCGCTTCAGCCGGCGGCGATCATGCGTTTGGCGGCGACCATTCCGGTCGGCATCATTGACGGTCAATACATGGGTGGCGACAAAAATATCGTTCAGTGCTGGAACGGATTCGATTCCGGCATGTTGCGTGCGATCATTCATCTGGTCGAACTGGGACATCGCGACATCGCTATAATTCTCGGTGCCCGGGATAACGATACCGCACGCATGCAGCGGCGCGGGGCGGAAATGGCGGCGGCCGTCTATCCGGATAAAAAATTGAATTTGAGGATCATTCACGCCTCCTGTTCCGAAGAAGCCGGCAGTCGGGAATTCGCCCGAATACTGGACGGCGGCCGTCATCCCACCGCCCTGATCGCCGGCGCCGATGACATTGCCCGCGGCGCGTACCGGGTATTGACCGCCAACCGGCTGCAGGTTCCTCGGGATATCTCGCTGATTTCATTCAACCAATGGGCAAACATCGAAACCATTCCCATGCCGGTTACTTCAGTCATGGTTGATTTTAACGATTCGGCAACTCGTTGCGCGGAAGAAATCGTCCGCTTGCTGAACGGAGAAAGAGCGACGGCGGACGATATTATGGTTCCAGTCGATTTTGCCATCCGGGCCTCTACGGCCGCGCCGCACCGCCAACCAACATCAACCCAAGCATAAAAGGAACATTATGGGAAATCGATGGCGCTCGAAGTGTTACAGTAAAAAATGGGTGTCGGCCGGGTTGGCCGTCGTTTGCTGCGGGCTGATCGGCAAGGCCGGACTCGCGGAAGACACCGACCGCCAGGCAGTGCGCTGTGCCGCACAATACGATCCCGTCCGCCTGTATTCTCAACGGGATCCGGGCGAGCCGTTCCAGCAAAAACTTCCGCTGCCCAAACAATATTGGAAAGCGCCGGAATGGGGGTGGCTGTTCAATGCCCCCAAATATGCGGAATCTGCTGCCGGTAAACTTCCGGCAGCGGCAAAGCCGACCCTCCGGGAGCAGAAAGCCGGCATGATCTGCTATATCACCGACGATCCCGGTGACTACAAGCCGTGGCGGCGGCCGACTGCGGCCGAACAAACCCCGGCGTTGGCTGCTTTTCTCGCCCAGGGACAATATGAAGGTATCTGGTTCGGTATATTTGGGCTAAAAGAGCTTCAGGATGTCAACGTTACGGTTGAACTGCATTCTGCGCCGGTCTCTGTCGAGGTTCGTTATCTTCATTGCTGGCCGCAGCGTCCCACGTATAAGAGTCATACCTGGTATGTCACGCCGGAAATGCTGTTGCCGTGTCGAGACGGCAAGCGTACCATTCCGGTCAGTCGGGGCGTTTTGGCGGAAACAGCCTTCACTTTGGCGCCGGAAGAGAGCGCGGCGTTCTGGCTGACGCTGAAGGCCGACGATCATGCCCGCCCAGGGCGTTATGCCGGCACCGTGTTTGTCGGCAGTAAAGGCAATCCGGCGCTGTCGCTGCCGCTTCAGCTTGAAGTTTTGCCGTTCCGACTGCAGACTCCGACGGCTCAAAGCTGGATGATTTACCCGGACAAAAGTCGCTGGTCGAAAATGAGCGATGCGCAGATTCTGGCCGACATGCGGGATATGGTTCGTCATGGGATGACCGGGCTGGTGGAAGTACCGCTGGGAAAGTTGGACATCGACGAACTGAAAAAAGGCCGGATCAAATTTGATACGACCCCTTTTCGCAAAATTGTTACCCTGGCGCGTCAGGCTGGCATCAATGGTCCGTTTGTGGTCAATCCGGGGTTGCCGAGGGAAGGCTGGATGTTGCCGTTTGAGACCTGGAAAGTTCTCGGCATGACCGGCGATCCGCTGAAAGACGAATGGCCGGAAAGCGTCAAGGAGGGGATGCGGAAAATTGCCGCCGGAGCCGTCCGCTCGGTTGCCGATCTCAACTGCGAATGGTATCTGTATGCCGCCGACGAACCGACTGAAAAAAATCGCTACGGCATCCAGATGTATCAGTGTTGGCATCAGGGCGGCGCCAAAACCTTCTCGACCATTCTTCATCCGGAATTCCTGAAGGTTGCGGCCCGGGATATCGATGCCAAATGTTATATTGCGAATCATGTCGCCAAGCCGGATGCGCCGGCAATCAAAAAACGGGATAAGGAACTCTGGTTTTATGGCGTCGGCTGCTATACCGGCGACGAATCCGGCATGATCCATAACCGTTATGGAGCCGGGTATTTGTTTTGGCTCAACGGCGCGACCCGGAAAGTCGTGTGGACTTTTTGCCGTCCGCGCGGCGACATGTTCAACGACTTTGACGGTGGAAATATCAATGCGGAAGAACCCAAGGATCATTGCCTGGTCTATGCGCATTTGCTGCGGCCGGACGACTGGAGTTCCTGGCAGGAAAACATTCCGACTATTGCCTGGGAATCCATCCGGGCCGGGGTCAACGATTATCTTTATCTATATACGCTCGACCGCCTGATCGCCGCCGCCAAAGCGTCCCCGTCCGCCGTCGTCCGGCGGGACGGTCTGGTCGCGCAGGAAAAACTGCGCCGACTGGGGGCCGCTATTCCCTGGGACGTTCCCTGGTCGGTTCGGATGTCCCCGTCCCAAATGCAGCAGGTACGCCGGCAAGTCGCCGATATTGCTACCCGACTCGTTCGAACTATGAACCCATAAGGAGAAGATCATGCGCCTGTTTAAATCATTTTTCACGCTTATAGAATTGCTGGTTGTGATCGCGATCATCGCGATTCTGGCCGCTATGCTGTTGCCGTCTCTAAGTCGCGCTCGCGACGTTGCCAAGCGGATTTCCTGCATCGGGAATCTGAAGCAGATGGGCATTGCCGCTCCGTCCTATTCGAACGACTACAACGAATGGTGTTTGTCCGCCTGGACCGGCGGAGGCAGTTCTACCAACAAAGGTTATATCTGGCCGGTCAAACTGTTCGACCTGGAATATGTCAAAAACAAAAATCTTTTCCATTGTCCGGCGGAAAAAATCTTTGAATTTACCGCTCAACGCGTCAACTACGGCATCAACTACTATACGTTTGGCGCCTGGACGGTTCATCCCAGTCTGGTTCCGCAAAAGATGCGGAACGTTTCCAAGTTCGGCAAAGATTCCTCGGTGATCTACTTTGTCGACACCCCGCCGTCCGATTATTCTTCGCAGGGCATCGGTTTTGCCTCTTCCGAGTCGTTTTATGCCGAATCCGGCATTTATCCGGTCAAATGCCATTACTATCCGACCTATGCGCGCCACAGCATGACTGCCTCGGCGGCGATCTTCGACGGGCATGTCGAGAATTTCACGGCCAAGGAACTGCTGGCCAATCCGGGCGACCATTGGAACCCTTATCAGGTGAGCAAGGAACTCACCATTCATACGTTTTGAGTAACGGTTTGCCGTGGCGATCACACGACATCGGGATGTTCATTTACGCCAAGCGGGATGGACATCCGGCCCCTCCTGCATGGGGAATCCTTGGATGTCCGGCTCCGATGTGGTGATTGGCAATGGCGGGTTCAACGGATACGATCAGTCGTAGGGCATGCGCATCGCCAAAATGTGATCGATCTCTTGTTTCGGCATCACGCTGTCGTATGTCGGCGGCGTTGCGGGCAAGGACTGCGCTAGCTGGGCGAACATCCGCCTATACCCGACGGTTTTTTCGCGCGGAAAGACTTTCTGCGACTCCGTCCATCGACTTTATCGGGCGGGCGGTTCGTCCCGCCGCATGCAGCGGACGGCATGATAAAAATTCACCGGACTCCCCGTGCCAAAAATCTGCCATTCTTTCTCAAAAGTTGACAAGTTTTCCTTTGATGGCGGAGTGTGTTCAGCCGCCGGATTCTTTGACAATCGGAAAAAGGACGGAACGAATCGGCGATCAAGGTCGGAACCGGATTTTGTGCGAAAATCCGGGGCTCGTCGGGCCGGGGCCAGCGCGGAATCGCCGGTCGCCGTTAGGCGAAACCGGACTTGATATGGGGGCATTGCACTTCGCGCTATTTCCCTTTTTCGGGGGGATGGCGGTGAAACATTAGATCGGAAGAGCGTCG
>Ga0183095_11031_pt1 | contig 36462 bp, 33 predicted proteins | sample BioMet4_FD_130346 | JGI IMG/M metagenome (GOLD analysis project Ga0183095, IMG submission 130346) | Microbial communities from bioreactor (seeded with sewage sludge) at LBNL, California, USA - Biofuel metagenome 4 (v2) (version 3) | ecosystem: Engineered > Bioreactor > Anaerobic > Unclassified ...
CTGGGTGGTGATGTAGAGGCAGTCTCCGATGATGTCGGTTCTTTTGACTTTGGCCATATCGGAGTAGCGGAGTGATGTGAAGGCGCAGAAGCAGAAGAGGTCGCGGGTCTTGGCGAGGGCTCCGGCTTCGTGGATGGTCTTTTCGTATTCGTTGCCGTCCATATCCGTGAGGGTGACTACAGTCCCATTTGCGGGGATTTCGTAGTTGTAGAGCTGGAGGAGTTCTTCTTTGGTAAGGAAGATTACAGGCTTTTCGAGGATTTTGAATTTGGGCTGGAAGCGGCTGATGGCGTCCTGTTGGCAGAGCCCTTTGCGGATTGCCCAGCCTAGGAACCATTTGAGGTTGTTGAATTGCTTCTGTGCTGTCTTTTCTTCGAGTCCGTCCGAGAGCCTGAGAAATCTGACGAATGCCTGGAGTCCCTCTTCGTTGAAATCTTGATATGTGCAGTCGCTCTTGAATCTTTTGAGGCGTTTTGAGAATGTGCTCCAATTCTGGGTAGTCGAACTTGCCCATTGACAGGCTACGCTTTCTTCCTGAACGAATTGCCCGATGTCGTCAAAGATTGTTTTGACTTTGGTGTATTTCTCAATATCGCCAGGTTTCAGACCGAGAGCTTTTTTCATTTCCAGCTTCAGCTCTTCAGTGGTCGGCATCGTTTCCACTTTGTTGATGTAATTAGTGAAGTGGGAAAGGAGGTTGAATATGTCTTTGTTTATGTCGGCCGCCGTCTCTCCTTTGGAGTTGACATATTTTGCCTTTGAGACTCTTGATCCGTTCCAAACTTCCGGCAGGACGCTGTGGCCGATGGTTGGAAAGAACCGTTTCTTGAAGATGATGACGGACATCTTTATCGGGCATTCTCCGGCTTTGTTCGGATGGGTGTCAAGGTAGAAATTTACGGCAGCCATATCAGTTTATTGCGTTATCAGTGTTATTATCTACGAACAAATTTACGAACAATTACTGATATATCCTAATAAACCACGATAAACTTATAAATACTTTTCTATTTGAGTACCAAATAATTATAAATTGTTCGATATTCGGTTAAATTACAACTGCAATCCCTCCCTCTCCGCAGAAAATCCCTGAGCACAAAGTGCTTGGGGATTTTTCGTGTTTCGCTAAGCCTAGCTTGCTCGGGCGAATTTGGACACGAAAATAGCACATATGCCAGTATCGCCAGTGTTATTCTATCAAGCTCCTCCGAAATGGCACCGGCACCCGCCATACAACCCATTCTGTGGCCTCTTCTTCAGCTACCCCTTGTCTAGGTGGCGAAAATGTCCTTCCACCTACGCACGCGTCTTAACACCTAACAATCACACTATAAGCCATTTAACCTCTGACTGGGCTGCCTAGGTGCTCACCCAAAATCGCCACCTACGCACAGAGAAAGTCTGTCATCTGTCTTGCAGCCACATCTGTGGCCTTATTTTCTTGCGCCTCGTGCCTAGGTGGAAGAAATGTCCATCCACCTATGCACAATCATGAGTAATTAATATGCACATTATCAACCATTTAACCTCTCACAGCCCTTTCTAGGTGTATGACCAAAATCGCCACCTACACACGAAATCTAGCCGCGTCTAGCGACATAAGCACTTTAGTTGTTGATTTCCCATAAATGAGAAGTGATATAACCTACTCTGACCGTACAATACTTGACGATGTACGATGCAAACACACGCCGAAAAGGTAATAATGACTATTTGAGAGGACTGAATTATTGGGGCTAGTTTCCAGCAGAAACGACGAATAATATGGTGATATATGAAGGTGACAAATCATGGAGTGCCTCTTACTTTACCGTTTTCTCTTGGAATAAATGGAAATGGAATCCAAGCTAGAATGAACGGCAAACAATTCATGCTGGAATGAATGGATAATGGGAATCCATAATGGATGAATGGTAAATGAAATTTAGGCTGCTGTTTAATTAATGTTTAATCTTGTCAATAAAGGACGAGGTTACATGATGTGGCAGATTGTCGGGCAGTTCTCTGTCGGAACGACAAGGAAAATTGAGCGTGAGTCTGATCTCTAAACACGATCCCGCTATTGCATATCGCCTATCTTAGTGGCAGTTTACTTGTATTTTTTACCACTTGCTTGACAGTGTTTTTCGACCTCCTCAATCCAGTTGTCATACCAGTACCAAGTCTTCGCTACAAGGGTTCCGAATCCTTTTTGTGGGTTTTTTGCATCCTTTTCTTTCCAGAGCAGATAGTGTTGATATTTACCAAAGTTTGGAAATCCTCTAGCTTGCATTGTTCCGTAAACTTCCCCAGGTAAATGTTTCTTTTTCTCTCTTTCCTTCACCAAGACATATTCTTTATTAAGTCCAGCAGCTTCTGGTGAATTCGCAGGTATAAACTCAATTACTTTATCTGCTTGACCTTTTTGGTTAACTGATTTTGGTACATAAAGTACCCTATAGGAATACTTTATGTCGTTAAATTCATCATCAGATAAAGTTTCGTCAAAGTCATTAATATATGCAGAAATATTTGCTGGTAAATCTGAAAATCTCTTTAATTGATTTGCGTGATCTTCTTTAATAGTGGAAAACTGCAGAGAAAAAGAAAGGTGTTTATCGATTCCGTAATTGTCTCCAAAAAGTTGCTTAATGTATGTATTGTAGTTTAAACAGCATGCTTGAAACCTTGCACTTAAATATTCATCAATTTTAGTTGTCATCTGGTGCTCAACTTCATGACGCAATCCAATCAAAAATTGCAAGTTCGACTTTGACCCCTTGTCTAAGGGACAATTCTGTTCGTCCAGACAACGTTCCAACTCCCAATATTTATAAGCACCTTTCTTCGTCTTATCAAACTTTCTATTGCGACCAGTCTGTTTGAAGTAGCGATACTCTATGCCTTTTTCCCGATAATAAGCATGAAATAAATATATCCATGCAATATTTGAAAGAACTATAAAAGTTTCAGATTTAAAATGAATACTTGGGTTATTGAAAATCTGAACAGCACTAAGCATGGCCTCTCTAGACTTCGTCAATAGTTCTTCTTTATATGACCAAACTCTTTACTGCTGCCATTGTCTTTCATTAAAATTGCCATTAACTCATTAATAGGTTTGATTCCTGATGTGAACACCTAAAGTTGGGCAAAAAACTTTCGGTGTTCACGTCATTAGCGGGCTTATTTCAAATCACCCAGAAACAAATCGCTCCAAGCATCTGACGGCATCCTCCAGTCTCCACGCGGGGAAAGAGTTACAGATCCGACTTTTGGTGTGTCAGGCATACAAGAACGCTTGAATTGCTGATTGAAAAATCTTCTGACAAAGGTCTTCAACCATTTCTCGATGGTTGCTTCATCATAAACATCTTTGAAAGCTATCTTCGCCAAGAATTGAAGTTTGGCTGGGGAGTACCCGAACCTGAACATATTGTATAGGAAGAAATCGTGCAATTCATAAGGACCTACCAGATCTTCAGTCTTCTGCTGTATGTTTCCTTGTGCATCGAATGGGGTCAATTCAGGGCTGATCGGAGTATCTATGATGTCCATCAATATCTCCTTGACACTCCTCCCAGAGATGGTTTTCTCGGAAAAATGATTTTCAGCCGCCCATCTTACCAAATGCTGCACAAGAGTCTTAGGAATGCTGGCGTTTACCGCATACATAGACATGTGGTCTCCATTGTATGTTGCCCATCCTAGGGCCAATTCCGACAGGTCTCCAGTACCGATCACGATACCTCCTTCTTTATTGGCAATGTCCATCAATATCTGAGTCCTTTCACGAGCTTGCGAATTTTCATACGTAACATCGTGATTGTCTGCGTCTTGTCCGATATCTTCGAAATGCTGTCTTACAGCAGGAACAATAGATATCTCACGAGTGGTCACACCCAAAGTCTCCATCAAATCAGAAGCATTTGTATGCGTGCGAGGTGTGGTGCCGAACCCTGGCATTGTCACACCGATAATTCCTTTGCGGGACATCCCTAATTTGTCAAAGGCCAATGCAGTAATGATTAGAGCCAATGTGCTGTCAAGCCCTCCTGAAATACCTATTACTGTATTGTGGCAACCGATATGTGACAAGCGTGTTGCAAGTCCCATTACCTGAATTGAAGTAATTTCCTTGCAGCGCGCATCCATTTCGGCGGCATTCCCAGCCGGCACGAAAGGATGAGGTTCTATCCGTCTATAGAACGAAGCACTGAAATCCGTCTGAGGGGCTTCTCCCACCAGAATCCGAGAATAATAACTATTGTATTCCGATGAGCGTTTCCCATCCGGAGAAATGGAATGGAAAGTGCTTTCTTTCTGCCTGAGGACCTGCAATTTCTCAATGTCAATGTCAGCCAATATCATAGAACTCTCAGTCTGGAATCTATCGTTTTTCGCCATCAATGATCCATTCTCATAAATCAATGAAGAGCCTGCATAAACCATATCTTGAGTTGACTCTCCATAACCGCATGAGCAGTAAACATATCCGGAAATTGTCCTTGCTGATTGCTGTGAAACTAAACTCTTACGATATTGATGCTTGCTTAACACCTCATTGCTTGCAGATAGATTCACGAGAACCTGGGCTCCAGCCATTGCGTGATATGATGAAGGCGGAACAGGCGTCCAGAGATCTTCGCAAATTTCTACACCGACTGTAGCTTTTCCAATCGTGAACAATTGGTTGGGACTAACAGTGATAGTATCTTTTCCATTGAATACGCAAGTAGCTGCTTCCTTTGATGAAGAAAGGAAGTCTGCACCACTGGCAAACCAGCGAGATTCGTAATATTCATTGTATGTTGGCAGATAAATCTTAGGTACAATGCCTTTGATTATCCCATTGCGAATTACTACTGCGCAATTGTAAAGCCTGTCGTTAACACGAACAGGGGCTCCGACAATCGCTGTTACATATTTCCCCCTTGTGAATTTCTTAATATGAGTTATGCATTGGACAGTCGTATCAATCAGTAGATTCTGGCCGAAAAGATCGGCACAAGTATAGCCGGTTATTGACAATTCAGGAAAGACTACGATGGCTGACTTTTGCTCCTCAGCCAAATCGATCATTCTGCATATCTCCAATGTATTCGCTCTGGGATCAGCAACTTTGACGATAGGAACGGCTGATGCTACTCTTAGGAATCCATAATCTGGCATAATTTGTACAATATTATAATGACTCGATAATCTTGGCGAACAGCAACGACATCTTGTCAGCTGCGGCATCAGCGGCCTTTACCACATCATCGCCATCGTTCTTGTAATCCTCTGCGAATTCCTTCTGTGCCGCATTGGTAATGACTGACATACCGAAAACCGGAATGCTTGAATGACGGGCCACAATTACCTCTGGCACTGTGCTCATTCCTACGGCATCTGCTCCTATGGTCCTATAAAAATGCCATTCTGACGGAGTCTCGTAACTTGGACCTGTATTGCCAACATATACACCTTCACGAAGAGGAATATTCAATTCGGAAGCAATTTTCTTTGCCTTTGCAATCAATTGCAAGTCATAAGGATGCGTCATATCCGGGAACCTTGGCCCGAAATCGTCCATATTTGGACCAAGAAGCGGATTAGGAAGCATATTAATATGATCCTTTATGATCATAAGATCTCCGACCTTGAAATCAAAGTTTATCCCACCGGCGGCATTAGACACGAAAAGATATCCAATTCCGAGGACTTTCATAACCCTTATTGGCAATGTGACCATCTCCATAGGATAGCCCTCATAGTAATGTATTCTTCCTTGCATCGCAATAATGAACTTGCCTCCAAGTTCTCCGGCAATGAAATTCCCTTTGTGCCCGATTGCTGTGGAAATAGGAAAACCGGGAATGGTCTTGTATGGAATTGTAACAGGATTGATGATTTTATCGGCAAGTTTACCTAAGCCGCTGCCAAGCACTATGCCTATTTGGGGAGTCCTTCCCCCAAGTAGTGATTTGACAAATTCGGCTGCATTATAAATTTTTTCTTCTCTTGGATCCATAATATTTAAAGTTAGATGATTTTCTCAATTTGCTTGCGGGCATTGGAAAGAATTTCCTCTTCCCCCTTTACGATGCGTCCTTTCATCACAAACTCTCCGTTTGCAATTACAGATTCGATGCAATCGCTGTGGGCTGAATAAATCAAGTTTGCAAGGAACGGTGCAGGGGAAAGGAAGAATGAATTGTCTGTATTCACAATGGAAAGGTCGGCAATTTTTCCTTCTTCTATTGTCCCGGTATTAAGGCTCAAGGCTTTGGCCCCGTGAGAAGTGGCAAGGCTGATCAATTCGTCAAGCGGCAGAACAGTAGGATCTTTTCTCCACGCTTTCTGCACAATGGCCGAAGTCTTCATCGCCTCCAGCATATCAAGATTGTTTGAAGAAGCGCATCCGTCTGTTCCTATGCACACATTGGCTCCCGCATCACGTAACTCATTGTATTTGAACATATAGCCAGAAGCGAGCTTTGTGTTGGAATTGATATTGTGGACACAAGTGACTTTGTGTTTGCCCAATATCTCAATATCATTGTCTGTGAGCCACAGTGTATGTGCGGCCAATACATTCTGTCCCAGCACTCCAAGTCTGTCCAAATATTCGACAGGAGTCAGTCCTCCGTGGTTGGCTTTGCAGTCTTCCACTTCTTTTTGAGTCTCTGAAAGATGAATATGAAGTTTGAGATTGTGTTTTCTGGCAAATTCTGCAGACCATAGGATCATCTCTTCACTAACGGAATAAATTGCGTGGAAAGCCATTTCGAATATTGCTTTGCCTTCCCATTGTTTCGATTGCTCATATTTGACTTGGCATTGGTCCTTCTGGCGCTGGGCTTCTTCTTTGTTGTAATGGTCAAGCACAACATAACTATTGACAGGCCTTATGCCCATTTCGATTGCGGCCTTCCTAGCTTGGTCGACGAACCAGTATTGGTCATTGAATGTGGTTGTCCCTGTCTTGATCATTTCCAGACAGGCAACCTTTGTAGCCCAATACACGAAATCGTAGTCCAATTTGGCCTCGATCTCCCAGATTTTGTCGAGCCAGGTTTGAAGATTTGGCACATCTTCTTCCACACCTCTCATCAATGACATTGCAGCGTGCGTGTGCATATTGATGAATCCAGGAATAGCAGCCTTCCCAGTGCAATCAATTACTTCTACTCCCGAAGCCGTATTTATTCTGGCATTCCCAGCAGGGACGATTTTTGAAATCAGTCCGTCCGAGATGCCGATGTCGACATTCTTGCCGTTTAAATCGATATTCTTTAAAAGTATATTGCTCATAATTAATTTAGGTGAAAATTTATCAAAAATACGAAAAATCTGTAAGTGTTTTGCAAATTATTACGATATTATGTTACTTCATCCCTTTAAGGGCTTTGAGGCAAAGAGGCATTGACATTAAGAAAGCAAACATATCAGAGATTGGCTGGGCAATGATAACTCCTTCCAAACCAAGAGCAATTTGTCCTATATACATTGCAGGAATAAGGAAAATGCCTTGACGGGACATTGCTACCAGAATTGCGCTTGTCGTCTTTTTGATGTTCTGCAAATACATATTGCTCATAATGATGAAGCCTACAAGGGGATAGGAAAGACATTGGCAGCGCAAAACGGCTGAACCTATCTTTATGACTTCCATATCGCCGGACCTGAACAGACTGATAATTCCCGGCGCCCAGATATATCCGATTATTGCGAATAGAACGCAATAACAAGTTGCCGTAATGGTAGAGAACCTAAAGGCCTTGCGTACCCTGTCATACAACTTGGCTCCGAAATTGAAACCGCATACCGGTTGGAAGCCTTGTCCGAAACCAATCAATGCCGAGGATACGAAGAGCATATATCTTCCGACAATAGAGAAGGCTGCGACAGCGGCATCGCCATATCCTCCGGCGAGTTGGTTCAGTAGCATAGTAGCCATACCGCCAAGACCTTGCCGTGCCAATGATGGTGATCCTCCGGCAGAGATTTCCTTTAATTGAGCCAATGAGGGATGGAAATTCCTGAATCTGATTGCAATTCCTCCTCGTTTCCCTGTAAGGTGGAACATAATTAAGAAACTGACAGCCTGTGAGATTGCTGTCGCCAGCCCCGCGCCGCCAACACCCATATCTAATGCGAAGATGAACAGAGGATCCAATCCGATATTCAATATGGCACCTGCAGAAATGCCTATCATTGACATCATTGCGTTGCCTTGAAGTCTCATCTGATTGTTCATTACGAATGTCGTAGTAATGAAAGGAGTGCCTATCAGAATATAGATGAAATAGTCCTCCGCCTTGGGCAGGATGGTGGGTGTGGACCCGAAAAACTTCAGTAGGGGGTCCATAAATATGAAGCTAAGACAAGCAATCACAATGCTGAAGAACAAGGCACTGAAAAATCCCATTGCGACCATCTGGGATGCTCCCTTGTAATTCCTGCTTCCGAGAGCTCTGGATACATAATTGGCAGAGCCTTGACCGAAGAAAAAGGCGAATGCCTGAACGATAGCCATATACGAGAAGATAATTCCAAGTGCGGCAGTGGATTGGGTATCGATTCTTCCTACAAACAAAGTATCGACCATATTGTATAGGCTGCTTATCAGCATACTGACGATAGATGGAACGGCAAAAGAGCATACCAGTTTCTCTGGAGGCTGTGTCGTCATCTGTATGTATTTGGCCTTTTTCTCATCTTCCATACTATGCAAAAGTACAATTTAATACTTAAAAAACCGCATTTTATCTTCGTCTGGGCAGGTGTTTATAATCTATTGAAATAATTCTTGCACTTTCGAGAAGTATGAAGTATTTTTGCCGCGAATTTTGAAATGAAAAGTACGTTATTTTATTTAACAGTATTTCTAAAATGGAAGAAGAAAAATCAGATAATTCTGCCGTACCTTTAGGTCGCTATCCAAAGGCGGGCATAATCTGCAATCTTAAAAGATCAGAGGCCAAAAGCTCTGATGACGTTCCGGACGAAGAAGCCGAATTCGATAATCCAGCTACTGTCCAGGCAATACAGCAATCTTTAAAAAAATATGGAGTTGAATCGGCAATTATAGAGGCCGATGAGCATCTGCCAGAAAACATTCGGAAAAATCAGGTTGAAATAGGATTCAACATCGCTGAAGGCAAAGGTGGAAGAGACCGTGAGGCCCAGGTACCTGCACTTTTGGAAATGATGGGTGTCCCGTATACTGGTTCCGATGCTGCCGCCCTTTCCATCGCTTTGGATAAGGCATTGTGCAAGAGATTGTTGTCTACTTATGGCGTTAAGACTGCGAAGTCGACGGTCATTACTCCAAGCGAACACATTGACATCCCGAATCTCAAATACCCTGTAATTGTCAAGCCGAATGCGGAAGGTTCTGGCAAAGGCATTTCTGAAACCAGTGTTGCCGAATCTCCTGAAGAACTCAAGAAACTTCTCCAAGACGACTTGGGCCTTTACGGTGAAGATATGCTTGTGGAAGAATATCTTCCCGGCAGGGAATTTACCGTAGGACTGATAGGAAATGGCAAAGATGTCAGGGTGTTCCCTCCGATGGAAGTGATATACAGGGGCAACACTCAGAGAAACTATAAAGTATACAGTTACAAGATCAAGTGCGACTATACTAAATATGTCGATTATAAATGTCCGGCAGACCTTACACTTGAGGCTTTGGAAGAGATGACATCTGCTTCAAGGACTGTATTTCTTGCTCTTGGCTGTCAGGATGTTTCCAGAATTGACTTTAGAATGGATGCTGAAGGCCATCCTTGTTTTCTGGAGATCAACCCGTTGCCTGGACTTGCCCCCATATACAGCGACCTTCCTATGATCACTGAGGCCTGCGGTATAAGTTATGATGAACTCATTTTTAATATTTATATTACAGCTGTTAAGCGTTTAGGTCTATCTTTGCAATGATGACTAGGACAGAAGAATGGGCGGCCAGATATCCTGAATGGAACAATTGGATCTGGCAGGTCAGACATCGTATCACCAATGTCGATACACTTTCCAAGTGGTTTCCGCTTTCGGAGCAGGAAAAAAACGAGATAGGGGAATGCCTGAAATCGTTCAGGATGGGCATTACTCCATACTATCTGTCACTCGTGGATCCCCATGATCCAGATGATCCAATCAAGAAAGAGTGCATTCCTTCTATAAAAGAGACGTACCCTTGTTTCAATGATCTAACCGATCCTCTCAATGAGGATGGCAATAGTCCTGTGCCCCATCTGGTACATCGCTATCCGGATAGAGTGTTGCTTCTGGTAACTCTCAAATGCTCAATGTATTGCAGGCACTGTACCAGGAGAAGGCTAGTTGGGGAGGAAGATAGGGTCATCAGTGAGTCTGCTTTGCAGGCTGCTGTCAGGTACATCAGGGAACATACTGAAGTACGAGATGTCCTTATTTCCGGAGGAGATCCGCTTGTGATGGCTACTGAAAAATTGGAGCATATCATCCAAGCAATAAGATCCATACCTCACGTTGACATTGTCAGGATAGGTACCAGGGTGCCCGTGGTTATGCCTATGAGGATTGACGATGAACTTCTGAATATGCTCAAGAAGTATCATCCTATTTGGATCAATACCCATTTCAACCATCCAAACGAGGTGACGCCTGATTCTGCAAGAGCTTGCCAGGCTATAGTTGATGCCGGCATTCCACTTGGCAACCAATCAGTCTTGCTGAAAGGGGTGAATGACAACTCCGAAGTTATGAAAGAACTGATGTACAAGTTGATACACAATCGTGTAAGGCCATACTACTTATACCAGTGCGACTTGTCCAAGGGCATTTCCCATTTCAGGACTCCTGTTGAGACGGGAGTGAAGATCATTCACGACCTTCAAGGTTTCATTTCCGGATTTGCTATTCCCAAATTTGTCATCGATGCTCCCGGAGGTGGCGGCAAAGTGCCTATCTGTTATGATTATGTGATTTCACACGATGACAAGGAATATGTGCTAGAGAATTACGAAGGAAAGACTTACCATTATCCTGAGCCGCCAAAATAATTTATATAATGGGAATCAAGAATCTTTATTTGTTGGCCGGAAATCCTCGAGGAAAAGGGGATACAACCCATTCAGTATTGGTGAAAGCATTGGCGGAGACAGGTGTAGAGAATCCTAAAGTCGCTTACATCGGGACGGCCAGCGGAGACAGCCGCATCTTTATGCAATTCATTGCCCAAAGCCTGAAAAAAGCAGGAGCAGGGGAAGTATCGATGTGCCCTATGGTTGGAAGACGAGCCAATTTGACTCTATCTGAACAGAAACTTCGCGATTGTGATGCAGTCTATGTTTCAGGGGGCGAAGTCGAAGACGGAATTGTTGGGATTCCAGATGGCATCAAAGCTTTGCTTCGCGAATTGAGAGAGCAAGGCAAAGTGTTTATCGGACTTTCCGCAGGCACGATAATGCTTGGAAAGGCCTGGCCTCATTGGGATGACGAGGACAAAGACTTTGACAAAGCAAGACTATTTGACTGTCTATGCTTCGCCAATACCATATTCGATACTCACGCTGAGGATGATGGATTTGTTGAATTGAAAAAGGCTGTCGAGTTGAGTGACAATGGATTCGTAGGCTATGGAATCCCGTCTGATTGCGCCGTAATCATACATCCTGACGGCTCATTTGAGAAGATTGGCAAAGTGCTTACCTGCACCAATGTCGATGGGCACGCCGTTTTGGAATTAAATAAGAATGCCGCTCAAATTTGAACGGCATTCTTTTTATAGTTCTTCGAACTTGATGTCTGTGAATTTTTTGTCCACATCTGAAGAAGCATTTTCTTCAGATTGTTGTTGAGGTTCTGCTTCTTGAGGAACATCCTGATTTTCTTCGTGGGAAACGGGAATCGTTCCATTGAAGCAATTATTCTTGATGTATTCGACAACTTCAGCCAAGCCCTCTTGGAATTTCTCGAAGTCTTCTTTATAAAGGAAAATCTTATGTTTGTCGTAAGTGAAACTTCCATCTTTTTCCTGTCGGCGTTTGCTTTCAGTTATGGTAAGGTAGAAATCGTCTTTCAACCTGGTAGTCTTGACATCGAAAAAATAAGTGCGTTTTCCAGCCCTGACAGGCTTTGAATATACGTCCTCTGACATACGCTCCTGATTGTGAGCCTGATTGTAATCGTCGCTATACATAATCTTTAGTTTGTGCAAATACTTACACAAAAATAGTCAAAAATCTGATTTATCATATTATATTTGTACAAATTTGTTTGAAATTATGCTTAACAGAAGAATTCTTAGGATAAAGGTTTTCAAGGTGATATATAGCTATTCGGAGAATCCGACAATGACACTTAAGGAAGCCCTTTCCCAACTTGATCTTTCGTGCGAAGCTACTAGGGATTTGTATCTCTTTATGCTTGGAATCATCTCACCTCTTACAAGTGAGGCCAAGCGTTCCATTGAAGCACTCAAAGGCAAATTCAATCCTACAGAGGAAGAGAAAAATCCGAATATGAAATTCGCCAACAATAAGTTGGCACCTTTTTTCAATTCGGATCCAGACTTCCGGAAATTGCTGTCCCGTAAGAAACTTTCTTGGGAACAATATGACGCTTTGATTACCAATCTCTATCTTAGCATCAAGTCCAAGGATTATTACAATGCCTATATGTCAAGTCCTACGTCCTCGCTAGCAGAAGATGCGAAACTGTTCATCAGAATCTTCGAGGAAGAATTTGTGGACAATGAGGCTTTGTATACCATTATGGAAGATATGTCACTTTATTGGAATGAGGACCTTGGTTATTCCCTTACCTATTGCTGTCGTTCATTGCAGGAAATAGCAAAAGGCAAGGCTTGGAATCTTCCACCTCTGTACAAAAGCGATATGCTGAAAGAAAAAGATCCTTTGGTAGAGAGTGATAAGGCGTTTGCTGTCAAGTTGATGAAATGTGCATTTTCGGGGTATGAAAACTATTTCGGTATGATAGCCGAGGCAGTACCCCAATGGGATAAGGACAGATTGTTCGCTACGGATCTTGCGATTATCGCCACAGGTCTTGCAGAGGCTCGGAATTTTTCCGAGATACCGATAAAGGTCACTATCAACGAATATGTCGAAATATCCAAATATTACAGTACTCCTAAAAGCCACACATTTGTCAATGGCTTGTTGGACAGGCTTATACAAAAGATGGCCAGTGATGGGCTGATTAATAAAGAAGGGAAGGGCCTCTTGTAATTATTTTTCTTATATTTGTAAATCATTTAAAAATTATCATTATGACAATTCTTACTTTATTGCAGGCCGCAAGTGCAGCAGCACCAGCCGCAAAACCACAAGGCGGAATGGGTGGTGGAATGAGTTTCTGGGTTATGATCATACTTATCTTTGCGGTAATGTGGTTCTTTATGATCCGACCGCAAAGAAAGCAACAGAAGGAACTTGAAAAATTCCGTTCCGAACTCAAGAAAGGAGACAGGGTCGTTACTGTTGGAGGCATATATGGAACCATTGATGAGATCAAGGATGGTGAGAAATCAGTTCTCATCAAAGTAGATGGTGATGTCAAACTCAGAGTCGATAAAAATTCTCTTGTAAAGGATTATTCCGACGCTGCCAAACAATAGGCTGCATATTCCGGTTCTTATGTTCAAGGACTTATATCATAAGTTACTGGGAAAGTTACATATCAACGGGAGGGATGTTACAGTATTTCTGTTGTCTCTCCTGTTGGCATTTAGTATTTGGTTGATCCACAACCTTTCCGAAGTCTATTCGGATACTGTCAGCGTGTCTGTGATCGCTCAAAGCAATCTGGAAGGACATGCGCAGATTTCGTCCAATTCAAATGCTATAGTTGCACGGTGCAGGACAACAGGATTCAATCTGATAAAACTGCACGCTGCATCCAAACGCAATGCTGTCACGGTCAATTTCGACAATGAAGATTTACACCATAAGGAAGGCGAATACTATTTTATTACAGCTGAGGCTTTAAGCAACTATGTATCAGAGATATATGGCGACGGAGTGAGCCTTGAATCCTTTACTTCACGTTCGGTGACTTTCAGATTCCCTTATGAGAATCATAAGAAAGTTCCTGTTCAGGTAGTAGCATTGGTGACTTACGAATCGCAATTTATGGCTACAAGTCAGATGAAACTGGAGCCGGATTCTGTAATGATATATGGAGAGCCGTTCCATTTGGAGCAGATTGACAGGGTATATACTAAGTCCATTGAATTGTCAAACATTCATTCAAGCGCCCACGGCCTTGTGCCAATTGAGAAAATCAGTGGCATAAGGATGTCCAGTTCGGAAGTGAATTATTCACTAGATGTGGCCAGATTTGTTGAAATTCCATCGACCTTAGTGGTTAAGACCCGCAATGTCCCGTCAGACAGAGTCTTGTCTGTATATCCATCAAAGGCCAATGTAATATTGCGCTGCGTCTTTCCTGTTACTAACGATCCGACAGGGAAGGTGAGCCTATATATCGATTATCAGGATTTTAAGAATTCCATCAATGGACGATGCGTTCCTAAAACAGGTAAACTGCCTCAGGGGGTCATAGATGAAGTCGTCGACCCTCAGATATTTGAATGCGTTGAGACTGTCAAGAAATGAAAACGGTAATCATCACAGGAGGGATTGGAAGTGGCAAATCCGAAGTCTGCAAGTATCTTGAAAGCAAAGGGGTGCCTGTATATGATTGCGACTCTAAGGCTAAAGAGTTGTATGATACGAATACATCGTTATTGGATTCATTGGAGCAAGTACTTGGATGTAAATTAAGGTTGTCCGATGGCAAATTGGACAGAAAATTGCTGGCTTCTATCATATTCCACGATGACAAAGCCTTGGCTAAAGTAGATGGAATTGTGCACCCTGCAGTAATAAATGACTTTACCCATTGGAGAGATGCCATTTGCAATGTCCCATTAGTGGTAATGGAATCGGCCTTGGTGCTTGGAAGCCGTTCACTTATTCGTTTGGGTGACAAGATGGTCCTAGTCACGGCCCCGACTGAACTCAGATTGAAAAGGGCAATGTCGAGGGACTCGTGCTCAGAATCTGCAGTCCGGTCTCGAATAGACGTCCAAGACAGAAAATATTTCAGCAAAGGAAGAAACCTTGCGGATGCTGAAATTGTGAATGACGGTACATTAGAAGAATTATATCACAAAGTGGATAACGTATTTGCCCGACTTTGGAATTAATATTGTTATATTTGTTATTAATATTTTATAAAAATGAAAACAGATCTTACTAGAATTATGTCAGTTTCCGGTCAACACGGACTGTACAAATATCTTGCTCAAGCAAGAAATGGTGCCATCGTGGAAGCCTTGTCCGACAAGACAAGAAACTGCTTCGATATAAAGAGTAAAATCACTACATTGGCCGATATCTCTATTTATGCAACTGATGGCGAGATGAAACTTCAGGATGTATTCCTAAAGATGAAAGAGGCTTTGGCTGATGCAGATGCGCCATCTTCCAAATCAACCCCGGAACAGATCAAGGCTCTTTTTGCAAAGGCAATTCCGAATTATGATGCAGACAGATTTTATGTCTCTCATATGAAGAAAGTTGTAGATTGGTACAATGAACTGAAAAAATATGCTTCATTGGAATTTGCTACCCCTGAAGAGGCTCGGAAAGAGGAAGAAGAAGCCGAGGAGAGAGAAGAGAATCCTCAAGGTGACGATCCTACAAACGATTAATCGACTGTCCTATGGCTAGCAAAAAACCAACATTGGCTATTGTGACACTTGGCTGTTCAAAAAACCAAGTGGACACGGAGCATTTGCTTGCCCAGATTCAGGACAATTATTCTATAGTCGGTAGCGACTGCAAGGCTGATTATCTTCTGCTTAATACTTGCGGATTTATTGGTGATGCAAAGGAAGAATCCATCCAAGCTGTTCTTGGAGCTGCAAAGAGGAAGAAAAGCGGGGAAGTAGGCAAACTTCTTGTGTTCGGATGTTTGTCCCAACGTTATATCGGAGAATTGCCTAAACTTATTCCCGAGGTTGACGGTTGGTACGGAGCAAGGGATCTCAATCCTTTGATGAAGGCATTGGGCGTAGTTGCCAAGAAGGAAATGGCCAATAGAAGGGTCATTACGGATGGACAGCGTTCTTATGCATTCCTCAAGATATCCGAAGGCTGCGACAGAAGGTGCTCTTATTGTGCGATTCCTTTCATAAGGGGAGCGCATAGATCCGTGCCAATGGATGATTTGCTGGATGAGGCTCGTTCATTGTCCGCTCAGGGGATCAAGGAATTGGTTCTCATTGCCCAAGATACTACTTACTACGGTCTGGATATATACCATCGTAGGGCGTTGGCTGAATTACTGCAGAAACTTTCAGAAATTGAAGGTATCCAGTGGATAAGAATCCATTATTCATATCCAGCTGATTTTCCTGAAGACGTACTTGAGCAGATGGCTACCAACCCGAAGGTCTGCAAGTATATGGATATTCCTCTGCAACATATATCTGACAAAGTTCTGGATATGATGCATCGCCACGTAGACGGGGCTTGGACAAGGGCCTTAATCAATAAAATGAGGGATAAGGTTCCAGGCTTGGTATTGCGTACAACGATGATAGTCGGACATCCGGGTGAAGGGCCAAAGGAATTTGACGAATTGATGGATTTTGTGCTTCAGGCCAAATTCGAACGACTAGGGGCATTCAAGTATTCAGAGGAGGAAGGGACCTTCGATGCCGACAATTTCAAGGATACCGTTTCAGAAAAGACCAAACAAAATCGACTGAATAAGTTGATGGCACTTCAGAGTGGTATATCATTTGCTTTCAATAAATCTCGCATCGGATCTGTTGTGAAAGTCCTGATCGATGAGTACAATGACGGAATTTTCGTATGCAGAAGTGAGTTCGAAAGCCCTGATGTGGATGGTGAAATTCTAGTCAAATACGATGTTTCGTCAGCAGGTGCCAAAGACCCTGTGTCGATGGTCGGAACATTCATCAAGGTGAAGATTACTCAGGCCGATGAATATGATTTGATTGGCTATATTGTTGATTAATAAAACGTTAGATATGAAAAGAGCTTTATTTGCGTACTTGGTTTGTGCGCCTGCTGCGGCTCTGCTTATGACACTTTCGTCTTGCGCACCACAGGCATTCACTATGAACATCGAGATGCGTCATCCTTCCAAGTCCGGACTTGATCTGGCCCGAAAGAGCATGAGTGTGGTATATTTGGACAATGGTGCAAAGCTCGATTCCGCTTTCAATAATGCGATGTCGGATGGCTTTGCCCAAAAGTTGGAATCGGATTATTTCGGTGGCAAAAAAGTTATCGATGTTTATCAGATAAAAAAGGTCGATGGGGCTCAATATGCTTCCAAAGACACTCTTGTCAATCTGGTAATGGATTCAGGAGACGATGTTGTTTTTTTGATCGATACGCCTGATTTCGGCCAAGAAAGTTTTGGAGACCCGAAGAGAAGCAGTTCTCTGAATACTTCTGCGGATTCTGCTTTCTATGCGACTTGCAACCTGCCATTCATCACGAAAATTTATGTTTATGATTCTTTGCACAAAGCCGATACTGTACTTTCATTCAAAGGGAGCAATGTGCTTCGTCCTGTAGTATACAGCAATGGCAAGAAGACAAATGCGCAACTTAGCGATGATTTATGGAAATTTGTTGCTCCTTCTGCCGAGGAAATCGGTTCGAAGGCTGCCACTTCATTTCTAAGCACTTGGAAGGCAGAACAATATTCTGTCATCTATTATGACAATCTCAATTCCGCTTGGACTGATGCTGCGGATTATGCCAATCATTATATGTGGAAAGAGGCGATGGAGAAGTGGATGACTTTGGTAGATCTTCACAATGTGCAACAAAAGGCCTGTGCCGAATACGATATGGCGCTTGGATGTTATATGATGGGTCAGAATGAACTTGCCATCAAATGGTTGGATCGTGCTGATAAGGATTATCCTGTGTCGTTGACGAACAAACTCCGTCAAAGGATAATCGAGAGGTCAGAATAGTTATCTGATATCCAGATACTTATGAGTTTGGAGACTAAGTCTCCATTTTGGATGCGCAAGAATGTAGTTTACTACTTCTTGCGTATTTTTGCAAGAGCAAGGTTGCAGATAATGGAACGTGGCAGGGAAGCTCGCCCATTTTGATACATCTTGTCCTTGATAGACAAGTTTTATTTCATCTGCTTTTTCAAGAGCTATTAGATCGCCTTTAGGACTTACAGTTATCCAATCGATGCCATTTGGAAGTTCTTTTGTACCATTGGTTTCAATATGAATCCTGAATCTTTCATTGTGAAGGGCATCCACAAGTTCCTGGTCCGTTTGAAGTGATGGCTCTCCTCCAGTAAGACATACACTTTTGCATTCCCCGAAGGATTTGACTTTCGAGATTATCTGCTCGATTGCCATATCGGTAAAGGCGGAATGGTCAGTGTCGCAAAAAGAGCACTTTAGATTGCATCCGCTGAAACGGACAAAAATCATTGGCGTCCCAGTCCAATGCCCTTCTCCTTGAAGTGAATAGAAGATTTCGTTAATCTTCATCTTTTTCATATACTGCAAGATTGTTCATAGATTCCCATACTTCCACTTTGTAGCAATTATCTACATTGTCACAAACCCATTTGGCTATGTTCTCGGCAGTCGGGTTGAAATCGAGGACTTCGTTAAGGTTTCTGTGATCCAAGGTTCCACCGATCTTTTCTTTGATTTTGGTGAAGTCTGTGACCATACCGTCGATGTTCAATTTTTTTGCCTTGCAATGAACTTTGATAATCCAATTATGTCCGTGCAATTCCTCGCATTTGCTCTCATAAGAGAGGGACAATGCGTGAGCGGATGATATTTCTAATGTCTTGGTAACGTAATACATAATTTTAATCATTTTTCGTATTCAGTAGGATCGAACCCATCCAGCGCCTCTTTCCTTTCCCTGCAGGTGCCGCAAACCCCACAATGTTTTTCTCCTCCTTTGTAGCAGGAATATGTCTTAGCGAAATCAACGCCCAACTCTTTGCCAATCACGGCAATGTCTCTTTTGGTGATATTGCAGAAAGGTGAAACGACTCGAATACCTTCGTAGGTTCCTGCCTGAGCTGCCTTGTCTATTGAATCTATGAACTCAGGTCTGCAATCGGGATATATGGCGTGATCCCCAGCGTGGTTGGCAATGAGAATTGTATCCAGCCCGTTGCTTTCGGCCAATCCAACAGCAATAGAAAGCATTATTCCGTTTCGAAATGGAACGACGGTGCTTTTCATATTTTCATCATTGTAATTGCCTTCAGGGACCTCGTCTCCGCCTTTGAGAATGCTGCTTTTGAAATATTCCCCAATGAACCCGAGAGGGATGACGATATGCCTTATTCCCAATATTTGGCAATTTTCTCTGGCGCAAGCGATTTGCATATCGTCTTGTCTGGCTCCGTAACTGAATGTCACAGCGAGCTTTATGTCGTTTTTGAATTTGTACAGCAGGGTGGTACTGTCCATCCCTCCTGAGTATATTATGACCGCTTTCATTTGTCTAAAAATATATTGACAAAATTAGCAATAATTATGGTCATAAAAAATCTGCAATTTGCTTTCAAAATGAAAATTAATCGGTATATTTGTGTTTTGAAACGAAAGCCAATCGGTTCAGAACATCAAATAAGGTAATAATATGGGTGGTGAAATGATAAATAATGAGTTCGACGTCATCATTGTAGGCGGCGGAATCACTGGTGCAGGAACAGCAAGAGACTGTGCTCTAAGGGGATTGAAAGTGCTATTGATAGAGAGGCACGATATTGCCACTGGAGCGACAGGTAGGAATCACGGTCTTCTTCACAGTGGTGCCAGATATGCAGTTACGGATAAGGATTCTGCTTCAGAGTGCATAAAAGAAAATATGATCCTGAAGAAGATTGCAAGACATTGCGTGGATGACACAAGTGGCTTTTTCATCACTTTGCCAGAAGACGATTTGGACTATCAGGCCAAATTCGCAAAGGCTTGCCAGGAATCGGGAATCAATGCTGAAATAGTGGATCCTAAAGAGGCCATTCGTCAGGAACCATCCATCAATCCTTCTATAATCGGGGCTGTAAGAGTCCCTGATGGCTCTGTGGATCCTTTCAGACTTTGCCTTTCGAACATCGTAGATGCCAAGGCTCACGGTGCAACAGTACTATTGTACAGTGAAGTAATTGATTTCATTAAAGAATCAGATACTATAAAAGGTGTCAAGGTCCTGGATCACGTTTCAGGGCAGACGACCGGATATTACGCTCCTCTTACTGTCAATGCTGCTGGTATTTGGGGACATCATATAGCAGAATTGGCTGGGGTTACTATAGGAATGTTCCCTGCCAAAGGTGCATTGCTGATTTTTGCCCATAGGGTTAACAGCATTGTGATCAATCGTTGTAGAAAACCGGCGAATGCTGATATCTTGGTCCCAGGGGACACTGTCTGCGTAATAGGCACAACTTCGACACACGTTCCGTTTGAAGAATGCGACGATATGCACGTTACGCCAGATGAAGTGGATCTACTTATGAAAGAGGGTGCTAAATTGGCCCCAGTACTTGCTTCAACACGTATCCTACGTGCATATGCAGGCGTTCGTCCATTGGTATCGGCGGACAACGATCCTTCAGGAAGGAATATCAGTCGTGGCATTGTCCTTTTGGATCACGAAAAACGTGATGGTCTTAAGGGATTCATCTCGATTACTGGCGGTAAGTTAATGACTTACAGACTTATGGGAGAATGGGCTGCTGATCTGGTATGCAAGAAATTGGGTATTGACAAGAAATGCGTTACTGCCGTTACCCCTCTTCCTGGCTCTGAAACAGGAAGTCTGGAAGAAGTTTCAAAGAAATTCTGGACCAATCCGACTACTGCTCAGAAAGCGACTGTCGGCAGATTGGGTGACCAGGCCTCCAAAGTTTCATTCTCGGATTTGTATGATCACAGTCTGGTTTGCGAGTGCGAGGAGGTTTCTGCCGGGGAAGTCAATAGAGCGATAGATAAGTTGGATGTACACAATCTAGTTGATTTGCGTCGTCGTACTCGTGTCGGAATGGGTACTTGCCAAGGTGAACTTTGTGCTTGCCGCTCTGCCGGCTTGTTGTCAAAAGCTCATAATTGCACTGACAAGGCTAAGGAAGATCTGAGCAAGTTCATGAATGAAAGATGGAAAGGGATGTATCCTATTGCTTGGGGTGAGACATTGAGGGAAAGTGCTTATACTCAATGGGTATACAGTGGAGTTTTCGGAATGGATGAAAAATAATATGGGCGATTATGAAATTTGATACTATTATCATAGGAGGCGGACTTTCAGGCCTCGTTTGTGGAATATCGTTGCAAAAAGGTGGGCGTAAATGTGCTATCGTTTCAGCTGGGCAGAATGCACTGAATTTCTCGTCCGGATCTTTCGGCTTTCTTTCCCGTTTGCAGGACGGTACAGAAGTAACAGAGCCATTGAAAGCAATACCTTCTTTGAATGAAGAGCATCCTTATAGTAAAATTGGGGTTGAAAAGGTTTCCCGGTATGCCAAGAATGTCAAGTCTTTCTTTTCTGAATGTGGCATTTCCTTATATGGAGATGACACAAAGAACAGTTATATGATCACACCTACTGGCAATGTTAAAAATACCTGGATGGCGATGGATGAAATCTGTCTTTTCCCTTCCAAAGATTTCAAAGTAGGGGATAAAGCCTTGATCGTCAATATGCAAGGCTATCTTGATTTCAACACTCAGTTCATTGCTTCTTCATTGGAGAATAAAGGGACTGCTTGTCGGATAGAGTCTGTTAAATTGGACTCAATGGAAAGGCTGAGGAAGAACCCTTCTGAAATGAGGGCTGTCAATATCGCAAGGGTGATGGACAACGAACAAGAGAGGACAAAGTTCATTTCGACGGTTAAATCTCTACTTGCAGATGAAGATGTAATCATCCTTCCTGCTGTTTTCGGATTGAAAGATAAGGATGACATAAGTAAAATCAAGGCATCTCTTGGCATAAAGACATTGTTTGTGGGTACTATGCCCCCTTCAATACCTGGAGTACGAGCTCAGATGCTGCTGAAATCTGCTTTTGAAGAAGCGGGAGGCAGTTTCCTGATAGGAGATGAGGCTAAAAATGTTGCTCTGTCAGATGGCAGAGTAAATGCAATCTATACAGAGAATCTTGGAAATGTTGCTTTGGAAGCTGATAATTTCGTTTTGGCAACCGGCAGCTTTTTTTCAAAAGGTCTAGTTGCGACTCCAAACAGGATATATGAGCCTCTTTTCGATTTGGATGTGGATTTTGATGAAGACAGGAACAATTGGTATGATCCTAAATTCTTCAATAAACAGAACTATATGGGATATGGAGTTATCACGGATTCTTCATTAAAGGCAGTCAAAGGAGGAAAGTCGGTTGACAATCTCTATGTTGTAGGTTCCGTGCTTTCCGGTATGAATTCCCTATATGAATATTGTGGGTCAGGAGTGTCCATCATAAGTGCAATGTTTGTTGCGGATTCAATATTAGGCAGATAGGAGGATTGATTATGAATATGCAGGAGAAAAACGAGAGTTCAAATAATTTTGAGCAGTGCATCAAATGCACGATCTGCACCGCTTATTGTCCGGTCGTTCCGGTCAACCCTATTTTTCCAGGTCCAAAGCAGGCTGGACCCGATGGCGAAAGGCTTCGACTGAAAAATGCTTATTTTTTCGATGAGGCTTTGAAATATTGTATGAATTGCAAACGTTGTGATGTAGCTTGCCCTTCAGGGGTGAAAATTTCAGATATTATCCAGTCTGCAAGGATTGATTATCGGACACACGGACCAAAACTACGTGATGTCATGCTTGCAAGTACTGATTTTATGGGTACCATGGCTCGTCCTTTTGCACCAATTGTGAATGCAGTTACTGGAGCTAAACCAGCGAAAGTAGTACTGGATAAAGTGATGGCAATAGATCATAGAAGAATATTTCCTAAATATTCCGGACAGTCGTTTGAGGGATGGTTCAGGAGAAAAGCTGCTCCGTTGCAGGCTCAGTTCACGAATCAGATTTCTTATTTTCACGGTTGCTATGTAAATTACAATTATCCTCAATTGGGAAAGGATTTCGTCACTGTGATGAATGCCCTGGGTTTCGGCGTTAATCTTTTGGATCACGAGAAATGCTGCGGTGTGGCAATGATATCCAGTGGAATGCCTGAGCAGGCGAAAAAGCACGCAATTCACAATGTGTCAGTCTTGCAGAAATCAGTGGATAAGAAACATACAGTGGTGACAACTTCTTCGACTTGTACTTTGACAATGAGGGACGAGTATCCTGACTTGTTGAAAGTTGACAACTCTTCAGTACGAGAAGATATTGTGCTTTTCTCCAAATTCATTTACAATCTGGTCGATTCGGGCAAAGTCAAACTGGTATTCAAGAATAATTTCAAAGCTAAGATTGCCTATCATGTTCCTTGTCATATGGAGAAGTTAGGCTGGGGGATTTTCTCTGCGGGGTTGATGAAGATGATTCCCGGGGTGGAGTTTTCATTACTCGATAGCAATTGCTGTGGAATAGCTGGTACCTATGGCTTTAAAAAAGAGAATTATGAGGCATCCCAGGCTATCGGAAAGCCTTTGTTTGAGCAGATCAACAGAATCTCTCCTGATTTTGTTGCCAGCGATTGCGAGACTTGCAAGTGGCAGATAGAGATGTCTACCAAATTCAAAGTAAAACATCCTGTGTCCATATTGGCAGAAGCTCTGGATTTAGAGGCAACTGCTGCTGCAAACAAATAGAGCATTTACGAACATTATATACCGTTATTTGAGAAGAAAGAGGCCGACTAATTCGAATTAGTCGACCTCTTTTGTCAAAGGTAGAGCCGTAAGCCGGTTTCTGTTTTTGAATCTGCCATTTATCTACGCAACCTACCCCCTGGCATCGGGCGGGCAGCCCTCATTTGCCAGTATATTTGGTTTTGCAGGCCCCGTATCAGTACCTTGGTGGCATCGCTGACACCAATCGTGAGCTCTTGCCTCGCGTTTTCACCCTTGCCTTGCGGCGGTTTTTTTCTGTTACCGACCCAATAAGATTACTCCTATCTGCGCTTTCCACAGCGGGGCGCCCTGTTCTGTCCGGACTTTCCTCACAGAGACTAAGCTCTGCGCGGCAGATCGTTCTACCTATATTTCCAAAACTTGTGCAATGTACGAAAATATTTCCTCTTCACGGTAAAAAGAATTTCGGAAGTTGTTTTTTTTAGCTAACTTTGTTTCCCTGTTAAAGGTAAGTAATATGAAAACTAAGTACGTCTTTGTAACAGGTGGAGTTGCCTCCTCATTAGGCAAAGGAATTATCGCAGCATCACTTGCGAAACTTCTACAGGCAAGAGGCCTCAAAGTAACAATCCAAAAATTCGATCCTTACATTAACATTGATCCGGGTACGCTCAATCCTTATGAGCACGGTGAATGTTATGTCACAGATGATGGGGCAGAGACCGACCTTGATCTCGGTCATTACGAAAGATTTCTTGGTGTTCATATGTCCAAAGCCAACAATGTGACCACGGGCAAAATCTATTACACCGTCATAAACAAAGAACGTGAAGGTGCTTTCCTGGGCAAGACGGTACAGATCGTACCTCACATCACAGATGAAATCAAGCGTAGGATGTTGCTCTTGGGCAAAACCGGGAATTACGATGTGATTGTCACGGAAATTGGTGGAACAGTAGGAGATATGGAATCTCAGCCTTTCCTTGAGGCAATACGTCAACTTCAGTGGGAAATGCCTGAGGAAGATTTAGCCAGCATACATTTGACTTTGGTCCCTTATCTTAGTGCAGCTAAGGAATTGAAGACAAAGCCAACTCAGCACTCCGTGCAAATGCTTCAGCAAGCAGGAGTGCACCCTGATGTAATAGTATGCCGCACTGAAAAAAACCTGACACCTGAAATAAGACGCAAAGTCGCATTGTTCTGCAATGTTAAGCCAGGACACGTAATCCAATCGATCGATGCCCCTTCTATCTATCAGGTTCCTTTGAATATGGAATTGGAAGGCTTGGATGAAATGATTCTGGACCATTTCGGAATCAAAGATCTTCCAGAGCCGGATTTTACTAAACTGAAATCCTTCCTCGACAGATTGTATCATCCCAAACATCAAGTAGATATTGCTTTGATTGGCAAGTATGTGGAACTTCAGGATGCATACAAATCCATATTGGAGTCATTTATTCATTCTGGTGCAGCCAATGAATGCAAGGTTAATGTCCATACTGTCCAAAGTGAATTCCTGGATTCTAGCAATGTGGAGGAGAATATATCCGGAATGGATGGTGTGTTAGTCGCTCCTGGCTTCGGTGAAAGGGGCCTTGAAGGCAAGGTTTTGGCCATCAGATATGCGCGAGAGCACAATATTCCATTCTTCGGTATCTGCTTGGGAATGCAGATGTGCGTTGTGGAATTTGCTAGGGACGTACTCGGACTGCCTAAGGCTGCATCCACGGAGGTGGATCCGTCTTCGCCAGATCCAGTAATCGATTTGATGGAAGATCAGAAAAGCACTACCATCAAAGGTGGTACTATGAGGCTCGGCGCTTACGATTGCAAATTGTTGAAAGATTCACTTGCATACAAGATATATGGAACGGAAATGATTTCCGAAAGACATCGTCACAGGTACGAGTTCAATAACGAATATCTTGCAAGGATGGAGGCCTCAGGTTTGAAGGCCACAGGTAAAAACCCAGAGACGGGTCTGGTGGAAATAGTTGAAATACCATCTCATCCGTTCTTTATTGGTGTCCAGTTCCATCCTGAACTTAAGAGCACGCCTGAAATACCACAGCCTATTTTCGTTTCTTTCGTAGCAGCTGCTATGAAATATAGGGCGGAAAAGGGAGAAAAAGCCGGTACAATCTAGATTGGCAAAATTATTGAAGTAAAAATTTCTTTGTCCAATCTTCACGGCTGATGATTAAAAGAATATTTCAAATATCAATAATTGTATTGTCCATATTTACTGCTTCTGCAGCTTATGCAGGCAACAAAGTAGTTCAATACAAATTGCAAGTGGTCAAAGAGTATCCACACGATATAACTTCTTATACTCAAGGTCTTTTCTTCTACAACGATGCATTGTACGAGAGTACCGGCTTGAATGGATTGTCCACATTCCGAAAAGTGGATTTGGGCAGTGGAAAATTCCTTAGGCGTTTGAATTTCAATAAGAAATACTTCATTGAAGGCTCTGTGATCATAAATAATGAAATTTTTCTTTTAACTTGGCAGAACAATGTCGCTTTCGTATTTGATCGTCCTTCTTTCAAATATAAGGCAACATATCCTTATCCAAGGGAAGGCTGGGGTCTTACAACTGATGGAGAAAAGTTGATTGCGAGCAACGGCTCTTCCGATTTGTATTTCATGGATACGAAATTCAACGTGGAGAAGGTTGTAACTGTGAAATTGAATGGTCATCCGATGAATTACCTTAATGAGTTGGAATACATTGACGGTAAGATATATGCCAATGTTTATACAACTGATTTGATATTGATAATCGATCCTGACAGTGGCAATGTGGAAGGAATAGTTGATTGTACAGGATTGCTTCCAACAGCGCTTAAAGACAAGAATACTGACGTGCTGAATGGCATTGCATATGATCCTGATTCCAAGAAACTTTATCTTACAGGCAAGAATTGGCCAAGGATGTATGAAGTCAGATTGGTAGAAAGTCAGTCGAAGAAGTAATTCCGAGACATATTTTTATATTATTAACAAGCGGGGGTACTGGACTTAAGAGGTCCGGTTGAGAAAAACCCAAAGAACCTGATGCGGTCAATACCGTCGTAGGTAAAGCTTTGATCTCATTAGCGCGACAGCGCACCCCTTGCATAAACAAATTGTTATGCGAGGTTTTTTTATTTTAACAGCACTTTGCGTGCTTTCTTCTTCCTCGGTTTTAGCGGGGAATGATGTGCCGGACAGAAATAAGCCGGTAAAAGTCGAACATCTGGACAGTGTGGTAGTTTCTGCATCCAGAGCCTCTTTTTCAACGCCTGTGACATTCACGCAGATAGGGAGCAAGTCGCTTCACAGTGTGAACCCACTGTTTTCATTGCCAATGGCATTGTCACTTCAACCATCCGTCGTCACTACTAATGAGGGAGGAACTGGAATCGGTTATTCCAAAATGACTGTAAGGGGCTCAAAAGGTTCTCAAATCAATGTCACTTTGAACGGGATAGCGCTGAATGATGCCGAATCGCAAGAGGTATTTTGGGTTAATATCCCATCATTGGCCAATATGCTCAGTTCTGTGCAATTGCAAAGGGGTTTAGGTACTTCTGCCAATGGCGCCGGTGCTTTCGGTGCAAGCATAAATATGAGTACTTCCTCAGTAGGAAGCGATCCTTTTGGAAGTTTCGATGTTGCACGAGGCTCATTCAATACGTTTACTTCTACAGTTACTGCTGGGACTGGTCTTAACAAGTCAGGGTTGTATTTCAATATGGCTTATTCCAAAAATTCAACTGATGGCTATATTCGAAATGCCAAGGCCAATGTCCAGTCTGCTCTTGCGGTATTAGGCTGGCTGCAAGGAAATAATTCATTGAAACTCACTTACTTGATGGGCGAAGAGCATACTGGTATCACTTGGGAAGGAATCCCTATGGTCAAATATCTCAATGATCGTACATACAATCCAGCAGGAGCATACAAAGATGCTAAGGGGAATATCTGTTATTATGACAACCAGACGGACAATTACAAGCAGCATCATTTTCAATTGAACTATACTCACCAATTCCGGTCAAATATCTTCTGGAGCACAACTGTCAATTATACCAAAGGGGATGGATATTATGAGGAGTACGAGCAGGCCAGTACAAGGGATTCGATTGTAAGGCAGGAAATGGACAATTATTATCTGGTATTGAATTCCGATGTGAAATATGAAACGGACTTATTGAAATTGACTGGCGGTGTTTGTGCCTCCAGATATGTAGGAAAACATTTCGGAGATGTCATTTGGAGCAATATCCTTGGCGACAATTATGACTATTCAGGAAATGAGATGTATAGGAACAAGGGAACCAAACAGGAAATAAGCGCTTTCGCCAGAGCTGAATATCGGCCGACTGAGGCCGTAAATCTCTTTTGCGATCTTCAGTACAGAGGTGTAGGACTGGATATGAACGGAGTGGAGGAAGAAGGAGTGTCTTTGGCTTACAAGAACAATTGGGCGTTTTTCAATCCTAGAGGGGGAGTTACTGTGTCCATTGCCCCTAATCAGAAAATATATATGTCTATAGCTCAAGGTCATAGGGAACCAGGAAGGAATGATTTGAAAGAGAAGATAAAAACGATGAGAGCGGAAATAGAAGCAGGAAATCCGGACGCAAAGGTGGAATTGAAGCCTGAAAGGATGTTGGATTTCGAATTTGGATATCAATATGAAGGTGAGAAATTTTCAGGTTCTGCAAATGCATATCTGATGGAGTATCGTAATATGCTCCTTGAGACTGGCCGTCTTAGCAACGAGGGGTATGCCATCAAGGAAAATGTGCCTGAAAGTTATCGCCGAGGATTGGAATTGTCTATGGCTTGGGAACCAATACCTGAAATTGCATTATCCTGCAACACCACTTTGAGTACAAATAAGATAAAGAATTTTGACAATTATATTTCCGAATATAACAACAGCAATGATTGGAAATACCTAGGCCAGATAAAAGTACATTTCGATAAGACAACAATGCTAATGTCTCCTTCGGTCGTCAGTGCGGCCAATATTGATATCATTCCTTTCAAGAAATGTGGAAAAGGCTCTTTGAAGACTACGACGTTTTCGATAAGTGGAAAATATGTGGGTAAACAATATTGGGACAATACTGGCAATGCGGATCGCTCTATTCCTGGCTATTTTGTATCAGATATTGCATTAAAGCACGAATTCACTATATCCGGTGGCAAATTATCGTTGGGCGCATATCTCAATAATGTATTGAATAATAAATATTTCGCTGACGCTTGGGTGTCTCGTGCCTATTTCAGTCAGGAGAAATCTTTTTATCAAGAAGAAGGAGTTTTTCCTCAAGCACCAATCAACCTCATGATCAAACTGGGATATAAATTCTGAAACCAAATTGATGGTCAGGCTTTCGTTTCTTATTATTTTCTTTTATCTTAGATTCAGTTAAGATAGGAAACAATAATGTACAAACTTCAATGTTATGAAATTCAATTCATTTTTAATTGCCTTCTTGTCGTTTTCATTGCTATTTGCTTGCGGTAAGGATGGTTCTCAAGTTGCACAAACTCTCACAATGGATCCGGCTTCGTTGACAGTTATGGTCGGGAAAACGGCTCAATTGACAGCTGTGGCCGCACCTGCGGTGGAAGCATCAGAACTTGAGTGGACATCAAGCAATACCTCTGTCGCAACAGTCGATGCCAATGGGGTGGTGACAGGTGTGCAGCCTGGTTCTGTAAATGTGGTGGTGACTCATAAGGCCAGCCTGAAAAAGGCCGGCTGTATGGTAACTGTGATTGAGGCCGTTGCAGGTTTCAGTGGGGGAGACGGAACTGTTGAAAATCCATATAAGATATCGACTACAGCGGATTTGTTATCTCTAGCCGCTCAGTTTACTAATCCTGAGAAAGTTGCGAAATATATTGGTAAATCCTACGTTCAGACTGCAGACATCGATATGGCTTCTGCAGGCACGATTGCTCCGTTATGTCCGTCAAATTCGACACCAAGTGTGCCATTTACAGGCGTTTATGATGGGGCTGGATATAAAATTAGCAATCTATCTGTTGTCAATAATGCAGAAGGAGATGTTCAATATGCATCTGGCTTCTTCGGATATTTGGGCAAAGGCGCGATAGTAAAAGGTGTAAATCTGTCAGTTGCTAAGATTTCTGCTTCAGGCCAATATTCAGGCGGAATAGCCGGCTATTCGGAGGGTGCTGAAGTTTCAAATTGCTCATTCGGTGGTGACTTATCTTCATCTGCAAAGGCCAAATATGGTTCATTTTCAGATGCTTCAGTATCTGGTGGCATTGTTGGAATCGCTGTTGGAGGTTCAGTGAAAGATTGTTCCTCTTCTGGAAATGTGAATGCGGATGGTCAAATGGTCGGAGGAATTGTGGGCGTTGCAGCATCTGAGGCAGTTGTCAGCGGATGTTATGTCGCTCAGGGTACTACGACGTATTCATCATATTATGTTAAAGATGTTCCTGATATGGTAGGTGGCATAGCAGGTTACGTTCAAGGCTCTTCCACCGTTTCCGGATGCTTTGTTGAAAATACTGTTGCAGCAAGAGGAATCGCTGTAGGTGGCATAGTCGGCCGTCTGGAACTTGGTTCCGTCACAGGATCTGTTCTTGGCGTACAAGCCGTGGTTACAACCTCTGCCTATGATGTCGGTGGCGTTGTTGCTCAACTTATTACCACATCTACTGCAAATGATCATTGTGTTGTGGAAGGTTGTGCTGCTTATGGTGATCTCAAGGGCGGCTATTCCGTGTCAGGAATTGTTTCACGTATTGAGCCTACGGTATCTACGGATGTTGTGGACATTGTCAATTGCCTTTATAGCGGAGGTGAAATCACTTCCTCCTCTTATAATCAATATGGCTATGGCCTCGCAGCTGGCATATCTGGCTGGATAGGTTGGGCGACTGGTTCGTTCGGCACCACCAACATCACCAATTGTGCTTCTTTGCCTGGTGCAATATATTGCGTAGGAACTGCAGGCTTGAAAGGCTGTGTTGCTGGAATGTTCGGTTATGAAGGAAGTATGACTTTCCACGTGACAGGATGCTATTCAAATGTTCAGTCTGATGGCATACAATTCGGTTCAAGTCCTATTACAAGCTCAACATTCACTCTTTATGGCTCGGTTTATGGCAAATGTGCAACTTCCAAGGTGCTATACAAACACGTATATGGCACAACAGATATTCAACTTGGGCCTGCTTTCAGTTCTGTAGAGAAAGCCGGATGCACTGATGATTGTGCACAGATTTCTGTTGCCAATATGAAAGACGGCACCTTGCTTGCCAAATTGAATGCTGCTGTGACCGAGTACAATTCTACCTCGCCAGCCGTGAAGGCAAAGAATTGGGTTGCAGATGCTTCGGGATATCCGGTGATCGAAGGTCTTCCTGCCGATCCTCATCCAGTCACGACACAGCCAAAGAAAGTCAGCATAATAGGCGATTCCATTTCCACATTCTATGGCTATACGGTTGCATATTATTATTGCCATTATCCTGCAACGGATGGAACAGTCACGAGTGTGGATCAGACATATTGGTATCAGCTCATTTATGACAAGATGAAGAATGCCAAACTGGAAAAGAATATTTCATATTCTGGAACTGTAGTTGCAAGAACGACCGATGATTCATTCAAAGGCCAATATTGGTATGGATACGACTTCTGTAAGAGGTTCATCGATCAAGGATTGGGTCATCCAGATGTCGTCTTGATCCACGGTGGCACAAATGATTATATAAAGAATATCAACAAGCTGTACACTGGCTATGATATGACAGGGACAAAATATCCTTCAGATGCCGAGTTCTCATCGATGTTCTCTGCTGCAGATGCAGCCACGACTCTTGCAGCAGTCAAAGCTCTTGACGATGTGACATTCTGCACAGCATATATCAAGCTCATAAAATTAGTAAAGAGCACATATCCTTCGGCCAAGATTGTCATTGTAATTGGTGATTACATCAGTGAAGGAATGGAGAAATCCATAATAAAGATAGCAGACCATTATGGAGTCAAGTATGTGGATCTCTTTACCGTCAATGGCTTCAACGGAATCACGACTGATCCTTCCTATAACCCAATGCCAAAGCACGACAATTATTGCCATCCAGGCGTTGAAGCCTTCAAGTTCATTGCCAATAAGATATACACTGAACAAGGCGCGTATCTGGAAAAATAGATTGCAATTCAATATAAAATGAAGCCGACTTTTTGCCGGCTGAAGGACAACCATATGAATTTGTTAAAAGTATCATCAATTTTGACGAATGGCTTGCTGCAAACAATGTTTATCCTGCTCCTTCAAACACATTTATAGATGTGTTCAATTCATCGAACGATATGCAAGAAATCCAAAAATTAATTGATCAGTATCTTGAAACAGAATCAAAAAGATAATAAAAATGAAATCATTATTAATTAAAACCATCACGCTATATCTTCTTGTAACATCTTCGATTGTTGGAATAGCAAAGTCGGATATCAAGAAATTAAATTTACAGGCCTCAAAGGAGTACCTAATTCCTATAAGGCCTGGTTATGAAGGAAGGCAACCATTCTGGAATGAATTTGCTAAAAAATTCACTTATGCCCCTGCATTTGATTTTATCGCAGTTGAAGGCGCAAAAGAATATCGTTTTACGGTTATTCAAAACAGGAAAACTGCATACGTATGGATGCCACCGGCAATGCAGAAGACAAATGAAAAAGAAGATGTCCCAACAGTTGAAACAATAGGGGCAAATCCTTTAGTATTGGAAGCCAATAATAATAGCGATATTCTCTCTTGGTCGTTTAAAGATACTAATCCCAAATGTTCTCTGTCCAAAATTTGGAACGACATTCCGGCAGGTTATTCAAAACTGGTCGTTGAGGCCTTGGATTCCGATGGGAAGGTTATCAAGACTGTGGGAGAAAGGACGTTTTTACGAGATTTTCCTTTTCACGGACCATACAATACAGCAAATAGGAGCTATAAAGAAGCCGCAATAATGGCTGCTTTGTATATTCACAATATGCCAGCTGTTCAGAGTTGGAAGAATTCCTGCGTTCCTGATATGAGTTATAAGCATAATACCTACCCTTGTAAGATAATAGGTGCGACAGTCCGCTTGGAAGTTATGATTGCTAAAGAGGTCCCTTCAAAGAGAGAAGAGGCATTAAAGATTGCCAAGAATGCTGCACAATTTCTAATTGATCAGAGTCGACCATCGGGTTCAATTCTTGCCTTTTTCCCACCAACTTATTATGGTGGTTTGGTCGCATCTGCTAAGCAAGAAAATCAAAGCAAAACTTTGTTAATGGAAGCGTCTGTTGCCGCTATGGCCTTTTTGGACTTGTATGATTTGACTAAAGAGAAAATTTATTTTGATAGGGCAATAGGAATTGCTGATACGTATATAACATTACAGAATCAAGATGGCTCATTCCCAATGAAGGTTGACTTTGAAACCGGAGTTCCAGTCAATGATTCTCACGCACTCCTTTCACCATTGTTGAAATTATTGTATAGACTCGACAATCAGTATGGGATTACGAAATATGAGCAAATGCAAAAGAGAGGTGAAGATTGGATGAATAACGTTGCTGTTGATAGCTTTGATATGACTGGACAATTTGAGGATGTTACCGTTATTGGTTGGAAGCCTTATCAGAATCTTACAAATTGCACTGCGGCTCCTTATGCTTCTTATTTGCTAAATAAAAAAGTTGTGACTACTAATAATTTAAGGGATGCCATTGATTTGATTAGATTCAGTGAAGATCAATTCCTTCAATGGGATGCCTTATGCAATGAAGATGGATTCAGACCGATTTGCACTCCTTGCGTATATGAACAATATCAATATAGGGTTCCTGTCGATAATAGTTCATGCAATGTGGCCAACGCCTTTCTGGATCTTTACCTGAAAACAGGAGATCAATTAGCCTTTGCAAAAGCTAAAGCACTAATTGACAATCTTACTGTGGTTCAAAATCCTGTTAATGGCCAGATATTGACAACTTGGGATTATCGAGTTAGAGCTAAAGATGATGTTAGAGCTTTTTGGATAAATTGTTCAGTGTCATCTATAGAAATATTATTAAGATTCAATCAATTATTCACGAAATAAAAGAATGAATTGTGTGCTTCTGTGTATTACTTTGTTGTATGGTTTATTTTCGTGTGACAAGCAAGAATCTGTTTTAAGTCTTAATACAGTTCAGTCGACTGACTTTTCAGCTGACGGTGGTACTCTCAATCTCGTTTTCGCTGCAAAAGATGATTGGACTGCAACAACTGATGCGGATTGGCTATCATTTGGGCAGACAAAGGGAAATAGTGGATATATCGTTGAAAAGGTGATTGCTAATAAAAACACATCTGGCCTTTTACGCTCTGGTATTGTCACCGTGGCAACGCAAGGGGAGTCTTTCAATGTTGAGTTCGTGCAAAATGCAAATGATATGCTATTGGCTGATAAACAGGATTACGATGTGTCAAGAGCTGCTGGCAGTGTTAATTTGGCATTTACTTCAAATATTACATATAAGGCATCATCGGATGCTTCTTGGATCCATATTGAAGGAGAGAATAAGAAAGGGCAACTTTCTAAAGAATTAATTGTTTCTTTCGATGCAGACACAAGTAACTTCTCTAGAATTGGGATTGTGACATTGTCTTCTAATGCCGGTAACATTACTTTTAGAGTCAAACTACGTATTCCGGGCCATTGTCGGCCAGTAGTTCCAGCCTAAAAAGGTAAGAATAATGCTTGTCTACCTAAAAAAATAGGTAAAAATGAGCAAAAATCACTTGAAATCACCGCCGGCGCTCTCTTTTTCCGGAGCAATGTCGGCCAGTCAGCAAAATTGTTTGTTGAAGAACGAATCAGAGTATGTCTTTCCGGAGCATCTGTCGTTTCCTGATTTAGGTTGACGGTTGCGGTGTAATTACTGATATAAGCTGACTCGGTTAAACTTAATACTGATATAAGTTGACTTTTGGACTCCCGCAATCAGGGTGCAACCGAGGGGCGAAGCCCCGAAGTGGAACCCTGATCAGGGACCAAAGGTAAACATTTTCCAGGAATAGGCATCGAACTGGTTTCCCCGTTCTCTTTCGCCTTCTTTATGGCATCCACCCTCCAGCTGTGCCACAGCCTTTTCTGTTCCCCCGTGCAACATTGGGCCGCCTCTGCAGGTGTCAGGTTGCCTATGCTCATGTGGGGCCTCTCGTTGTTGTAGAAGTCCACGGCTTCGGCAACGACCTCCGACACGTTGTCGGTGTCCTGGAACCTGATTCCTCTTAGCAGTTCGTTCTTGAACGTGTTGTTCAAGCGCTCGGCCTGCGGATTGTCCTTGGGGTTCCCCGATTCGGTCATGCTGACGGAGATATGGTTGCGCTGCAACGTCTTGACGTATTCCCTGCTTGCGTACTGCACGCCCCTGTCAGAATGGTGTATGAGTACGACATCCTTCTTGCGGATGCCTTCGAGCCTCTTCAGGGCCATACTTAGGGCCTCGAGAGGATATCTCGTCGAAAGGTCAGGGCCGACGCTCCATCCCACCACCTCCTCCGTGTAGGCGTCCAGTATCATGGAGAGGTAGCAGAAGGAGTACGTGCCTCCGCCGGCCCATATCTCGATGTACGTTATGTCGCTCACCCAAAGCCGGTTGGGGGCCGTGGGTATGAAGTCCTTTATGAGGTTGGGGTACGTAGGCAGGCCGTGCGTGGAGTCGGTCGTTCGGGGGGCGTGGCGTTCCTGCCGCAAGTTCAGGCCGTTCTCCCTCATCATAAGGTAGAACTGGTCGCGACCGAGAGCCATCCCCCCTCCGGAGGCGAACTCCCTACGGTACATCACGTACGCCTTCTGTCCGCCGATGCCCCGGTCGTGCCTCCTTACGGCCGCCACGAAGTCGGCCGCAAAGGCCCTTGCCGCCGACTTCTCCATGGCACGGTCCTCACATCTCTTGTAATATGCCTGCTTGCTTGCGCCAAACAGCCTGCAAAGGGCCTCCACAGGATATCTCCCGTGGTCCTTCGCATGCAGGCTCGTCACTGTTTGGCTCCATGTTTTTTTCTTATGTCGATCCCGAACCGCTCGTCTGCTATCCTGATCATCTCCTCGTAGGCGTCGGCCCGCAACTCTTCCTCTGCGAGCTTCTTGCGAGTCTCCTCCAATTCCGACTTCAGTTCCATGAACCGCTTGCCGCTTGTCCTGCCACTCTTTTCGCCCGTGCTCATGTTCAATCCTTTGTCTATTCCGTATGCCGTCGCAAAGTTAGCAATCATTCGGCTCGCTGTCTTCCTGGATACGTGAATAATCTTGCTGATCTCCCTACACGACTTGCCTTCTCCATAATGAAGGTGTATTATGGTCGCATAATACTTCTTGCTTTGAGGCTCATATATCCGCCTCTCTTTCCTTTCTTCTTCCATTCTTGACTCTTTATTTTGAGTCAACTTTTTTCAGTAATAGACAGGGTAGGGCCACGTCTATTGTAACTCATTGATATTCAGATATCGATGATTGCTAGTGTCCCTACCTTCCTTGGTTTAATCTTGGAATGTCGGATGGTAGGGACAGCGTTTTCTACAGAGAGTTGATTGTCAACTTACTAGCAATCGCTCTGGCCCTACCCTCCAGCCACCCACCCGCCATCTCTCCGCCGTCCCTTTT